>Ga0187782_10001774_pt1 | contig 15849 bp, 14 predicted proteins | sample 0715_SJ02_MP15_2_FD_132454 | JGI IMG/M metagenome (GOLD analysis project Ga0187782, IMG submission 132454) | Tropical peat soil microbial communities from peatlands in Department of Meta, Colombia - 0715_SJ02_MP15_20_MG | ecosystem: Environmental > Terrestrial > Soil > Wetlands > Peat | place...
CTCGAGAACGTGCGGCGCGATCCGAGATTCCAACTCGTGTTGAAGCAGATGAACCTGGCGTGACCACCTTCTCACCGTCGGTAATGGACTGGTCGGGATTCCTAGACTTGTGAGGGCGGGGAGTCAATGAAAGCACAATTGCGGGTCCCTCTACGCTTAGTCAAAATATCGTGAAACGGAGGTCGGAAGGCCCCCGGCAATTTGTGCCGAGTCACTCTGCGGAGGGAGGATGGCAGCCCGCGCCCGGGTTGTAGGCCCGCTTTCGACCGCGCCCTCGGCTGAAAAACCCTATGCGGCGCCTGACGCTCGAGCGGGCATCATCGTCATGCGAGGTTCATCTTTTTCAGCAGTACCCGATATCTGGGATCCCGGCGGATGTTCTCGTATCTAGGGTCCAGCCGAAGGTACATCACCGGGAGATCGTGTGCCACGAATGCCTTGTCGAGCCAGCGGAAACATTCGTCGAGGTCGCCGAGCTCAGCGTAGATCAGCGCGACGGACGTAGGTATCTGTCCAAACTCCGGCAGTGATTCCTCGCGCCGGAGGATCTCTCGAGCATCGTCCCGCTGCCCTGACCGAACGAGGTACCAGGCGTGATAGATCGGCTTCCACCTCGGCGAGGGCTCCAACTCCTCCGTTCGAAGCAGCTCCTGCAGACTCTTCTCGAATTCCGACCTGGCGCTGTAGTATTCGGAAAGGCACGAGTGGTACCACGAGTTGGACGGATCGAGGGCGGCGATCTTTTCGAAGGTGGTCCACGCCTCATCGAGCCGGCCCATGCACGTCAGCAGCCAGGCCATTGTAACCAGGTTGGGAACCCACAGGGGGTCCGCGGCCTCCGCCAGCCGGTGCTCGACGAGCGCCTCTTTCGGTCGGCCGAGGAACGCCAGAAGGTGGCCCAAATGACAGTGGGCGAGGGAGTGGCTCGGGTCGAGCGAAAGGGCCATTCGGAATTCTCGTTCCATTCCGACGTAATCCTGTTCCCGGAAGAGGGCTGCGGTCATGCCGAAGTGGGCCTCGGCGAGGTTGGGATCGAGTTCCAGCGCGCGAGTCGCGGACGCTCGTACCTTCTCCACCCAATCCGTCCGCGAAGGGTCCCAATGCCAAATCCCCAGGAACCGAATCGAATTCGCCAGGCCGGCGTACGCCCCTGCGTTCGTCGGGTCGAGCGAGATCGCGAGTTCGAAATGCTGGACTGCTGCTTCGAGAGAGGCTTCGGATACTTCCCGCAGGAGGGTTAGTCCGCGGAGAAATGCCAGGTAGGAGTCGGGCCGCACCGTGGGCCTCGAGTCCAGGCGCGCTTCTTCGGCTGGATGAAGCTCCAGCCTCAGTGCATCCGCTACCTGCCTAGCAATCTCGGATTGAACGGCGAATACATCATCGAGGTCGCGGTCGAACGTCTTGGCCCAAAGATGCTTGTCGGTTCGGGCGTCAATCAATTGCGCGGTAATCCGAAGTCGGTTTCCCGCCTTTCGAACGCTTCCCTCGAGCAACGAGGAGACTCCAAGTTCCCCCCCGATCTGTGGGGCGGACTTCGGGGTAGCCTTGTACAGCATCGCTGACGTGCGAGAGATGACCCGAAGCTCCCGCAGCTGGGAGAGCACCGTAATCAATTCCTCAGTGAGGCCGTCCGCGATGTACTCGTCTCTTGAGTCGGGGCTGATGTTGGTAAAGGGAAGGACCGCAACCCCGGTCGGCCCGGGCATCTTGGCGGAAGACTCGCGCCCGACCCAGGGCAACACGACCCTGTAAATGTCCACCGGCGTCTCCAATCCCTTGAGCGTTGTCGGCGGGAGTTTCTCGAGCTTGTCGGGAATCTTGTTTCGGATCTGCTCCTGAACCGCGCCCGAGAGGCAGATCCCTCCGGGCTCGGCCATTGGCTCGATGCGGGCCGCGATGTTCACGGCATCCCCCAGGATGTCCGCGCCGTGCTGCACGACGTCGCCCAGATGAATCCCGATCCGGATCTGAATCGAGGCGACCCCCGTCTCTGCGTTCCGCTCGTGGATTCGCCGCTGAATGTTGACCGCGCACTGAGTTGCCTTGAGCGCGCTATCGAACTCGACGAGGAAGCCGTCTCCCGTCGATTTAATCTCCCGGCCTTGATGGGCCCGAACGAGCGGGCGGACGAGCTCCTCCTGCTCGTGCAGAAGCGCAAGAGTGCGGCCCTCGTCTGTCTGCGACGACGCCGTGTAACCGACCGTGTCGGTGAACATGATCGCGGCGAGTCGTCGGGTCGCGGCCATGCCCCGAAACCCGCTTCCGTTAGATTAAGCTCTCCCGAGCGGAATCGGAGAAGAGACGCTCACGCCTAAGCATTGCACGCGTCCCGGCTCGCCTGTTGATCGTGACCCGGTTATCGGCTCCTCGTCTGCCAATCCGGCGGTTTTTGAAATGGACTGGTCGGGATTTGAACCCGAGGCCTCCGGTTTGCAAAACCGGCGATCTTCCGAGCTGATCTACCAGCCCATCCCGGGGGCGCAGGGGGCCCCTTCCGTCTTATCCTTTCGGCACCGGCCCCGAGACCGACTTCCACACTCGGTCCAGCTTCGGGACCGTGGGGCGGCGCTCGATCTCGCCCGGTTCGACCCACTCGGCGCGCGTGTGCTCCCAATCCAGATGAATCTCCGTGCGTCGCGCGCGGAAGCGGAAGGGGTGCACGACGTACACCCGAGTGCCGTCCCGAGCGAGGACCGGCGCCCCTTCCCGGACCAGCTCGAGGTCGGTGGCCCCGAGCCCCGTCTCCTCGACGATCTCCCGAAAGGCCTGTTCGAGCGCGGTCGGGGCTTCGATGTAGCCCGAGACGCCCGCCCAGCGTCCTCGAAACGAGCCGACCTTCGAGGACCGCTCGAGGAGAAGGATCCGTCCGTCGTCGCGCTCGAGGAACGAGGTCACCACCTGGACCTCGTCCACGCCTTCGATCTGGAACCGACCGAGCGTTCCGTTCGCGGTGACCCAGTCCCTCTCCCGCAGCACGTCCCGGTCCACCCGGCCCAGCACTGGAACGGAGACCGAGAGATTCGACTCCGCGGGCACGCCCTCGAGGAGGACCGCTTCGACCCCGGCGGGAACTCCCTCGCGGAGCGGCCACCAGAGCGCCGGCAGAGCAAGGACCTCGGGAGGGTCGCGCCCCGACATCACTCTCCTCGGGTCGTCCACGATGTGGACGGACCCCTCGCCCTGGCCGGAGGCGACCCCGACGGCGGGAAGCACCATGCAGAAGGAGAGGCCGCGCTCGTTCATCGCGGTTTGGAAGGAACGGGCCGCCGACAAAGGCCATCTACTCGGGCTCGGTCGGCGCACCGTGCGGCTGAGCGCCTTCACCGTCGTGGACGAGTACCCGACCGGCTCCCGCCCGGGGAGACTCCAGGAGGTCCTCTCGCTCGGTGAGGCCGCCGAGGCGGGCGGCCTTTCGGCGCTCTGGGTCGCCGAGCACCATTTCCACGCGGGCGGCGTCTGCCCCGCACCCCCCGTCCTGCTCGCGGCGCTCGGGGCCCGTACCCGTCGGATCCGGTTGGGCGCCCTCGTGAGCGTTCTTCCGTTTCATCGACCGATTGAACTGGCCGAACAGTACGCCATGGTCGACCAGCTGCTCTCGGGCCGCCTCAACCTCGGGGTCGGAAGCGGCTACATCCCCCTCGAGTTCGAGGGGTTCGGGGTCGACCCGCTCGCGAAACGCGAGCTCTTCGACCGCGCGCTCGAGACCCTTCTCGATGCGTTCGACGGGAAGGAGGTCCGTGCGGAGGGGCCGAACGCGAAGCCCGTCCGCCTGAACGTTCGACCGGTCCAGCGGCCCCATCCCCCGATCTGGGTCGCCGTGCAGCGGCGCGAGGCGATCCCGTACGTCGCGCGGCGAGGGACCTCGATGGCACTGGTTCCGTACGCGACGCTCTCGAGCCCGGCGGAGCTCGGGGAGGAAGTGAAGGAGTATCGCTCGCACCTGCCTCCGGGCCATCGCGGGGAGGTTGCGGCCGCCCTCCATCTGTACGCCGGTCCCCATCCGGACCACGCTCGCGCCGCACTGCAACGCTACCTCGATAGTCGTCTCGCGACGCAGAGCGCCTTCTATCAGGAGAAAGTCCGTCGGGACCCGGCTCACGCGAACGCCGCGGCGATCGAGGCCGCGGGCTGGGCGCTCTTCGGGTCGGCCGAGGAGGTCGGGGCCCGGCTCCGCTCGTTCTCGGCCACCGGGGTCGACGAAGTGCTCGGGATCTTTGACTTCGGAGGACTTCCGGCGGACGACGTACGCCAATCCGTGCGCGCCGTCGGCGGCGCGTTCGCACGAGCGGAGGGCGCGCCCGAACCGACTTAAGCGACACTTCCTTCGGTCCTGCGAGGGAAACCATGCCCGAGATCCTGCCCGGAATCCACCTCGTGGAAGGCGTCGACCCGTCGCCCGACTTTTCGACCCATGTCTACCTCCTGAAGGACAAGGGAGCATCGTGGACGCTCCTCGACACCGGCCTGCCCGGGGCCTCGAGCGCGATCCTCGCCTATCTCGCGAAGATCCGCGTCGAGCCGACCGCGGTCAAGAAGATCCTCATCACCCACCTCCACCGGGACCACGTCGGGTCGCTGAAGACGATGATCGAGAAGACGCACGCCCGCACGTTCGCGCACTGGATCGAGGCGGCCTACATCGCGATGGACCCGAAGTACGACGGCCCCGGGACCCCGCCGGCCGAGCCGGTGGTCGTCGACGAGACGTTCAAGGACGGGGACCCGATCGATGCCGCCGGCGGCCTCGTCGCCTACCACACCCCGGGCCACACGCCCGGCCACAGCTCCTTCTACCAGACCGAACGGAAGATCCTCTTCTCGGGCGACCTGTTCTTCGGGAACGGCGACAAGGTCGTTCTCACCGTCCCCGAGTACACCTTCCACACCCCGACCGCCCAGATCTCGGCCCGACGGATGGGTCGGCTCGCGGTCGACTCCCTCATGACGTACCACGGCGGCCCGATCCTGAAGAACGGCGGTGGGGCCATCCGCGCGGTCACGCAGAAGTTCTAGGACGGGGACGACGGAACCGTCGGCCCCGTCCCCGCCACGCGCGAATGGGACTGGCCAGATTTGGACTGGCGTCTCGGAGTCCCGAACCCCGAAGGATGGACCAAGCTACCCCACAGTCCCGGACGCGGGCGTGCCAGCCGCCCCCGCTATTTGAACGTGCGGGAGCGCGCTCGGACCGGGGCCCCCGGTCGGGGCCGTTTCACGACCTCTCCCGCCGTCTTTACATGCGGCCGACCCGGTAGCCTTCTCGGAGATGGAGAGCTCCTCCAGCACGCCTCCGATCCCGGGCCTCGCCCCAGTACCTTCGCTCTCGTGGAGCGTCCCCGGGCTCGAGGAAGACCCGACGATGTGCCTGCGGTGCCGCTCGGCCCAGCTTCTCTGCGGGAAGCCGGTCTGTCCGATCCTCGTGAAATACCGTGCGTTCGAGAAGACGCTCCCGATGGTGAACGGGCTCGACCTCGACGGCACCTCCCCGCCCGCCGTGTTCGTCGGTCGGTTCGGATATCCCAAGGTCTCGGTCGGACCGCTGCTCAGCCCCGAGCACGGGTCGACCGAGCTGTTCGACACTCCCGAAGAGTGGGTCGGTCGCTCGGTCTCCGAGGTCGTGTCGTTCCGGACCGGGCTCGTTCGGGGGACGACCCCGATCCGGGTCACGGACGCGGAACGTCCGATCCCGATCCTCGAGGACCTCCAGCTTCTCGGGATCGCCGGAGAGACGGTCGAAAGCGAGGCCCACTTCCGCCGGCCCCCGCGCGGCCATCTCGCGCTCAGTGACGCCACCCCGCCGTTCGGCCCCACCGCGCCGATCGAGCGGATCCGCCTCGACGTCCGGCGGGTCGACCCGCATCTCGACCGGCTCACGTCGGACGTACACGCGAACGCCCGGGTCGCGGTCGAGGAGCTCTACGACCGAGGGGTCCGGGTGAGCCGGATCCAGCGGGCGTTCAGTGTCGGCACGCTCGGCCGGCACGGCCGCCGCCGCCTGGTCCCGACCCGATGGAGCATCACGGCGGTCGACGACCTCCTCTCGAAGAGGAACCTCGAGGAGATCCGTAACCTGCCCGAACTGTCGGAGATCCTGGTCCACCGATTCACGGCGCTCGACAACCGGTGGGTCGTCGTGTTCCTTCCCGGGGCGTACCGCTACGAATCGATCGAGGCGTGGTACCCGAACACTCTCTGGAACCCGAACCCGACCCGCCTCGTGATCATCGGCGACCACGAGGGTTACCGGGGGAGGACGACGTACGCGTCGATCGGCGGCTGCTACTACGCAGCCCGGCTCGCGACGAGCGAGGCCCTGCTGCGGATGGGCCGCCAGGCGGGCGTCGTGGTCCTGCGAGAGGTCCACCCGGGCGAGATCCTGCCGCTCGGCGTATGGAACGTCCGAGAGCACGTTCGCGCCGCGCTCCACCGGCCTCCCGAGAAGGTCGCGTCGCTGAACGAGCTCTCCGAGCGGATACGCGAGTCGTTCGCGATCCCCCTTCCCCGCTGGCTCGCCGCGAGCGCCCTGCTCCACGAGGCGAGGACCCAGCGGCGGCTCGACGAGTGGGTGCCCGTCGGGGCGTAGCGTCGGACCGGCTCAGGAGAAGCGCGCGCCGCAGCGGCCGCAGAACGGCTCGTCTCCGACCCGCGCCGCCCCGCACGTCGGGCAGGTGGCCGACGTGTGCGGACGGCCGCATCCGCGACAGAAGGCGTCCCCGGGGAGCGCGGGGTACCCGCAGTCGGGGCACCTCTCCCGGCCCGCGACCGCTTCGGCCGCCCGGGTGGCGTCGGACGGTGCCGAATCCCCTTCGGTCGTTCCGTTCGAAGCCGGAGGGGTCACGCCGGGCGAAGGGGGGAGACTCTCGACCGTGGAACCGAGGGCCCGGCGACCGCGGAGGGCGAGGCGGAAGGCGTTCGTGTAGTCGCCCTGGTCGAACGCGGCCGAGGCCTGTCCCTTGAGCGTGCGAGCCTCGGTCGCCGTGTGGTCCTGCGCCCGACGGGTCGGGAGGCCGGCGAGCTCGTCCTCGAGGAGGCGGATCTGGAACTGGGACTCGGCCCGATTCTTCGGGATGGACGTCCCCGCGGCAGCCGGGGCCGCCGCGGCCGACCCGGGTGGAGTCGCTCTCGCATCCGGCCCCACGGTTCCCGCGTTCGCGTTCGCCGGGACCGGAGCGGCGGGCGATTGAGCCGAGGGGAGCGGTCCCTGGCGCCGGGCGTTCACGAGCGCTTCGTGCGCCGATTGTGCGTTCTGGTAGGCGCGGTCGAACTGGCGGTTGTCGAACTCGCCCTGGGACTCGGCGATCAGCTCCTGCGCCCGGTGGACGTCGTACCCCTGGGCCGAGAGGATCTGCGCCTCCTTCCGGGCCATCGCGAGCCGGTTGAACGCTCGGTCCTGGTTGAGCTCGGGCTGGTCCTCGAGGTCGCTCAGGATCCGTGCCTTGCGGGAGCGCAGCCGCCGCAGCATGTAGAGCAGCACGCCGACGACGACCACGGAGAGGACCACGACGAACGCGATCGCGATCAGCTCGGAGCTGGTGAACGTCGTCAGGGATTCCTCCGTCGGCAGTTCCCGGTGAGAGGCCGAACCGTCGAACTAGGGGTGGGTCGGGTATTTAGAACGCCACTAGTCAACGGAGCCGAGCAGGTACGTCGACCGGGCGCCGTCCACGCGAAGGTCGACATCCTCGCCGAGCGGCGGCCGTTGGTCGAGGACGACGGGAAGGTAGTTCCCGAGCCGCGCGACCGAGCTCGAGCCCGGCCCGTACTCGAGGACGCGTCCGACCGCCCGCGCTCCGATCCACCGTTCGAGGCGACGCCGCGAGATCCTCTGGCGCAGCTCCGCGACCTCGCGGGACCGTCGCTTGGCGACCCGCGGGGGAAGGCGGGGAAGACGCGCGGCCGGCGTGCCCGGTCGGGCGGAGAACCGAGTGACGTTCACCGTCTCGGGAGCGACCTCCTCGAGGAGCTCCTCGGTCGCCCGGAAGTCCTCCTCGGTCTCCCCGGGAAAGCCGACGATCACGTCGGTCGCGAGGTGGAGGTCCGGCAGGCGGGCGCGGGCGGTGGCGACCTGGCGGCGGACCTCGTCGGACCGGTACCCGCGGCGCATCGCGTCGAGGACCCGGTCGGAACCGCTCTGCAGCGGAAGATGCAGGAACCGGTACGCTCCGCCGGAGCCGAGCGCATCCAGATACGGCTCGAGGCGGGGCGCGAGGCTTTGAGGGCTCATCATCCCAACGCGCACCCGTAGGTCTTGGGCGGCCGTGGTGACCGCTCGCAGGAGCTCGGGGAGTCGCTCGGGTCCAAAGAGGTCCTCGCCCCAGGCCGCGGTGTCGAGGCCGGTGAGGCGGACCTCCCGGATCCCCCGGGCCGCCGCCTCTCGGACCCGTTCGACGACCCCGGCGAGGGAGACGCTCGAGAGCCGGCCGCGGGCGAGCCGGCTGTAGCAGTAGCTGCATCCGCTCGTGCAGCCCTGGGCGATGATCACTTCCTCGACGACCCGGGGCGAAGGCGTCACGGTGGCCGGGCGGGGTGCCCCGATGACCGGTAGGACCCCCTCCGAGGACCAGGCATCCAGGAGGGCGGGCAGGTGGTCCTGCTCGCGGATCGGGACGAACGTCGTGCGCTCGCGACCCGCTCCCGAGAGGAGGTCGGTGCGCAGGGGAACGAGGCAGCCGGTGACGACCACCCGCGGGACCCGCTCCGCGAGCGCGTGCCAGCGGCGGACCATCCGGCTCTCCGTGGGACCGATCACGCCGCACGTGACGAGGACCCCGACGTCGGCCCCGGCCGGGCCCTCCGTCAGCTCGTGGCCGCGCGAGGCGAGGTCGCGGGCGATCCCCGCGCCCTCGCCCTGGTTCTGCGCGCAGCCAAAGGATTCGACGTAGACTCGCACGGCCGCCCTGCGGGGCCCGAGGCCTAGAAGACGGTTAGCTTGCCGGTCAAGAGACGCCTCGGGATCGACGGGATGTCGTCGAACCACTTCTGCGCCACCGCGTCGGCGTTCGGCTTCACCTTGGCGAGCTTCACGCCGTCGGCCGGGAGGATCTGGATGCTCGCGACCTGGGGGTCGTCGACCGGTTTTCCGATCTGCGACAGGATGCGGACGTGCACCTCGCGGACGTCGCCGCCGGCCTCCTTCACGATGTCGTTCGCGATCAGGTTGCCGAGCAGGTTGTAGATCTTTCCGACGTGGTTCACCGGGTTCTTGCCCGCCGACGCTTCGAGGCTCATCGGGCGGCAGGGGGTGATGAGGCCGTTCGCCCGGTTCCCGCGGCCGACCGAACCGTCGTCCCCGGCTTCCATCGAGCATCCGGTGACGGTAAGGTAGTAGCGGCCGAGCTCGGGGTCGTCCGCCGTGTTGACATCGATCGTCACGGTGCGGCGCGTCAGCTTCGCCGCCTGTTCCGCGAGCGTGTCGTGGACCTCCTCGCAGACGGAAGCGTACTCCTTCGCGTCCTTGACCTCGCTATCGACGAGCGCGGCGGCGACGGTGAGGTGGATCGCGTCCTTGTGGCGGAACCCCATCACCTTGACGTCCTCGCCGAGGGCGGGGAGCTTCTTCTTCAGCTTCAGCGTGAGGAACCGCTCGCTCTCGAGCACGAGCCGCTCCGTGTCGGAGAGCGGGGCGAACCCGACGCCGAACGACGTGTCGTTCGAGAGGACCGCCTTCTGCTCGAACACCCCTCGAAGGTCGACCGAGCCTTGGCCGATCTTGCAGTCGAACTCCACGTGGTTATCGATGTCGATGTGGGCGCAGATGGATTGGACGTACTTCTTGGCCGCCTCGACGGCCACGTCGCGGTACGGGAGCTTCTCCCCGTTCACCTCGGTCGTCGCGCGGCCGACGAGCAGGATGTAGATCGGGCTCGTCACGCGGCCCCCGCCGAACTTCGGCTCCGACCCGCCGCCGACGACCTGGGTCTCGTCGGTGTTGTGGTGCAGGATCTTCCCGAACTCGTCGAGATACATGCGGCTCAACGCCCGGCTCACCGACTCCGAGACCCCGTCCGCGATCGAATCCGGGTGGCCGAGCCCCTTGCGCTCCACGAGCTCGATGTCCTGCTCCTCGATGTGGACGGTGCGCAGCGGTTCTACCTGGATATTCCGGGGCATTGAGGTCCCTTCGGTGTCGGGCGAGCCGGGGGTGGGTTTAAGGGTTGCGCGAGCGGCGGCGCGAGAAACCGGCCGCCGGCTCGTCAGGGGTTGTGCCCGGCGAAAACGCTCTTCGCCATGTGCGGGCCGGACCGCTCGTAGCCGCGGGCCCGGTAGTACTCGCGGGTGCCGACCGCGCTTGTCACGTAGACGCGTCCGAACCCCTCCGAGCGCACCCGCTCTTCCGCGGCCGACAGGAGCCGGCTTCCGAATCCCCGATGCTGGTAGTCGCTGGGGCGGGACCCCTCCTCTCCGACGGCGACCTCGCTCCCGACGACCTTGAGCTCCCGGATGACGGGAGCGTCGAGACCCCCCTCGGTTCCCTCCGACGGGAACCGAAGGCGAAGGAACCCGGCGACCGTGTCCGAGACGGGCTCCTCCCAGACGAAGAACACCTCCCGACCCCCCGAGGCCGAGTACTCGGTCTCGTGGAGCTCGAACGCGTCGAACGGCGGGGTCGACCGCCGACCGGCCTCGCGGCAGCGAAGGCAGCGGCAGTGCGACCCTTCGGCCCGCAGGATCTCGAGGGCCTTCTGCCGGACGTTGCTCGCCCGGACCCCGGCGGCGATGAGGCGGGCCGGAATATCCCGCTGGATCCGCTGGATTCGCACCCACGGAGGGAGCCGCCGCTTGAGGCGGGCGATGAGCGCCGCCGCCGTCCGGACGTCGTACGGCTCGTACCGGCCGGCCTTCCAGTCGTCGTAGAGGCCGGTGCCGGGGATCACGAGGGTCGGATAGATCTTGAGGAGGTCGGGTCGAAAGGCGTCCTCGTCCCAGAGGCGCTCGAAGTCGGAGTAGTCCGACTCGGGGGTCATGCCGGGCAGCCCGAGCATCCAGTGGTAGCAGACCTTGAGACCCCGGTCGCGCGCTTCGCGGGTGGCCCGGGCGACGTCGCCGGAAGAGTGGGCCCGGCCCACCGCCTCGAGCACGTCGTCGTGCAGACACTCGACCCCGACCTCCACGCGTGTGACCCCGGCGTCGAGCAGGAACGGAAGGACCCGGCCGTCGCACCAGTCGGGCCGGGTCTCGACCGTGAGCCCGACCACCCGGTGGGCCGCCCGCTCGTTCTGAGCCTGAGCGTCCGCGAGAGAGGACGACCCCGTGCCGTTGAGACCGTCGTAGACCCCCCGGAGGACCTCCTCCTGGTACGACCGCGGGCGAGCGGGGAACGTCCCGCCCATCACGATGACCTCGACCTTCGACGTCGGATGCCCGATGGCCTCGAGCGTCGCGACCCGATTTTCGGCGATCGCGCGGGCGTCCCAGTGGAACTGGGCCCCCCTCAGGGCCGACGGCTCCTCGCCGGTGTAACTTTGCGGACTGCCGTTCTCGAGACCTCCCGGGCAGTACGTGCAGCGGCCGTGCGGACAGCGCGAGGGGGCGGTCATCACGGCGACGATCGCGACTCCCGAGAGCGTGCGCGACGGCTTGCGCCGGACCGCTCCGTCGTACCGGGCGCGCTCCGCAGGGGGGAGCCCTTCGATCCAGTCGACGTTCGAGGGGAGGGGGCCTTTCGTGCCGTCCCGCATCCCGGAGAGCTTCGTCCGGTGGATCTCCTCCGGGGTCGCGGTCGCTAGCGACCGCGCCATAGACGACTCTCGCCGGTAAGGAGGTAGGGCGCTTTCTGCAGGTCGGCGACCTTCTTCGAACCGGTGAGGAACATCGCGACCTTGAGCTCGTGAACGAGCGTCTCGAGCTCCGTGCGGGTCGTTTCGAAGTCGCGGGCGGCCGCCTTGAGGACGCCGCCCGCCGTACCCGCGGCGGTCGCTCCGAGCGCCACGGCCCGGGCCACGTCCAGCCCGGAGCGAACCCCGCCGCTCGCGATCACCGGTAACCCGAGCGGGACGAGTTCGAGAACGGAGATGGGCGACGGGATACCCCAGTTCCAGAACGTCTTTCCGACCCGCGCCTCCCGCTCGGCCCCCTGGTCGACCGCCCGATAGTACTCGACCGCGGCGAACGAGGTCCCTCCGGTACCGCTCACGTCGAACGCCTTCACCGAACGGGCCCGAAGCTCCTCAGCCACCTCCCGGGAGATGCCGGCCCCCGTCTCCTTTACGAGAACCGGGAAGTGGGAGGCGAGGTCGCCAATCCGCTCGAGGCACCCCTTCGACCGCCGGTCGCCTTCGGGCTGGACCATCTCTTGGAGGAAGTTGAGGTGGATCGCGAGCACGTCCGCGTGGATGAGGTCCATCGCGGCGCGCACGTCGTCCGGGCCCACGACGCGGTCCCCGGGCTTCTGAGGGATGATCTGGGGAGCTCCGATGTTGGCGAACTTGAGCGGTACCGCATGGCGCGAGACGCAGGAGTAGCTCTCGGGGTACTGCCCCTTCAGGATCGCCGCGCGCTCGCTGCCGACGCCCATCGCGACACCGACCTCGGCCGCGGCGCGCGCGAGGTTGTCGTTGATCTTCACGGCGTCGGGAAAGCCGCCGGTCATCCCGGTGATGACGATCGGCGCGGCGAGACGGTGCCCGAGCAGGGTGACCGACGTGTCGACCTCGTCGAAGTCGACCTCGGGGAGAGCGCGATGGATCAGCTGGACGTCGTCCCAGTAGCGATACCGTCCCTCGACGTCCTTGCCGAGGACGACCTTGACGTGCTCGGCCTTACGATGGCTCAAATCGAGACCTCCGGATTCCGACGGGTCAGGAGGATCGCGCACGAGCCCAGCTCCCGTATCCGACGTCGCCCCGGATCGCCCGAGCGACCGCTCCATCCGACAAACCGCTAATAAGACCTGCGTCGGCCCCCTCGGCCGCGATCGCGAGCATCGTCGTCGCCTTGCCTCGGATCCCGCCGGTGACGTCGGCAGCGCCCGACGGAGCGCGGAGCGCGGCGACCGTCTCGGCCGATACCTCCCGGACGACCGACCGCTTGCGCGCGGGGGTCCCCTCGAGGATCCCCTCGACGTCGCTCACGAAGACGACGCGCTGCGCGCCGAGCGCCTTCACGAGCGCGAGCGCGATCGTGTCGGCGCTGAGGATCGACGACCCCCACCGCTCGTCGGGGACCACGTCCCCGAACGAGACCGGAACGAACCCGCCCTCGAGCGCCGCCCGAACGGGGGCCGGGTCGAGGTAGGCCAGCTCGCCTGCCCGGTTGCGCGCGTGGGTCGCCATCGGAACGGAGAACGCGTTCGCTCCCGCTCGCACGAGCTCACGCAGCACGGCGAGGTGCAGCCGACGCACCTCCGACGCGACGATGGCGGCCCCGCGGGCCCGCTCGGCGCCTTCCGTGCCCTCCTCGGGCGGGGCCGCAAGGCCGAAGCGCTTTGCTCCGGGATGACCGAACGACCCCGCGCCGTGCAGGAGGACGATGCGACGGTCTCGAACCTCGGCCACCTCGCGGGCCAATCGTGCGAGGACCTTCGGGCGGAGCTTCTCCACCTCACGCTTTCGCGTGATGACGCTACCGCCCAGCTTCACGATGACAATCGGGGCCGAGGGGTCGGGCGCGTGCGCCATCCCGGGAGCCCCGCGATCACCCTTGGTCCGAGCCGGATCCGCGCGAGAACAGCATGATCGCTCCACCGATCAACGGGAGGACCGACGCGAACAAGAGCCAGTTGAACGTCACGAGCCAGAGCGCCATGCCGAACAGACCGACCCCGCAAAGGACCGCGGCGAGGACGAGGAACGGGACCGAGAGCGAGTTCGCGGCCGGAGCGTGGCCGGCCGTCCCCTCGGACCGGTATTCGGACATCGCGAAAACGAGAGCGCCTCCCCTTCAAATGGATTCGGTCGAGCGAACCTCCACCGCGCGGTCGATTTGTCGCGGCTCGACGCGGTCCGGGCGCGTTCCGGCGCTCAAACCGGCAAAAGGTAGATATGGCTCGCTCCCCTCGCACCCGCCGCCCGAGGCCCGGGTAGGTTTCGACGGTGTCACCCGCTAACGAAGACCGGCCGGTAGACGCTCCGGAACCCCTCGATACCAGCCAAGCGACGAACACGGCGGTCGCCCCCGTCAGCGACCGCCACCCGGGCGCGAACGGTGCGGGAGTGCCGGTGCCGGTCTCCCCGCCGTCCGCGCCCGGGACACCGCCCAACTCGGCCGGGAGTCTGCTTGACGCGATCGTCACCTCGAAGAGCGAGCTGTTCCGCGGGAGCCGGGAGGTCCTCCGGGACTCGTATGTGCCGAGCCGCCTCCCGCACCGCGAGCAGCAGCTCCGCCAGGTCGCCGAGATCCTCGCCCCCGCTCTTCGCGGCGACCTTCCTTCGAACCTGCTCATCTACGGAAAGATCGGCACCGGAAAGACCGCGGTCGTCGCCCAGCTGCGCCAGGACATCCAGCGGCGCACCGACCTCGCGTCCCGGGTATCGTTCGTCACGGTGAACTGCGGCAACATCGACACCCCGTACAGCCTCCTCCAGACGATCGCGAACACCTTCGCGAAGACGGAGGCGGAGCGGATCCCGACGGGATGGTCGCTCGACCGCGTGCAGTCGGGAATGCGACGCCTGATGGACGCGCGGGAGGGGATCCTCCTCCTCGTCCTGGACGAGGTCGACCGCCTCGTGGCCCGCAGCGGGGACAACGTCCTCTACACGCTGAGCCAGATCAACACCGAGCTCGAGGTCGCCCGGCTCGCGATCATCGGCGTCTCGAACGACCTCAAGTTCACGAACCACCTCGACGCGCGCGTCCGCAGCCGCCTCAACGAGGAGAAGATCCTCTTTCCCCCCTACGACGCGACCCAGCTCCAGGATATCCTGCGCGACCGCGCCCGGGAGGCGTTCAAGGACGGCGTGGTCGACCCGGGCGTCATCGAGCGGTGCGCGGCCTACGCCGCGCTCGAGAACGGCGACGCGCGACGGGCGCTCGCGCTCCTTCGCCTCGCCGCCGAGATGGCGGAGCGCGACCACGCGAAGCGGATCACGCCCGACCACGTGGTGAAGGCGAAGAACCGCCTAGAGCAGGACATCATCATCGACTGCTGCCGCACCCTCCCGCCCCACTGCAAGGTGCTCCTCTACGCGATCCTCCAGTCGTTCGAGCGCCGGCGCAACGGGGTCCTCACCGGCGAGGTCTACGATAGCTACCGTCGGCTCGCCGAGCGCCTCGGCCTCCAGCCGCTGCACGCTCGCTCGATCTCGAACTACGTCTCCGAGCTCGAGTCGCTCGGTCTGATCCGGGCGACGATCGTCTCGCGCGGCCGGGGGGGACGCACGCGGGAGATCATCGTCGACGTGCCGATCTCGGAGACGATGCCCGCGCTCGAGGAGGACCCGCTCATCGCACCGGTCGGCCGCCCGAAACCGCGCGGCCAGATGCTCCTCACGAATTTCGACAATCCGGCGCGTACCGGGCCGTTCTGAATCGCGCGCCCGCCTCAGACCTCGGTCGGGGCGGACGCTTCGGTCGGGACCATCTCCGCGACCCGGGCGTTCCGTCGCGCCCGTTCCCGACGCAGTTCCCGGAGGTCCCGGTCGAGTTCGCGGAGCTCCGCGCTCGCGCGGCGGAGCCGCACCTTCGCGACCCGCTCGAGGGTTTCGATCTCCCGGTCGAGCTGCTCGTCGCTGGCGCGGTAGGGGGTCATGTTGCGGCGTCGGTATCGATCTGGGCCTTTTGGAGCTTCGCCGAGAAGTCGACGAAGACGGTCTTGATCTCGGTGAACTCTTCGATCGCGACGCTGCCCGCTTCGCGGCCGCCGTTCCCCGTGTTCTTGATGCCCCCGAACGGCAGCTGAACCTCCGCTCC
>Ga0187782_10001775_pt1 | contig 15842 bp, 15 predicted proteins | sample 0715_SJ02_MP15_2_FD_132454 | JGI IMG/M metagenome (GOLD analysis project Ga0187782, IMG submission 132454) | Tropical peat soil microbial communities from peatlands in Department of Meta, Colombia - 0715_SJ02_MP15_20_MG | ecosystem: Environmental > Terrestrial > Soil > Wetlands > Peat | place...
AAGCGGATGCGGCAATTGAAGACATCATTCGCCTGCTCAAGGCAGCCTGAGCGGGTGACTCGGCAAACCGGTCTTGAGATTCTGAAGCACTGCTGTCAAAGAGCGGACGGCTAAGAATCTAGCGGCGTACCCGAGCCCGGCACAAGCATCTCTCGAAGGCGCAGCCAAGCGTCACGCCCGGCCCGATCGTGCCGGTATGTGGGGGGCGAGTCTTCGTTCGCGGGCGGCCGGGGAATGCCTTCAGCGGTGGCCCAGGGCCCTGGTCTGTCGCCGTTGGTAACCGGCCAACGGCTGTTCGGGGTCCCACAATCGACGGCTACATCCAGCGCCTGACGCGTTGCGTGTATTCCCGGTACGCCGCTCCGAACTCGCCGACCAGGTACGCTTCTTCCTTTGCGATCACAAAGCGGTTCATGGCGAGGACGAGGAGAGGCAGAAGGACGACCGGCCACCAGAGGTTCAGGAACACGCTGATGCCAGCGTAGAGGAGCAGGAGTGAGAGGTAAAGGGGGTTGCGGGTTCTTCCGAAGATGCCTACCGTGACAAGCATGGACGCGGGCTTGTCGGTCCGGATGGTCGTCCCCGCGGCGCGGAGTGATCCCACGCCCAGGGCGGCAACGACGAGCGACACGACAGCCAGCAGCCACCCCAGGAATCTTCCGAGCGGAAGCGGGAGAGGGGCGGGAATGGGAAGGGCGTGCTGCAGCGCGATTCCGACGAGGAATGAGGTCAGATAAAGAAACGGCGGCGGCAGCTTCACGCCGGGGCCGTCGCGTCGGCTGTCTGTGCCGTCCGTCACGTTCCTCTCGGACCGGTGCGTCCTATGCCGCCGGTCGCGTCAGGCCTCTTTCTTGCGGCGTCACGGGCACGGGTTGGCGTGTGGCGTAGCACCACGACCCGAGACAGTGTATCGGCAGGCCGGATCGCTCGCCAGCGGATCGCCGTGGCGCGCGTACGCTCTCGCGCGAGATCCCCCGCAGACCTCGGCGTACGCGCAGGTTCCGCACCGCCCCGAAAACTCCGCTCGACGGATCGCCTGCAGCAACGGATGCTGCCGGTAGATGTCCACCAGCGAGGCGGCACGGACGTTGCCGAGCGGCACGGGCAGGAAGCCCGACGGAAGTACGTCGCCATTGTACGCGACGAAGATCACGCCGCTGCCGTCCCGCGTCGCCACGCTTGGCGCTGCGGCGCTACCGCCGTGCGTCCCCACCAGATGGCGCAGCCGCCCGGACAAGTGCCGGTAGAGCGGCCCAAGGGCGAACGCAGCGGCCACGTCGTCTCCGTGATACGCCCGGCGCTGGGCGACGACGCGGCGAAAGAACGGCGCCTCGACGGTTCTGACGATGACGCCGTGACGTGATGCATCGACGAGGAAATGACAGACGTCCTCGTGCTCGTCCGGGGAGATCTCGTCGCAACGGGTTCCTCGACCGACCGTCACCAGGAAGAACACTTCCCAGATGCGGACGCCCGCACTCTGGATGAGAGCGCCCACGTCCGCGAGCTCCTCCACATTGCGGCGCATCACCGTCGTGTTGACCTGGACCGTGAAGCCTCGCGCGGCCAGCAAGGTCGCCGCCTGGATCGTTGCGTCGAAATGGCCGCGGACGCCCCGGACCGCCTCGTGGGTTTCAGCAACGGCGCCGTCGAGGCTGATCGACACGGCTCGGACCCCTCGGGCGCGGATCTGGTCGAGGAGCGCGGGCGAAAGCCGCGGCGTCACCGACGGCGACAACGCCACCCGCATGCCGCGGCTGGCCGCGTAGTCGAGGAGCCGGAGGAGGTCATGCCGCATGAGGCAATCCCCCCCGGTGAGGATCAGGATCGGGCTCGGCTCGTTGAATTGCGCGATCTGGTCGACGAGCGCCACCCCTTCCTCGGTGGTCAGCTCGTCCGGCAGCGGTTCGAGCATCGCCGACGCGCGGCAGTGCTCGCAGGCAAGCGCGCAGGCGCGCGTCGTCTCCCAGAAGACGAGCAGGGGCCGCTGTGCGAAGTCCAGAGAACCAGGTCGCTCGCCCACCCTCATCATATGCTTCAGGATATGCTCCAAGCGCCGTTATTGGGCATCGGGTCGACACCCGATTGTCTCCGCGGTGACAGTACGATGGGTTCGCGCAGATGAAACGCCCTCTGCGCGTGGCGTGTGAAGGAATCGCGCTCCGGTCCCGTGGAGAAACCGTTTTGGTGACGAACGGTGTGTGTTCCCGTAACTGAGAGCCCGCGGGCAGGACCCGCGTGTCGCGCGCGGACGCCCCGAAACGACGACGCCCGGGGTGCCGACGCAAGCGCGCGGCAACTCCGGGCGGCTGTCACAAGAGAAAAGGGCGCGTCATCTATGACGTGCGTGGCGGGGGGGAGTTCGAACCACACACTGCCTGCGAATCCGCGCCCAATCTATAACATCCACCGGCCGCTCCGGAATTTCCCCTCACCGTCAACATGTTACGACCTCGTGACGCCCGTCACCGCCTCCAGCCGCCGGGCAGTCGTGTTCGGTCCTGAGCGGGGGACCGCGAGACCGGGCCGTCGGGTTCCGCCCGGTCCTGACGGCATTGGAGGCGCGCCGCGGCTCCGCGCCGGACCTTTCGGAGGAACCCACACATCCTGGATGGAAGAGCAGGGCCGCCGCACCGGGTGACCGAGGAAACACGGTGCCGGGCATGAGCTGGGGGCAACATGGATCAAACATTCCACGGCATCTTCCCGTACCTGGTTTCTCCGCTGGACGCGTCGGGTCGGGTCCAGGAACGCGTCCTGAGACGGCTCGTCGACCATCTCATCGAGCAGGGAGTCCACGGGTTGAGTCCTCTCGGAAGCACCGGGGAGTTTCCATACCTCACCGCGCAGCAGCGCGAGGAGATCGTACGAATCACCGTGGACGCGGCGGGGGGCCGGGTGCCGGTCGTGCCGGGGGTGGCGGCGTACGCCACGCACGATGCGATTGCACAGGGTCGCCGGATGATCGATGCGGGAGCGGACGGCATCGTCCTGATCCTGCAGACGTACTTTCCGCTGTCCCGCGCCGCGGTCTTCGAGTTCTTCTCCTCGGTTGCGCAGGCCGTGTCGTGCCCGATCGTGCTGTATTCAAACCCGAAGCTTCTCGGCGCGGAGATCACCCCGGAGCAGGTCGTCGCCCTCAGCGAGATCCCGAATGTCCGGTATTTCAAGGAGGCGTCCGGGGAAACCGGCAGGATCCTCACGGTCCTCAACCACGCAGAGGGACGCATCGCGGTGTTCAGCGCGTCCGCACACGTGCCCCTGCTCGTCTTCCGGCTCGGCGGAGTGGGATGGATGGCGGGGCCGGCGTGCCTGCTTCCGGAGCGGTGTGTCGCTCTGTACGACCTGGCCCGGCAGGGACGATGGGCGGAGGCCGATCGACTGCAACGGCGTCTCTGGTCGCTCAACGAGGTGTTTCAACGGTACGCGCTCGCCGCGTGTGTGAAAGCGGGGCTCGAACTCCAGGGGTTCGAGGTGGGCGATCCCATCGCCCCGGTCCCCCCGCTCGGTCGGGAGGCACGCCAGGAGATTCGCGCGGCGCTGGAGCACGCGGGCGGTCCGACCGCCTGACCGTGCCACCCTGCCCGCGCCCGACCGGCGTTACCCGGCTGTCATGACCGGAGACGCCATTCCGCCAGCGACCGGAGGGACACCCTGGCCAGCAGTTGTACCGATGCCTGCCGGAGGTGAGGCCGCGGGGAGAGGGGAATACCAGTCGTCTATGAGCGTGCTTGAGTCCCACGTCGACGTGCACTCCGCGGAATTCGACCACAATCGCTCCTACCACGAGGGGCTCGCACGGACCCTGGCCGAGCGGCTTGCGCGGGTGCAGGAGGGAGGCGGCGCCCAGGCACGGGAACGCCACCGCTCGCAGAACAAGATGACCGCGCGCGAGCGCATCGATTCGCTGCTGGACGCGAGGTCGCCGTTCCTGGAGATCGCCCCGCTCGCGGCGTGGGACATGTACGGAGGTGAGGCCCCGGCTGCGGGTATCGTCACCGGGATCGGCCGTGTGCGAGGCGGCGAGTGCATGATCGTCGCAAACGACGCCACCGTGAAGGGCGGCACGTACTATCCCACCACCGTCAAGAAGCACCTGCGGGCTCAGGAGATCGCGCTCGAAAACCGGCTCCCGTGCATCTACCTCGTCGATTCGGGCGGCGCGTTCCTCCCGCTGCAGGCCGAGGTGTTCCCGGACCGGGACCACTTCGGCCGGATCTTCTTCAACCAGGCTCGGCTGTCTGCCGAGGGCATTCCGCAGATCGCCGCCGTCATGGGGTCCTGCACTGCCGGCGGCGCGTATGTGCCGGCGATGTCGGACGAGGCCGTGATCGTACGGGGCGCCGGGACCGTGTTCCTCGGCGGACCTCCGCTCGTGCGGGCCGCGACCGGTGAAGAAGTGACGGCGGAGGAGTTGGGGGGCGCCGACGTGCACTGCCGCCGGAGCGGCGTCACGGACCACCTGGCCGTCGACGACGCGGACGCGATCGCGATCGTCCGCGAGATCGCCGGCACGCTGAATCGGGTGAAACCGCGGACGCTGGACCTGGCCGAGCCGGAGGACCCGTTGTACGATCCCCGTGAGCTCTACGGCGTGCTGCCCCGCGACCTGCGGCGCCAGTTCGACGCGCGGGAGGTGCTTGCCCGGGTCGTCGACGGGAGCCGGTTCCACGAGTTCAAGGCCCTGTACGGGACGACGCTGGTTGCGGGATTCGCGCGGATCCACGGGATCCCCGTCGGCATCCTCGCGAACAACGGCGTGCTGTTCGTCGAGAGCGCCGAGAAGGGCGCGCACTTCATCGAGCTGTGCGGCCAGCGGCGCATTCCGCTCGTCTTCTTCCAGAACATCACCGGGTTCATCGTGGGGCGCGAGTACGAGGCCGCGGGGATCGCGCGAGCCGGGGCCAAGATGGTGCACGCGGTCGCGACGTGCGGCGTCCCGCGCCTGACCGTCATCATGGGCGGTTCGTACGGCGCCGGCAACTACGCGATGTGCGGGCGGGCATATGCGCCTCGGTTCCTCTGGATGTGGCCCAATGCCAGAATCTCGGTGATGGGTGGGGAGCAGGCTGCGGCGGTATTGGTCACGGTCAAGCGCGACCAACTGGCGCGGCAAGGCCGGACGCTCACGGAGGCCGAGGAGGAAGCCATCGCCGCTCCGGTGCTGGCGAAGTACGAGGAGGAGGGCAATGCCTACTACAGCACGGCGCGCCTGTGGGACGACGGCGTGATCGATCCGGCCGAGACGCGCACCGTGCTCGGCCTGGCGCTCGCCGCCACGCTCAACGCACCGGTGGACGGAATGCGGCCTGGCGTATTCCGGATGTAGTGGCGATGCGGACCGTCCTGGTCGCCAATCGGGGCGAGATCGCCGTGCGCATTATTCGCGCGTGCCGCGAGCTCGGGGTACGGACGATCGCAGTCTATGCCGAGCCGGACCGGGACGCGCTCCACCCGCGTCTGGCCGACGATCGGGTGGCCCTCGGCGGGTCCGACGCGCGGGACACCTACCTGCACGTCGGTCGCCTCATCGACGCTGCCCGCCGCTCAGGCGCGGATGCGGTGCATCCTGGATACGGGTTTCTCGCAGAATCACCGGCGTTCGCCGCGGCGGTTCGGGAGGCAGGCCTCGTATGGGTCGGACCCCCGGCCGACGTGCTTGCGCGCCTGGGCGACAAGACCGCGGCGAGGCGGCTCGCAGAGCAGGTGGGCGTCCAGGGAGTGCCCGGGTACGACGCCGACGGGGCGTCCGACGAGGAACTCACAGCCGCGTCGACTCGGGTTGGGTTTCCGCTGATGATCAAAGCCGTGGCAGGCGGTGGCGGCCGGGGGATGCGCCGCGTGGACGCGGCGGGCGACTTTGCGGACGCGCTCGCGTCGGCGCGGCGAGAGGCCGTCGCGTCGTTTGGCCGGGGCGACCTGCTCCTCGAGCGTCACCTCGGCGACGTGCGCCACGTGGAGGTGCAGATCCTCGCGGACGGGTCGGGCGCTGTGGCGGTCCTCGGTGAGCGGGAGTGCAGCGTGCAGCGCCGGCACCAGAAGTTGATCGAAGAGGCACCCTCGCCGTTCGTGACCGCGGACCTCCGGTCGCGCCTCGTGCGAGCTGCGGCGGCAATCGCAACGGCCGCCGGCTACGAGAACGCGGGCACCGTCGAGTTCCTTGTGGACGCCGATCGCCGGTCGTACTTCCTCGAGGTCAACCCGCGGCTGCAGGTCGAGCACCCTGTGACGGAGTTGGTGACCGGGGTGGATCTCGTCCAGGCGCAGCTGTGTGTCGCCGCCGGGGAACGGCTTCCCGCCGGACCCGGCAGAGCCCATACCACGCACGCGCACGGACACGCGATCGAGTGTCGGATCTGCGCGGAGGATCCCACGAGGGGGTTTCGGCCCACGCCGGGTTCGATTCTGACGCTGGTGGAGCCCTGCGGCCCGGGAGTGCGCGTGGATTCGGGGCTGCGTCAGGGGTGGAGCGTGCCGGTGGAGTACGACCCGATGGTGGCCAAGGTGATCGTCCACGCCGCGACGCGAGACGGGGCGGTATCGCGAATGGCGGAAGCTCTCGGCCGCTATGTGATCCTTGGCTGTCAAACGAACCTGGAATTCCTGCGGGCCGTGGTGCGGCACGACGCGTTCCGGGCCGGGGAGACCTCGACGCGGTTCATCGAGCGACATTTCGCAGGCTGGAGGGGCGAGACGGATGGACCGGCCGTCGCGGTGGCCGCGGTTCTGGCGGAACTGCGCGGTACAGGAGCGGCACACGTGACAGGGCCGCCGGGCGGCGAGGGGACCAGCGTGCCGCATCCGGACGGGATGTGGGATCCGTGGTCCCGGATCGGTCCGTGGCGCATGGCGGCATCCGGGCCGCCCGACGTGGATGGCTGATCTCACGCTTCGAACCGGTGGCGTCGCGGTTCCGTGCGCGGTATCGCGGGACGGGGAGGTGTGGGTCGTGCGCGCGGGGACGCGGACGTACCGACTGCGTTGCGCGTTCCTCGAGTCCGGAGCAGCGCTGATCGAGCACGAGGGGTGTTCTCACTTGGCCCACGTAGCGACGGCGGGCACCCACACGTACCTGCATCTGGACGGCGTGACCGTCGACGTGGAAACCGCCCGTGCTGGCGACGGGCGGGCACCCCGTACGGCGGCCGTGTCGAACGAGCTGCGGGCTCCGATGCCGGGCGTCGTGGCCCGGGTGCTGGTAAGGGCCGGCGAAACGGTCCGGACCGGGCAGCCGCTCCTGGTTGTCGAAGCGATGAAGATCGAGCACGTCGTTCGAGCCGCCGGGCCCGGGGTCGTTCGCGTCGTGTGCGTCGCCGCCGGAGACCGAGTCGAAGGCGGCGTGATCGTCGCGGAGCTGGATCCGGTGTCTTTCGGCGAGGCGCCGTGACGATGTCCAAGGACAGGGGTTCGCACGCTGTTCCACCGGACGGGCTGCCGGCGCCACCGGCCGCAGGACTGCCCCCGCGGGTCCGGATCGTGGAGGTCGGCCCGCGCGACGGTCTCCAGAACGAAGCCACGGCGCTCTCAATCGACGACAAGGTCGCATTCATCACGCGCCTCGCGGCGGCGGGCCTCACGGAGATCGAGGTGGGCGCGTTCGTCCGGCCGGATCGTGTGCCGCAGATGGCCGATACCGACGCCGTGGTGCGCCGCCTCGGACCGTGCCGCGGCGTCGTGCTGTCCGCGCTGGTACCGAACCGGCTCGGCATGGAGCGCGCGATCGCGTGCGGCCTGCGCGACATCGCGGTGTTCACCGCGGCGTCGGAAGCATTTGCCCGCCGCAATATCAATATGTCGATCGACGAGTCGCTCGGCGGATTCCAGGAGATCCTGGCGTTCGCCACGGCGCACGGGATACGGGTCCGTGCGTACGTATCGACCGCGTGGCGGTGCCCGTACGAAGGACGCATTCGCCCGGACGCCGTCCGTCAGGTCGCCAGCCGTCTTTTGGACATGGGGTGCCGGGAGGTCTCGCTCGGCGACACCATCGGCGCGGCGACGCCGACGGAGGTCTGGGCGCTGCTGGACCACCTCGCGCGCGATCTTCCGATTCACGCGCTGGCCGTCCATTTTCACGACACGCGAGGCACGGCGCTCGCGAACGTGCTCGCGGCGCTGCTTCGCGGCGTGGCGACGATCGACGCCGCCGCCGGCGGCCTCGGCGGATGCCCGTATGCACCGGGCGCCTCGGGCAACCTCGCGACCGAAGATCTAGTGTACATGCTGCACGGTATGGGGATCGAGACCGGCGTGGATCTGGAGCGGCTGGCCGCTGCGTCACGGTCGCTGGCGTCACCACTCGGCCACACGCTGCCCTCGAGGTACCTCAAGGCGGGTCGACCGCCCGGATAGCGCGCAACTCGAGGGGACATTCACGGGGACTGACACGGTTGACGCGCCAGACGGATCCCCGGCGGACGAGTGTCAGGCCCTCGGAGCACGCAGGCCCGTCACACAGCATAGCGGGACGTGACATTTCCCGCACCGCCGGCCTTTGCTACAATAGGCCCACAAGAGGCCACCAGATGCCCGCGAACCTCACGCCGCAGTATCTCGAGGCCGAGCGCCGGTACCGCCAGGCCACCACCCCAGAGGAGCAGCTCGATGCCCTCGAGGCCATGATGGCCACCATCCCCAAGCACAAGGGGACGGAGCACATGCGCGCGGACATTCGGCGGCGGATGGCCAAGGCGCGCACCGAAGTCGCGCGCCGCAAGACGGCGGGCGGGAAAGGACCGACGTGGCATCACGTGCCCCGGGAGGGAGCCGGTCAGATCGTGCTCGTGGGGCCGCCGAACGCGGGCAAGTCCAGGCTGCTCGCGGCTCTGAGTAACGCCACCCCGGTCGTCGCGCCGTACCCGTTCTCGACGCGGATGCCCCTTCCAGGCATGGTGCCGTTCGAGGACGTCCAGATCCAAGTGGTGGATCTTCCGCCGATCGCGCACGAGACCGCCGAGCCGTGGCTACTCGCGCTCGTGAGGCAGGCGGACGGCGCGCTGTTCGTCGCGGATCTCGCCGATGACGACATCCTCTCCGGCATCGAAACGACGCTCGACATCGCATCGCAGTTCCGGGTGCGGTTGGGCAGAGAGGACGAGGAGGACACCGTCCCGACCTTGATGGTCGCGTCCAAGCTGGATGCCGAGGGGGCCGCGGTGCGGCTCGAGATCCTCCAGGAAGCGTGGGCGGAGCGGTTCGAGATCGTGCCCGTGTCCGCGGATGCCGGTACTGGGCTCGAGGCACTGCGGCAGCGCTTGTTTCAATTGCTGCGTGTGATCCGCGTCTACACCAAGGCCCCCGGGCAGCGCGCCGACCGCTCCGTGCCGTTCGTCCTGCCGCGAGGCGCAACCGTGGCGGATGCGTGCGCGGCCGTCCATAAGGACTTCGTCGAGCGGCTCAAGTATGCCCGAATCTGGGGAGCGCGCACCTTCGAAGGTCAAATGGTGCAGCGTGAGCATGCTCTCGAAGACGGCGACGTGCTCGAGCTGCACGTGTGACGGGCTCCTGCACGCCCGGGCGTACGGAGCGTCGCGCGGGGTCGCGAGACCGCAGAAGAGGGGGGTGGCGGCATGGCGCGGGTTGAAGCCTCCACGGTAATCCGGGCTCCACTCGACCACGTTTACACCGTGGCCAAGCGGGTCGAAGATTTTCCAAGCTTCATGCCGGACCTCGAGCGCGTGACCGTGCTCGAGCGCAACGGCGACGTGCCCACGGCCACCGAATGGGTCGGCGTGGTCGAGGGACGCAAGATCCGGTGGACGGAGGACGACGACTGGGACGACGCGCACCACGTTTGCCGGTTCCGCCAACGGGACGGAGATTTCGAGCGCTACGAGGGAGCGTGGTCGTTTGAGACGGAGGACGGAGGTACGCGCACCACGATCACGGTGGAGTTCGAATTCGGCATTCCCCTGATAGGCGGGCTCCTCAGCCAGCTTCTGCGCGTGAAAATGAAGGAAAACCTCGACGGCATGCTCACGGCGCTGCGGGGACGGCTTGAAAGCCCATCCTAGCCCCGTGCTTGCCAGAGATACCACCAGGGGCGCGAGGAGGTGCGGCGGTAGGGCGCGAGAGGAAACGGCCGCCTCGTGCAGAAGCATGCCGCGGATTGCTCGCGGAAGGACGGGTCCCATGCACACGACTTCTCAGCGCACTGTCCCGATCGCGCAGCCTCAGGTCACCGAAGAGGAGAAGCGCCGGGTGATCGAGGTGCTCGAGTCGGGGTACCTCGTGGCCGGCCGATGGGTCAAGAGATTCGAAGAGGCCTTTGCGACGTACGTCGGTGCCGCCCACGCGGTGGCGACGTCGTCAGGCACTACCGGTCTAATGGTGGCAGTCGAAGCCGCCGGTATCGCGCCGGGCGCGAGCGTGATCACGACGCCGTTTTCGTTTGGCGCGACCGCCAACGCGCTCCTGCACCGAGGCGCACGACCCGTATTTGCCGACATCGATCCCCGGACGTACAACCTCGATCCCGACGCGGTCGCGGAAGCGCTCGACCGAACGCCGAACGTCCAAGGCGTCCTGTTGGTCCACCTGTACGGCCTACCGTGCCGGATGGACGCGTTCGTAGACATGACCAAGACGCGCGGAATTGCGTTGATCGAGGACGCGGCGCAGGCGCACGGGGCGGCGTTCCATGGACGGAAGGTCGGCGCATTCGGCACCGCTGGCGTGTTCAGCCTCTACCCGACGAAGAACCTGATGACCGGGGAGGGCGGGCTGCTCGTCACGAACGACGACGCGGTCGCCGATCTGGCGAGGCTCCTCGTCAACTGTGGGAGCCGCACCCAGTACGTCTATGAGGTCCTGGGGTACAACTTCCGCATGACCGAGGTGGCGGGTGCGCTCGGCGCGACCCAGCTGGCGTATCTCGACGCGCGCAACGCTCGCCGGCGGGAAAACGCGCATCGCCTGACGACCGCCCTGGCCGATCTCGACTGGCTGGTGCTCCCGTACGAACCGCCGGGGTGCCTGCACGTCTACCATCAATACACGATTCGTGTGCCGCGGGTGCGCGACCGCTTGATTCAGCATCTCGACGCGCACGGCATCGGGCACCGGGTCTACTACCCGATACCGATCCACCGGACTCCACTGTATCAGCGCGAGGGCTACGGGGCGGGGCGATTCCCCGAAGCGGAGCGCGCCTCCGAGGAAGTCCTGAGCATCCCCGTGCACCCAGCTCTCGACGACGAAGCGCTCGATCGGGTGATCCATGCGATCCGCAGCTTCGTCCCGCGAGGCTGAGGAGGGACCGATGAACGCGCGGATCCGCGTCGGCGTGGTGGGACTCGGTCAGTGGGGCCAACATCATGTGCGGATCTATCATCATCTGCCGGACGTCGATCTGATCGGCGTCGTGGACACGGCTGCACGAGTGACCAACGCGTTTTCGCGGCGGTACCAGACTCCAGGGTACCGGGACTACCGCGAGTTGTTCGGCAAGGCGGACGCCGTCAGCCTGGTGGCCCCGACGGCGCTGCACTACGAGATGGCGCGCGAGTTCTTGAACCACGGCATGCACGTGCTGGTGGAGAAGCCGATCACCACCACGGTCGAGCAGGCCGCGGAGCTGGTCGATCTCGCTCAGCAGCGCGGCCTGGTGCTGCTCGTCGGCCACGTCGAGCGGTTCAAGCCCGCGGTCCAGGCGCTCCGGGAGCAGGTCACGGAGCCGCTGTTCGTCCAGGTCCGCCGGGTTCGGCCGTGGGACCGTCGCCGGGTCATGGACGTCGGCGTCGTGCTCGACTTGATGATCCACGATCTCGACATCATCCTCACGATGCTCCGATCGTCCGTCGCGAGGGTCAGCGCGATCGGCGCTGCGGTCCACGGCGACGACGAGGACCTCGCGGTTGCGCACTTGACGCTCGACAACGGGTGTCTGGCGAGCTTCGTCGCGAGCCGCATCTCCCCGGTGAAGGCGACCGAGCTCGAGATCACGCTGCCGGACGGGCTCGTGCAACTCAACTACTTGACCCAGCAGATCACGGTCCGACGGAATGGAAAGCAGGGGCGTACCATCGTGAAAGGCGAGGAACCGCTACGGGCCGAACTGCGGCACTTCGTGGACTGCGTGCGGGGCGAGGCGCGGCCGCTGGTGCCCGGCGAGCACGGCCTCCGCGCACTCGAGGTCGCACAACGGATTCTGGAGCGGATGACGCTGATCACCCCGCGAGTCGCCGTCTAGGTGCACCGGAGCCGACGAGAACTCTCACGGGCCTTCGGAGACGTGACCGCCTGGCGCCTCACCGGCGAGGCGCTACGCCGGGACCGTGACGCACGTGACGACCTGCGTAACCCCTTCGATCGTGCGAATGTGCGCATCCACCAGCAAGGCGATGTCGCGCGTGGTGTTGGTCCGAGCCACCGCGAGTACGTCGTACTGCCCCATGACGGCATGGGCCTCATCGATGCCCGGCAGCGCACGCAGGAGCCTTGCGACCTCGGCGGGAGTGTTGTGGTCGAGCTTGATCAACAGAAACGCCGTTTCGGCCATTGTACCGACGTGATTCTCCGTTTCGTGGTCGAGTCCTGTGCACAGCCCGTCCCGCGGAGCCGCCCGGGAACGTCACGATGACGGAGTTGCCGGTTGGAAAGGTTCCACCCGAGGTGCTGCGGCGGCTCGTCTACACTCATCTCGGCGTGCAGCGCCCGGACGTGCTCGTGCGAGCCGGGATCGGAGAGGACTGCGCGGCGGTGGAGTTCGGCGACGAAGTCGCCGTGTTGACGACCGATCCAATCACCGGTGCAGGAGCGGATCTCGGCTGGTATGCGGTGTTCGTCGCGACAAACGATCTCGCTGCGGCGGGGGCCGAGCCGGTCGCCGTGATGCTCACCGTGCTCCTCCCGCCGGGACGCCCGTTAGGAGAGCTCGAGCGGGTCATGCAGGAAGCCGGCCGCGCCGCCGCGTCCCTGGGTATCGAGATCGTCGGCGGGCACAGCGAGGTCACCTCAGGCATCGACCGCACCATCGTGGTGATGACCGCGCTCGGGCGCGCTCCGCGCGGAGCGGTTCTCCGGAGCGGGGCCGCTCGGGACGGTGATGCGCTGGTGCTCACGAAGGGCGCCGGCATCGAGGGGACGGCGATCCTGGCCGCGGACCTGGGGACGCGCCTGCGGCTCGCACTCGGCGAAGCCGTCGTGGAACGCGCGCGGCAATTCCGGCACCGGATCAGCGTGCTGCCCGAGGGACGCGCCGCAGCGCGGGCCGGAGCGCGCGCGATGCACGACGTCACGGAAGGCGGCGTGCTCGCGGCAGTCCACGAGATGGCGACGGCATCCGGGGTCAGCGTCTCGCTCGACGCCGACCGGGTGCCGGTGCCGGACGAAACCGCCGCCATCTGTGCGCACCTGGGCGCGGACCCGCTGGCGCTAATCGGCAGCGGAGCACTGCTCGTCGCCACGCCGGAGCCGGCGAGGGTAGTTGCGGCCGTAACCGCCACCGGGGTGTCCGCCGCAGTCATCGGCGCGTTCCTCTCGGCCGCGGCGTCACCCGTAATGCGGCGGGGGGGCCGCGAAGTACCGCTCGTGCCTCCGGCCCGCGACGAGTTGTGGAGGATTCTCGAAGAGGCGCAGCGGGCCTGAACGCGCCGCCGGCTCACCCCTCGGCCCTCGCGAGCCGCCCGGAGGCGCGGGAGCGCGCCAGCATCCAGGCGAACGCGGACGCGGCGAGTGCGAAATAGACGACGTTCTCGGCTGCGGCGATCCCCACGTACAGCCAATTGGTGCCGGGTACGCCGAGTGCCCCGCGGGCGGCTTCGAATACGAACGTCGGCGGTAGCGCGTACGCAACCGCACGGACGGCGGGCGGGAGCGCGGACAACGGGAAGAACGCCGCGGTCAGCGGCTGGAACAGGAAGACCGTCCCCCACGCGAGCGCTTGGATGCGGGGGCCGATCTGGAAGATCACGCCCAGGAGCACGAGTCCGACCGACCATGCGAAGACCGTGAGGTTCGCGAAGAACAGCATCAGATTCGCCACACCCATCTGCAACACGTCAAAGTGAAACCCCCAGGCCGCGATCATGCAGATCCCGCAGAACGTCACGAGCGTCTTGAGCAACGCCGAGAGCATGTGGGCCACGATATATTCGGTGACCGACAAGGGCGCAACGAACATGTTGCTCAGGTTGTGCGACCAGATGTTCCACAGGCTGCCCACGGACAGAGAGTACTGGTTGACGCGGATGACTTCCCACAGGAGCAGGCCGAGGATCAGGTACGACCCGGTGTGGGGATTCGTCACTCCGACGAGAAACCGCGAGACGAATCCAAACGCCACGACGGTGATCGCGGACGTGTAGAACAAGTCCACGATGACCTCGAGCGACCGCCGAGTAATGTACGCCTCTTGCAGCAGGATCCCTTTGATGCGCTCACCCGACACGGCTTCCTCCGCGAGCGATGCTGAGGAACACATCTTCCAGCGTCGGCTTCTTGACGTCGATGCCGGTGATCCAGACGCCCGCTTCGCCCACGTCGAAGACGAGGCTCGGGATGACCTGTTCCGTCGTTTCGATCGAGACCGCGTACGGATGCGTGAAACGGAAGCGCTGCCCGCGTTCCGTGAGAAGCCGCTCCACAATCGCTTGGTCACCGTCGAACGTGAGCGTGAGCGTCGCTGTGCGAATGCGCTTGGTCAACCCGAGCGGAGAGTCGTGGGCGAAGATCCGGCCGCGGTCGAGGAAGATCACGTCGTCGCAGATACGGGTGACCTCGTGCATGTCATGGCTCGTGTACAGGATGGATACCCCGGACGTGTCGCGGATCTCCTCGATCAACGCCAGCGTCTTGTCCGCGATGTCGGGATCGAGCGCGGCCGTCGGCTCGTCCATCAAGATGAGCTCAGGATCGTTGAGCAGCGCCTTGATGAGGTTGACGCGGGTGCGCTGGCCGGCGGAGAGGTCCCAGTACCGAGCGTGCAGCATCTCGGTAATCCCGAAGTACGAGGCCAGCGACTCGATCTTCGCCCGCGGCCGGCGAAGGCCGTACAGGTGGGCGAACACGGCGAGGTTCTCCCACACAGAAATCCGACCCTGCAGTGTGTTGAATGACGACGCGAAGTTGATGCGTTCTAGACACTCGCGGCGGTGGCGCGAGAACTCCCGCCCGAAGTACGCGATGCGGCCGGATGTCGGCGTGATGAGGCCGAGCAGCATATGAATGGTCGTCGTCTTGCCCGCGCCGTTCGGGCCGAGGAGCCCCACGATGCGTCCCTTGGGGATAGTAAAAGACACACCGTCCACGGCCGGTCGGCCGTGGAACACCTTGACCAGGTTGTGTACTTCGAGAAGCGTCTCCACGGGCACCACGTCGTCCGTGCAATTGGGCAAACAAGGCCGATGCCGATAGGACAGCGGCCCGCCGGACCGGTGGACCGCGTCTCTCGCGGCCGGGGAAGGCTTGTCAGGTCTGGGGAATCGCTAGAGGATACCGCCGTCCGGCCGGGGTGATGGGCCGTCTACGATCGTTTCTGCCCGTGTCGCAACCCCCTCCGGCTCAGCAGGGCGCCGGGACGATTCTGGCACGTGCGTGCGCCGAAGTCAACACGGGCCGAGGTCGCGTCATCACCCCCGTGTTATCGCTCATGGGCGTCCGCGAGACGGGTGGAACGGACTCGGCACAGTCGGTCGCATCGTCACCCCCGGCGTCGTCGCAGTGGGCATCGCGGCCCTGGCCCACGCCGTTGGCACAGCCCAACCGGGTGAGAACGGACTTGGTACTGTCAAGTGTTTTGTGTAGATTCCCGCAAGGGAGAGCGTCGCGCCTGGCGTCTGTTCGTAGCCTGGAAGATCGCATAGATGATCCGCTCGCAACTAGCGACGTTCGTAAAGCAGGTC
>Ga0187782_10001776_pt1 | contig 15837 bp, 13 predicted proteins | sample 0715_SJ02_MP15_2_FD_132454 | JGI IMG/M metagenome (GOLD analysis project Ga0187782, IMG submission 132454) | Tropical peat soil microbial communities from peatlands in Department of Meta, Colombia - 0715_SJ02_MP15_20_MG | ecosystem: Environmental > Terrestrial > Soil > Wetlands > Peat | place...
ATCGATTGCCAAAGCTTCAGCTACAGCTTTTTGAGCCTCTTCGAGCTCTCCACTATCACGAGCAGATTCGGCTTGCTGTAGTAGAGCGGCAAACTGGTCTGCCCTTGCTTTCCTCTTGGCAATCATGTCACGCAGTTGCTGGAGGTCCATGCTGTCACTGTCCAGCGTCACAGCCTGCTCGAGATATCTCAGAGCATCGCCCAACTCCTCTCGGGCAATGGCCTGCTCCGCTTGCAGGCGCAACTCCCTTGCCTGTTCACTGCGCTGCTGAGCTTGGATCTGTTGTTGAATTGTGCGCAACAAATCCTTAGCCTGGGTATTCTGCCGATCGATCTTCAGAATTTGGGAAATGTGCTCCTTAGCTTGATTCCACTGGGAGTTCGCTATCAAATCCTCTATCGACTTAAGGTACTCTGAAACTTTCTCGCGCTTAAGTTCCTCCTGAATTCGCTTAAGATCGAACTCGAGATCGTCAGCAGTGGCATAGCGTTCTTCACGCTTCTTCGCCAACGCGCGAGCGACGATCCTATCGAGCTCTGCAGGGTATGTTCTGAGATAGACGCTCAACGACGGAGGGGGGTCGTGAATGATTTTGAGGAGAATAGAGCCGTTATCTTTGCCATCAAACGGGAGCGCGTAAGTAAGCAGTTGATACAGCAGGACTCCCACTGAAAAAATATCGGTCCGTGAATCCACGCGAGAAGCGTTGATCTGCTCGGGCGACATGTACTGGATACTGCCCATGAGCTGGCCGGGTCGAGTTACTCTTTCATTACCGATTCGCGCAATTCCAAAGTCGACAATCTTGACGGTCATATCCTTGAGCACCATGGCGTTTGCCGGCTTAATGTCGCGATGAATGACACCACGCTGGTGGGCGTAGCCAAGAGCATTGCAGATCTGGATCAATGTGTTCAGCTTCTGATCTAAGGGAATGGTTCGACGGGCGGAGATAATGGAGGCCAGGCTTTCCCCCTCCAGGAATTCCATCACCATATAGGGGTTGCCATCTTGATCGCCCAGGTCGTAGATCGTGACGATATTCGGATGCTGCAATTTGCCCGCCGATTGGGCCTCACGATAGAAGCGCTTCAAAAGTTCGGGGTCATTGGCAGACCCAACCGTCATCATTTTGATGGCGACTGGGCGTCCCAAGGTGCGGTCGATGGCCTTATAGACCACTCCCATACCTCCCCGGCCGATTACATCGAGGACGTCATACTTGCCCAATTTTTTGGGTTTGCTTATGGCCATTGGAACCTGGATCGCTCGGCCTGCGCCTCGGGGCCGCGCGCCAACCTTGCTGGCGTTTTCCAGCCGGAGTAATGCCTGCCACTTTAGCACGGAAGCACGGGCTGGGCACAGCGGAGGGAACAGCCCCGCCTTAAGACCGATAATTGCTAGCTCAGGCTGACAAGGCCCGACGAGACTCCCTAATTTCAACGAGTTGCGTGGACATGGACGAGCTTCAAAACACCCGCCGGAACTCCACGGCGCAGTTGGTCCCGCAAGCTGGCCTGAGTTCCCTGTCACGGCAACTTGCGCCAATGGCGGCCTTTGTGCCTCAGCTTCAGCCCGACCGAGAAAACGCGCCAGGGGATTTGCTCACTCATGTCAGAATTGTCGACCATTGCCGCTTCTCTAGCCACGTCCAAACACCATCACCACGAATAGCGCGGGAAGATAAATGATGGAAGTGGCAAGAAGGCGGCGGGCGGCAGAGTTGGACCTGCGAAGTACGAACTGTGCTGCGTAATAAAGGAACCCTGCGCCCAGGAGCAAGGCTCCAATGAAATAGACTTTGGCTTCACCCATCAACCCTGGCAGCAGACTTAGTGGCACCAAGGCTAAGAGCGGCAAAACAGTTTGCAGATTCACCCAACGGACTCGCACGTAGTCATCGGGAGGGAGCACCAGGTAGCCTGCGCGGGCGTAATCCTTGCGGTACATCCAGGCGATCGCCATGAAGTGCGGAAACTGCCAGAGAAAGAGCATCGCGTAGAGTGTCCATGCTTGCAAGTTCAGCTTGCCGGATGCTGCGGCCCAGCCGATTAGAGGAGGCATGGCCCCTGGAAATGCGCCGACCAGGGTGCACAGCGGCGTCTTTCGTTTGAGCGGAGTGTAAAACAAAAGATAAGACAGTAACGTGGCTATCGCGAGCAGGCTGGCAAGAACATTGACCGCGACCGCAAGATAGACGCTGCCGACCACCGACAATGCGAGACCGAACCACAGGACTGCAGCAGGTTGGAGCCGCCCGGCGGCCAGCGGCCGACGGGCAGTCCTGCGCATTTGCGCATCGAAGTCACGTTCAAGATACTGGTTCAGAGTCCCAGTGCCGCTAGCTACCAACACTGTACCCAACAAGGCATCGATCGCCAGCCAGAATGGGAAATTCCGCCATCCAGACGCACATGCCAGATAGAAGCCGGTGAAAGTTGTGACGACGATCAGAAAATTGACTTCCGGCTTGGTGAGCGCCCAATAGTCCGAGAAGACAGTAGAACGCGCGAGGCGAGTAGGCCATGGAACTGGTGGATCAAGCGTCGCAAGTGATCTGGTAGCCATGCTCAGAAAGGCTCCAGGCTCTGCTGAACGTTGGGCGGTGCTGCGTTGACGCGCAACACCGCTGGCACCAATTTGTTACCAAGAGGTTTCTCGGGGGAGAGCAGCCGCATGGCTAAGATCGCTCCAGCCACCAGATACACCAGAGTGACGCAGGTCCACATCAAAGCGGCTGCACACTGCTGATCTCCGAGCGGAGTAAGGTCAAACAGGTGCGACGAGGACAAGTAAACTGGATAGACCACGCGGTCACAAAAAACCAGAAATCCGGAAAGGATATCGCACGGCAGCGTAGCAAAAAAAAGATACAGGAGCATAGACAGGTCTGGCCTTGAAACGCTCGGCCAGGGCTGAACCACAGGCCACCAGAACAGGAGCCCAGCCACAAGAAATGATGACTGCTCGACAAAATGCCATCCCGCTGAGTGCATCGCGAGTGTGAAAACAGCGGGAGTATGCCAGCCAACCAAGGCCGCAGCCGCGGCAAACCAGCAGAACTTAGGCTGTCCCAGTGCCCTTCTTATTCTAGATACAGGCAGCAACTGAAAGGCCGGCAGCACGCGTTGTACAAATTGCTGCGGCAAACCCTGAAGTAAGCGATTCGCGGGCTCACCTAACCAGATCAGTGGAGGAGCCAGCGTCATCAGCAGTAAGTGTTTCAGCATGTGCACTGTCAGCAATTCATGATCGAGTGCGGCAAGGGGAGAAGCAATTGCGACCCAAATCAACGACAGCCCGACAAGGAAGCTCAACCCATGCCAACGATTGATGATGCTGAAGGAAGTGGAACGAAGGTGAAGCCATCCACGCAGATACACCAAGGCCGCGAAAAAGATTGTGATGGTGAGCAATACTGACTCGAGCGATCCCGATGCGCCGTGATGGAGATGTGGCATGGAACCGTTCTCCTATGGTTGTGATTCGGATTGCTTCTCGTCGTTTCTCGGGACGTCACGGAGCGTGACGTCGCGTGCAGCATCGCGCGCGGGCGGTTGTCCCTTTGGATGCAGTGTCTCGAGGAAGGCTACCAGCGCGGTTGTTTCCGCGGGACTCAAGTTCTTGCCGTAGGCCGGCATGTTGCCGCCCCCTTGAATGACCTGCCGGATAAGCTGGTCTTGTGTGAGGCGCACGGCCACGCTGTCGAGAGCCGGTCCTCTCTGTCCGCCACTTTCTCCTAGTGAGTGACAGTTACGGCACTGCTTGACCTGAAGCACCAGCGCGCCTTGCCGCTCAAGTGCGGTCGTGCCATGTATGAACTGATCCGGCACCGGATCACCGCTCCACGCGTTCATGTGCGGACTCCAGGGTGTGTACATGGCGAGACGAGTAAAGGTCCCGAGCGTAATTGCGATCAACGATACGGTCAAAACTGCAATTGGGCGCCGCTTCCAACTCTTTTCACCTTCGCCAGAAAGAAACGGAAGGAGAAGCAGTCCCCCAATCACCACCACTGGTCCGATCAGGAGTGCTGGCGTTTCGAGCGACGGCGGGAGCAGCGAGAGCAAAGCATAGAGCCAGAGGAAAAAGTAATCCGGTTTGGGAACAGTCTGGATAATCGTTGGATCTGGCCTGCCGGTCGGCCCAAATGGACCGAGGTATAGCGCGCACGCTGCGACGGCCAGGATTATGAAGGCCGCAAAGAACATGTCTTTCCAGACGGCATAGGGAACGAACGGCGCACCATTTTTCTTTGTCAACTCGTGGTACTCGTTTATGTACGTTGCTCGTTTCACGACGCGCCCCGGCATCGGCCATTCGTTGATGCCCAGCTTCAGTACCATCAACAAATGGAGGCCGACGAAGCCAATCAGCAATCCCGGGATCACGAACACATGCAGGGTGAAGAACCGGGACAAAGTTGCACCGGCGATGATAGGGCCGCCCAGCAGGAATCTCACAATTGATGGACCCAGGATAGGAACGCGGCTCGAGATTGACGCTCCGATTCCCAGCCCCCAATAGGCATCCTGATCGAAGCGCAACACCTGCCCACTGAAAGCCATGCCCAGGGTCATCAGCAACAAAAAGACGCCTACGATCCAGGTAAGTTCGCGGGGGAACTTGTACGCACCGAAGAGAAATACCTGGACCATGTGGATGAGGACGAGGGCGACCATGAAATTCGAGCCCCACCCGTGCATCGCGCGAATGAACCAGCCAAGCGTCACTGCATGGTTCAGGGCTTGCAGACTGCTCCACGCTTCCGCCCCCGAGGGCACATAAACCAGCGCGAGCAAGATTCCAGTCACAATTTGCAGCAGGAACACGGTTAACGCCGCGCTGCCAAAAACGTACCACCAGCTAGCAGTGTTCCGCGGGACGGCATGTTCGGCGATTTCGCGAACAGGCGCGGCCAGCTGCAAGCGGCGGTCGAACCATTTCCCGATTCTGCTGATCATCATGCGCACGATGGTTTCTCTCCGGTGAAAGCTGCAATTGCTGCTCCTGGGGTCGGCAACTCACCAGCCTGAATGCTGATCAGGTTGTTCTCAACCTTGTATGGATATTCGAAAAGCCCGCGCTCTGGCGGTCCTGAAGCGCGTGAGCCATCGCTGTAGTACGCTCCACCGTGGCAGGGGCACATGAATAAACCAGACTGCTGAAACCAGCGAACCGGGCAGCCCAAGTGGGCGCAGTTGATCGCGAAGACCTGGAACTGCTCCCCTGCAATATGCCGCACCCAGCAGGCCGTGTCGGCGGTTGCGCCATCGGTTGGCATCACGTATGGGTTGCGAAAAGTCGCCAGCCGCGTCTGGCCTTCTGGAAAATCGGCGACCTTCCCGAGCTGCACCCACGAGAGATAGCCATTGCCGTGACCGCGTGTGATCGCGGAGAAAAGAAATCCAACGATTGGCACGGCCACTACAGCTGCCGCCAGTCCGTTGAACAGAAGTCCCAACTTCATGAAAAATCCGCGGCGGGAAATAACATTTTCACTCGACGGCACAAGGGCAGGCGGCCTAGTAGACATTGGTCGACTCCTGGTGCTGCGCGTAAATAGAGGCTGCATAGGGCTGCCCAGGGGCTTGCACTCGGTGCGAGGCCATCCATGCAACTACATCAGTGATCTCCTGATCGGACATTGGTTTGCCGGGTACGTTTCTACGCCAGTCAGGCGCGCTGAGTTCCGGACGGCCCGTGATCACAATCGTGCGCAGCCCCTGATCACTAACCAGCGCCAGGAACGAATCATTCGTGATAGCGCTGCCCTTGCGCCCGCCCTGGCCTTGGGCACCGTGACACGATGCGCAATAAGTTCCATACACAACTTCGCCCTGCTGGGCGTTGCCCGCAGACTTTGCCGCATAGGCAGGCAGATCAACTCCCTTGAGGATTCCCGGCCGGCTCCAGCGGGAGCGCATTTCTGAGGTGATAACATCGACCTGCTTATTCGTCAGCATTCCGCCGGCGCTTTGAGCGAAGGCCGGCATCGAAGTGCCCTTCACGCCATTTGCAACAACTTTACGTATCGATCCATCGTCGACAATTGCCAGGTAAACCGGATCGGCCAAAGCGATCGCCCCTCCTCCCCGACCTTCCGAGCCGTGGCAACCCGCGCAGTTTTCCGCGTACAAAGTTCGAAAGTCTGTCACCTCATTTGGAGCGAGAACTTCCGAATTCTTGCGCGGCTGACCGGGCGGAGAGCTGCAACCAGAGAGCACAACCATGCTCACCACGGCGGCCAGATGCGAATATCGGAGTGAGTTCACGGCCGTTCTTCTCCATGTGGGGAAATAATTCCTGGAGCCTCCACTCCTGCACGCATGGCCAAGGGCAAGTTCTCGCGGGTCAACATGCGAGACTGGCGCACCACAACCAAGCCTGCGACCAGTCCAAAGGCAACTTGCGAAGCCACAAACCAGTACCAGTCGATGTGGCTCGCGAGTAGCGGATTAAGCAGGCCGAGCATCGTGTAAATGAGCCCGGACCATAGCACTGGGGCGATCAATCCGCCAAGCACGATCGGCCGCCGCGCGAACATCGGGAGCATTGCGCCATATAGCAACCCTACGATGGTGGACACCAAAAGGTGCAGGCCGCAAGCAATGGCAAAACTGTCGGCGTGAAATGAGTAGAGCTGGCTCGGGCCCAGCTTCAGCGACTCTGCGTAAACCGTCGCGGCAAGGAGGTTGATGGGATACCAAATGCTCCCTCCTTTCAGCACGCCATAGGCACAGGCCAACACTGCCATCGCGACACTTCCCGCCAATCCACCCTTCACACCGGCAGACACAGGATACGTGTGAACAGGAAGCCATGCGCGTACCTGTTCTGCCGCAACTGGCAGCCGATCCACCACCCGCCGCTCAGTCGATGCACGGAACTCATACGGAATCACCGGAACAGCTACTTCCTGCTCGTGCGGGAAAACTTCGCGGAACCAGCCGATGCATGCTGCCAGCGCAAGTGCAGCCCCGAGCACCGTGACTGACATGCTCGTTACCAGACCCGAGAACAGCAAAGTGAATCCGAACGCCAGAATAAAAGGCCACGGAGTCGGCGCTGGCGCTTCAATCTCGCGTGCCTCCCGCGAGCTCTGGTCGGGTTGTTCCGCCGTTAGTAATCTGGCCATTTCTTTCCCTCAGCGTCCGACTATGTAAACCACGGTGAAAACTACGACCCATACGGCATCGACAAAGTGCCAGTACAACGCAAGCACATCGACACGGCGGAACTGATCTTCGTGCACCTGTCCAGCCAAACCAAAGATAAGGACGACAGTGAGCATGATCAGTCCTGCGCTGACGTGAAACGCGTGCAGGCCAACAAGGGAGTAATAGGTGGTTCCGAAGAGATTGGTAGAGATCGTCAGCCCATGTTCGTAAATGAGCCGGTGCCACTCCCGCCCGGTGCCAAATAGAAAGAGGCCACCGAGAATAATCGTGAGCGACCACAGAGCCAGGAATGCGGGACGATTATTGCGTGCAAGAGATTTGCCAGCGAAGTGGATTGTGATGCTGCTCGACAACAAACAGATCGTGAAAAAGATCGGGGTCTCCAGTACTTCTCTCGGAGTCGGCCCGGTGAGGCTTTTGCCCAAATAGAAGAGGTAGGCAACCACAAAGATGGTGAAGATCGCGGACTCCGCGATAATGAGGCTGGCCATCGCGACCTTACCCCGGTAGGGAAGAGTCCAAGCCTTCGGGATTTCGACTACGGTTGCAGCTGCGCTCATTGCTTTCTTCCTTCATTCATAAAGACTGTCTGGATCCTCCGGATGTTTCAGGTCCCACAACGGGCGCCGGCTGGCGACTACCGGAATCGTGGCGAAGTTGTACGGAGGCGGTGGAGAGCTTGTGGACCACTCAAGCGTCCACGCATCCCACGGATCATTCCCTGCATTCGCTCCGTTAAAGTAAGAACTGATGAGGTTCCACACGAACACCAGGATGGCCACTCCCTGAATGAACGCGCCGATTGAAACGATCAGGTTCAGCGTGTCCCAACCCCGATCGGGCTCATACGTGTAGATCCGGCGTGGCATCCCGAGCAGCCCCGGAATGTGCATGACGTCGAACGTCATGTGGAAACCGATCAGGAAAAGCCAGAAGTGCCACTTACCGAGACGCTCACTCAGCATGCGGCCGGTCATTTTGGGATACCAGTAATAAAAAGCCGCGAAGAGGGCAAACAAAATTCCGCCTACAATCACATAATGAAAGTGTGCGACCACAAAATACGACAGGCTCAGCTGCCAATCGAATGGCGCAGCGGCCAACATGATGCCGGTCAAGCCGGCAATCAGAAACTGAAAGAGAAATCCAATGCTGAAGAGCATCGGTGTCTTGAGCTGAATCCGCCCGCCCCACATGGTGCCGATCCAATTGAAGATCTTGATTCCGGTCGGAATGCCGACCACCATGGAGGTGATTGCAAAAAAGCTGTTGGCGTACGAATTCATACCCACAGTGAACATGTGGTGCGCCCAGACGCTCAGACTCACAAAGCCGAGGCTCACCGTGGCTGCAACCATAACCGGGTACCCGAAAATCGGTTTGCGGGAAAATACCGGGACGACCTCCGACATGAACGCGAAGCACGGAATGATGAGGATGTACACTTCAGGGTGGCCAAATATCCAAAAGAAGTGCATCCAGAGCACAGCTGAACCACCGGCCTGGGCGTCGAAGAAATGCCCGCCCAAATACCGGTCGATCAGGAGCATGATCTGGGCCGCGGAGAGCGGTGTTATTGCAATCAGAACCATTCCGGCCATCACAAGATTTAGCCACGCTAGCAGAGGCATGCGGTTGAGCTTCATGCCCGGGCATCGCAGGCAAAGAATAGTTGCGAGAATGTTGATCGCGGTGCCGATGCTGCCAAATCCCGACGCTAGGAGAGCCAGCGTCCAATAGTCTGAGCTGTGACCCGGTGAAAACGCGCGCGCTGTCAAAGGTGCATACGACCACCATCCAACGTCAGGTGCATTTCCCGCTCCATAGAGCCCGCTTCCCCCGAGGAAACTGAAGTAGAGCAGAAAGCCACTGAACGCCGAGAGCCAGAAGCTGAAGGCGTTCAGCCGCGGGAAAGCCATGTCGCGCGCGCCGATCATCAATGGGACTAGGTAATTTGCAAATCCGAACAGGATGGGCATGGCCACGAAAAAGATCATGGTCGTGCCGTGCATGGTGAACATGCGGTTGAACACTTGCGGGGAGACAAAATCATTATGCGAATGCATCAACTGGATCCGAATGATGAGAGCCTCAACACCGCCGAACACCAGAAAGACGAGCGCGTAAGAGATGTAGAGAATCCCAAGCCGCTTGTGATCGACGGTAGTGACCCACTCATGCAGAGTGTCGACCCAAGGCTTCTCTTGAACCTGCAACGCGGGAATTGTGATCGCATCCGATGACATAGGGTCTTCAGAATCCTCTAGCGAAGCGTCCGCATGTAATGCACGACCGTGTCCAAATCCGCGTCGCTCAATTTCATAGCCGGCATCAGCGAACCAGGCTTGATCTTGCCTGGGGCCTGGATCCACAGCCGAAGATTTTCCGGCGTATTCTCAGCCGCGCCGGCAGCTATTGTCGTGCGGCTCATTAAGTGGGTCAGGTCGGGGCCGAATCGTCCATCTGCGGGCGTTCCCGAAACCGTGTGGCAGTTGATGCAGGCAGTGTGCTCGAAGACCCGCCTCCCCGTCGTAACGCTTGGGTCCTGAACTGCCGGTTGTTGTTGGCCACGCACCCACGCCTCGAAGTCTTGCGGAGTATCAACCGAGATTCGAAGCAGCATCTTCGCGTGCTGGGTTCCGCAATACTGCGCGCATTGCCCGAGAAAGATGCCTGTGCGGTGCGGGTCCATCCACATTCGGTTCAGATGATTGGGAATAAGGTCGGTCTTGCCCGCCAGCTCCGGCACCCAAAAGCTATGGTCCGTGTCAGCCGAAAGCAACTGCAGGAATGTAGGCGTAGGATGACTCCTGTCAGTTACCGGGATGTGCAACTCGTTCGCCGTAACGATGCCGAGCTTCGGATAGCGAAACTCCCACCAATATTGGTGGCCAATGGCGGTGACCTCTATAGCACCCGCTGGTTCCAGCGCATCCTGAATCGCGTGGATCACCCGTGCGGTGGCCAGAAACAGAACGACCACAATCAGAACGGGAATGATCGTCCAGGCCATCTCAATCTGGTTGCTTCCGTAGACCTGGGCCGGCTCACGATCTGCATTTGCGGAGTTCGCGCGAAATTTCGAAATCGAATAAACGAGTAGAGTACAAACCACAGCGAAGATAATCCCCGTGATGATCAGCACAAACACTGACAGGTTAACGATCGACTTTGCTGGCGTGGATTCAGGAGCGAAGATGCTGGTTATGGGCGAACGAGAGTGTTCGGCAAGTACTTGTGGTGGCAACAAAAGGGACCACAAAGCGAACATTGCGAGTTGCCTGGCTCGGATCGTTATCGAGTTTGTTGTTGGCCTCATTTGCCTTAACTCGTCTACGGGCTCACCATGGGGGCTAAACGCCCTGCGACAAACTGCGCTGCCAATTCCGCGACACGCTTACCCTGGAAACGGGCTGACGCGAGTGCGGTCTCGTCCGGTTTAAGCGCGCCATTGTTGCTGGTGAATGACGCTCCATAGGGATTGCCCGCCTTGAATTGAATTGGGTCGGCGTAACCTGGCGCAACAATAATTGCGCCCCAGTGATAAAAAGTGGTGTTGAGGTTGACGATGGTCGTTTCCTGACCCCCATGGGCTGTACCTGAACTGGTAAAGGCAGAGCAGATCTTGTTGACCAGGGCGCCTTTCACCCACAGTGGACCCGTGGTATCGAGGAACTGTTTAAGCTGTGCCGTGGGCAAGCCATAGCGTGTCGGCGTTCCAAAAATTACCGCGTCAGCCCAAGCCAGATCGTCGAGGCTCGCTTCGGGAACATGCTGCGACTCAAGTCGATGAGCAGCCCATCCTTGATTCGACGCGATCGCTTCCTCAGGAGCGAGTTCGCGCACTTTGCGAAACCGAACATCCGCGCCCGCTTCGCTTGCCCCCTGTTCCGCCGCACGGGCCAGTCGATATGTGGTGCCTGTCGCGCTGTAATAAATGATGGCAACCTTTATCGCCATTCAATGTCTCCTGTACTCTGCATTCAACCTCCTAGCACGATTCTTGCGGCACGCACTATTCAAGTGCCTGTGAGCCTTGTTCAACGGTAGTTATGCATTCGAAGTTCCAGCGAACATGTACGGCACGGATGGGGCGCAGATTACAGAATTGCAAAGACTTGGAAGCGGCGGCAGGCGCAATCCTCAAACTGTGTAGTGACAGAAGTCTGGCACGTGACAAACCACTCGATGACTAGGAGTTCTTTCCGGCATCGGCGAGCTAGGTTCGTTTGGCGAAGAAAGTGCATGTCTGAACTCCAAGCATTCGCCAGACCGCATGCGAATCGAGACAATGACCTTAGCCCGCCAGGCCGGTACTGCGGTGCTTCTGGTTACGCTTACGCTCTGGACCCAGTGCCTCGGGATCGCGGTGCTTATTCACTGGGTGAGAGCCAGCATTGAGCGCGGAGTCGCCCGCCTCAGCACACTCCATGCCGCCGTCCTGATGATTCGATTTTCGATCTTGGTGATTGTTCTGCATTTCTTGCAGATTCTCTTATGGTCAGGGTTCTACCGCTGGTATTGTCTTCCGTCATTGGAGTCCTCTTTTTACTTTTCAGCCGCAAGCTATTCGACGGTCGGCTATGGTGACGTCGTCCTGCCTCGAGTGTGGCGTCTGCTAGGGCCGGTTGAGAGTGTCACCGGCATACTGATGTGCGGCATCTCCGTAAGTTTCCTGTTTGTAGTGGCGACCAAGTTAGTCGAGCGTGAGTCAGGCGCCCCACCGATGCAATATGTAAATGATTTGGACGGGCGGTCAGAAGTGAAACCTCCTGTCCTCAAGCGTCAAGAATCACATCCAGGTCCGGCCGCGAGCAGCAAATCAGCACATTTCCTGGCGATCTTCAGCGGTTCGGGGTGATACTTGACTGCTCCGCTGATCATGCAGGTCACTGGTCCGCCACTCGCGCTCACGCTGCAGGTCCAGAGGCGAGTGCGTTGCTCACAATCTCCTCAGCTTCGCGAAGAATCGCATGAAGGTGTGCTTCGCTGTTGAAACTCTCCGCGTAAATCTTGTAGATGTCTTCCGTGCCGGACGGCCGGGCAGCAAACCAGCCACTTTTGGCGACGACTTTCAGCCCTCCAATCGGAGCCTGGTTGCCCGGCGCCTTCGTAAGCTTGGCAGCGATGGGTTCGCCCGCCAGATCGGATTCCTTCACAGCATCCTGCGTCAGTTTCTCAAATTTTGCTTTCTGTTCCGGAGTGGCCGGCGCATCAATGCGCGTGTAATATGGCTTGCCGAATTCTGCCGTCAGTTCGCGGTAATGCTCGCCGGGGTCCTTCCCGGTTGAGGCAGTAATCTCGGCAGCGAGCAGCACCATAATAAGTCCATCTTTGTCAGTTGCCCACGCAGTCCCATCTTGGCGAAGGAAGCTGGCTCCGGCACTCTCCTCGCCGCCGAAACAGAACGAGCCATCGACAAGTCCCGGCACAAACCATTTGAAGCCGACGGGCACCTCGGAAAGCCGGCGTCCGAGCTTATTGACGACTCGGTCAATCATGCTGCTGCTGACTACTGTCTTTCCAACAATGACATCGTGCCGCCACTGTGGCCGGTGCGAGAGTAGATATTGGATGGCTACGGCGAGGTAATGATTGGGGTTCAGCAATCCGGCAACTGGGCTAACAATTCCGTGCCGGTCTGCGTCGGTATCGTTTCCGAAAGCCAGCCGGAACTGATCTTTCAATCCAACCAGCCGGGCCATGGCATAAGGACTCGAACAATCCATACGGATTTTGCCGTCGTGATCGACAGTCATAAATGAGAAGGTCGGATCGATCTTTCTGTTCACCACTTCCACTTTTAGTCCGTAAATTGAATTGATCGGATCCCAATACGGCAGCGAAGCCCCTCCCAGTGGATCCACTCCAAGTTTCAGGCGTGCGTTGCGGATCGCGTCCATATCGACGACGTTCTTGAGGTCACGAACGAACGGCAGAACGAAATCTTCCTGGTGCGTGCTGCTAGCCCGGATGGCTCTTTCGAAGGGAACGCGCTTCACACCTTTGTTTCCGGACCGCAACAAATCGTTGGCGCGATTTTGCACCCAGCCGGTTACGTCTGTATCGGCAGGGCCGCCATTGGGCGGGTCGTACTTAAACCCTCCATCCTCGGGCGGATTGTGCGAGGGCGTAATAACGATGCCATCCGCGAGGTGTTCCTTTCGTCCCCGGTTGTAGACGAGAATTGTGTGGGAGATGACAGGCGTCGGGGTTACGCCGTCATTTCTCTGAATGACGGTCTCAACCCCATTCGCCGCCAGCACTTCGAGGGCAGTGCGCTGTGCGGGCTCTGAAACTGCATGAGTGTCCTTCCCCATATATAAAGGACCGTCGATGCCCCGACCTTTGCGGTATTCGCAGATCGCCTGCGTAATTGCCAGAATGTGCGCTTCATTAAACGTGCCGTGAAGGGCTGAACCGCGATGTCCACTGGTGCCGAAAGCGACCAGTTGGTTACGGTCGGTCACGTCGGGCTTGCGCTGGTAATAATCTCGTTGCAAGCGCGCTGGGTCGATCAGCAGTTCCTTCGGCGCGGGTTTCCCCGCGAGAGGGGAAATAGCCGGACCTTCTGCGACAGATGGTTTTTCTAAAGTATGGGGCATGGTTCCGCCTTCCAGATTTCCGTTGTGTATTCATGAATAGTGCGGTCGCTCGAGAACTTTCCTGAACTGGCGACGTTCAGGATGGCCTTTCGCGCCCACTCGGTGCGATTGGCATAAACGTCCCCGAGCCGATCCTGCGCTTGAACATAAGAGGTCAGGTCTGCCAGGTGCATGTAATGATCGCCATTGGTGAGCAAAGTATCGCGGATTGGAGCGAAGGTCCCAGGCTCGTTACGGCTGAAGTAGTCAGAAAAGATGAGGTCCAGCGCGGCTCGCGTCTCGGGTTCGTTTTCGTAGTGCCAATGCGGGTCGTACCAGGCTTGGCTGTTTTGAACCTGTTCCACCGTGAGGCCGAACAGGAACAGGTTCTCTTTTCCCGCTTCCTCGGCCATTTCGATGGTGGCGCCGTCAAGAGTGCCCACGGTCAGAGCTCCATTCATCATGAATTTCATGTTGCTGGTGCCGCTGGCTTCGTATCCCGCCGTCGAAATCTGGTTGGAGACGTCGCTGGCAGGAATCAGACGTTCCGCTAGGGAGACATTGTATTCAGGTAGGAAGATCACCTTCATCCGGCCGCGCACAATTGGGTCTCCATCGATCGTGCCTGCCAGATTGTTGATGAACTTGATGATGAGTTTGGCCAGCCGATAAGCAGGCGCAGCTTTCCCGGCAAAGAAGAATGTGCGCGGCGCCATCCCCAGGTTAGGATTTTCCCGCAAGCGGTTGTAGCAAACGATGATTCGCAGCGCATTCAGCAGTTGCCGCTTGTATTCATGGATGCGCTTGATCTGGCAGTCGAAAATTGTGTCAGGATCGACGATTTGTCCGGACGTCGTCTTGAGCCAATTGGCGAATTTTACTTTGGCCTCACGCTTTGAGGTGTGGAATGCTTCCTGAAAACCCGGATCACCGGCCATCGCTTTTAGATTTCTGAGCTCGCTCAAATCCGTAATCCACTTCTCGCCGATCGCTTTCGTGATTGCTCCGGATAAGCCGGTATTCGCTTCCAGCAGCCAGCGCCGTGGCGTGACGCCGTTGGTCTTGTTGTTGAAACGTTCGGGAAACATGTCGGCCAGATCTTTCACGGTTGTTGTGCGTAACAATTTTGAGTGGACGGCAGCTACCCCGTTCGTACTATGCGAACCAACAATAGCGAGGTTTGCCATGCGAATCTTGCGTGAAGGCTTTTCTTCTACCAGGCTGATGCGTTCAATCCGGCCTTCATCTCCAGGAAATCGAACGCGGACCTCATCGAGCAGCCGTCGATTGATTTCGTAGATGATTTCGAGTTGGCGTGGAAGAAGGAGTTCAAACCACGCTGCCGGCCATTTCTCAAGGGCTTCGGGCAATAACGTGTGGTTCGTATAGGCCAGGGTTCTCCTGGTCAGGTCCCACGCCTGGTCCCATCCAAGGTGCGCGTCGTCGAGCAGGACACGCATCAATTCGGCGACTGCCATGGAAGGATGTGTGTCATTCAGTTGGATGGCAGCCTTCTCCGGCAGCTTCTCCCAATCCGTGTTGTGCCGCAGAAAACGACGTATCAAATCGGCCATGGAACACGCAACCAGGAAGTATTCCTGCATGAAGCGCAACTCTTGTCCTGCCATCGTAGAGTCATCGGGATAGAGCACCCGGGTCAACGATTCCGCTTCGAGGGTCCCAGCCAACGCACCGACGAAATCTCCCATGCCGAATTCTTGAAAATCGAAGTAGTCGGGGGCAGTGGCGGCCCAGAGGCGGAGAGTGTTGATGGTCTTTCCGCCGTATCCAACCACGGGACGATCAAATGGAATTCCCAACAAGCTGGAGGGGCGATTCGGAATCATCTCAACCTTTCCGTCTCGCACCTTGAAGCTGCAGTTCAGCTTGATATCCACTTGCTCGTGATGGCGGCAGATCTCCCATGGGTCGCCGTCACGCAACCAATTGTCGGGGTTTTCCTGCTGCCACCCATTCACAAATGATTGCCGAAACATCCCGTACTCGTAGCGCAAACCGTAGGCCGTTGCGGGAAGCTGCATGGTAGCCATCGAATCCAGAAAGCATGCCGC
>Ga0187782_10001777_pt1 | contig 15834 bp, 13 predicted proteins | sample 0715_SJ02_MP15_2_FD_132454 | JGI IMG/M metagenome (GOLD analysis project Ga0187782, IMG submission 132454) | Tropical peat soil microbial communities from peatlands in Department of Meta, Colombia - 0715_SJ02_MP15_20_MG | ecosystem: Environmental > Terrestrial > Soil > Wetlands > Peat | place...
GCGCCACCGCAACCATCGAACCCAGTTCGTCGTCGCCACCCTGCTCGCCGCCGGGGTCCTCGCGGTCGTTCCGATCGTCGGGCTCGCGGGCGCGATCGTGATCGGGTGCATCTTCTCGTTCAGCTACGGGTTCGTCTACGCCGTGATGTACGTGCTCCCGCAGTTCTGGCGCGAGGTCCCACCCGACGAGATCCCGCTGACGATCGGGCTGTTCAACTCGATCCAGCTGGCCGGCGGGGCGATCGTCTCGTTCGCGTTCGGGTTCGTGGTGGCCGCGAGTTCCTACGCGATCGCCTGGGAGGCCCTCGCGGGCTTGGTCGTCGTGACCCTGGTCGCGCTCGTCGCCCTCCCCCCGACCGTGGCCGCCGCGGTCGGTCCTCCGGACGAGGCGGCGCCCGCCCCGAGCTGAGCGCCCGGCCCGTCGCACAGAGGTCCGCGATCGGGCACTCGCCGCAGCGCGGCCCGATCGGCCGGCAGAGGTTCTGTCCGTGCTGGACGAGGAGCGGGTTCAGCGGGATCCAGTATCGCTCGTCCACGACGCGGCGGAGCCGTTCCTCGGTCTCCTCCGGGGTCCGGGTGCGGACCACGCCGAGCCGGTTCGCGATCCGGTGGACATGGGTGTCGACCGGGATCGCGGGTATGTCGTAGCCGAAGACGAGCACGCAGTTCGCCGTCTTCGGGCCGACCCCGCGCAGCGAGAGCAGTTCGTCCATGGTGCGGGGGACGGCGCCTCCGAACCGCGCGAGGATCTCGCGGGCGCACTCGTGGATCACCCGCGCCTTGGTGTGGTAAAAACCCGTCTCGCGGATCAACGGCTCGATGTCCCGCGGCCGCGCCGCGGCGATCGAGAGCGCGTCCGGATAGTGAGCGAAGAGCCGGGCGCTCGCGACGTCCGTCGCCTCGTCGCGCGTCCGCTGCGAGAGGATCGTCCCGATGAGGACCTGGAACGGGTTCTCGGCGTGGTCCCGCAGGTACGGGGTCCGCCAATCTCCGCGCCCGTAGAACGCGCTCAGCCGGTCGAGCACCGTTTCCCAATCCATCGGCACTCCTCTTTCGTCGATCGGTCACGCCCGGCGCGACGGGGTCCCGGGGAGGGTCGCCGGCCGAGTTCCGACGCCCGGGTCCGAAAGGTCCGGTTCCTCCTCGGCCGAGGCGTCCGGGCGCAGTAGCTCGCCGACGAGGTAATCGCTCCCGACCACGAGCGTGAGTCCGTCCGGTCCCGTCGCCGCCCGGCCCAGTTCGACGCCTTCCGGGGCCGAGCGGGTGACGACGACGCGGGGGAAGCGCCCGACGGCCGCCGCGCGCACTTCGGCCGGGTCGAGGCCCCGCTCCGAACGGATCGGCACCACCACGAGGGTCCGCGCGAGCGGTGCGAGGGCATCCAGGATCCGCGCCACGTTCTTCCCCTCGAGGCATCCGAAGACGATCGCGCTCTGGGAAGGATCGGCGAGCGGAGAGATCTCTGCCAGGCTCTCCGCGACGGCGCGCGCGCTCTCGGGCGTGTGCGCGACGTCGTAGAAGAGCTCGGGTCGCCGGGCGATCCGCTCGAGCCGGGCCGGCCAGCGTACCTCCGCGAGCGCCCCGCGCACGCGCGAAGCGTCCAACACGCGACCGGTCCGCTCCGCGAACCGGCTCGCTGCGGCGACGGCCAGCGCGGCGTTCGGCGGCTGGAACCGGCCGAGGAGCGGGATCTCGATGTCGGTCCATTCGCGACCGGGCAGCCGCACCGAGAACGTCTGGCCCTTCTCCGAGAGCGTTCGATCCCGGACCTGGATCTCCTCCCCGAGGCGCCAGAGCGGCACGCCGAGGCGGCGGGCCTCGGCGTCGAGCACCTCGAACGCGTCCCGCGGGAGCTCTCCCGCGATCCCGGCCATCCCCGGATGCAGGATCCCCGACTTCTCCCGCGCGATGTCGGTGACGGTCGGCCCGAGGATGTCGGTGTGCTCGAGTTCGATGGTCGTCACGACGCCGACCTTGGCGTCGAGGACGTTCGTCGCATCGAGGCGCCCGCCGATCCCCACCTCGACGACCGCGGCGTCCACGCGCTCCGATCGGAACCAGTCGAGCGCGAGCGCGGTCGTCACCTCGAAGAACGTCGGCTCGTGATCGATCCGGCCCGCGGCGAGCAGCGCGTCCGCCGCGGCCTCGATCCGGGCGATCCCGTGAGTGACTGCGTCGCGTCCGATCATCCGGCCATCGCGCCGGATCCGCTCGCGATAGCTGACGAGATGGGGGGACGTGAAGAGGCCGGTCCGCAGCCCGTTCGCCGAGAGGATCGACTGCGCCATGGCGGCGACCGATCCCTTGCCCTTGCTGCCGGTGATATGGATCGCGGGGTACGCTTGCTCCGGGTGCCCGAGTTCCTCGAGGACCGCTCGGATGACCTCGAGCCCCGGGCGCAGCCCGAAGCGACGTCGCCGGAACAGCTTTGCGAGCGTCGCGCGGTACTCGTCCGGGGCGGCGGCCTGCCGCGACGCGCTCGGGGAGCCGCGGTGGGGGGCGTGCGCGGGCACGGTCAGTAGGTCGAGCGCTCGCGGTAGGCGCCGTACACGTCCTGGAACGCTCGGACGATCTCTCCGAGCGTCGCGCGGGCCCGGAGCGCGTCCAGGACGGCCGGCATCGTGTTCGTATCGGGGGTCTCGGCGACCTTGCGGAGCCGATCCAACGCCGCCGTGTGACGACGCGCGTCGCGCCGGCGCCGGAGCGCGGCGAGCCGGCGGGATTGCTTGCGACGCGCCTCCTCCGAGATCTTGAGCCGCGGCACCTTCACGGGGGTGTCGATGGTGTAGGCATTCACGCCGACGACCTTGGCCTGGCCGCTCTCGACCGCGCGCTGGTAGCGGAACGACGCCTCCTGGATCTCGCGCTGGAAGAAGCCGCGCTCGATCCCGGCGACGACGCCGCCGATCTCGTCGATCTGGTCGAAGTACTTGCGGACCGCCGACTCGATCTCGTCCGTCAGCCACTCGACGTAGTAGCTGCCCGCGAACGGGTCGATCGCGTCGGCGAGCCCGGTCTCGTGGGCGAGGATCTGCTGGGTGCGCAGCGCGATCCGCACCGCATCCTCGCTGGGCAGCTGGATCGCCTCGTCGTAGGAGTTCGTGTGGAGCGATTGGGTGCCGCCGACGACCGCGGCGAGGGCCTGGACCGTGGTCCGCACGACGTTGAGCTCGGGTTGCTGCGCGGTGCACGAGCAGCCCGCGGTCTGGGTGTGGAACCGCATCCAGAGCGAGCGCTCCTTCTTCGCGCCGAACTCCTCGCGCATCACCTCGGCCCAGATCCGCCGGGCCGCGCGGAACTTTGCGACCTCCTCGAAGAGGTCGTTGTGGGAGTTGAAGAAGAACGAAAGTCGGGGCGCGAACTCGTCCACGTCCAGGCCGCGGGCCTTCGCCTCCGCCACGTACGTTCGCCCGTCCGCGAGGGTGAACGCGAGCTCCTGGACCGCGGTCGAACCGGCCTCGCGGATGTGGTAGCCCGAGATCGAGACGGGGTTCCACCGCGGCGTCTCGCGCGCCGCGTACTCGAGGGTGTCCGTGACGAGCCGGAGCGCGGGGCGCGGCGGGTAGAGGAATTCCTTCTGCGCGATGTACTCCTTCAGGATGTCGTTCTGCGTCGTGCCGCCGAGCGCGGGGAACGGGACGCCGGTCGCGCGGCCGGTGAGGAGGTACATCCCCCAGACGATGTTCGCCGGCGCGTTGATCGTCATGCTCGACGTGACCCGGTCGAGCGGGATCCCCGCGAGCAGGCGACGCATGTCGTCGAGCGAGCTGACGTTGACGCCGCACTTGCCGACCTCCCCGAGCGATTCGGGATCGTCGGCGTCGATCCCGTAGAGCGTGGGGTCGTCGAACGCGATCGAGAGGCCGGACTCTCCGTGCGCGAGAAGGTAGCGGAACCGTCGGTTCGTGTCCTCGGGCGAGCCGAAGCCGGAGAACATGCGCATCGACCATAGCCGCCCGCGATACATCGTCGGGTGGATCCCGCGCGTGAACGGCGCCTGGCCGGGGTAGCCGATCCGTCCGAATCCGCCGGGGGAATCCCGCGGCAGGTAGAGCCGGTCGACCTCGATCCCTCCGAGCGTCGCGAACTTCTCCTGCCGTTCGGGGCTTTTCGAGAGCGTCGGAGCAAGGACCTCGTCGATCCAGCGTCGGCGCGCCGCGTCGATCGGATCGTCCGGGGATTTCGGAACCCCCGCGCGCGGCACAGCGTGGACCGTTCGACTGGACGCCATCGGACCGGGCCCCGTTCCCCTAGGAACCCGGGGGTTCTATAACTTCGAGGTCACCCCGACGCCCCGGGTCCGGGGACCCGCAGCCCCACGAGGTCACTGCGTCCCCGTCGGGCGACGCGGGACCCGAGCGCCGAGGCGAAGCGCGGGAACGCCCGACCGGTCCAGATGGTGTTGTCCGCGAGCACCACGGCCCCGTCGGCGAGCCGGGGGCGCACCGTGGCGAGCTCGAACGCGAGGTGCGACGGCGTGTGCTCGCTGTCGTGGAGGAAGATCCCGAGCGCGTCGATCCCGCGGACGATCTGCGGCAGGACCTTGCGACTCGGACCAAGGCGTAGGTCCCAGCCGGCGCGAAGCCCGTCCGGCACGGCCCACCCGGTCGCCCGGCCCGGAGGGAGCGCGACCGGCGAATCGGCCCGGCCGAACCTCGCGCTCCGCTGGGGCGTCGGGAGGTCGGCCGAGTGCAGCGTGCCGTGGCCGTTCCGGCGCAACCCGGCGAGGAAGTAGGCGCTCGACACGCCGCTCGAGACCCCGGTTTCGAGGATGTGCTCCGGTTCGAGCAGACGGACCAGCGTGTACAGTTCGAACGGCGCGCGGAATTGGGCGAACGACCGGCGTCCCGCCTCTCGCTGGCGGCGACGGATCTCGACCCCGAGCGGGATCAGCTCCTCGAGCTCCTCGAGCACGCCGCTGATCCGCGGCTCGGAACCGGGGCACAGCGCGAGCAGCCAGACGACGTTCACGGCGGCGCGGCGATCGCCCAGCGCGACGCGCGCGCGGTCTACGGAAACGCGGGCCCGGGTACTGATCGCGGGTCGGCCCGCACGCACGCTCACGCCTTCGCCTCGAGGTGGACTTCCCGAACGATCAGTCGGGACGTCGAACCCGCCACGAGTTCCTCCGTGCGGTCGAGCACGAGGCGCGAGCGGAAGAAGGGAGCGTCCACCACCAGCGTCTCGAACTCACCGCCCTCCCCCGCCACGTTGACCGGCCGGACCGACCGGCTCCGCCGCTCGAGCTCGTCGACCAGGGCCGGATCGAGCCTTCGGCCGAGGAGGTCCGGGGTCAACGGTTCCGCGGCCAGGTGGACCAGGCGCGCGTCCAGGCCCGCGTCGAGCTCGGCGCGCACCACGCGAGCGGGGTCCTTCCTCCACAGCGGGGCGAAAACCCGCCGGCCCACGTCCTCCCCGATCCGGATCACGCGCGCCCACTGGTACGACGACTGGATGGCCCCGACGACGATCGGACCCGTCGCGCCCGCGAGCGCGTCGCGCAGGCTCGCGAGCTCGCTCGCTTCCGTGGCCCCGGGCACCGCGACCGATCGAGGGCGCTTCCCCCATGCCGTCGCCTGGAGGGCGACCAGGTCGAGGTTGGGGGTATGGAACATCATCGAGTCCGGGTCGGCGGGATGCAGGGTGAGGAGCTCGTCGACCGGCCATCCCTGCGTGTCGGCCAGGTAGGCCGCATAGATCGAGTCCTTGCCGCCCGAGACGAGCGCGGTGACGGTCATGGAGCCGCTAGGGAAGGCCCAGCGAAGTGCGCCACACGTCGTAGAGCGGGCCGAGGGCGACCCGGGCGACGACCCGCTCGCGCCAGCGGAACGTTCCGCCGTCCGGCGTCACTTCTCCGAGGGTCACGATCGGCGCATTCCCCATCGACCGCTCGAAGCGAGCTTCGGCTCCCGGCCGGACCTCGACCACGAAGCGGGACGCGCCCTCCGCCGCCAGCGCCGCGCCCGGTCCCCGCAGACCGGTCGCCGCGAGGTCGACCGAGAAGCCCAGGCCGGCGCCGAACGCCATCTCGCAGAGCGCGACCGCGAGTCCACCATCGGAGACGTCGTGCGCCGCGCGGACCAGCCCCGCGTCCATCGCTCCCAAGAGGCGGTCCCCGCTCCGTCGCAGTGACGCGGGGTCGACCGGCGGGAGCGCGAGACCGCGACGGCGCGCGCCCCGGGCCCAGAGCGAAGCTCCCAGCTCCGGGGTGGACCGACCGACGAGGTAGAGCCGGGCGCCCGCGCTCTTGAAATCGCTCGTGACGGCACGATCGACGCGCTCGACGATCCCGGTCGCGAGAAGCACGGGGGTCGGCGGGATCGCGGCGCCGAGCCCCCCGTTGTAGAAGCTCACGTTCCCCGAGGGGACGACGAACCCGAGGTCCCGGGCCGCCGTCGCCAGCCCGTCGGTGACCGAGTGGAAATCCGCGAGGACGCGCGGGTCCTCGGGGTTCCCGAAATTGAGGCAGTTCGTGAACGCATCCGGCCGCGCGCCGACCGCGTAGAGGTTGCGCGCGGCCTCCTCGACGACCATCAGTGCGCCGCGCGACGGGTCCTCGCGGCACGCCCAGGGGTGCGCCGCGGTCGTGATCGCGATCCCGCGTCGACTCGAGGGCAGCGGCTGGAGGACGGCGGCGTCGCCGTGCGAGGGCGACGCGACCCGTCCGTGGAGCGGTTTCACCACGGACCGGCCCTGCACCTCGTGGTCGTAGACCCGCAGGACCGCCTCCCGCGACACGGTATCGGGCGCGAGCACGAGCGATCGAACGAGCCGCTCGAGGGATCGGTCCGGAACGGTCGCGGTCCCCTTCGGACCGTGGCGCGACGGCCCGCGCGGGCGCGCGCGCGACGGGGGATCTACCCGGAACTCGAGGCGTAGATGGGCCGCCGGTCGGCCGTTCCACTCGAGCGTTTCGTACGGCCCCTTCGTGACCTCTCCGATCGCCGTGGCGGGGACGTCGTATCGCCGGAAGACGGCGAGCAGGCGCTCGAGATGGTCGGGCCGGACATCGAGCAGCATTCGCTCCTGCGATTCCGAGATCCAGACCTCCCACGGCAACAGGCCGGTCTCGCGCAGCGGCACGCGATCGAGATCGATGCGCGAGCCCAGGCCGCCCGCGTACGCGAGCTCGCCCGAAGCGGACGCGAGGCCGCCCCCGCCGAGATCTTTGAGTCCCTCGACCCATCCCGCGTCGAACGCCTCGAGGCAGGCGTGGATCAGCGGCTCCTTCATGATCGGATTGCCGAGCTGGACCGCACCGCGCGACTCGGTCTCGCTCCGATCCGTGAGTTCGCGCGAGGCGAACGAAACGCCTCCGATGCCGTCGCGGCCCGTCAGCCCGCCGACCAGGACCAGCCGGTCGCCGACCGCCCGGGCCCGGTTGGCCCGGAAGTTCCGCCGGGGAAGGAACCCGACGCATCCGACGTTGACGAGGGGGTTCACCGTGTACGACGCATCGAAGAAGATCCCGCCCGAGACCGTCGGCACCCCGACACGATTGCCATAATCGCGGATTCCGGCGATGACCCCTTCGGCAAGGTACCGAGGGCTCTTCACACCCGCCGGGATCGCCCGGGGGCCGAGGTCGAGCGGGCCAAAGAAGAGCGGATCGGAGAGCGCGACCGGCTTCGCCCCGACGGCGAGGACATCCCGCAAGATGCCTCCGATCCCCGTCGCCGCCCCGCCGTACGGTTCCACCGCCGACGGATGGTTGTGGGACTCGATGCGCAGGGCGTAGGCGTGCCGGGCATCGAACGGGAGCACGCCGGCGTCCCCGGTGCCGATCACCCGGGACGGCGGGTGGAGGCCCCCGAAGGCGTGTTTCAGGTACGGTCGGGAGCTCTTGTAACTGCAATGTTCGCTCCAGCTCTGCGCGAGCCCCGCGAGCTCCACGTCCGTCGGGTCGCGGCCCTCGGCGGAGAAGTGTTCGCGCAGGCGCGCGATCTCGACCCGGTCGAACCCGAGGCTCCGGATCCGTGGCTCGGAGGCGAGCGCGCGGACGGATCGGCCCCGCAGCGGGATCGTGGAGACGCCGCGCGCCCACTCGCCCATGGGCTACGCCGGCCGCGGCGCCACGCTCACGCGGTGGATCACCGGGTTCGCGAGGAGACGCTCGACCGCCTCGTCGGCGAGGCGACGCGCCTCGGTCACGGAGACGCCCGAGAATTCGAGGTCGTAGATCCGAGCGGTGGTGACCGCACGGACGTGGCCGATCCCAAGGAGGCCCAACGACTTCTCGATGCTCTCGGCCTCGGCGTCCAGGACCCCGGCCTTCAGCTCGACCCGAACCTCCATCCGAACCGAGCGCGGATCAGTCACGGCGGCTTCCGCCGGAGTGGACGCTGGCGGAGAGATAACGGTGCGCCTGCGGGACGGCCCAGCGGACGGTTCGGTCTCAGCGCATGGGGGTCGACGCGCGCAGCTCGGCCCGCGTCGTGGCGCCCTCGTCCGACCCCGACAATCGGCGCATCGAAGGGGCCGACCGGACGGACGGGGCGGTGCGCACCGCGCGCCCCGTCCGCCGGAAGCTGATGCGCGCCACGCGCTGGGCGATCTGCCGGTCGAACCAATCCGGGTACGCCCGGAACACGTGGGGTACGCGGGAGCGGACGCCCACGACCCCGCGGAGCGAGAGGATGCGGCGGACCAACACGTCCACGTCCGCAGGAGAGGTCGTGAACGCGAGCCCGGCGACCGTGACCTGGTCGAGGGAAGGGCGCATCCCGAAGCCATCGTCGGTGCACGAAAGCCATCCGGGGAGCCGGTCTTCGAGCTCGGCCTTGATGACCGAGCGCTGCGACGCATCGCCCAGGGTGAGGTACATCGCGGTCACGGGAAGGAGCGTCGAGCTCGAGTCGAGCATCCACCAGATCGCGTTCGTGTCGAGGAGGCGGTTGCGCCGGATCGAGAGCGTCTTCGCCGTGATCCCGAGTCCATGCGCGGCGCCCGTCAGGCTCGCGTCGGGGTACGCCCGGTAGTACCCGACGATCCGCCAGTCGAGGTTCGAAAGCTCGTCGATCGTCTCGGGGATCCAGTACGGCTGGGCGCGGAGCTCCATCGGCGTCTCCGCGACCCGCTGGAGGAGGCGGAGACGTCGGACCCGCGCGTCGGGGCCGTCGTCGACGAGGAAGACCCGAACCGTTCGGCCATCCTCGTCGAGCAGGCAGCGAGCAGAGACCGCGCCCTCGACCAGCGCGAGCTCTTCGAGCAGCCGGTCGACTTGGGCCGGAGTCCGTAGCGGGACGTCGACCGTCGCGAGACCGGCCCCGAAAAGCCGCGGGTTCGGCCAGATCTCATACCCGTGCCAGTAGCCGATCCGCTTCCAGTGGAGGAGCCGCGCCTGGACCGCCGTCCGGCTCAACCCCACGCGCCGCGCCAGCTCCGGGACCGTGATCCGGGGGTCGATCGCGGATCGCGAGCCCCAGAAGCGCGCCTCCCGATTCGGAAAGTGCGCCCGATAGATCTCGAAATCGGTACGATCCGTGCCCGTTCCCCCGGACGGCATCGATTTCCGAGCAAAATACGCTTGCCCGATAGTACGGCTTCCGCTCCCGGACCCGAACTCCAGAACGCGGTACGAGCCGATCCCGCCACGTCGCCGGCGGGGCCGCCCGGACCGGGCAAATCCTCGCTTCTGGCGGCGGGAAAACCTATATACAGGACCTCAGTCGCCCGCACGGCGCGGTGGGGGCCGGCCATCATGGAGGAGTTCATCTGCAGCGTGGAGTTTCTCCGAGGGCCGACCGACCTGATCGCCCGAGTTTCGAGTGAGGCCGGAGGGGTGCGCGAATACCGCGCTCCGTCGGCCGGTGCCGTGATCGACCAGGTGATCAACGACCTCCAAGAGGAGTTCGAGTCCGCTCCCGCCGGGTAGCGACGGGGCGATTTCGGCATCCGCACTTCGGGATGGGGCATCGCGTCGAGGGGGAAGTACCATGGACAAACCGAGCACCAACAAACCGCCGGTCAGTCGAGCCGTGGAAAGCGCGTTCACCAAGGTCTGGGGGGATGAGCACGTCGTCGCGCTCATCGCGCTCAAGGTCGAGACCTCCGAGGCCGATACGGTCGCGAGCGAGGTCGCGAAGTTCTCCGAGGTCGAGGACGTCTTCCTCGTCACGGGGGATACCGACATCTTTCTCAAGGTTCGCTTTCCGCACTACGAGGAACTGAAGGACTTCGTCCTGCACCGCCTTCCGGCGGTCCGGGGGATCCGCGAGACGAAGACCCTCCTCGTCGTGACCGCGTACAAGGAAGGCGGGGAGAGCCACCCCGCATGACCGGCACGAACGTCGCCCCGCCCCGTCCGGCCGTCGCGCTCCACGCCCCGGCGCCGGGAGAGACCGAGAATCCCGATCTCGTGCGGGTCGTGGATTCGCTGGGCCAGCTCGCGGACGACCTCTCGGTCCCACGGAACGTTCGACGCGGCGCCCAATCCGCGAAGGACGAGCTTACGAAGCCGCGGGTCGCGCTGGACGTGCGCATCGCGAGCGCGGTCTACGTCCTCGACGACCTGGCGAACGACCCCAACCTTCCGACCCACGGCCGGACGGCGATCTGGTCGATCATCTCGAACTTGGAGAGCCTGTCGTGAATTCCGTCAGGAATAACGTAAAGTACGGCGGAGGGGTCTCCTTCGGTCGGAGCGCGGTCGGGCCCGTAGCTCAGGTAGGTAGGCCGAACGGTCCGGCCGACGGCCCTACCCAGAGCATCTGGCTTTTAACCAGGTGGTCGGGGGTTCGAACGAGCGGTCCCGCGTCCATCGCGGAGCCGCTCCGGGTATCCCCCCGGGCCCGTGACGCGCCCCCGAGGTCCCGATGACGCCCTCCCCCAGCCGCCGCAGTCGCGCGAAGACCCCGGCTCCCAAGCCGGGCGCGAGCCCGAGGCCGTTCGTCGCACACCATCTCGCGCCCCCGCACGAGGTGCTCTCGGAGGAGGAGTCCCGCCGGACGCTCGAGACGCTGGGCACGCCGCCCGAGCGGCTCCCGAAGATCCTCGCGACCGATCCGGGCCTCAAGACCGATCCGAAGTACGAGGCGATGCGCGCGGCCGGCGAGAACCTCGCCGGTCGGCTCGTCCGCATTCGGCGGCCGAGCGCGACCGCCGGGACCGCGATCGCCTACCGGCTGATCACCCGCTCGAGCGGGGAGGACTGATTTCCTTTCCATGCGCGAAATCGTAGACGGATTCTTCCGGGAGCGTTCGATCGTCAACCACCACCTCGCGAGCTTCAACGACTTCCTACCGACCAAGGACAATCCGAACTCGCGGATGCAGCGGATCGTCGACGACGCCCGGGTCAGCGAGGACTCGACCGAGCGGGGCGTGATCCGGCTCGATGTCCAGAAGACCAAGAGCGCGATCTACGTCCGCGTCGGGCGCCGGCGCGACGCGCGCGGCAACGTCAACCCCTCGGCCGAGCCGACGATCTTCATCGGCGCGCCGTTCGTGAAGGAACCCGTCGGTTCCAAGCCCACGCTGACGCCGATGGAAGCGCGCCTGCGCAACCTCACCTACCAGGCGCCGATCTACCTCAAGGTCACGGTCGTCGAGAACGGGGTCGAGCGCGCGCCCGAGGACGTCCACATCGGGGACCTCCCGATCATGGTCAAGAGCCGCCCGTGCAACCTGAACCGCTACAAGATCTCCGAGGACGACCAGATCTGGCTCTCGGACGACGAGTACCGGGCGAAGCTCGTCGAGTACGGCGAGGACCCCCTCGATCCCGGCGGGTACTTCATCATCGGCGGTACCGAGCGCGTGATCATCAGCCTCGAGGACCTCGCGCCGAACCGGATCTTCGCGGAGTACAACGAGCGCTACGGCACCCCGATCGAGAGCGCGAAGGTGTTCAGCCAGCGCGGCGGCTACCGCTCGCTGACCGTCGTCGAGAAGAAGAAGGACGGGGTCCTCCAGGTCTCCGTCCCGACGGCGTCCGGACAGATCCCGCTCGCGATCCTCCTGAAGGCGCTCGGGATGGGCTCGGACGAGGAGATTTTCCAGGCGGTCCTCGGCGAGCTGATGCCGCTGGACGAGCCGTTCGTCCAGACGATGAAGCACCTCCTCTCGGTGAACGTCGAGGAGTGCGTCTCGAAGAAGCAGTACCCGCCCGAGGGGATCAACTCCAAGGACGACGCGCTCATCTTCCTCGAGAAGAAGTTCGCGACCGGCCAGGCGAAGGAGTACCGTCAGCGCAAGGTGGACGGGATCCTCGACCGCTCGCTCCTCCCGCACCTCGGCGACACCAAGGCCGACCGCCTGAAGAAAGCCCTCTACCTCGCGCGGATGGCCCGCACGGTCCTCGAGCTCCACCTCAAGGTCCGGGGCGAGGACGACAAGGACCACTACGCGAACAAGCGTCTCAAGCTCGCGGGGGACCTCATGGAGGACCTCTTCCGCGTCGCGTTCTCACTGCTCCTGAAGGACCTCAAGTACCAGCTCGAGCGCTCGTTCGCGCGGAAGAAGGATCTCCGGATCGCGAGCGCGATCCGGCCGGACCTGCTCACGCAGCGACTTGTCCACGCGCTCGCGACGGGGAACTGGGTCGGGGGCCGCGCCGGGGTGAGCCAGGTGCTCGACCGGACGAGCCACATGTCGACGATCAGCCACCTGCGCCGCGTCACGAGCCCCCTCACGCGCAGCCAGCCGCACTTCGAGGCGCGCGATCTCCACCCGACCCAGTGGGGCCGCCTGTGCCCCAACGAGACGCCCGAGGGGCAGAACTGCGGGCTCGTGAAGAACTACGCGCTCTGCGTCGATGTCTCCGAAGGGGCCGACGAGGAGGAGGTCACCCTCATCCTGCGCGACCTCAACACGCGCGAGATCGGGCCCGAGGTGTTCCAGGAGGGTTCCGCGCCGAAGGGCCGGCGCGCCGCGCGCGTCTACGTCAACGGCAACCTGGTCGGCCTCCACTCGCAACCGCTCGAGCTCGTCCGCGAGATCCGCGAGCGCCGCCGGACGGGGACGCTCTCGCCGACGCTCGGCGACAAGACCTACGAGATCAACGTCCGCTACGACGACGAGATGAACGAGGTGATCGTCCACTCGGACTCCGGCCGCCTGCGCCGCCCGCTCATCGTCGTGAAGAACGGCGTTCCCCGCGCATCGCGCAGCGATCTCGACGAGCTCGCCCGCGGCACGCTGTCGTTCTCCGACCTCATCCGCCAGGGCAAGATCGAGTGGGTCGACGCCGAGGAGGAGGAGGACTCGCTCATCGCGGTCGATCCCTATGTCCCGCCCGACCGCTGCCCGAAGTGCGAGCGCGCGCTCTCGCGCAGCGATCTGCGCTGGGTCTCGATGGGCGACAAGCGCGACTCCGCGCTCCTCGAGTGCGGGCTCTGCCACCAGGAGTTCCCCACCGCGAACCTGCTCACCGACCGGCACACGCACGTGGAGATCGATCCGAACCTGATGCTCGGCGTCTGCACCGGCCTCATCCCGTACCCCGAGCACAACTCCGCGCCGCGGAACACGATGGGCTCGGGGATGGCCAAGCAGGCGCTCGGCGTCGAGTCGGTCAACTACCGCCGCCGGCCGGACACGCGCGGCCACCTCCTCCACTATCCGCAGGCGCCGCTGCTCCAGACCCAGACGATGCGCTACGTCCACTTCACCGAGCGGCCCGCGGGCCAGAACTTCGTCGTCGCGGTCCTCTCCTACGAGGGGTACAACATGCAGGACGCGCTCGTCTTTTCCAAGGGCGCGATCGACCGCGGGCTCGGCCGCTCGTCGTTCTTCCGGACGTACCGCGGCGAGGAGCGCAAGTACCCCGGCGGCCAGGAGGACCGGTTCGAGATCCCGCGGCCGGACGTCGCGGGCGCACGGGTCGACACCGCCTACCGCAACCTGGGCGAGGACGGGCTGATCTTCCCCGAGCTCGAGGTCAGCGAGGGCGACGTGCTCGTCGGCAAGACCAGCCCGCCGCGCTTCCTCGAGGAGAAGACCGATCTCTTGACGCCGCAGAAGCGGCGCGAGACGAGCGTCACGGTGCGCTTCGGCGAATCCGGTTGGGTCGACAACGTCATCCTGACCGAGGGCGAGAACATCTCGAAGCTCGTCAAGGTCAAGGTCCGCAACCAGCGCGTCCCCGAGCTGGGCGACAAGTTCGCGAGCCGCCATGGCCAGAAGGGCGTCATCGGGCTCATCGTCCCGCAGGAGAACCTGCCGTTCACGCGCGACGGGATCACCCCGGACCTCCTGATCAATCCGCACGCGATCCCCTCGCGGATGACGGTGGCCCACGTGCTCGAGATGCTCGGCGGCAAGGTCGGAGCGCTCGAGGGGCGGACGATCGACGGGACCGCGTTCTCGGGCACGCGCGAAGAGGCGCTGCGCGAGGGCTTGAAGGCCGCCGGCTTCCACCCGTCGGGTCGCGAGACCCTCTACGACGGCGTCACCGGCCGTCGCTTCGAGGCGGAGATCTTCGTCGGCGTGATCTACTACCAGAAGCTCCACCACATGGTCGCGGGCAAGATGCACATGCGCTCGCGCGGCCCGGTCCAGATCCTGACGCGCCAGCCGACGGAGGGGCGTTCCCGCCAGGGCGGGCTCCGGTTCGGGGAGATGGAGCGCGACTGCCTGATCGGCCACGGCGTCGCGATGGTCATCAAGGACCGCCTGCTCGACGAGTCCGACGGGACGATCCAGTACGTCTGCGGGAACACCGAGTGCGGGCACATCGCGATCCCCGACACGCGCGCGTCGAGCCTGCGATGCCCGAGCTGCGGGAACACCTCGTCGATCTATCCGGTCGAGATGAGCTACTCGTTCAAGCTCCTGCTGGAGGAGCTGATCAGCCTCGGCGTGATCATGCGCCTGCAGCTCGAGGAGATGCACTAGGAGGTCGACGATGGCGGATGGACTCTCGAAGCGCATCAAGAGCCTGCAGTTCGCGTTCCTCTCGCCGGACGAGATCCGGCGGATGAGCGCGGTTAAGATCATCACCGCGGACACGTACGACGACGACGGCTACCCGATCGAGATGGGGCTCATGGACCTCCACCTCGGCGTGATCGAGCCGAACCTGCGCTGCCGCACGTGCGGCGGCCGGGTCAACGAGTGCCCGGGCCACTTCGGGATCATCGAGCTCGCGATGCCGGTGATCCACGTCGGCTACGCGAAGGAGATCAAGCGTCTCCTCCAGTCGACCTGCCGCGCGTGCGGCCGGATCCTCCCCGACGCCCCGACGCTGCGGGGCGAGGCCGCGACCGACCTCGATGACGCCGCGCCGACCCCGCGAACGCGCGAACCCAAGGAGGAGCGCGCGTGCCCGTTCTGCCACGAGGTCCAGCAGCGGATCGTGCTCGACAAGCCGACGACGTTCCGCGAGAACGGCCACAAGATCACGCCGAAGGAGGTCCGCGCGCGCCTCGAGCGGATCCCCGACGACGACGTTCGCGCGCTCGATCTCAACCCGAAGTTCGGCCGGCCGGAGTGGATGGTCCTCACGGTCCTCCCCGTCCCGCCGGTCCAGGTCCGTCCCTCGATCACCCTCGAGAGCGGGGAGCGGAGCGAGGACGACCTCACCCACAAGCTCGTCGACGTGCTGCGGATCAACCAGCGCCTGCGCGAGAACCGCGACATGGGCGCCCCGCAGCTCGTCGTCGAGGACCTCTGGGAGCTGCTCCAGTACCACGTCACGACGTACTTCGACAACCAGACGAGCGGGATCCCGCCCGCGCGCCACCGCTCGGGCCGACCGCTCAAGACCCTCGCCCAGCGCCTGAAGGGCAAGGACGGCCGGTTCCGCTCGAACCTGTCGGGCAAGCGCGTCAACTTCTCGGCGCGCACGGTGATCAGCCCGGACCCGCTGCTGTCGATCAACGAGGTCGGCGTGCC
>Ga0187782_10001778_pt1 | contig 15830 bp, 11 predicted proteins | sample 0715_SJ02_MP15_2_FD_132454 | JGI IMG/M metagenome (GOLD analysis project Ga0187782, IMG submission 132454) | Tropical peat soil microbial communities from peatlands in Department of Meta, Colombia - 0715_SJ02_MP15_20_MG | ecosystem: Environmental > Terrestrial > Soil > Wetlands > Peat | place...
AGCGATTGCACGCGCGCCTCGTCGTCGGCGAGCTCACGGGCTGGACCGGAATAGACGACGTGACCGTCGTCGAGCACATAGGCGTGATCGGCGACTTCCAGGCTCATCCGCACGTTCTGCTCGACCAGGAGGACGGAGATCCCCTCCGTGCGCATCTGCGCCACGATGCGGAACACCTCGCGGGTGATAAGCGGCGCCAGTCCCTGCGACGGTTCGTCGAGAATGAGGAGCTTGGGATTGACCAGCAGCGCGCGGGCGATCGAGAGCATTTCCTGCTCGCCGCCGGAGAGCTGGCGGCCACGATTTAATTTCCGCTCGGCGAGCCGGGGAAACAGCCGATAGACGCTCTCCGGCGTCCACCGACCCGGCCGCTCGAGCGGAACGCGAAGATTCTCGTCGACAGTGAGATTGGCGAAGATCTTGCGGCCTTCCGGTACGTAACCGACGCCCAGCGCGACCACGCGGAATGGCGGCCAGCTAGTGGTCTCCCTGCCGAAGACGGTGACGCGTCCGGCGCGCGGAGCGGTCAACCCCATGAGGCTGCGCAGCGTCGTGGTCTTGCCGGCGCCGTTGCGGCCGAGCAGCGCGGTGACCTGGCCCTCGGCAGCCTCCAGGCTCACGCCATGCAGGATGTGGCTCTTGCCGTAGTAAGTATGGAGCCCTTCGGCGGTCAGTGCAGCGCTCATGCGGATTCGCTCATGCCGCTTGACCCAGATAGGCGGTCTGCACCGCCTCGTTCGCGGCGATCTCTTGCGGGGTGCCTTCGGCGAGGAAGCTGCCTTGATCGAGAACCGTGATGCGGTCGGCAAGATGAAAGACGACGCGCATGTCGTGCTCGATCAGCACGATGGTCAGCCTGGAGTCCTTGTGCAGACGGCGGATCAACTGCGTGATCTCGTAGGTCTCCTGATCGCCCATGCCCGCGGTCGGCTCGTCGAGCAGCAAAAGGTGCGGCTTGAGCGCGAGCGCCATCATGATCTCGGTCGCGCGCTGATCGCCGTGCGCGAGTTCGCCGACCAGGCGGTCGGCCTTGCCGGAAAGCGCGGCCAGCGCCAGGGTCTCCTCGATGCGGCGGGCAAGGTCGGCCGCCTCGGCGCGATTGAGCCACGGACGCAGACGATATCCGGCGGCGGCCTCGGTGGCGATGCGGATGTTCTCGAGCACCGTGAGTTCGGGAAAGATCTCGGTGATCTGGAAGGTCCGCGCCATGCCGAGATTGACCCGTTGATGGGCCGGCAGGGCGGTGACGTTGCGTCCGTCGAAAACGATCGAGCCGCTGGACGGCGCAAGGAAGCCGCTGATCAAATTGAAGAAGGTGGTCTTTCCCGCACCGTTGGGGCCGATCACGGCGCGCAGCTCGCCTTTGGCCACGGTCATCGATATGTCGCGCACGGCAACGAGGCTGCCGAAGCGCTTGCTCACGCTCCTGACTTCGAGCGTGCTCATGCGGTCCTGCGCTGCCCCAGCAGGCCGAGAACGCCGCGCGGGAAGAACAGCACGATGAGCACGATCAGCGCGCCAATGAACGACATCCAGTTGACCGTTACGCTGGAGATATAATCCTGCAGCACGACGAAGATGACCGCGCCGAGGAGCGGTCCCCAGAACCTGCGCATGCCGCCCATCACCGCCATTATGACGAAGTCGCCCGACAGGCTGTAGTGCAGCACGCGCGGATCGGCGAAATTGTTGAGCAAGGCATAGAGCGCGCCAGCGAACGCCATGAAGAAGCAGGACAGCGCGAAGGCAATCCAGATGTGCAGCTCGATCGGGATGCCGAGAAAGCGCGCGCGCCGCTCGTTCTCACGAATGGCGATCATCGTGTGACCGAACGGGGAGCGCAGCACGAACGCCATGACGGCCGCGGCGGCGGCGAAGCAGACCAGCACGAAATAGTAGAAGTAGACGTCGTTGTGCAACAGATCGATCTTGAACGGCCCGAAGTCCAAGGGTTGACGTTCGAAGCCGCGCAGGCCGTCGTCGCCGCCCGTGAGCGAACTCCACTGAAACGCGATGTAGTAGAACACCTGGCCGAAGGCGATGGTCACCATGGCGAAATAGACGCCGCGGCGGCGCACGAGCAGCACGCCGAGGATCGCGCCGGCGACGCCGCCAAGGACCGTGCCGGCGAGGAGCGCAAGCGGCGTGCTCAATGCCACCCACTTCAGGCACAATCCGGCGCCGTAGGCGCCCAATCCGAACCAGGCGGCGTGCCCGAACGACAGCACGCCGGTGAAGCCGAGCAAAAAATTGACCGACATGGCGGCGAGGCCGAGCACCAGCACCCGGGTGCCGAGCGCGGTATAGCCGCCGAACAGCGGCATCCAGTAGGGCGCGAAGACGAGCGCGGCCCAGATCACCGCCAGCATCGCCAGATGCCTGCCCTGCTGCGAGAGGCCCCGCGCCTTCGGTGTCACGTGAGCATGCCTTCTTCGCCGAGAAGGCCGCGCGGCCGCACCAGAAGTACGATCGCCATCATCACATAGATCACCGCCTCGCTCGCCGACGGAAAAATCACCGCCGTCAGGCCGGACGCCACCCCGATCAACAGGCCGCCGAACAGCGTGCCGGTGAGCGAACCGACGCCACCGACGATGATGGCGATGAAGCTCGGCATCAACAGGCTGTCCCCCATGGTCGGCTCCAGCCCGATCTGGCCGGCGGCGAGCACGCCGGCGAGGCCCGCGAGGAAGATTCCGACAGCGAAGTTGAGCGAGCGCAGCGCGCGCACATTGACGCCGAGCGCGGAAACCGTCTCCAGATCGAGCGTGCCGGCGCGGATGCGCACGCCGATGCGGGTGTAGCGCAGCAGCACGAACAGCAATCCAACGACGATCGCCACCATCGCCACCATGAACATCCGATAGCCGGTAATGAAAAAGAACTTGGAACTGAGCGCCGACGTCAGGCCTTCGGGGACCGAGAACGGCAATCCGTTCGCTCCCCAAAACTGCCGCGTGCCGTCCTCGATGATGAAGGCGAGACCGAACGTCAGCAGCAGGCTGTAGAGCGGATCGCGCCCGTACAGGCGACGGATCAAAAGCCGCTCGACCGCGATCCCGATGATCGCGGTGAGGAACGGCGCCACGATCAGCGCTCCCCAAAAGCCGATATAGGGCCGCAACGTGTAGGCCAGATACCCGCCGATGACCAGAAAGCCGCCATGGGCGAAATTGATCACGCCGGAGAGGTTGAGAATGAGCGAGAGGCCGATCGCCATCAACGCGTAGAACGCGCCGATGATCAATCCGTTGGTGACGTTGAAGAAGGTGAGCTCGAGCATCGGGAAGCGGCCATTATAAAACCCCTCACTTACGGCCGCGGCGGCGGCCGAAGTGAGGGGCGCGGCAAATCGGGATCAAGCCGGCATCTGCATCGCACAGCCGGTCTCGGACACTGGCGGGGCATCGGTGTCGCCGGCGACAATGTGATTCACCTTGAAGAGGTTTTCCGGGTCGCCATCGCCCTTCTGCGACAGTTCGCCGACGAAGGCGGACAGCATGAGCTGATGGTCGCCGCCGCGGAAATAGACTTTGTTAGGTTGCATCTTGACTTCCGGCGGAAGCTCCATGTCGCCGAGCGCCTTGGCAACCGCCTTGGCTTCGACCGTCTTAGCCTTTTCGCAGGCCAATGCATAGGCGTGAATCGTGACGTAACCGAACCAGGTGCGCGCCGTCGGCACCTTGCCGTCGGTGCGCTTGCGCACTTCGCCGATGAACGCCTCGAGGCCCGGAGTGCCCGCCGCCTGCTTCCAGTACCACTCGAACATCCAGATGCCGACCCGCGCCTCGGGAGGCATGGCTTCGACGGCTTCCAGCTCTTGCTGCGTGCCGGCGACGTGAAGCTGCTTCTCGATGCCGAACTGCGCGATCTGCTTGAGACAGTTCACCATATCGTTGCCCTGCACAAGCACCACCAGCACGTCTGGATTCGCCGCCCGCGCCTTGATCAGGTACGCGGAAAAATCGGTGATCCCGAGCGGAGTGAGCTCGTTGCCGGTCACCGTCCCCCCGAGCTTTTTCAGATTGGCCTCGCAGCCGTCATAGAGCGTGTGGCCGAAGGCATAGTCGGGGGTGATGAAGTGCCACTTCTTGCCGTAGGTGTTGAACAGCAGCGGACAGATCGAATTGGCCTCCATGCGCGTCGTGGTGCAGACGCGGAAGACGTTCCATTTGCAGTTGGTGCCGGTGATGCCGTCGGTGTGGCCGCCGGGGACGACATGCAGCACGCCCTTCTCGTTGGAGACTTGCGCCATCGCCTGGGCGAGCGCCGAATTGACGTTGCCGACCAGAAAATCGACGTTGTCGCGCTCGATCAGCTTGCGCGCCTTCTGCACCGCCGCGCCAGCGTCGCCGCTGGTGGAATCCTCGGTCAACAGCTCGATGCGGCGGCCCAGAATGCCGTTCTTCCCGTTGAGCTGATCGACCGCGAGCTGGATGCCGACGCCTTCGTTCTTGCCCGGCGCCGCATAGGTGCCGGTCAGCGGATTGTCGACGCCGATCTTCAGCGGGGTGTCGCCGCGCGCGGCGATGATGAACGGAGCAGACAGTTGCGAAAGGCCGATCGCCGCACCGGCTTTGACCAAGGTGCGCCGATCAAAGGTGCCCAGAGGTTTGTTCATTCTCTCCTCCCTTGAGCGCTATTCAGAGGAAGGGCGATCTTGACTCGGCCACACCTGGCCGACAAGGGGCTCACGCCACGCGCGACGGACGGACGCACGCCGCCAACTCATTGGCGACGCTGGGCCAAACGCTCGAGTCCTGAAAAAATTGCGAGCGCCGGCGGGCCGGCGGACAGCCCTCGTTGCCAATCGCCGGGGCGACGGCAACGAGGGATGAAGGGATTTGCGGATCAAGCCGGCATCTGCATCTTGCAGCCGGTCTCCTCGACGGACGGATTGATGCTATCGCCGGCGACGATGTTGTTCACCTTGAAGAGGTTTTCTGGATCGCCGTCGCCCTTCTGCATGAGTTCGCCGATGAAGTCGGAGCTGATCAGCTGATGGTCGCCGCTGCGGAAATAGACCTTGTTCGGCTGCAGCTTGATTTCCAGCGGCAACTCCATGTCGCTGAGCGTTTTGGCGACCGCCTTCCCTTCGATGGTCTTGGCCTGCTCGCAGGCCAGGGCGTAGGCGTGGATGGTAACGTAGCCGAACCAGGTACGCGCGGTCGGCACCTTGCCGCCGCTGCGCCTGCGGGTTTCGGCAACGAACTCGTCGAGGCCGGGGACGCCGGCGGCCTGCTTCCAGTACCACTCGAACATCCAGATGCCGATGCGCGCCTCGGGCGGCATGGCGTCGACGTTCTCCAGCTCCTGCAGGATGCCGGCCACGTGGAGCTGCTTGTCGATGCCGAATTGCGAGATTTGCTTCAGGCAATTGACTGCATCGCTGCCTCCCACCAGCACCAATAGCACGTCGGGACTGGCCGCCCGCGCCTTGATCAGGTAGGCGGAGAAATCGGTCGTGCCGAGCGGGGTGAGTTCGTTGCCGGTCACCGTCCCGCCGAGCTTCTTGAGATTGGCTTCGCAACCCTCATAGAGCGTGTGGCCGTACGCATAGTCCGGCGTGATGAAATGCCATTTCTTACCGTACGTCTTGAACAGAAGACTGCATACCGCGTTCGCCTCGGTACGGGTGGTATTGCAGACCCGGAACACATTCCATTTGCAGTTTACGCCGGTGATGCCGTCGGTGTGACCGCCGGGAACGATGTGCAGCACGCCCTTCTCGTTCGATACTTGCGCCACCGCCTGGGCCAGCGCCGAATTGACGTTGCCGACGAGAAAATCGATGTTGTCGCGCTCGATCAGCTTGCGCGCCTTCTGCACCGCCGCGCCTGCATCGCCGCTCGTGGAGTCTTCGATCAGCAGTTCGAGCTTGCGGCCGAGAATGCCGCTTTTGGCGTTGAGCTGATCCACCGCGAGCTGACAGCCGATCTCCTCGTTCTTACCCAGCGCGGCTAACGGTCCGGTCAGCGGATTGTTGACGCCGATCTTGATCGGCGCCTCGCCGCGCGCCGAGATGATGAACGGCGCCGCCACCTGGGAAAGCGCGGCCGCAGCCCCGGCCTTCACCAATGTACGTCGGTCGAGAACGCCAAGGCGTTCGATCATGAATTCCTCCCTGGAAGCGTCTTTGAGCGCGACTTGCGCATCTTGACTCGCGGGCGGCGGGCCGACAAGGGCCCGCGCGCGACCGGCGGCCGCACATTGTCTGCTATGATCGCAGCCTGCTACGATTACAGTTTCTGCGATAGCGCCGCGGCCGGTTGCCCGGCCGGAAAGAAGTCGTCCCACACGCGGTGCAGTCTGGCGAGCGCCTGATCGAGCGGCAGGACGACGAGCTCCTCGCCCTGCCGGCCATTACGGCGCGCGAGAAGACCGAGCCGTTGAAGCTTCTCGATCGCGTCCGCAGCTTCGAAGGCGACATCGACCTGGAAGGTCGCTCGCAACCACGCCGCGACCCGCGCGACCAGTTCGTCCGCCCGCGGTGCGGACGGTGCCGCGCGCACAAAATGGTAGGCCAGGACGGCGTGCTTGCATTCCTGCTCTTCGGCCGCGCCGATGAGATAGTCGAACACTCCCGCGTTGTTATTGACATTGCGGTAGTAGACGTTGTCGGTCAGCTCGACCTGGTATTTCAGCGACTGGCGCTGATATTTCACCCACTGGCGGAGGACGAAGGCGCCGAGCGCCACAAGACCGCTCAAGGCGGCGAGCGCCGTCTTCATGTCCTTGTCGGCGACGGCAGCGCCGACACCGAGATAGAAGCCGAGCACCAAAAACAGCACCGTAATCGTCGTGTAGATGTTGATCAGGATCGGGATGCCGCCGGCGATCGCCGGCAGTCCGAGCACGAACTTGTCGGCACTGCTCATCACCACGCGCACGTTGGGAAACAGCGCATTGAGATCGCTCTCGGCGATGTTGCGGAAGCATTTGAGCAGCACCGAGCCGGGACGCATCTTGTGCCGTTCCAGCGCACGCAGCTCCCGCCGCGACCCGATTTCCGCCGGCGGCCTGACCGCCGCAAGGAGCACGACGTCGTCATAGACCTCCGCCTCGACCTTGCGCCGGCGCAGCCCGAACCATTCGGCGACCTCGAACGGCTCGATGTGCCGCCCCCTGCGGTAGAAGCGTATCTCGCGGAAGTCGTCGAGCGGCGCTTTGACCTCGACCCGCAGCACGGTGCGCCGACGGTGGGCATCGCCGATTTCCCCGTGCGGCACTGCACTGAAATCTGCGTCCTTGAGCACGGCGTCGAGCGTTCGCACGAGATCGGCATAGCGGCGTTCGATCAGCGCACCATCCATGGCGCCGTGCGGCCCAATCTCGGGATCGAAGTAGTAGTAATCGTCACGCAATCGCTCGAGCGCCTGGAAATATTCGTAGTGGAAAATCGATCCCAGCATCCGGCAGAGCCGGTGGAATTTCTCGCGCTCGGCGTCGTCGGCGAACGCCGGCTCTTTGATCAAGGCGGCGACGAGGTCGCGCTTGCTGATGGCGATGAAACCACCGGGCCGGCCGTCTTCGGCGCTGCGCTGGCGAGTATCCGTCATGGCGCCGCGTACAGGTTGCGGGCATCTGCGGTGAAGGCCTTGCGGGATTGGCGGTCGACGTAGAACATGTGCCCACCGCGATAGACGCGAAGCTCGGCGCGTTCCCCGTCCACGGTTGCCGGAATATGGTCGAGCACGTAACGGGAATCCGAATACGGCGTCACCAGGTCGCTGTAGCCGTGGGCGATCATCAGCCGGAAAGCGGGCGTGAGCGCGAGCAACACCCGGATATCCTCCACGGCGCTGGGCGGGGCGCGTCCGCCGCCGTCCTGCCAGTCCCACTTGTTGGAGATTTCCGAGGCGAGCAGGTTGTAGGTCATTTCGGTCTTGAAGCCGAGCTCGTCGCGCGCGTAGCCGACGAAAGCGCTGCCGTAGGCGCGAATGAAGCCGTCGAGAAACGGGTCAGGTCCGTGCGGCCCTTCCGCTTCGGGATTGGGATCGTCGACCGCGAACGTCGCGTCGTACTGGCTGACGATCTTATGGTCGCCGGAATGCAGATTCTTGACAAAGGCGTCGCCGATGAAGCCGCGTGAGCGAGCGACGACGTCCTGCGGCAATCCGGTCATTTGCGCGACGCGGGCATAGAACGCCTGCGCTGCCTCGCCCTGGAGCGGCGGACCGGCCAGCGTAGTCAGATAGTCGGTGAGCGCGAAACGCTCGGCTTGGGCTAACGCGGCGGCGGTGAAGTTGCCCTTGCGCTCGAGCTCGGTCGCCACGAGCGAAGGCAATTGCAGCGCGGCGCCGAGCGCTAAGCGGTCGCTCCCGAAGGTCAGCGCGCCTTCGACCAGTGGAGAAACCATGAGAATGCCGCTCACCACAATGCCCTGGTCGTTTTGCAGCGCCCGCGCGACCTTGGCGGCCCGGAATCCGCCGTAGCTTTCGCCCAGAATGTATTTCGGTGAAGCGACGCGGCTGTTCTTGGCGACGTAAAGCGCGATCACCTTGGCCATGGCCTCGGCGTCGCGGTGCACGCCCCAGTACACACTGCCGCCGTCGGGCTTGGCCGCTCGGCTCCAGCCGGTGCCGACCGGGTCGATCAGCACCAGATCGGTGAACGCAAGCCAAGTGTCGGGGTTGTCCGCCAAGTGCACGTCGGCGCCGCTGTAGTGGTCGCCGAACTCGGCGATGCGGGGGCCCACGAGTCCGAGATTGAGAAATGCCGAACCCGCGCCGGGTCCACCGTTGAACACGAAGGTCAGCGGCCGGCGCGTGTCGTTTGATTTCGCCACATACGCCGTATAGAAGACCGCCGCCGAGCGCTCACCCGATTGATCGAACAGGGAGAGGGTGCCGGCGGTCGCCGTGTAGGCGAGCCTGCTGCCGGCGACATCGACGCTGTGCTCGGTGACGGAATCGCCGGGCAAGAGCGAGAGAACACCGGGACCGCTTTGTTCCTGCCGTCCTTGGTCGGCACGGCTCCGCTCGCCGCCGGGCCGCCCGGAGTGCTCTTGCGCCACGGCTGCCGCGGTCCCGAACGCGAGCAGCAAGGCCATGACGAAGCGGGCCAGATCAAACATGGGCGGTCGTCCCTCTTGGAGCGGCGAAACCCCTTGCAGGCGGCTCGTTCATGATCGCCCCGTGAAAGTGCCCGAAAGATGACTGCGGGCACAGGTGCACGGCGGCATCGAAGCGACGATATCGGCGAGCATGTCAACGGAGCGCGCCGGTAGACAATGCCGAGCGGATCGGGGAAGTTTGACCGCCTCGCCCGTCATCCTCAAGGGCGCCCGTGTTGTGGAAACGGGCGTAAGTCGGAGTTCAGCAATGCCCTTTCCTCATGCCTCGAAAGCCCTCGCGCGCTTTACCGTGCTCGATCTCACCCGCGTGCGGGCCGGCCCGACCTGCGCGCGTCAGCTCGCCGATTGGGGCGCCAACGTCATCAAGATCGAGGCGCCGCCCGGACCCGAGGAGCCGATGGGCGGGCCGCGGGAGGGATCGGATTTCCTCAACCTCCACCGCAACAAACGCAGCGTGACGATCGATCTGAAGACGCCCGAGGGGGTCGCCGCATTCAAGCGCATGGTGCGCAAGGCCGATGTCGTGGTGGAGAATTTCCGCCCGGCCGTGAAGAAGCGCTTGGGCATCGATTACAAGACGCTGGCGCGCATCAATCCGCGCCTCGTCTACGCGAGCATTTCGGGCTTCGGGCAGACCGGCCCTTACGCCGACCGGCCCGGCTTCGATCAAATCGCGCAAGGCATGGGTGGACTGATGTCGATCACCGGTCAGCCCGGCCAGGAACCGCTGCGCGTCGGCATCCCGGTCGCCGACCTCACCGCCGGGTTGTTCGCGGCGCTCGGCGTCCTGGTCGCCCTGCTTGAACGGGAGAAGTCCGGCAAGGGCCAGGAGGTCGCCACCTCGTTGCTGCAGGCGCAAATCTTCATGCTCGATTTCCAGGCGGCGCGCTATCTGGTCGAGCGCGAAGTGGCCCGGCCGGCCGGCAACAATCATCCGACCAACATTCCGACCGGCGTGTTCAAGACGCGCGACGGCCACATCAACATCGCCGCCTCCGGACAGCGCATGTGGGAGCGGCTGTGCCGGGCGGCCGGCGCGGATGTGCTCTTGGACAAGCCCGAATATCGAACCGCTGCCGCGCGCTCCGACCACCGCGACGCGCTCACCGCCGACCTCGAGGTTTATCTCGAGAGCCACACCAATGCCGAATGGGTCGAGCGCTTCAACAAGGCGGGAGTGCCTTGCGGGCCGATCTATTCCATCGATCAGGTGTTTGCCGATCCGCAGGTGCGGCATCTGGGCATGGCGCAAAGCGTGACCAGGAAGGACAAGAAGAAAATGCAGCTCGTCGGCCAGCCGGTCTTGCTGTCGCGCACGCCCTCGCGTTTGGTGGCCTGGCCGCCCGAGGCCGGCGAGCATACCGATTCCGTTCTCAAAGAGTTCGGCTTTTCCGGCCGCGAGATCGCTGCACTGCACAAGGCCGGCGCGGTGACGTAACGCGACCTCGGACTGAGGCGGCGCCGTCATGCGCCATGCGCAAGGTACGCGCAGGCACCGAACGCTAGTGTCCCGATTCCGAAGTTCGCATCATTGTGCGGCAGCGTCGTTTGCGAACTTCGGAATCGAAGGACACTAGCAATTTATTGATCTAGTGTGGCTTTGGTTCAGAAGTCCGCATGACGAGCGCGCCGAAAGAATGATGCGGACTTCTGAACCGCCACACTAGGTCTCGGCTTCGGATGTGTGCTACGCTTTGCCGGGCCGAGGGCAGCATGACGGGAAAGTTGCTCACATCCGCGGCGTGGTGCCTGCTGGCGGTGGTTGCGACGAGTTGCTGCGCGTCGAGCGCGCGGGCTTTGGGCGACGAGCCGAAGCCCGGTCCCGAGACGATCACGCAGTATCTGACGCCCGAAATCCTCAAGGCGATATTTCCGGAGGCCGACAAGGTCGGCGAGGTCGGCGGTGCGCCTCCGGCGGCCGCTGTTTTCAAGGGCGGCCGCCAGCTCGGCTATTTGTTCTCGACGTGGGACGTGACCGCATCGAAGGGCTTTTCCAATCGACCGCTGATCCTGCTGGTAGGCATCGATCTGACCGGCCACGTCAGCGCAGCACGGCTCGTGCACCACACCGAGCCGATCGGCATCCTCGGCATAAAGGACGACCTCTTCCATCGCTTCGTCGAGAACTACAAGGGTCACGATCTCGGCGAAGGGGTCGATATCGTCAGCGAGCTGTCCTCGTCGGTTCTCGGACCGGGCAGCTTCTCACAACGTTCCGCCCCCGGAACCAGCTCCGCCGTGAAGATCGATGCCGTCTCGCGGGCGACGACAAGCTCGGTACTGATGAGCGATGCGATCGTGCGCGGCGGGCGCATCGTAGCGCGCAGCCGCGGGATTCTCGGGGCGCCGAAGACCGGCACCGTGCTCGATATCGACCGCTTTGCGCCGGCCGACTGGCCGCAGCTCGAGTCGAGCGGCGGGATCAGCCATCTGCATCTCGACTACGGCCAAATGCGTGACAAGCTCTCGGTGCGCGCCGCCGGCAAGATCGGCGATCCGCAAGCGGCGCCGACCGACGCGTTTCTCGATCTTTACACCGCGCTGGTCACGCCGGCCGGCATTGGCATCAACGTGCTGGGCGAGACCTGGTACGCGCAGTACACGGCCGGGCGCGGCATCGACGAGCAAATGATCCTGATCGCGGCAAACAGCCCGTACTCGATACTCGGACCGGATTGGGAACACGCCGACGTCATCGCCCCGATCCAGCTTGTTCAGGGTGACCGGACGATCCGACTCTCGTCCAAACAGATCAAGACGCTGCCTTTTCTTCACGCCAAGAAGGGTCCCGACCTGACGGAACGCGTGCTGGTCTTTTTCAATGGAAGCCGCGACTTCGATCCGATCAAACCCTGGCAACTGCGCTTGCTCGTGGGCAGCGATGCCGTCAACCCGCCGAGCTTCGCCGGTTTCGACCTCAACTATCGGATTCCCGACAGCTACCTGATAAAGGCCGCCGCGCCGCCAAGCGACACCAGGGCGCCCGGCGCCGCCGCCGCAAGCAAGATCGGCGAGACGGCCGGCTCCGACAAGACCCTGGGTTGGCAGGCGATCTGGTTCGCGCACCGCGTACCGATCGCCATCCTTGCTCTCGGCCTCGCGGCCCTCACCACGATCCTGTTTTTGCAGGACGTGATCAGCCGGCGCCGGCGCCTGCACCGGGTCGTGCGCGTCGGCTTTCTCTTGTGGACGCTCATCTGGCTCGGCTGGTACGCGGGGGCGCAACTCACCATCGTCAACCTGATCACCTACATTCACACCCTCGTCACCGATTTTCGCTGGGACTATCTGCTGGCCGATCCGCTGGTTGCGATCCTCTCCGCATTTACGCTGGTCGGCCTGTTCCTGTGGGGCCGTGCGGTATTCTGCGGCTGGCTCTGTCCGTTCGGCGCGCTCCAGGAGCTGGCCAACAACGCGGCGCAGCGGCTGCGCGTGCCGCAACTGACGATCCCGCCGGCCCTGCACGAGCGCCTGATCGCCGTCAAATATCTGCTCTTCCTCGGACTCGTGGTCGTGTCGTTCTTTTCCTGGGACTTGGCGATGACCGGAACCGAGATCGAGCCGTTCAAGGCGGCCATCATTCTTCGTTTCATGACCGAATGGCCGATGGTCGCCTACGCGCTGGTGTTGATCGCCGCCGGCCTGTTCATCGAGCGTTTCTATTGCCGCTTTGCCTGCCCGCTCGGCGGCGGGCTCGCCATTTTGGGCCGCGCGCGCATGTTCGACTGGTTGCGGCGCCGGCCCGAATGTGGCAGCCGCTGCCATCACTGCGAGATCGTCTGCCCGGTCGGGGCGATCAAGAGCAGCGGAACGATCAACATGAACGAATGCTTCTACTGCCTGGACTGCCAGGTCGCCTATTACGACGACCACGTCTGCCCGCCGCTCGTCTGGCAACGAAAGCGCCGGCAGTCTGCGGCCGAGCCGACGCTCGTCCACGCCGCCGACCGCGCCTTCGTCGAAGGAGCTGCGCCGTGACGTCGACTGGCCGGGCAGCGTCGGCGCCGCCGCCCGAGCTTTCGGGCCGCAGCGGCCCGACACGGCGGCGCGCGATGATCATCATGGGTGCCGCGGCCGGGCTGCCGTTTCTCTGCAGCGGCGACCGCTCGCTCAGCGCGCCGCTCTTGCACCGATGGGACGGCACCTCGCTCGGCTCGCCGTCGCGCCTGTTGCTCTATCATCATGACCGCACGGCCGCCGCCGGCATCGCCGGCGAATGCGCCGCGGAGATTGAGAGACTGGAGCGCATCTTTGCGCTCTATCGACCCGACAGCGAAATCGCGCGCCTCAATCGCGACGGCCGCCTTGAATCGCCGTCGCTCGATCTCGTCACGGTGCTGGGGCGGTGCCAGGCCCTATCGGCCCTCACCGACGGCGCCTTCGACGTGAGCGTGCAGCCCCTGTGGTCGCTCTATGCGGGACATTTTTTCACCATGGCCGCGCCGCCGCCCGAAGGGCCGCCGGCGGCCGCGATCGAGAGCGCGCGCAGGCGCATCGGTTGGCAGGCCATCGACGTGGGCGCGCGCCGTATCGCGCTGGGCCGTCCCGGCATGGGTTTGACGCTCAACGGCATTGCGCAAGGCTACGTGACCGACCGCATTACCGGCATTCTGCGCGCACGCGGCTGCGATCGGGCGTTTGCCAATATGGGCTGCAGCGAGATCCGCGCCGTCGGCCGTCACGCCGACGGCCGGCCCTGGCGCGTCGGTCTCGCCGATCCGCGTCAGCCTGAAACGATCGCCGTCAGCGTCGACCTGTGCGACCGCGCGGTGTGCACGTCCGGCGGCTACGGCACCAAATTCGAGGCCACCGGCCGATTTCATCATTTGTTTGATCCGGCAACCGGAACGAGCGCGCACTACTGCATCGCCGTTTCGGTGTTTGCTGCGAGCGCGATGGACGCCGACGGGCTCTCGACCGCGCTCTATGTGGCACCGCCGGAGCGCCGCGCGGCGTTGCTCGCATCGTTTCCCGGCGTGGACGCCCTGGCGACGAGACCGGACGGCAGCGTGGAGCGCCTTGCCGGCTGAGCCGGCGGCACCCGGTGGATGAGCGGGAGGCGGATACGTTTTTGCCTGTCACGGCGCGTTGTCAAACGCGTAGAACGAGTCTAAAGTGTTCATGCCAACGGACTTAAATAAATCAGGGAGGATTTGACGATGGGCAGTTGGCTTAGCGATCGAGAAATGCGCCTTGTCGCCGGAGCCGAGAAAGCTTCCGCGGCGACGCCGATACCGACCCAGATTGTTTCGAACGGCGAGTATCTTCCGCCCAAGCAGAGCGAAGTGCAGAAGCGCGTGGAGCGGCGGATCCTCGAGTTGGCCGACGAGAACGGCAAGAAGCTGGGTCTGAGCCGTCGGCAATTCATGGCGACCGGCTGCGGCATGGCCGCCGCCTTCCTCGCCATGAAGGAGATCTACGGCACCGACGTGTTCCAGGTCGACGCCGCCGAAGCGCACACGCCGGAGCTGATCCAGGCGCGCGCGCAGAGCCTGGCCGGCCAGTTCGTCTTCGACGTGCAGACGCACTTCATTCGCGACGATTTCAACCACAAGGAGCTCCTGGGTCTCAACGACTTCGCCGCCGAGCACTGGAATCCGAAGATCAAGGACGAAACCGAGCCGGGATTGGCCCGCTACAAGTTCCTCAACTACGTCAAAGAGATCTTCTACGACAGCGATACCCAGCTCGCGCTGTTGAGCGGCGCACCGTTCGACGATCCGTCGTGGTGGCTGTTGTCCAACGAACAGATCGTGCGCGCGCGCGATATGGTCAACGAGTTTGCCGGATCGCGGCGCCTGCTCGCCCACACCGTCATTACGCCGGCGCAACCGGGCTGGATGGACGAGGTCGACAAGGCGATCTCCACCTACAAGCCGGATTCGTGGAAATCCTACACGATCGGCGATCCGCTCGCACCGTCGAAATTCCCATGGCGGCTCGACGACGAGAAGCTGATGTATCCGTTCTACGAGAAAGCCGTGAAGTCGGGCATCACCACGATCTGCATCCACAAGGGCCTGCTGCCGCCGGATTACGAGAAGTCCTTCGCCGGCGTCTGGCAGTACGCCACCGTGGACGATGTCGGCAAGGCCGCCAAGGACTGGCCGCAGATGAACTTCGTCATCTACCATTCGGCGCTGCGTCCGTTCCTGGAGCTGCCGGATCAGGCTTGGGCCGAGTTCGAGACTTCCGGCCGCATCAAGTGGAGCTCCGACCTCGCCGACATCCCAGCGAAATACGGGGTCAACAACGTCTACGGCGAAATCGGCACCTCGTTCGCCAACTCGGCGGTGGCACATCCGAAGTTCTCCGCCGCGCTGGTCGGCACGCTGATCAAGGGCCTCGGCGCCGATCACGTCGTCTGGGGAACCGACAGCGTGTGGTACGGCTCGCCGCAATGGCAGATCGAGGCTCTGCGGCGTTTGGAGATCCCGGAAGACCTGCAGAAGAAGTACGGCTTTGCTCCGCTGGGCAGCGCCAACGGCGCGGTGAAGCAGGGCATCTTCGGGCTCAACTCCGCACGCCTCTACCGCCTCAACCTGAAGGCGGCCGACGCGCGTCCGATGCCGGCGTACTCGGCGGATCGCCTGGCGGAACTGAAGAAGCAGTACGAGTTCGCGGCCAAGGAGCCGTCGAACCTGCGTTACGGCTACGTGCGCGCCGGCTGACGCGCCGCCAAAACCCCCGCTGCGGCTTGGCGCCCGAGATTGCGGCGCCAAGGCTTCGCAGGCGAAGGTTTCGACTACGGACT
>Ga0187782_10001779_pt1 | contig 15830 bp, 13 predicted proteins | sample 0715_SJ02_MP15_2_FD_132454 | JGI IMG/M metagenome (GOLD analysis project Ga0187782, IMG submission 132454) | Tropical peat soil microbial communities from peatlands in Department of Meta, Colombia - 0715_SJ02_MP15_20_MG | ecosystem: Environmental > Terrestrial > Soil > Wetlands > Peat | place...
AAGCTGTGGAACTACACGACCGGGAACGGCGTGTTCTCCTCCCCCGCTGTCGCCAACGGCGTGGTCTACGTGGGGAGCATCGACGGCAACGTCTACGCCATCGGCAACGCAGCTGCGGCAACAAGTCAGAGTGCGACGCCCGGCTTCGGTGTCCTGCTCGCTCTTGTCGGTCTCGTAATCGCCTCTTACGTAGTGAGGAGGAGGAGCTAACCCCCTCCTGTTTTTCAAGCGATGCTATGACCTCGCTTTTATGACGTTATCTTGGTATCAGCAATCGTGGCTATCATTCGTTCTTTTTTTGACACAGGTGACGAATGTAAGTGAGCGAAGTAACGTCCGTTAATGATGGACTGCCGCAGGAGCGTTAAATTTGTCGGCCGCAAGCTTCGCGGCGATAATGAGCGAGTCCCGTATTGTGAATATTATCGCCGTCCGCGCCACGTGGCAAATGACGTACGACGTTGCAAGAACCTGGCTATGCGTTATTTGTCGGAGCAATGTCCGTTTTAAGAACAAGCAGGACGTTGTTTGAGCACAAGGGCGAGGTCACCGCGAAGACCAACCACAATGCCAATGCTTGATGGACAAACGGCAAGCGCCTCGATGAGCACCCCTAGTTCCGATTTTTGAGCTCATACCTCGCCAATACGTCACATAAATGTCAAAAGCCATCATCAGGAAGTTTGCGGCGCACCGTGACATTAGAGGTTTCCGACGCGCGTTACGGGCGACCCTAGCGCCAAAACTGCAGGAGCCAAACGTCAGCATTTTGCCCCCCAAAGGTTTGTCAAACATTGCTACTAATCAACGCAACTTGATGAGGCAAAACTATACATCACACTCAAAGCTGTTGTCCAAGCGTGGTCATTTATACGATATCTGGTGGCCGCCGGTTACCAGAAGATATATCACTAGAAGCAGTAATCTAAGCTTTAAAATATATAGATGGTAGAATACACGCATGTTCAACGCTGTTCCGTGACTAGTGAGCCGTTCCACCGTTGATTGTGAAGACGAACGGCAGGATGTTCAACTAGACCAGCAGTGAGCGCACGCGAAAGAGGCAAATCTGATGGAAACGCGGTTGGCGGTTCGAGACGTTATGACGAGGACTGTTGTGACGGCGACTCCCGAGATGACGGCTGCTCAAGCCGGAAAAAAAATGGTCGAAAACAGGGTCGGGAGTATAATAATCGTCAAGGATGAAAAGCCAGTCGGCATCGTCACGGAAAGCGACATGGTTGCGAAAGTTATCTTTAAGAACGCCAAGCCGAGCTCTGTCAAGCTCGACCAGCTCATGTCGAAACCCCTCATCACAACGAAAAGCAGTGACGACGTACACGACGCAGTGCTTGTGATGGCTCAGAAGAAAATCCGACGTCTTCCGGTACTCGATGGAGACGAACTAGTCGGAATTATTACCGACGCAGACGTTATCCAGGTCTCCTCTGAAGTCAACCAGATTCTCGACAATTTGATAGAGATGAACAGAGAGAATGTCCTGGACCGCCGGGAAGTCATCATCACGCAAGGCGAGTGTGAGGAGTGCGAAGAATACTCGGACGATCTGCAGCAAGAGGGGGGACGCCTCAAATGTCCGAGGTGCCGAGACTCTACCTCGTCCGGCGTCTGTGAGATCTGCGGAGAGTTTTCTGACGTGCTCGAATATGCAGACGGTAGCATCATATGCGAATCGTGTAAGGAGAGCATTCAATGATGCTCGACCTAATGTCGCCACCTGTGACCGTACGTGAAGACGCCTACGTGACTCACGTCCGTCAGCTCATGCGAGACGGCTACCGAAGCCTTCCAGTTGTCGATGGCGAAAGCCGCGTGAAGGGTATGGTAATACTGCCAGACGTCATCAAGGTGACGTCGACGAAATCAGACGTCACGGTAATCGGCTTCGTCCGCGAGACTGGCCTCGCCACTTCTGACTCTACCCCCATCGAGATCGCAAAAATATTTGCGACGACCGGGTTCGACGTTCCTGTGGTCAAATCGAAAGAAGATTACACGATCGTCGGAGTCATTGACTCTGAAGCACTGATGAACGCTCTGAGTTTTGACAGAAAAATCACGATCGACTCAGTGATGACAGAAACCGTTCGGACGTGCAGTCCGACTGATCCTGTATCAAGAGTGTGGCTCAATATGGCACAATACGGGTTTTCAGGCTACCCTGTGGTGAAGAAGAAGCACCTTATCGGTATTGTCACGCTCCAAGATATTCTCAAAGCAGGCTATGTGCGACTCGAGCGCGAGGACGAGCGGGGAGGCCGAGGAATCCACTCAGCGGCCGTCGAGAAGGTTATGAAAACTCCTGTCATTACCGTCTTGTCAGACTCGTCACTCTGGGAAGCGGCGAATCTGATGAAGCAATACGCAATCGGACGATTGCCGGTGGTCGAAGATTCGAAGCTGATCGGGATCGTAGATCGACAAGACCTCGTCCGAGCCATAATTTGACACAACCATTTGAGACAACCATGGAAGGTTATGATGCTACGCGGGAACAAACGGCAGAAGAGATCTCAAGATGACTTCAGCGGCAAATCGGACCGCGGGAGTTTAGACTTCAAAAGCAAGCTGTCGCAGCACGAGGGCGACATCATGATGGTCGCGAAGCGCGACGTCGTCCAAATACCTCCGACAATGACTATTATGGGAGCCGTCAAGACGATGGTGAAGTATCGTTTTAGGCGGCTGCCTGTGAGCGATCCCGGAACAAACCGACTTGTCGGGATAGTCACCGTCATGGACGTTGTGAATTTTCTCGGCGGAGGCGACAAAGCTCAGATCATCGAGAACAAGCACAAAGGGAACTTGTTATCGGCGATAAACGAAGAAATCAGTTCAATAATGGAAGAAGATGTTATCACCCTCAGTGAGGAGGCTTCGATTGACGATGCCATCAAGATGATGTTGGAGGGAAATGTGGGCGGTTTTCCGATCGTCAGTAACGATAGCAAGGTTATAGGAATCGTGTCCGAGCGCGATTTCGTTGGCCTTGTGGCCAATGTCACAACAGGAAAGAAAGTTGCTGATTTTATGAGCAGTGACGTCGTAAGCGTCAAACCGGATACTACAGTTGAGGAGGCCGCTCGAGTGATGGTGTCAAACGACTTTCGTCGGGTACCCATTGTTCACGAGGGGGTTATGATCGGCGTCGTAACGACATCAGACATAGTGCAGTACCTCGGAAGCGGGGAGGTTTTTGATAAGCTTGTGACGGGCAATATGCACGAGGCACTAGGAGTGCCTATCAGGATCGTGGCACGAGAACCGCCGACTACGGTCGATCCCGATCTAGATTTGGGTGAAGCTGCAGACTTGATGATAGCGCGCGATGTCAGTGTGTTGCCGGTCGTGGTCGATGGGGCGCTCTCGGGGATTATGACTGAGAAAGATTTTCTAAACGCGTTGGTCGGTTAGATAGTTCACGAAGCAGACTCAGCGCCCGGCAAGCTAGCAAAGAAAGATCAACGAAGTGATTTTTTTTGTCTCGCATAGGCGCTTAAACGTCGTATTCAACTAACTCGTGCTTGTGGAGATGTCGAAGCAGCGCATCCAACAGCTCGTCACCTACGTCCTCCACGTCAGCTATTTTTTCGATCACAATGTAATTCCCGCCGTCCTCGCGCGCAATCTCTAGATAGCGTCTCTTTAGTGTGATAAGTGTAGTTTCGTTCTCAAAAGCAGTCAAACCGTCAGGACGTTGTCTTATAAGCGTCATAGCCGTATCTGCTGGCCAGTTTATGATAAAACTAATATCGGGCTCAGGCGCGAATTCTCGATTCATCTTAAGTATTTCCTGCCACGATCTGTGGTCTGACTGATATGCTGCAGTCGACAGGAAATATCTGTCCATAACAACGATCTTCTTTTCTGATAGCGCCGGCGCTATGTGCTGTTCCACATCGTGCCTGCGGTCAGCCAGGAACAGGTCAACTAGGTCGCCAAGTTTTTTGGAGGGGCTGCTCTCAAGCAGCTGACGTATATGTTGTGCCTCTGGAGTTTCATTAGTTGGCTCGAAAAAGCGGACAGCGTCGAATCCGAGGCCTCTCAGTCTTTCCACTAAGTGCATTGACTGCGTAGTTTTTCCTACGCCATCTACCCCTTCAATTGCTACAAGGATTCCGCGTTTCAGATGATGCTTCATAGTCCAAAAATACTCGAAAATTCGATCGCGAATCGCTCAACGTGCACCTTGGGGATAGCAAAGCTCACACGCACGTACTTGTCGGCAAATCTTCGCGTAGTGTACTCAGCTGTCCGTATGAAAAAACCGCGTTTCAGCATCGTGGCCGCGGTGGTTTCAGGGGCCTTGCCTGTGCCTGAGATATCGATGACGCACATGCTTCCCTGTGACGGGTAAACGGGGAGATATGCTCCTTGTATCTTGTCGACAGCGTTTTTTATAATGGCTTGATTTGCCATAATGGCTTCAACCACTTCTGGGAGCCAATCGTGTTTGGTCTTGAGGGCTGCAATTCCTGCAATTTGACTTACAATCGACGTCCCGAGGTCATTTATCTTGTAACGAGCGAGTCGCTGCATAAGCTCGCTTGTTGCGATATGAGCACCCACTCGCAATCCAGCTAAGCCGCAGTTTTTTGAAAAACTGTAAATGGTTATCGTACCTTCAGGGTAAAAATCAGCGGCGAGAGTATGGAGTTTTGCCATGTCCCGGTAGGTCACATCATTCAACAAATAGACGCCCGCGTCTTCGGCTATTTCGCAAAACGCCTTAACTTCTTTTGCCGTGTAAGTTACGCCCAATGGGTTCAGAGGGTCGACGAGGGCCAGCATTTTAGTTCGCTTGCTCATCACCTCATTTACCGCGTCCGGCGTCAATTTGTAGCTAGTATCTGCTGCGTAGATCGGTAGGTCAAGAACTTTGGCTTCGCTTAGCTCTGCAAACTTATGAATGACGTAGTAACCTGGATCCGTCGAGATCATGACGTCACCTGGACGCAGCAGCGTCCGCGTCACCTGGTAAAGCGATTCTGTACCGCCCTCCGTCACGTGGACTTCGTGAGGTGAACTCAAATTTAAGTCTTGAAGGATGAGGGTCCGTAACTCCTCAAGTCCATACGGGGGCGGATATTTGTGGTATTCCTCTCTGTCGATGGCATTCACCATAGCCCGTTTTATCGCTGGTGGCGTAGGAAAATGGTTGGTATTTTGGCCCATCCATACCACAGAAGCATCGTCGTAAATATTTTGAAAAAATTGATTTTCAGTGTTGAAATCTGCCACTTGAATCACATCGCTGAATGATCGGACTACGTTTGACCGATTAGTTGCCTAGGGGAGCGATTACTCTGTCGTAATTGTTCAGAATTTAAAAGCGTTGTGGTAGGGGCTTACAGAAAAACGAAGCGAGAGCAGTGAGTTGGTCGCGCGAGCGCGCTCCCGCAATCGCCACTATCAAGGTTAAAACAAGGTTTCCTTGATCGATCTTTTCGTAAATCGCGTTCCGTTTAAAGCTTCCAAGCGATAATCTTCTAACAAAACCCGAAACGTTTCGTCTAAGGGAACCGAGAGGGATATTTCCTTTGTTCTACCGTATCTGCCTTTGCTGACAACTTTTGTGCTGATTATTCCGAGCAGATCAAGCTCCATTATTAAATCGGTGATACGCCTTTTAGTCAACACGTCGAGGTCTATTTGCCTGCAAAGCGTTTCATACACTCGGTTTACTTCGCCTGTTGTTGCGCTTCGCGCTCCGTTTTGATGAAGTGTAATTATACTATACAGCACAAGCTTCGCTTGGGTAGGGAGGGTGCGAATTACCTCTGCGACTCGGTTGAGTTCTATCCGCATTTGAGCGGTCCGAACGTGCTCCTCTTTGACGCTGTCGGCATTCACGCGTTCAGCGAATTCTCCTGATACTCTCAGCAAATCGAGTGCGCGTCTGGCGTCCCCGTGCTCTTGAGCTGCCAGGGCTGCACAGAGCGGAATGACTTCTTGGTTCAGCGCGTGTTCCTTAAAGGCGAGAGGCGCTCGTTCTTCGAGGATATCTCGTAGTTGATTGGCGTCGTAAGGTGGAAATATTATCTCTTCTTCGGCTAGTGAGCTCCTGACCCGTGGGTCAAGATATTCTGTAAACTTCAAGTCGTTGGAGATCCCAATGAGACTGACTCGGGTGTCGGTCAGTTCGAGGTTAATTCGCGACAAATTGTAAAGCACGTCGTCCCCGCTTTTTCGGACCAACTTGTCAAGTTCGTCAAGAATTATTATCACACTCCCGCCTTGCGAGTTGAGTGCTTCAATAAACTCCGAATAAACTTGATCTGTTGGCCACCCCGTCATCGGAACATCTTTATTAAACTGGCGAGCTAAATAGGCAAGGACGCGGTACTGAGTATCAACAACTTCGCAATTAATGTACGCAACGTTACACGGAACTCCTCTGGATGCACCGACTTCCATCAGTTCTTTGCCCACATATTTGGCGCAAGCCGTTTTTCCTGTGCCAGTTTTGCCATACACGAGAATGTTAGAGGGGGTCTCTCCTTTGAGGGCGACGACCAAAATAATAGCAATTGCGTTGAGTTGATCGCGCCTATGGGGCAGATAGGTAGGGGTATAGGATGGCCTCAGAACTTCTTTATCTTTAAAAACAGGTTTGCTTTCTAAAAGGTTGTCAAAAAGTCCTTCCAACTTTCTGCCTCCAATTTCAACAGAGGAAGCGAATGCTTGCTGGAGGCACTGAACTCTAGCATAGATAACTGACTACTCAGAGCCATCCGCTTAGTCCTACCGTATAGTGGAAACGTGAGTTAATAAACTTTATGATTTCTAAGGTTATATTTCCAGTGCAATATAACCTATATTTCCTATGGAACTATCGATTTCTTCCACTGCAAACCCTGTCACTTGAATCCATAAGATATTACTAAGTAACCACGGACATATATTGATCTTTCCATAAAGCCTCAATCAAAGTTTTATTTTGTTTAAAAACGGTAAAATCTTCGCTAATTTGTAGGCTTAGATAGAAATCCTCAAAACAAGACTGATACCTCGCTCAGTTTCCTAGGCATACCTTGGTTGCCTGTGGAAAAGGCTTGAGGGACTCCCCATGCTTTCTACTGTAAAAATAAAAAATGGAATTTTTGCTTAATAGTAAATTATAAAAAATAGCATGTGGTAGGGATAATAACTTTTTAATATATAAGTTTTTTTATAAATTTGTTTCAATGTTTCGCTTTCAAGGTTTTATGGATGCGCAAACATGGGGGGTGTGCATTATTCATACTCCTCTTGGTCGAGGGAAACAAATCAGACTAAACTAAATTATTGAATCCGCTTATCAATCCAAAACACCCAGCTAACATCATATCACCGCCTGGTGCCGCAAAATACGGACTCAGTTGAGATTTCTTCATAATCCCTCGCTGGGGTCCTATTGTGGTTACCCAGAAACCCCTCTCTCTGAAAGCTCGGTCTATCTCTTGGTATCCAGTTTCGTGTACGTAACAACCGTGCCCCCCATCTTGAAAAATCCGTTCATTCGTTAATTTACCGTCCATGAACAGTGACAAGAAATAGTCGAGTTTTTCTGTGGTGATCAAGGAGGTGTGGTGTTCAAACATGCCGATGATTTTCTTTTGATCGAGCATAGCTGCGAGAGTGTGACCGTTTCCGACGTTTACAATGATATGAGGTTCCCAGGCGTGCTTAGCCGCTTCATCATCACACAGCGCACCCAGTATTGCGGCCGGACCAGTATCCATCACTAGGATCTGCTGCATTTCCTCCTCCTTTAATGTCCGATATACGGCCTTTAGGCGTGTCAAGTAGTTGGGGATCCTGCCATCCAGATAGCAAAAACAGGTCAACTCACCACCCGTCGCGATCAAGTGCTTGAAGTGCTGAAAACGAAAAATTCTATTACTCCCGGAACTCTCTCCGTGATCTTGGCACGCTACTGCGCACATCGAAGGCAGACTTACGTCGAATTGTTGAAGCGCAGCTCTTAATGCGGGCACATCCACATCCTTTATCTCTATTCGAACACAGTCTGTTTTCGGCTGCGTTGTCGTTATCTTTACCCCCCACGATCGGACTTTGTCGAGATCATCGTTGAGTGTTTTTGCTGCACGCGGCGTTGCAAAAACCGGATATCCACTCTGCAAATGAGCTCGAACGGCTGCACTGCTCGGTCCACCCCCCATCGTCTCGCCGCACAAAAATACGCTGCGACCTTGCTCCGTAACAGACTTGATCCGATTGGCGACTATTGCCGTTTGTGAAGGCATTACCATTTTTACGTTATTCTCTGTGACCAAGTTCGTGTCGTATAGGAGCACGTCTTGGGTTCCTGTACCGACGTCTAATGCGATAACACGCATAATTGAAAGAGTAGGCGACGTTTCTTATTATAGTTTAACGTGGCGTGCGTCTTGAGACAGAACCCTCCGTCAGAAATGCTATATACGCACTGATGCAATCCACGTGTATGCCACGTCAGCGGTCACAGGCTCACCATAAGCCCGCCGTGAACATGCCCTATGACGTTGGCGTCATCTCGATCAGCACCTCTCGTTTTGCGAAATATGGAAGGGTCAAGACACCAGAAGAGGCCGAAGACATATCCGGCCGAATCATTATCGACTTTTTAAGGAGCGCTGGTCACAAGATTCATTCGTATATGCTGATATCGGACGAAGCAGCGATAATAACCGCATCCGTGAGGTCCCTCCTTAGTAATACTGATGTGATCATCACTACAGGCGGGACTGGTCTCGCCCCACGCGATGTGACTATCGAGGCCGTGCAGCAAATGCTTCAAAAGGAAATTCCAGGTTTTGGTGAGCTATTTAGAAGCATCAGCTACGATGAAATCGGTTCTTCCGCCATGCTCACACGAGCTACGAGCGGTATCATAGGAAACACGGCTATTTTCTGTCTTCCCGGCTCTCCAAACGCCGTGACCCTCGCGATGGAAGCCCTCATCGTGCCCGAGCTGCCGCACATTTTGCTTCATGCGTCAGAGCAGTAACCCGTTTTTGACGGGCCGAAACAGTTTATTCAAGGGTCGCGTGCTTTTTCTTCAAGTCGTCTTCACTCTTTTTCGTTATCTCCATAAGGGCGGCGATGATGCCATCTAAAAATACCATCGTGCTTATTTCAAACATCGTGCCGAGTGGAGCAAATGATATGTGCGAGCCGACCACTTGTCGCTCCATAAAGTCCATGCCGCTCGTTTTAGTTCGTCCCTTCACGACCACAATAGTATCTGAAATAGATCCGAGTGAAGAGTCCTTGTTTGACGTTACTGCGGCGAGTCGCGTGCCTTTCGCTTTTGCGAGGGCGCTCATCTGATTGATTGATTTGGTCTCTCCAGAGCCCGATATAACGATAAGAAGATCATCAGTTTCAACGGCTGGGGTCACCGTCTCTCCAACTACATAAACGTTGAATCCCAAATGCATCAGTCGCATAGCAAATCCCTTAACGACGAGTCCCGATCTGCCGGCGCCCATAACAAACAGTCGCTTTTGGTTCAGATGAGCAGTTAGGATGTCGCTGACAAGTGTCTTTACCTCAGAATAGTCTATCTCGTCAGCTATAGCCTGCACATTTGCAGCGATAACCTTCATCGCTGATTTGACGTAGTCTTCAGGTTTTTGTGTGGGCGGTTTCTGCATAGCTGTGCACCAATGACTTTTGTAGGTCTCGCTATTCTTTGAGATTTTTTGCGCTTTAAGGGCTTTGGCGAATTCTGCTTTGACTCAATCGTTTTGTGGACTTTCAGCGATGTGGAGTAGGCTTTTTGACCTCTTCAAACGCCAGTCTGCACAAGAGGTAGGTTATTGTAGACTCAGCGCCGAGGTTCTGATTAACGCCTTTTTCGAGCGAGAGACCATCGAAACAGCCGCCCGTGCCCTCGTCATACATCGGCGCGTCAAGCAGATTGTTGCCGGTGAACCAGCTAAAACACGCAAGCGCGTTTTGGTAGTACTGCGGTTTGCCGGTGATTCTGTACGCGCCTAAGAACGCCTCAACAAGTGCCCCGACGTCGATCGCCTGCTCGTCGCCGAGCGCACGATGTTTTCCGCGGACGTACCAACCGTCGTTTCCTATGACGTTTATCACACCGTGTGAGGTCACGACTTCGTCCCACAGGAACTTCAGGGTTCTCTCTCCGCACGCAAGGAGTCGTCCATCGCCAACTGCATCGTAGGCAAGCAGCATCGCCTGGGGCAGTCGAGCGTTTGAGTACGACATGAAGTCTTCAAACCACTCCCAGTCAGGAGCTCTCGTGTCCTCGTAAGTGCCTAGGATCTCTGCTGCAAGCGCCCTGATTCTTTCTTTCGCTCCTTCAAACGACTCCTTTGAATAATAGAAGCCGAGCAGGCAGTAGGCAATCCCTCTTAAGGATAACCTGCTGGTCGCGTGGATCGCCGCGCGTTCAAAAATGAGGCGTGCAACTTCTCGGACGCTCTCCGGGAGATCCAAAGCGCCACTCGTGTATCCACACGCCCAGAGCGTCCTGCCCAACGCTTCATCGGAACCTACGCTGTCAAGGAAGTCCCGTTGGTAACTCATGAAATTGCGCATCGTACCGTCGTCGTTCTGCGCGTGAAACGTGAAGGCCATGTAGGTCGTCAACAAATCGAGCGTGGACGCATCTTGAAACAAACTGCAGTGCTTCGCCGTCACAAGCAGCGCCCTGACGTTATCATCAACACAATAACCTTCAAATCTGTTCGGAATCGCATATTTTGCGTGTTGAAGTATGCCTGTACAATCAGTAAGCGTTTTGATGTGTCGTAACGTTACGGGAGGGAGCAGCTTATCACCTTGAAGTTTTTTTTGTCTTCTGTTCATATATATGGCTGTTGTCCGTCATTCATTAAGGGGGGGCGAGGCCCGCTCAAAGTCTCGAACATACGAGCCTGTCGCGTTACACACGCTGCCTGCCGACCATCTGTCACCGCAACGGACAAGGAGCGCGCAACTCAGCGTCAACTTTTTATAATGTGCTCACACACAAGCCGAACGGCTTTAACGCTGCTTAGTCCATCAGCTCTAAACATGCCGAAATTGGTCTCTAACATATTTTTGTTCGCTGCAATCGCGCTGATCGTGTGTATTTTTTTGGCAGTCCCGGCAACCGCGGCTAACCTGACGGTCGGATCCGGAGGGCAATTCAAAACGATTCAGGAAGCGGTGGATGCAGCCAAACCGGGCGACACGGTGCTCGTCGAACCAGGCACATACACAGAAAACGTCGTGGTGAACAAACCATTAACGATAACAGGAAATGCGACAGTGAATGCAGCCGACTCGAGCAAAGATGTGTTCTTGCTAGCGAGTCCTGGCATTCACATTGACGGCTTGACCATAACCGGCGGCGAAACTGGCGTTGATGTTGCGGGTGTCGCTTCCTGCGTCTTAACTAACATTACTGCGCACGGCAACGTCTTTGCCGTATATCTTGCCAACACAACGAACAGCGACGTGAGCTATAACAATCTCGCCAACAACGGATATGGTGTCTATTGTGACTATGCCTCCTCCAATATGATCGCGAACAACATCGCAACTGGTGAAACAGGAGGCGGTGGCAACGCGTCGTTCAGCGATGGCATTTATATGTACTACAGCGGCTCAAACACGGTGAGCAATAATGACCTGAGCGCTAATCACGTTTTTGGCATTTCTCTGTTTTATTCGTCAAACAACGTTATTACAGGCAACAATATCAGCGAAAACGATTGGTACGGCGTCAGATTTCGGCAATCGGACAACAACACGTTCACCTTTAACACGCTGCGCGCGAACGCTCAGGAGGGCATATGCCTTATCGAGACCACCAACCACCAGATATACCTCAATAACTTTATTGATCAACCTGCCGCGATAATTGGCGCTTCTCAGGCGAGGCTCGATTCTCCACAACCTATGGCGTACACCTACAACGGCACCGCCCAGACGGGGTATATGGGCAACTATTACTCCGACTATAACAGCACCACTTCCAATGGTACCGGGATTGGCAGCGCGCCCTCGGCATATGGCGATAAGTACCCACTCATACAGCCCGTTGCGAGCTACGGAACCATCGTTCCGGCCAGCGCCGTAACTACTACAGCCTCTTCAGGGCAGCCAAGCGGTCAGAATCAGACTGCCATAACGACTGCTGGCCAAGGCAGCACCGGAACAGGGGTTCCTGGATTTGACGGAGATTACGCCGTAGCAGGCATCGCAATTGTTGCACTCGTGCTGCTCGGCAATAGGCACCGCGCAAAGTAGCGTAGGGAACGTGCTGCGCTGGACGACAAGGGGGGACTTGTATAATAAAAAAGTTGTTAGCCATCATAGTGTTCGTGATGGTTGCCTCGTTATCAATAGCGGGTTGTACATCATCAACTAGTAGCAACCAAACGGCAAACAGCACGGCACAATCGGCATCGAGTACGGCAACAACGACGCCTATAATGAGGGCGACTCAAACGGCAATAAATTCGCTTGTCGCAGATGGCTACACAATTACCGCAAACTTCAAGAGCACAGGCACGGGCTTTGATGCTTATCCGATGTACTCGGGTGAGATGACAAAGGATGGTATGAATTACTCCGCCAGCATCCTACAAGCCGACAGTCAGTCTAATGCGATGACCATTTTTGCGAAGACCGTCTCAAATATAGGGGGGGACGGATTTGCCGGCAACTACACAACCCCGACGCAGTGGACAGGTGCGCAGCGTATAAACGGAGCAACGCTCCACGCGTCGGTTATCGTTACTAACGGCAACGCACTCATACTCATATTTCCGGAGTAAGGTCATCTGCGGCCGTAAGGACACGTTTATGAGGTATCGATGCGATTATCGCGCACGAAATTGGTCTCTAACCCTTTACTGTTTGCTCTTGTCGCTTTAATTTTGTGTGCAACTCTAGCACTCCCGGTGAGCGCGGCTAACCTGACGGTCGGTGCCCCGGGACAGTACACGACCATTCAGCAAGCGGTGGACGCTGCGAAGCCGGGCGACACGGTCCTCGTCGCACCCAGCACCTACACGGAAAACGTCGTGATCAACAAGCCCCTGACGATAACGGGAACCGCGACGGTGCAAGCAGCCAATTCGAGCAAAGACGTGTTCCTGGTAACGAGTCCTAGCGTTCACATTGACGGCTTGACCATAACCGGCGGCGCATCTGGTGTAGATGTGGCTAATGTTTCTTCCTGCGTGATCACGAATATCAACGCGAGCGGCAATATTCGCGGCGTATACCTTGCAGCCGCGACCAACAGCGAAGTGCGGAAGAGCAACCTATCCAACAACGGTTATGGCGTCTACTGTGATTATGGCACGTCCAACACTATAACAAACAACGTGGCAACTGGGGAGCACGGGAACGGCGTGGCGCTCGGCGATGGCATCTACATGGACTATGGCGGCTCAAACACGGTGAGCAATAATGACCTGAGCGCTAATCACGTTTTTGGCATTTCCATATTCAGCTCGTCAAACAACATTGTTACAGGGAACACGATGAGCCAAAACGAATATTACGGCGTCAGATTTCGGCAATCGGACAACAACACGTTCACCTTTAACACCGTGCGCGCGAACGCTCAGGAGGGCATATGCCTCATCGAGACCACCAACCACCAGATATACCTCAATAACTTCATTGACCAACCTACTGCTATAATGGGTCCTTCTCAGGCGAGGCTCTACTCCCCCCAGGCGATGGCGTACACCTACAACGGCACGGCACAGACGGGGTATATGGGTAATTACTACTCTGATTACAACGGGACCGTCTCGAACGGCACGGGGATTGGCAACACTCCTTCAGCATATGGCGACAAGTACCCGCTCATACAGCCCGTTGCGAGCTATGGTTTCTCTGCCGGCGCCACTTCTGCAGGACCAGGGAGCAGTCAGACCGCCACGACGACTGTTGGCCAAAACAGCAATGCAACAGGACTCCCAGGATTTGAAGCACTGTATGCCGTGGCCGGCCTTCTCATAGCCGCCCTAGTGGTCATGCTAAAACAGCACCGATAGCGTGCATGTAATTCAGCAACCTTTTCTGAGGCACGCTTTTTAGGTGCGCGTTGATGCCACAGGATATAACAAGTGCTTCGCTCGTGTTTGGGCAAACACTGGAAGGCATTTAGACCTGCGTAATTCACCGAATAGAGATATATGCTAGCGCCCTTCCCTAACTTCACACTTTTCGTGAGCTCGCTTCTGCAGCTGTGGAGATGACTGGAAGTGTCACAACGTCCCTCACGTAAAAAACACACGCAATCGCATTTGCACCGTGTGGCCCCCGAACACAGAGATTACATAGGTCATTGATCGTCTATAGCGACTACTGGAGAATTGATCCATTTTTCTGTCAGAAAGAGAGCAATCTTTCTTGTTACAATGCCCATAGCCACGACGGCAACTATCCCGTCACAAAGCACAAATGCCCTGTTGAAAGCATCCTGTTCATAAAGGACGATGTCCCCCCAATTGCAGATTGGATTTTTTTTGCTCGAGTCCGATTTCGATCGAAGCAGATGGTACCAGTGTTCAGCTCTGTGGAGAGTATAGATACGACCGCCTGTCCTTCAGGATTAAGCTGTTTGCCAATTAGTATTGTCGCTGATTTTGCGATTCTGGCTTCGCGCACCTTGAGAGCGATGTCTGAAGCTGTGCTGTTGATTATCCCCTGATCGTCGCAAGACGCGTGATACAAGACACTCACGTCTCGGGCGCAAGTGGATCCGCTTCGCGAACAGCTTTTAGTCTCAACAAGTTTGGATCTCCGGATCCCAAACCCACGCCGATTAACACGAGCCCACCACCACAAAGACTGGGTTAAACGGACTGAACGTCGTCAGATCCTCAAGCTGACGCGCACGCGCTATGTTGATCAGCACGCTTCGTGGTAAATCCCAGCATCTTTGAGATACCAAATTGCTTCAGCCGAAGTTGAATACGAACCGCATTGACAACAAGACGCGTTCAGTGCGGTATCAGGAAATCGATCAACGCTTGAAATTTGAGATGCCCCCGATAAACGCGTTGTCAAAGTATCCCGATACGCGTGAAGCACATCGGGCGCTTGGCCGTGTAGAAGTGTCACCGTTGATACGGAAGCGTCAGTCAGATTTTTCTTTGCGATCTATATTGCTTGCGATCGCTTGTCTGCTGCTAATCTTATCGGTCAACTAGCTGCAGCTTTAAATACGTTTTTATGCCGTTCGTTAAGCGGAGATTTGCCGCATTACAGTTTTTACTGTTAACACTGTCCCAAGCATAAAATTTGGGTTGGCCTACATAGACGCTATCGGAGCTAAGTAACGCTCCCCTGAATCGATAGGATATTACGTCTTTTTTTGTTGGATCTCTCAGCGGGGGAGACGAACGTTACACGGACGTGCTTGCCGCCTTCACAGAACACCCCAGAATGCTAAAAAAAGAAGATATATACCAACATTAGTTATTCTGAGCGAAATTTTTCCTTTGAAACGCGTGTTAGCACTCAGTAACATTATATTGAGAAAAAAACGAGGGCCTGTAAGGTTGCCTCATGACGCGGGGATTTGTTTAACTTCGTCGGGTGAAAACTTGACCAGCTTAAATGAGCGCGCGGTCGGCGACCAAAACCAAAAACGCGCCTTGGAGTATGATTACTAACATTAACAGGTATATTACCCTGTCGTTCTTGCGCTTTACGCTTAAAATCAGGTCTCGCAAGTCAACCCAATCTTCAGTCGTAAGCCTCACCTCTTTTCTTCACTTTTTCTAAATTCTCACTTAATGGCCACTCATTCATCCCTTAACCATCTTTTGCCGTTCTAG
>Ga0187782_10001780_pt1 | contig 15828 bp, 12 predicted proteins | sample 0715_SJ02_MP15_2_FD_132454 | JGI IMG/M metagenome (GOLD analysis project Ga0187782, IMG submission 132454) | Tropical peat soil microbial communities from peatlands in Department of Meta, Colombia - 0715_SJ02_MP15_20_MG | ecosystem: Environmental > Terrestrial > Soil > Wetlands > Peat | place...
GAAAGCCGCGAAGGCCGAGATCGGTCGGCGGCGCGGCCTCAGGCAGGGGCGGCGGTTCCGGGCTCGCCGACTCGGTCGTCTCGACCATAAGATGTCCTCGATCCATTCCGCCCGACGCGCGCACGTCGCGGGCCTCATGCGTCCGGATGAGGCTGAGGGGGCGGCGCGAGGCTCTACAATAGCTCGCTGGCGCCTGCAATGGCGGCGCTCGGCGACGTCTCGATCGAGCCGAGCCGCGAGGGGCGCCGATCGCCTCGTGCGGCCGCTGAAAGGCGCGATCTGAGGATGTTGCGCAGCTTCGTTTCGGTCGGCGCGCTCACCGGCCTGTCGCGCCTTACCGGATTCTTGCGCGACCTCGCGCTCGGGGCGGCCCTCGGCGCGAGCCCGCTTGCCGACGCGTTCTTCGTCGCGCTGCGGCTGCCCAATCAGTTTCGCGCAATCTTCGGCGAGGGCGCATTCAATTCGGCCTTCGTGCCGGCCTATTCGCGCGTGCTTATCGCGGAAGGGGACGAAAGCGCGCGGGTCTTTGGCGGCCGCGTCTTTTCGCTGCTGCTGATTTCCCAACTTGTGCTGCTCGGCCTCGCCTGGGCCTTCGCCGATGAGTGCGTCGATCTCTTGGCTCCTGGTTTTCGCCGCAATCCAGAGAATTTTGCGGCCGCAGTCGAGATGACGCGGATCACGTTTCCCTATCTTTTGTTTGTCACGCTCGCGACGTTGCATACGGCCACGCAGAACGCGCACGACCATTTCGCCGTCGGCGCATTCGCGCCCGTTCTGCTCAATCTCTTTATCGTCGGCTTTCTCGCCGCCGCCTGGCGGTTCCCGAATGCCGGGATCGCCGCAAGCGTCGGAGTCACGGCTTCCGGCGTCGCGCAATTCGTTCTGCTCTTCATCACCTCCTGGCGTTACGGCACGCTCGAGGGGCTGGCGGCGCCGAAATTCGATCATGACGTCAGGCTGTTCTTCGCGGCCTTAGGGCCGGCGATTCTGGGATCGGCGGGGCAGCAGGTCGCGATCCTCGTCGACACGATCCTTGCCTCCAAACTGCCGACCGGCTCAGTCTCATCGATCTATTACGCCGATCGGCTCTATCAATTGCCCCTCGGCATGATCGGCGTCGCCGCGGGCACTGTGCTGCTGCCGGAAATGAGCCGTCGCTTGGCGGCGGGAGACGAAAAGGGCGCCGCCTTCGCACAAAACCGTTCGCTTGCGCTGACGCTGCTGCTCGCGTTGCCCTTCGTCGCGCTCTTTCTCGCCGCGCCTGGGCCGATCGTCACCGGCGCGTTCCTGCGCGGCGCGTTCGACCAGGACGCCGCTCTCCGCGCGAGCGCCGTTCTTGCAGCCTACGCGCTTGGACTGGCGCCGATGGTTCTGCTCCGCTCGAACGTCGCAGGCTTTCAGGCGCGGGGGGACACGACGACGCCGATGTTGTGTTTCTTTGCAGGGCTTGGCGTCAATTTGACGCTGAAATTCTGGCTCTGGCAGAGTGAAGGCGCGCGCGGACTGGCGCTGGCGACATCCGCGGGCGCGTGGACCAATTTTCTGCTGCTTGTCGGTTTGGGCGGCTGGCGAGGCTACCTGAAACCTGATCGGCGGCTCGTTCAGGCGGCTGCGATCTCCGTCTTCGCCTGCGGCGTGATGACGGCCCTCCTGCCCGCCATAACGGACGAACTTGCCGGCGTTCTATCGTCCCTGACATTCCTGCGCGCGGAGGCGATCGCGGCGGCGCTGGGCTGCGCGGCGCTGGCGGCTTTCGCGCTGCTGGCGGGCGTCGCTGCTTTGATTTACCGAGTTTAGGCGCGCTCTTCCGCCGCTTGCGTCGAGCGAACGCTTGGGGCGAGAAACGGCGCGCAACCCCTTGGGTCGAAATCGAAGAGCGTAAGATGAAACTGCCGCGGGAGCTCGGTCCCCTCTATTTCGTCGGCATCGGCGGCATCGGCATGTCGGGGATCGCCGAGGTCCTCATCAATCTCGGTTACGACGTGCGCGGCTCCGACGCGAACGACAACGCCAACGTCCAGCGTCTGCGCGCCAAGGGCGCGAAGATCGCCATCGGACACGATGCGGCCAATCTTGGCGACGCGTCGGTCGTCATCGTCTCGACGGCGATCAAGCGCGACAACGTCGAACTCGCGGCCGCCCGCGCGCGACGGCTCCCCGTGGTGCGCCGCGCCGAAATGCTCGCGGAGCTTATGCGCCTGAAGCGGTGCGTGGCGATCGCCGGAACGCACGGCAAGACGACGACGACGTCGCTCGTCGCCACGCTGCTCGAGGCCGCCGGCCTCGACCCGACCGTCATCAATGGCGGCATCATCAACGCCTACGGGACGAACGCCCGCATAGGAGCCGGCGATTGGATGGTGGTGGAGGCGGACGAGAGCGACGGGACGTTCTTAAAGCTGCCGGCCGACATCGCCGTCGTCACCAATATCGACGCCGAGCATCTAGACCACTTTGGAACCTTCGACGCCGTCAAACAGGCGTTTCTGTCCTTCGTCGAAAACCTGCCGTTCTATGGTTTTGCGGTCATGTGTCTCGATCATCCGACGGTTCAGGACCTCGTCGGGCGCATCGAGGACCGCCGGGTCGTCACATATGGCGAGAATCCGCAGGCCGATTATCGTCTCGAGAATGTCCGGTTTGACGGCGGAGCGACCCATTTCGACGTTCTGGCGCGCGAGCGCCGCGGAGCGGGCGAGACGCTCATCTGCGACTTGAGCCTGCCGATGCCTGGCCGGCACAACGCGCTCAACGCGACTGCGGCGCTTGCCGTGGCCTGCGAGCTGAAATGCGCGCCGGAGAAAATCCGTGCGGCGCTTGCGGCTTTCAGCGGCGTCAAGCGGCGCTTCACGCGCACCGGCGAATGGAACGGCGTGACGATCATCGACGATTATGGCCACCATCCGGTCGAGATCGCCGCGGTGCTCCGCGCGGCGCGCTCCGCCGCGAGGGGTAAGGTGATTGCGGTTGCGCAGCCGCATCGCTTCACCAGGCTTCAATCGCTGTTCGACGAGTTCGCCAACTGCTTCAACGACGCTGACGCCGTCATTGTCGCCGACGTCTATCCGGCCGGCGAAGCGCCTTTGCCGGGCGCCGACAAGGCGACGCTGACGGCGGCGATTCGCGCCCATGGCCACCGGCTGGCGATCGCGCTGCCCTCGCCCGACCGCCTCGCGGCGCTTGTGCGCGAGCTCGCGGAGCCGGGCGATTATGTCGTTTGTCTCGGCGCCGGCAGCATCACCCAATGGGCGAATGCGCTGCCGCGCGAACTCGAGGCCTTAAGCGGCGTCGCCGCGTGACGGGCCGCGACCTCGCCGCCGAGATCGCCCGCCTCGCGCCGGATTTTCGCGGCCGCGTGACGGCGGACGCGCCGCTTGCGCCGTACACTTGGTTCCGCGTCGGCGGACCGGCCGAGGCGCTAGCTTCGCCCGCCGACGAGGACGATCTGGCGCTGCTCATGGCTGCGCTTCCGCCCGGCATTCCGATCACGATCATCGGGGTGGGATCGAACCTCATCGTGCGCGACGGCGGCGTTAGAGGCGTCGTTGTGCGGCTCGGCGCGAAGGGCTTTGGCGCCGTCGAGGCGCTTTCCGACTGCGTCGTAAGCGCCGGCGCCGCCGCGCTCGACGCGCAGGTTGCGCGCGCCGCCGCCGAAGCCGGCATCGGCGGCCTGGCGTTCCTTCGCGGCGTGCCCGGCTCCGTCGGCGGGGCGCTGCGCATGAACGCCGGCGCGCATAACGGCGAAATTCGCGACGTTTTCGTCGAGGCGCGCGCGATTCTGCGCGACGGCGCGCGGCGCATCTTCGCGAACGCCGAGATGGGTTTCGCATATCGCCACAGCGAGGCGCCTGAGGATGCGATCTTCACGCGCGCCACGCTGAAAGGGCGACCGGGCGAACAATCGGCGATCGAGGCGGAAATGGCGCGGATCACCGCCGCGCGCGAGGTCTCGCAGCCGATCCGCGAGAAGACGGGCGGCTCAACGTTCAAGAACCCGGGCGGCCACAAGGCCTGGCGGCTCATCGACGCAGCCGGATGCCGCGGCTTGCGGCTAGGAGGCGCCGAAGTCTCGACGATGCACTGCAATTTCCTCATCAATCGCGGGGAGGCGACTGCAGCTCAGATCGAGGCGCTTGGCGAGGAGGTCAGGCGGCGCGTGAAGGAGACGTCAGGCGTCGAGCTTGAGTGGGAGATCAAACGAATCGGCGAGCCGGCGCCGGCCGCGAGCCGATCGTTCGTCGCCGATTCCTGAACGTTTCGCCTTCGCGTCGCCTTCGCAGTTAACAGCTCCTTTACGCATTCCCCTTAATTCAACCTTAACCTGCGCCTCGCGTGCGGCGCGGAGCCGATTGGCGCTTCGCCATCGCTCGAGCGCCGCGGCGGCGCCGAGCGAAAGCAGCCGCGTCGCCTCCGCGCAGCGCGCGAAGCGTTGGGAACCCTTCAGCGATGAAGCATGTTGCGGTGTTGATGGGCGGTTGGTCGGCGGAGCGGGCCGTATCGCTCAACTCTGGCCGGGCATGCGCAGACGCGCTCGAGACGGCCGGTTATCGCGTCACGCGGATCGACGTCGGGCGCGACATCGCCGAACGGCTTACGGCGCTGAAGCCCGACGTCGCCTTTAACGCCTTGCATGGGCCCTACGGCGAGGACGGAACCATCCAGGGCCTGCTGGAAATTCTGAACATTCCCTATACGCACTCGGGCGTTCTCGCCTCCGCGCTCGCCGTGCGAAAGGATTTCGCCCGTCTCGTCATGCGCGAGGCCGGCGTGCCGATCGCACAGGGCCGCACGGTCAGCCGCCACGAGGCGGCGCGAGAGCATGCGCTGAGGCCGCCCTACGTTCTCAAGCCGCTGAATGAGGGTTCCTCCTTCGGCGTCGTCATCGTGAAGGAAGATCGGCGGCATCCGCCGCAGGAAGTCGGCCGCGAGGACTGGCCCTACGGGGACATGCTGCTCGCGGAAGCCTATGTGGCGGGCAAGGAGCTGACCTGCGCCGTCATGGGCGACCGCGCGCTCGACATCATCGAGATTGAGCCCATTTCCGAAGCCTTCTACGGCTACGACGCAAAATACTCGGCAGGCGGATCGAAGCACATTTTGCCTGCTCCGCTTAAACCGAAAATTTACCATGAAGTTCAAGACTTGGCGCTGCGGGCGCACCGGTCGCTGGGTTGCCGGGGCGTGAGCCGCGCGGACTTCCGCTACGACGAGACCAAAGGCGAGAACGGCGAATTGGTGTGCCTGGAAGTCAATACCCAGCCGGGAATGACCGGCACGTCGCTCGTGCCGGAGATCGCCGCCTATGCGGGTTATTCCTTTCCAGACCTGGTGAGCTGGATGGCGGAGGACGCGTCGTGCGTTCGCTGAACCCATCGTCGGCGAGCCTCGGCGGGGCCGTGACGGGCCGGGAGATCGCCGCTCGGCGGGATTCGACCGACCGCCGGGCGCGCCGCGCCGCGCGCGCCGGCGCGTTACGGGCATGGCTGACGCCAGGCTCGCTCGCCCTCGCGCTGACGGTCGGCGTGATCGGCGGCGCCGTCGCGTTCGGCCTGGCGAAAAGCGGCCGCTACGGCCAGTTCGTCGCGCAAACGGGCGGCGTCGAAAACCTGGCGGCGCGGCTGCTCGGCTTCGGCGTCGACCGGGTCAGCCTGAACGGCCTTAGCCAACTCGAAGAAAGCGTCGCGCTTAGCGCCGCGGGCGTGAGGCCGACCCAATCGCTGCCTTTCTTCGACGCCGAGGCCGCCCGCGCCCGCCTCGAGGCGTTGCCGATCGTCCAGCACGCGAGCGTGCGAAAGCTTTATCCCGATCGGATCGTCATCGACATTGTCGAACGCTCGGCCACGGCGCTGTGGCAAAAGGACGGCGTCGTCCACACGATCGCCGCTGAGGGCGCGGTGATCGACGACTACCGTGGCACGAAGCTGGCCGACCTTCCCTTCGTGGTCGGCGACGACGCCAATCTGCGCCTTTCCCAATACTTAAGAATTCTCGACGCCCTCGCCGAGGTCAAACCGCGCGTCGCCGCCGGCGTCCTCATCGAGAAGAGGCGCTGGAATCTCAAGCTCGTCTCGGGCCTCGAAATCAAGTTGCCGGAAGACGATCCTGTTGCGGCGGCGGAACGGCTCGTCGCGCTTCAGCGACGCTCGCGCATTCTCGACCGCGACGTCCTGGAGATCGACCTACGCGCGCCGGATCGAGTGTTCGTTCGCCTGACGGAGGAAGCGGCTGACGTGCTGAGCGAGGCGCACGCCAAGAAGGGAGCGGCGCTGTGACGAAGGCGCCGATTGTCCCTCGCATGCGCAAGATGTCGGCTCGCAAGGCCGCTCTGCTCGCCACCCTCGACGTCGGCGCCAGCAAAGTCGTTTGCCTGATATCGCGCCTTTCGCCGAGCGGCGGCGACGCGACTAACGGGAGTCGCAGCCATCATTGCCGGATTCTCGGCGTCGGACATCAGAAGTCGCGCGGGGTGAAGGCCGGCGCAGTCGTCGATCTCGATTCGGCGGAGAGGTCGATCCGGCTCGCGGTCGACTCGGCGGAGCGGATGGCCGGCGTCGAAGTCCGCCATGTGATCGTCAATATTTCGGGCGGCCGGCTTGCGTCCCAGCGCCGCCGCGGCGACACGGCGCTGCACGGGCGTCCGATCAGCGAAGTCGACATTCATCGCGCCCTTGATAGCGCGGCCAAACCCGTCGCGGAAGCCAACCGCACGATTCTGCACGCCATCCCGACATCATTCTTAATCGACGCCGCCCACGCCGTGCGGGACGCCAAGGGCATGCTCGGCGAGACACTCGCCGCGGAGATGAATTTCGTCTCCTCGGACTCGGCCGCCATTCGCAATCTTCTCCTTGCTGTCGAACGCTGCCATCTGCAAGCCTCGGCCATCGTCGCCTCGCCTTATGCGGCCGGCCTCTCGACGCTTGCAGACGACGAAGCCGAGCTTGGAGCGGCGCTCGTCGATTTCGGCGGCGGCTCGACGTCGGTCGGCATCTTCTCGGGCGGGCGCCTTGTTCACGTCGACGCCGTCGCGGTCGGCGGCAACCACGTGACGATGGATGTCGCGCGGGGCCTATCGATCAGCTTGGCGGATGCGGAACGCCTCAAGGCTCTGCACGGCGCCTGCATCTCCTCGCCCTCCGACGATCACGAGATGATCGCCGTGCACAAGCTCGGCGAGGACATGGACCATCCCTCTCACCTGCCGAAGTCCGAGCTCGTGCACATCATCAAGCCGCGCGTCGAAGAGATTCTTGAGCTCGTTCGCGATCGCATCAAGGCGTCGGGGTTCTCGGCGCAGTCAGGGCGCAAGCTCGTCCTTACCGGCGGCGGCAGCCAATTGACCGGCCTCATCGAGCTGTCGCGGCAGATCGTCTCGAGCCACGTGCGGGCGGGCGCGCCGATCGGGTTCGAGGGCCTGCCCGAGGCGGCGCGCAATCCGGCGTTCGCCGTCTCGGTTGGGCTGACTGTTTACCCTCAGGTCGTCGGGGCGGAATTCTCTTCGAGCCGGCCCTCGCACAGCCCGCGCGCGGAGCCGGACAGTTACGTCGCTCGCGTTGGCCGCTGGATTCGGGAGAGTTTCTAAGGAAGCGCCAAGCCCTCAGCCGTTCCGCCCATCCCTCCACGACGCCTGCGGCGTCATCAGCAACGAGGTTTCCATGACTATCAACTTGAAAGCCCCCGAACTCCGCGAATTGCGGCCCCGCATCATGGTTTGCGGCGTCGGCGGCGCGGGCGGCAACGCGGTCAACAACATGATCGTCTCAGGCCTTTCCGGCGTCGATTTCATCGTCGCCAACACCGACGCGCAGGCGCTTGCCTCGTCAAGGGCGGAGCGGATCATCCAGATGGGCCTGCAGGCGACCGAAGGCTTAGGCGCGGGTTCGAAACCGGAAGTCGGCCGCGCCGCCGCCGAGGAGGCGATCGAGGAAATCCGCGATCATCTGGCCGGCGCCCACATGGTGTTCATCACCGCCGGCATGGGCGGCGGCACCGGCACCGGGGCCGCGCCGACCATCGCCCGCGCCGCCAGAGAGATGGGCATCCTCACCGTCGGCGTCGTGACGAAGCCGTTTCACTTTGAGGGCGGCCGGCGCATGCGGGTCGCCGAGGGCGGCATCAGCGAGCTGCAGAAGTCGGTCGATACGCTGATCGTCATCCCTAACCAGAACCTCTTCCGGGTCGCCAACGAGAAGACGACCTTCGCCGACGCCTTCGCGATGGCCGACCAGGTGCTCTATTCGGGCGTCGCCTGCATCACCGATCTGATGGTCAAGGAGGGCCTCATCAACCTCGATTTCGCCGACGTCCGCGCCATCATGAGCTCGATGGGCAAGGCGATGATGGGCACCGGCGAGGCCTCCGGCGACCGCCGTGCGGTGCTTGCGGCGGAAGCCGCGATCGCCAATCCGCTGCTCGACGAGACCTCAATGAAGGGCGCCCGCGGCTTGTTGATCTCGATCACCGGCGGCAGCGACCTGACGCTCTATGAGGTCGACGAGGCGGCGAGCCGTATCCGGCAGGAGGTCGACGAGGACGCCAACATCATTCTCGGGGCGACGTTTGATCAGGCGCTCGACGGGGTGGTTCGCGTCTCGGTGGTTGCGACCGGCATCGACCAGGAATCGATGCTTGCCGTCGAACCTTCGATTGCGCCGAAATCCGATTTCGCTCTTAGACCCCGCCCGACGATGCCTCGCCCTGCGCCGACGCCGATCTCGGCGGCGCCGATCGTCGAATCGCCCGCCGCTCTCGTGGCCGCGCCGGTTGCGAGGGCCGTTGAAGACCCAAGGCGGGCTTCGCCAGCCGAATCAGCGCCGGAACCGCAACCCGAGACGGAGGACGAGGTCGTCGCCGGCGCAATCGACTCTGCCGAGCCCGATCAATTCGAAGGGGAAGAGTTCGAGGAGACGACGGCAATTCGCGTTCCCCGCCTTCCGCAACTAGAGGATCTGCCCCCGCTTGCCCAGGAGCAGGTGCGGATTTCGCGCGGCGAACAAGCGGCGGCCGAGTCCCGCCCAAGATCGCTGTTGGAGCGGCTGCGCGATTTTGGGATCTCGCGGGCGACGGACAAGCCTGCGGTTCCCCCGCCGCCGAACGTGGCGGCGGCCCCAGCGCCGACGCCCAAAGCTGCCGCTGTCGTCCCGCAATCGCCGAAAATCAGCAATATCAGCGGGTTGCAAGACCAACCGCGCGGCCTGAGCCGGGGCGCGCCGGCCAAATCCGCCCAAGGCCAGCTCGATCTGCATGGACGCGCGCGGCCAGCGCCGATCGAGGAGGACCATCTTGAGATTCCGGCCTTCCTGCGTCGGCAGGCGCGCTGAGCGCGGGCTTCGGCCGACCGCGAGTCGCCTTTGGGGGCGCATCACGAAACAGACTTACGCGTCGCCCACAGGCGACAGCGTCCGGCCCTCGCCGTGGCAAAAATCCGAAGCGTTCACAATGCCTCTGAACGAATTCTGTAACGGTCGGTTAGGAAAGGTGATTTGGTCCAACGGCCAACCGCTCATACTGGTGGTCTCGCGCGGGGATTATGGCCAGGGAGCGACATCGGTCGCGCCCGGAGCGGTCGGCCGCGCGGTGTGAAACGCGGGGCCCGGGTAGATGAAGTTTGCGGACCAAACGACCGTGCGAGGCGAAATCCGGCTTCATGGCGTTGGAGTCCACACAGGCGCTCCCGTTTCGATGGAAATCCGCCCCGCGGAGGCTGACGCCGGGATCGTTTTCGTTCGTACTGCAGATGACGGAACCGAGCGGTCCGTCCAAGCGAGCTGGCGGCGCGTCGTTCGAACGGAGCTGTGCACGACGTTGGGCGATCGGCTGGGGCCGGTCGTTTCGACGGTTGAGCACGTGATGGCGGCTTGCGCCGGCCTCGGCCTGGACAACGCCCGCGTGGAGGTCGACGGACCTGAGCTCCCGATCATGGACGGGTCGGCCGCCGCGTTTGTCGAGGCGATCGATTCGGTCGGCGTCCTTCGGCTTGGCCGGCCGCGCAGATATGTGCGGGTTCGCAAGAAGGTCCGCGTCGAGCATGGCCCGGCCTTCGCCGAATTGTCTCCCAGCGAGTCGGGGCCGCGACTCGACATTGAAATCGCTTTCGAGAATGGCCCGATCCGGCGTCAGCGCGTGGAGTTCGACGTCACCGCCGGATACTTCCGCCGCTACATCGCGCGGGCTCGCACCTTCGGCTTCGTCGCCGACGTCGAGCGGCTTTGGACGATGGGCCTTGCACGCGGTTCGTCGCTTGAAAATTCCGTGGCGATCGACGGCGAACGCATTTTGAATCCTGAGGGACTTCGCTACCCTGACGAATTCGTGCGTCACAAGGCGCTTGATGCGATCGGCGATCTCGCGCTCGCCGGCGCGCCGATCGTCGGCGCCTATCGTGCATGCCGTCCAGGCCACGCGCTCAACGTCCGCGTCTTGAATGCGCTGTTTTCGGATCCGGACGCTTACGAGATCGTCGAGGGCAAGTCTCGCCGCGCGGCCGCCGAGGCGCTTGTCGCCTCAAGCCTCGTCGCCTATTGATAGAACGCGATCGTCGGAAGCCTTTAAGGGCGCTCGAAGATGCCAGGACGCGGCGATTGGATGCCGGGCGCAGCGGGCCGTATTGGTGGCGTTTGGCCTCGCCTTGCGATAAGGAGCGCCTCGGCGCCGGGTTGGCTTCAGTCCTAAGCCGCGGTTCGCCACGTGAAGCGTCTTCTTGAGGATGGCAAATTGAATTCGTCGCCGAGGGTCGGATTCGGTCCGCGCTGGCAGAGGGGTTTGCGTATCGCCGCCGCGTCGTTCGTGGCGAGCGCCGTTGCGTCGTGCTCAATATTCGACGATTTCAATCCGTTCGGCGCGGAGCGATACAAGACGATCATCGAGCCCGAGGCGCCGGCGAGCAAAACCTACGACCAGGGCCTGTTGAAGCTCGCCAACGACGATCCGCAGTCGGCGGCCAAGAAGTTCACCGACCTCGGCAAGCAATTTCCGGACTCGGATTGGGCTCGCAAAGGATTGTTGATGACGGCCTATGCGCAGTTCCAATCCGCCGACTACGAGGACGCCATTCAGTCCGCCCAGCGCTATGTGCAGCTTTATGCGAACTCGCCGGACGCCGCGTACGCCCTCTATCTTGAGGCGAACTCGTATTACAACCAGATACCCGACGTTTCGCGCGATCAGGAGCGGGCGGCAAAAGCTCTGGAGGCGTTCCAAACGGTCGTCGCCAAATTCCCAAAGTCAGAATACGTCGAAGACTCCAAATTCAAGATCCAGGTCTGCGAGGATCAGCTCGCGGGCAAGGAGATGTCGATTGGCCGCTTCTATCTGAACCGCCGCAACTACCTCGCGGCGATCAACAGGTTCCGCAACGTCCTGACGAACTATCAGTCGACGCGCCACTCGGAGGAGGCGCTCTATCGCCTGGTCGAGGCCTATCTGGGCCTAGGCATTCCCGACGAGGCGCAAACCGCCGGGGCAATTCTCGGGCACAACTTCCCCGATGGCCAATGGTACAAGGACGCTTATGCGTTGCTGAAGGGCGGCGGCCTCGAGCCGCACGAGAACGAGTCCTCCTGGATCTCGAAGCTCTTCCACACCATAGTGCCCTCCTGACGCCCTCGTACGATGCTCACCCGGCTGACCATTCGGGACATCGTTCTGATCGACAGCCTCGACCTGGATTTTGAATCCGGCCTCAGCGTTTTTACGGGCGAGACGGGCGCTGGAAAATCGATCCTGCTCGATGCGCTGTCGCTAGCGCTCGGCTCGCGCGGCGATGCGGGCCTGGTGCGCGAGGGCGCCGGGCAGGGCGAAGTGACGGCGACTTTTGACCTCTCAGACCGTGAAGAAGCGAAGGCGCGACTGTCCGCGAAGGCGATCGACGTCGAGAGGCCGCTGACGCTGATGCGCGTCCAGATGGCCGACGGGCGCACGCGAGCCTCGCTCAACGAGCGGCCCGTCGGCGTGCAGGCGCTGCGGGACGTTGCGCGCGAACTTGTCGAAATCCACGCCCAGCACGACGACCGCGCGCTGCTCGACGCGGCCGAGCATCGCGCGCTCGTCGACGCGTTCGGGGATCACGACGGCGACGTCCAGGCGACGCGCGAAGCCTACCGCGAGCGCGTCCAGGCCGAGGCGGAGCTCGCCGAGGAACGCCGTCGCGTGCAGGCTCAGAAGGCTGAAGAGGAATTCGCGCGGCACGCGCTTGACGAACTCGTTAAGGCTGCGCCCCGGCCCGGGGAGGAGCGCGAGCTTGCCGAAGCGCGCGCCCGCATGCAGCAGGGGGAAAAGGTCGCGCAAGAGGTGCGCGAGGCCCTGGAGCACGTGACCGGCGGCTCGGACATGTCTGCGACCTTGTCCTCGCTTTGCCGGAGGCTCGAACGGCGGGCGCCGGTTGCGCCCTCGCTCATTGAGCCGTGCGTCAAGGCGCTGGGCGAAGCGATCGACGCCGTCGACGCCGCGACGCGCGTCCTGGAGGCCGCCCTCGACGCCTGCGATTTCAGCCCTGAGGACCTCGAACGATGCGAAGAGCGGCTCTTCGCCCTCCGAGCGCTGGCGCGCAAGCACGCGGTCGCTTCGGACGACCTGCCTGCCGTCCAGGCAAATTACGAGAGCTTTCTTGCAAATCTCTCGGCCAACGAGGCGCGGCTGGCCGAGCTCGAGCGGCGGCGCGAGACGTCGGTCGAGGCCTATCGTAAGTCAGCCGCGGCGCTGTCGCGCGCGCGGGTCGCGGCGGCGAGGCGGCTCGAATCCTGCGTCAACGCCGAGCTTCCCTCCCTGAAGCTGGAGCAGGGCCGATTTCATGTTGTCGCGCAGACGGACCAGACGGCGGTTTCGCCTGAGGGGTTCGACCGCGTCGAATTCCATGTCCAGACAAATCCGGGCACGCGGCCGGGCGCGCTGATTAGGATTGCTTCGGGGGGCGAATTGTCCCGCTTTCTGCTGGCGCTGAAAGTCGCGCTGACGGAGAAAACCGCGGCGCCGACGCTGATCTTCGACGAAATCGACGCGGGCGTCGGCGGCGCCGTCGCCGACGCGATCGGCCAGCGGCTCGCGAATTTGTCGACGCGCGTGCAGGTCCTCGCCGTCACGCACGCGCCGCAAGTGGCCGCGCGAGCCGATCATCATTTCAAGATCGTCAAGACGAGCCGTCGGTCCGGCGCAAGGCCGGTGACGTCGGTCCGCGCGCTCGACGCCGATACTCGGCGTGAGGAAGTGGCGAGGATGCTGGCCGGGGCCGAAATCACCAACGCTGCGCGCGCCGCCGCGCGCAGCCTCATCGAGGGCGCCGCATGAAAGCCGCGCTCGGCAGGGCTTGCGAGGTCGCCGGCCGCCCCGTATCAAACCGCGGCGCGGGCGGATGACGTCGAAAGCGCAACAGTCTCAGGAGCGTCGCAGACGCGAGGCGGCTTCGCTGGCCGAGAACCTGAAGCGCCGAAAGGCGCAGGCTTACGGGCGCAAGGCGACGGCCAGAGAGAGCGAACTCGAAACCGCGGCCGACGGGGGCGCGTCGACGCTCGAGCGGCGCGCGAAAGGGGAAAGGGGTTAAAGAGAAACGATGGACCGCATTCACATTCGCGGCGGCGCGCAACTCACCGGCGTCATTCCGATCTCGGGCGCAAAGAACGCGGCGCTTCCCCTGATGATCGCGTCTCTCTTGACGAATGAAACGCTGACGCTCGAAAACGTGCCGCGCCTCGCCGACGTTTCGCAGCTTGCGAGGATTCTCGGCAATCACGGCGTGGACTATTCCGTGGACGGCAAGAAGCCCGGCGAAGGCACGGTCACCGGCCAGACCGCGCACTTGTCCGCCAAGACCATCGTCGACACGACGGCGCCCTACGAGCTCGTCTCGCGCATGCGCGCGAGTTTCTGGGTCATCGCGCCCCTGCTTGCGCGCACCGGCGAGGCGCGGGTCTCGCTGCCCGGCGGTTGCGCGATCGGCACGCGTCCCGTCGATCTTCTGTTGATGGCGCTGCAAAAGCTCGGCGCCGAGATCGACATCGACGCCGGCTACGTCGTCGCCACGGCGCCCAAGGGCCTCGTCGGCGCGGAGATTGTGTTTCCGAAGACGACGGTTGGCGGGACGCACACGGCGATTATGGGCGCGGCGACCGCGCGCGGGACGACCGTCATTCGCAACGCCGCGCGAGAGCCGGAAATCCGCGACCTCGTCGATTGCCTCATCAAGATGGGGGCGCGCATCCGGGGCGCCGGGACGACGACCATCGAGGTCCATGGCGTGCCGCGCCTTAAGGGCGCGCGCCATCGCGTGCTTCCCGACCGGCTCGAAGCGGGCACATACGCGACCGCCGTCGCCATGACGGGGGGCGACGTGCTGCTTGAGGGCGTGAGTTCGGACCTGCTCGAGGCGCCGCTCGAAGCGTTGCGCAGCGCAGGCGCCGCGATCGAGAGCGACAATCGCGGCCTGCGCGTGAAGCGCAATGGCGCAGGCATCGGCGCGGTCGACGTCGTCACGGCGCCGTTCCCGGGCTTCCCCACCGATCTGCAGGCGCAGTTCATGGCGCTCATGACCTGCGCCAAGGGCTCCTCGCGCATCACGGAGACCATTTTCGAGAACCGCTTCATGCATGTGCAGGAGCTGGCGCGACTTGGCGCGCATATCCGCTTGGAGGGCGACACGGCGATCGTCGAAGGGGTCGAGCGCTTGCGCGGCGCGCCGGTGATGGCGACGGACTTGCGGGCGTCGGTCTCGCTCGTGATCGCGGCGCTTGCGGCGGAAGGCGAAACGGTCGTCAATCGCGTCTACCATCTCGATCGCGGCTTCGAGCAGCTCGAGCGCAAGCTCGGCGCCTGCGGCGCGCAGATCGCCCGCGTGGCGGCGTGACGATGGCTACCCTTGCGCCGCTGCTCTTGAAGCTCGTGGCGCTCGATCGCGAGGGCCTCGAGGTGATCTCTGCGCACGCGCAAAATTCGTGCGCCAACCCGAGGCAGTTCGCGTGGCTGCCGCGCCAAAAGCGGTTCGTCTTGAGGATGATGCGCTACGACTGGGCGGCGGCCAAGCGCGGCGTGGAGGAGCGCGTCGGCTCTGTGCTGCGATTTGATCGCGTCACGCGCGTTTCGCAGCTCGGAAACCTCCAAAGAAACGGCGACAAAGCGTTGAACCTCATCGGCGTGCGCTTCGAAAAGACAATTGCGCCCTCGGGCCTGATCCTGCTCGCCTTCGCCGACGGCAGTTTGATTCGCCTCGAGGTCGAGTGCGTCGAAGCGGAGCTTCGCGACATCGGGCCCCGCGAGCCGGCGGGCGAGTGCGCGGGCCACGCGCTGACGCTTCCGGACGGGTGACGAACGGTTCTTTTAGAGGCGAACGCATGCCGGTGTGGCTCGACACGCGCGACAGCGACTTCGAGGCGCGCTTCGTCGCCTTCTTAGGCGCGAAGCGCGAAGCCGCGGAAGAGGTCGATGCGGACGTCGCAAAGATTTTGACGGACGTGCGCGTCCGCGGCGACGCCGCGCTGTTCGAACTCACCAAGCGCTTCGACAGGTTTGACCCGGACGAGGTCGGATTGCGGGTGAGCGCCGACGATCTCGACGCCGCGGTCCGCGCCTCTCCGCCGGCGGCGCTGGACGCGTTGCGGTTGGCTCAAAGGCGCGTCGCAGCCTATCACGAACGCCAGCGTCCAAGCGACGTCAGCTTCACTGACGAACTCGGCGTCGAGCTCGGCTGGCGGTGGCGGGCGATCGAGTCAGTCGGGCTTTACGTGCCCGGCGGCCTCGCGAGCTACCCGTCGTCGGTCGTCATGAATGCGACGCCTGCAAAGGTCGCGGGCTGCGGGCGCATCGCGATGGCTGTTCCCGCCCCGCAGGGCGAGATCAATCCGC
>Ga0187782_10001781_pt1 | contig 15816 bp, 11 predicted proteins | sample 0715_SJ02_MP15_2_FD_132454 | JGI IMG/M metagenome (GOLD analysis project Ga0187782, IMG submission 132454) | Tropical peat soil microbial communities from peatlands in Department of Meta, Colombia - 0715_SJ02_MP15_20_MG | ecosystem: Environmental > Terrestrial > Soil > Wetlands > Peat | place...
AAGGTGGACCGCGACGAGCGCCCGGACATCGACAGCCGCTACCAGGCCGCCGTCTCCGCCATCAGCGGGCAGGGCGGCTGGCCGCTGACCGCGTTCCTCACGCCCGACGGCAAGCCCTTCTACGGCGGCACGTATTTCCCGCCCGATGAACGCATGGGCCGTCCCAGCTTCAGGCGCGTGCTCTTGTCGATCGCCGGAGCTTTTCGCGAAAAGTATTCCGACGTTCGCGAGCAGGCCGACCTGGTGATGAACGCGCTCTCGCAGGCCGAGTCCTTCACCGGCCGCTCGGCGGCGCTCTCTCCCCGGATCGTGGAGAGCATCGTGCGCTCGGCCACGCGCCTGTTCGACGTGGAGCACGGCGGCTTCGGCACAGCGCCGAAATTTCCGCATGCGTCCATCCTCGATTTGATCATCGACCGCTACGCGCGCAGCGGCGAGCCGCACCTCAAGACCGTCATCGAGACCACGCTCACGCACATGGCGCGCGGCGGCGTCTACGACCAGCTCGCTGGCGGTTTCCATCGCTACTCGGTGGACGAGCGCTGGGTGGTGCCGCACTTCGAGAAGATGTCCTACGACAACTCGGAGCTGCTCAAAAACTACGTGCACGCCTGGCAGGCGCTCCACGACCCGTTCTTCGCCGAGGTGGCGCGAGACATCATCCGTTGGATGGACGAGGTGCTCAGCGACCGCGAGCGCGGCGGCTTCTACGCCTCACAGGACGCCGACATCAACATGGAAGACGACGGCGACTACTTCACCTGGACGCTCGAGGAAGCTCGCGCCGTGCTCGGTGAGGACGAGCTCAAGGCCGCCGGCTATCACTACGACGTCGGCGAAATCGGCGAAATGCACCATAACCCGCAGAAGAACGTGCTGCACGTGCGCTCATCGGTGGAGGAGATCGCCGCCCGCATGGGCGTGTCGGCCGAGCGCGTGCGCGCGCTGCTCGATTCCGCCAGGCAGAAAATGCTTGCCGCGCGCCTGAAGCGCCAGACGCCCTACGTGGACAAGACGGTCTATGTGAACTGGAACGCGCTGTGTGTCTCCGCTTATCTTGACGTTGCCCGGGTGTTGCAGCTCGACCAGACCCGCCACTTTGCCCTGCGCTCACTCGACAGAATTCTGGCGGAAGCCTGGAAGCCGGAGACTGGATTGATGCACGTCGTCGCTTACTCTGACCCGGCGGCGCAGCATCGTGATGTTCCCGGACTCCTCGACGATTACGCTTTCACCGTCATCGCCTGCCTCGACGCCTATGAGGCCACCGCCGCGCTCAGCTATTTCAACTTCGCCCGCCGCATCGGCGACGCCATGATCGAGCGCTGTTATGACGAGGCTGGCGGCGGGTTCTTCGATGTAGAAAAGTCAAAATCCTCAACCTTGGCTAAGGAGGCCAAGGGTAGGGCACCCGAAACTGAGGGCGCGGCACCCAGTGCATCGAAGATCGGTGCGCTTTCCGCCCAGCGCAAGCCGTTCCAGGATTCGCCCACTCCTGCCGGAAACTCCGCTGCCGCTATCGCGCTGCTGCGGCTCTACGCCTACACCCACGACGAGAGCTATCGCGAAAAGGCGCAGCGTACGCTGGAAGTTTTTGCCGGCATGGCGGAGCAGTATGGCATTTTCGCCGGGACGTACGGCATCGCCGCTTCGCTGTTCAGCACGCCGCACACGCAGGTGGTGGTCGTCGGAGGCGAGCAAGCGGATAAGCTCTATGCGGCGGCGGTCGCCGGCTTCGCGTTAGGCAAGTCGGTGGTGCGAATTCCGGGAGAGAACGAAGCCGCGCCACAGAACCTGCCGCCGGTGCTAGCGGAAACAATCCCGAACTTGCCGGAGGTGAAGGCGGGTAAGCCGGTTGCAGTGGTGTGCTCGAATTTTACCTGCCAGCCGCCGGTGAGCGATGCGGAGGTGCTGGCCGCGGCGCTGCGCGCAGCGTCATGACGGTTAGCCGGTCGGCGCAGACCTACGCTGTCGCGCCGCTCAATCATGGTCCAGACAGCTTCCCCTCGCCTGATAAAAGAGCCTCCCAGGCGGTTGACGGATGCCCAGCGATGTGCTGCACTCTAGTGCCTCAAACCGGAGGCAAACATGGCGCGCATCACTCAGTTACTGATTGAGGCCGAACACAAGCCCGGGACCCTGGCTACCATCTGCTCGGAACTGGCTGCCAAGGCCGTCAACATCACAGCCATCATGGCCGCCCCTGACCAACCCGGCGGACTGCGCCTGGTTGCCACCCCGCTCGGCGCGGCCAGGAAGGTGCTGGAAGCGCTGCACGTCCCCTATCGCGAGGAAGACGCCATCGCGGTGCGCATCACGGACCGCCCGGGCGCGCTGGGCAAGGTGACCCGCAAACTCGCCGATGCCAACGTCAACATACTCTACGCGTACGGCTCTATCGTGAAGGGCGAGCAGCGGGCCCTGATCGTGCTGGGCGTCTCCGACGTCGCGAAGGCGGAGAAGCTGGCGTGAAGGTGGCCGGGCCTAACACTGGTGGATGTAGGCACGCATCAACCTGACCTCTTCATCCCGCTCAGTCAGATTGCGCAACAGGATGTCGCGTAGCGACACGACCCCTTTCAGCCGCTTGCCGTCGCAGACCGGAAGATGGCGGAAGCTGTGTTCTTTCATCAGCATCATGCAGTGCTCGATGCTTTCCCGTATATCCACGGTGAGAGGACTTCCAGTCATGACGTCGCAGACGCGAATGCGCGCCGGGTCGTGCGCTTCCGCCACCACGCGCTTCATGATGTCACGCTCGGAGAAGATGCCGACCAGTTCGCAGTCGCGCAACACCGCGACAGCGCCCACGTTATGCGCGACCATCTGCCGCGCCGCCTCAAGCACGGTCTGTTCCGCCGTGATTGTGTGCGGTACTTTGTCCTTGATCAGGTCATAGATCGTCGGCATAAAGCTACTCCCGGCCCGGCTGGCCAACCGCAAGGGGCAGACATAATAACTATTCGGCAGGCTGGAAGCGAGAGTTTCTTCAACTATTGGTTCATGAACAGGAAGTAGGAACAAGTCCACAGGCGGGTTGGGATGCTGCCTCGCGGACGCGCGGTCAGAATCACATTGTAATCGTCGGTCACTTCGAGGTGGTCGAGCACCGACTCACCGGCAGAAGGCTGGACGAGAGCCAGCGAGCGCAGAAACTCGTATACGTCGTCGCCGCCATACCCGGGCGCCGCGAAGGAAAGCTCGGTCGGTTCCTCGGCGAAATGCCAGCCCAGGGACGCGGCCATCGCCACCGCCTTCTCGTATTCCGCCTCCGGCACCATGCCTGGGGCGGGATTGTCGAAGATGATGCGTAGCTTGCGTTCGTCCTCACGGCTGAACTCACGCACCATGAGCGACATGGATTTGGCCGTTGCCTTCCAGTCCACGTGGCGCGCCGAGTCCTCGGGCAGGTGCTCGCGGATGCGATAGAGATCGTGCCCGCGGCCGCGCATGAAGGCCTCGAACTCGCCGGTGATCATCGGCAGGATCTCGAACATCTCGTCCGGGGGCTCGACCGACGGATAGACGATGATCTCGCGCTCCATCGCGACCCGCCTTGTCTTCACCAGGAAGGCAAAGGGAAAGCGGGTGGCGATGCCGAAGCTGTGCTGTTCATAGCGTCCGCGGCGCGCGAAATTCAGCTCCACGTCTGCGGTGGCAGCGCTTCTGGCGGCAATATAAGGGAAGTAGACGGGGGTGGTGAAGATGGCGGGTGCGGAAGCAGTCTGGCGCCGCACCCGCAACTGCACGTCGGGGACCCGGAACCACTGCCGGCCGGGCTCGGCGTGGAAGGGAAAACCGAAGCTCGAGCGTTCCCATCGCCAGAGTCTGCGGGACGTTTTCGGCCCCGGCGGCACTATGCTGACAGATAACGAGGGCGAGCGCCGGCGGCGATTGCGCAGCATCAGGCGCGCCACCGCGGTCGTGCCCGCGAAAACGTGCGCCGGTACGGATACATCCAGTTCCAGCCCGCGCAATACAGCCGCCGACGCCACTCCGGAAACCACAATGGCCGCCAGCATCGCCGAGACCACGATGAACAGCAGGTTGTTGGCGCTGGTGAGCGCCGCAATTCCGACCACCAGCACGCAGAAGCTGTAGGCCAGCCCTTCGCGGGTGACGTCGTAATCCAGGGCGTTGCGCACTCTGCCGATCGCTACTCTGCGTGCCAGATAGGGAACGGTGGTTACCGCGACCGCGCCCGCCAGCACCAGCGCCAGCGAGGCCAGTACTACCGTGGCCAGAAGGTTTCCTGATTCACGGGTGACGGTGGAGAAAAGCGCGGCCGCAAAGGCCAACGCCAGCCCGGCGAGCGCGAGGAAGAAGCGTATCCACGCGCCGCGCTCGATCCCGGAAAACGCCGATTGGATGGACTGCCGCATCGCAATTGTAGCGCCGCCGGTCAGAGGTCGGCGCTACAGGGAATTCTATCGAGGAGTAAGATTAATGCATAAAGACTTCGCGTTATGGCTACCTTGAAGCAAATCCTCGATCAGAACGTCCGCGAAGCGGCGCCTGAGCTTTACGAGAAGCTAGACCGCAACCGCGTGCGCTGCTATTCCTGTGGACATCAGTGCCCCATCCCCGAGGGTCAGCCGGGAGTGTGCAAAGTCCGCTACAACCAGGGAGGTACGCTCTACGTGCCCTGGGGCTACGTGGGCGGCGTGCAATGCGATCCCATCGAGAAGAAGCCGTTCTTCCACGCGCATCCCGGGGCGCTGGCCTATAGCTTCGGAATGCTGGGCTGCGACCTGCACTGCTCCTACTGCCAGAACTGGGTGACGTCGCAGGCGCTGCGCGACCCGCAGGCGGTTTCGCCGCCGCTCGCGGCCACTCCGGAGGCGCTGGCGCGGGAAGCCATCGAGATGGGCGCCAAGGTGGTGGTGAGCACCTACAACGAGCCGCTGATCACGAGCGAATGGGCGGTGGCCATCTTCAAAGAGGTTAAGGCCGCTGGGCTCGAAACTGGTTTCGTCTCCAATGGCAACGGCACTCCGCAGGTACTGGAATATCTGCGTCCGTGGGTGGATCTGTATAAGGTCGACCTGAAGAGCTTCGACGACGGCCACTATCGCCAGCTCGGGGGGCGCATCGAGCCCATCTTGCGGACCATTCGTAGTCTGTACGAGATGGGATTCTGGCTGGAGATCGTCACCCTGCTCATACCGGGCTTCAACGATTCCGATGATGAGCTAAAGCGGATGACGGAGTTCCTGGCCGGGGTGTCGCCCGACATCCCTTGGCACGTTACCGCCTTCCACCAGGATTACAAGATGACCGATCCTGACAGCACGCCGCCGGAGACCCTGATGCGCGCCGCCGCCATTGGCCGCAACGCGGGCTTGCGCTTCGTCTATGCAGGGAACCTGCCGGGGGCGATCGGAGACCTGGAGAACACCTATTGCCCGAACTGCAAGACCTTGCTGGTCGAGCGCCACGGCTACTTCATACAGGGATACCACCTCACGCCGGACGGTGCCTGCCCCAAGTGCAACCGCCAAATCCCCGGTCGCTGGGACTGCGCCTTCGAGGGCCAGATGACCTCGCGACCATTCCTGCCCCGCTTCCGCGCCCGCTCGCCGCTGATTTCGCTGTCATAGCTTGAGGCAGATGTTCCACGCGCTTGTATGCCTCTTTTTTCCGCGCTCAGCGACTTGCAGACCTAGCAGCCGGAGCCGGCATTTCTTGCATCTAAGTTGTATGCATGTCGAAATCTGAGTGAACTTACATGCGCAGATGGTTGAACGTCTGCGACAAGGAGAATCAGAATGAGGTACGAACAAAGCGCGGTCCGTGCTTTCGAAAGCAGCATTGCCGGAAGTTATCCGCGCTCCGGCTGGGTTTCAGGTCTTCGCCGAAATTCAAGTCACAAGAGTCGGCTTGTCATCGTTGCGATCATAGTTTCGCTGGTCGCCCTGTTCGCTCTTCACGCGACGGCGCAGGAGTACACACCACCGCCGCCTCCGCCGCCGGCTGCGGCGCCAGCTACGCCAGCGCCGCCACCCGCAACGGCTCTTACGCAGGCGCAGCTGGACCACCTGGTCGCAAGAATCGCGCTCTATCCTGATCCGCTGCTGGCGCAGATCTTCGCCGCGTCTTCCTACTGGGAGCAAATCCCAGAGGCTTCCGCGTGGGCGAACCACCACAGCTATCTGACCGGCAACGCGCTGGCCGATGCTATCCGCGAGGACAATCTGCAGTGGGACCCGAGCGTGCTCGCGCTGCTGCCGTTCCCCTCGGTGCTCAGCATGATGGCGCAGGACCCCACCTGGACACAGCAGCTCGGCAATGTGGTTCTGGCCGATCGGGCAAGCGTAATGGATGCGGTCCAGCGGCTGCGCCACGAGGCATATCAATATCACTATCTGCAGCCGACTCCGTATTACAACGTGGTTGATTCAGCGGGCGAGCTCGAGATCCTGCCGGTCAATCCCGCTTACATCTACGTTCCCACCTACAATCCGCTGCTTGTGTTTGCGGCGCCGGCTCCCGGATTTTTTGTCGGAAGCGCCATTCGCTTCGGTCCGGCAATCATCATTGGGCCCGCGTTTGCTCCCTTTGGATGGGTGCATCCTTATTTCGGATGGCGCGCCCACACCATCTTCTTCGACCACACGCCCTGGGTGCGAGGTTGGGAGAATCGCGGCTACTACGTTCATCCCTACGCACATCCGTATGTCCGGAGGCCAGAACCGCGCGTAGAGCATCACGAACCTGGACGGCGGTAAGAGCCTTATTGCCGGCAGACCCTTGGTATCGGCTTAGCCCTGCTCGCCGCGCGCGCTGAGCCGATACCTGCGCCACCCGAACGCGAGCACGACCAACACGATGATGGCGATCAGCAGATTCACCCGCCCCATCACGCGGACCAGGGCGTTCCACTGGCTGCCGAAGAAATAGCCGACCAAGGAGAGGGTAGTAACCCACACCGAAGCGCCGAGCAGGTTGAAGATCACAAACTGGCGCCACGGCATGCGCAGGACGCCGGCCAGCGGCCCGGCGATGATGCGCATTCCGAAGATGAAACGGGCGAAGAAGATCGCAACATGGCCATGGAGGGCGAATAGCCGCTCGCCCCGCCGGATAGTGGTGTCCTTGATACGGAAAATGTGCTGGTAACGCTTGAGCAGGGGCCGGCCGCCGTGGTGCCCGATCAGGTAGCCCAGGTTATCACCCATAGTGCAAGCCGCTATTCCCAGCAGAATTATGTAGGGCAGGTGCAGTCGGCGCTCCTCATAGGCGAGGAAGCTGGCAAACAGCAGGACAGTTTCGCCGGGCAGTGGAATCCCAGCGTTCTCCAGCAGCAGCACGGCTGGCACGGTCCAATAGCCCCATTCGCGAAAGTGGTCAGCGAGCACTCGGAACAACCACGGTCCCATGTGGCCGGTCTCCTCTGGCCTACAAATGGTTTACGAAGGCAGCGAACGCGATAGTACAGGCAGGCTTCTACTTCTTCCAAGCGGCAGACAAGTTCGTGCGGCAGGCAACCGTCATCCAGCAACCGTCGTCCAAAGAAGTGACATCGCCTCTGTCGCTTCTGTTATTGGGGAGTCGGGTTTCTGGCTCCCCGTTTTTGCACTGTTAACAGGTTTTTCTCATCGCCGGCGTCAAAATACACTAATTCAGATGTAGATTCCAAAATTTGTAGTTTTTCGCCAAGGTTGCGGCTATAATCGCATAAGTCTATCCAAATGATACGCTTAGCCGAAGCCTTATGAGCGCGCTGCTGGACTCGAAGTTGCATAGCATTCCCCGAGGAGGGGTGCGTCCGGAGATACGCCGGCTCCGCGCGCCTATGACACGAGAGTTTCAAATCCGCTCGGCTGTAATTCTTGCTCTTTGTACCTTGACGGCGGTGATCTTTGCGGTTTTGAACTACCGCAAGGAAGTCCAGTTTCAGGTTCCCTTTGACGGCGTCTGGTGGGTAGAACACGAGGGCTGGCTGCGTGCGCAGCGAGTGATCGCAGGCGGTCCTGGGGAAAAGGCCGGCATTAAGGATGGCGATGAACTGGTCGCCATTAATAACCAGACGGTCAACACCATCCCCCAGCTTACTGGCCGCATCTTCCGACTGGGTGTCTGGACCAACGCCACCTATTCGCTGGTCCGCCATGAGGTTCCTCTCGATGTCCCGATCATTCTCGTGCCGGCGGACAAGTCGCTTAACAACGGCTTCCGGCTGATCGCGCTTATCTACCTTGGCATCGGACTTTATGTGCTTCTTAGGCGCTGGAGCGCGCCTAAGTCCACGCACTTCTATGTCTTCTGCCTGGTCTCGTTTGTTTTTTATTCCTTTCACTATGTGGGGAAGCTGAACGCCTTCGATCAGGTCATTTACTGGGCGAACGTGGTCGCCTGGCTGTTGCAGCCGGCTTTGTTCTTGCACTTTGCGCTCACCTTCCCCGAGCCTAAGGAATTCGTTCGCAAGAACCGCTGGGTCGTGCCAGTGGTTTATGTGCCTGGGCTGTTGCTGCTGGGATTGCACGTCTGGGTACTGAGGACACGAGCCGCAAGCGAACTGCTGCGCTGGAACCTCGATCGGCTGGAGATGTTCTACCTGGCCACCCTCTTTGCCGTGGCGGCGTTAGTTTTCTGGAACACCTACCGACGGGCGCACACGCCCATCCTGCGACAACAGCTGAAGTGGGTGACCCGCGGCACGATTCTGGCGATTACGCCGTTCACGCTGTTCTATGTAGTGCCGTTCCTGGCCGGGACACTGCCCACAACGCTGATGACGGTTTCCGCGTTCTCGCTGGTGTTCCTGCCGCTTACCTTCGGCTATGCCATCGTCCGCTACCGCCTGATGGACGTGGACATCATTTTCAAGCGCGGCATGGCCTACACTCTGGCGGCAGCGGCCATTCTTGGCCTCTATTTCGGCGCCGTCGGGGTGGCTGCCGAGATCGTCCACACGCGCATGCCGGGGGCAGGCCCGGCCGGTTTGATAGTGGCCATGATTGTGGCCGCGCTCCTGTTCGACCCCATCAAGAGCTGGATCCAGGAGCGTCTGGACCGCGTGTTTTATCGTAAGCGTTACGACTACCGCCGCACCCTGATCGAGTTCGGCCGCGACCTCAGCTCGGAGACCGACTTGAGCAAGATGCTGGGTTCGGTGACTGACCGCCTTTCGCGCACCCTGCTGGTGGACCGCCTCGGCGTCTTCCTCGCCGACTCCGAAGAGCCGGAGCGTTTCCGTCTGGCCAAATCGTTCGGCATCTCAGACACGGGCGGGCTCGACCTGACTTTTCTGGAGCGGGAGACCTTCGAAGCCGGGCACCTGTTTTATGAGAACACCCACCAGGCGGTGCGTGAGTCACCCACCGCCCAGCAGGCCATTGCCCGCCTTGACCTGAATTACTACATTCCATGTACCGTGCAGAACCGCCCGATTGCGGTGCTGGGGCTGGGCAAAACCATCGAGGGCGATTTCCTCTCCAGCGAAGACGTGGAACTGCTGCAGACGCTGGCGGGGTACATCGGTATTGCCATCCAGAACGCCCGTCTCTTCGCTTCGCTGGAGCAGAAGGTCCTGCAGTATGAACGCCTGAAGGACTTCAACGAGAACATTGTGGAGTCCATCAGCGTCGGCGTGCTGGCGGTGGACCTGGAAGACCGGATCGAGTCCTGGAACTCGCAGATGGAGGTCATGTACGCCAAGCCGCGCGTCGATGTCCTGGGGCGCCCGCTCAGCCAGGTCTTCCCGGCGTCGTTCACGGAGAACTTCTACCGCGTGCGCAAGACCGCCGGTATTCACAACCTTTACAAGTTCCGCCTGGAGACTCCTACGGGGGATGCGCGCGTCACCAACATTGCCATCGCCCCGCTGGTGACGCGGCGCTTCCACGTGATCGGACGGCTGATCATCGTGGACGACATCACCGAGCGGGTGGCGCTCGAGGCGCAGCTCTCGCAGGCTGACAAGATGTCCTCCATCGGCCTTCTGGCCGCGGGCGTGGCCCATGAAGTGAACACGCCGCTGGCCGTCATCTCCTCATATGCGCAGATGCTGGCCAAGCAGCTCACTGGCGATGAGAAGAAGTCGGCGCTGATGGAGAAGATCACGCGCCAGACGTTTCGCGCCTCTGAGATCGTCAACAACCTGCTGAACTTCTCCCGCACCAGCGGCAGCGAATTTGGCGAGATCGATCTGAACAAGGTGATCCACGACACGCTTACGTTGCTCGAACACCAGTTCAAGACCGCGCGCATCGGCGTCCACTGTGATCTCCCCTCCGGATTGCCGCCCATCCAGGGCAATGCCGGGCGGCTGCAACAGGTCTTCCTGAATCTGTTCCTGAACGCCAAGGACGCCATGCCCAACGGCGGGCAGTTGACGGTCGCCACCGCCAACGGCGCTGGCGTCGGCGTTTCTGTCAGGGACACAGGCTCCGGTATTGCGCCTGAGCACATCAATCGCATTTACGATCCCTTCTTCACTACCAAGAACGCGCCCAAGGACGGGCAAACCCGCGGCACCGGACTGGGATTGTCGGTGACCTATGGCATCATTCAGGAACATGCCGGGAAGATTCGCGTCGAGAGCCAGCCCGGTGCCGGCACCACGTTCCACCTGGAATTCCCGCGAGTAAGGAAGGCAGTCTCGGCCTGAGAGCTGCGACGAGGGACCCTGATGGCTGAAGCAGCAGTACTCCAACGAATGCCGATGAGTCAGGAAGATGTACCCCCGGCGTCGGTCTTGATCGTGGACGACGAATCCGAGATTTGCGAGTCGCTCCAAACCCTGCTGGAGCTGGAGGGGTACCGCGTCGAAATCGCCCAGAGCGGCGAGGATGGTCTGTCGCGCATCGCCGGCAAGCCTTACGACCTGGTGCTGCTCGATCTGGCGCTGCCCGGCAAGAACGGCATGGAGGTGCTAGCGGACATCCGCGAGCGCGATCCCCAGCTCGCCGTCATCATGATTACCGCCTACGGCACCGTGGAGAACGCCGTCAACGCCATGCAGGCGGGCGCTGCCAACTTCATCCAGAAGCCTTGGGAGAATGAGAAGCTGCTGGCCGACGTGCGCGCCGCCATCGCCCGCCGCCGCGTCGAGGAAGAGAACATCCAGCTCAAGCGCGCGCTCAAGCAGCGCTACAACTTCGAGAGCATCGTGGGCAAGAGCGAGACCATGCTGCGCCTGCTGGACCTGGTAGGTCAGGTTGCGCCCAGCCGCTCCACCATCCTCATACAGGGTGAAAGCGGGACGGGCAAGGAGCTGATCGCCAAGGCCATACACATGAACTCCCCGCGCAAGGAGCGGCCGTTCGTGCCGGTCAATGCCGGCTCCATGCCCGCCGACCTGCTGGAGTCCACACTGTTCGGCCACGTCAAGGGAGCGTTTACAAGCGCCGTCGCCTCCAAGAAAGGCCTCTTTGAAGTGGCCGATCGGGGCACGCTGTTCCTGGACGAGATCGGCACCATGAGCCTGGAAACGCAGGCCAAGATCCTGCGCGTGTTGCAGGACCGCAAGTTCATGCACCTGGGCGGAGTGCAGGAGATCCAGGTGGATGTGCGGGTCATCGCCGCCACCAACGTCGACCTGAAGAAGCAGGTGCAGGAAGGCCGCTTCCGCGAAGATCTCTACTATCGCCTGAACGTCATTACCCTGGAGCTGCCGCCGCTGCGCAATCGCCGCGAGGACATCCCCCTGCTGGTCGAGCACTTCCTGCAGACTTTTTGCGCCGAAAACTGCCAGTCGCCCAAACAGATATCCACCGAAGCCCTGCGGCCGCTGCTGGACTACGACTGGCCCGGCAACGTGCGCGAGCTCGAGAACGTGGTGGAGCGCGCCGTGGTGCTGTCCTCGGGCCCGATCATCGGGGCCGATCTGCTGCCGCCCAGCGTGACCGGGCGCGACGCGGTGGCGCGCGTCCTCGATTCCAACCCCGAGGCCAGCCTGTTCGACATCGTCGATGACTGCCAGCGTCGTGTCATCGTCAACATGCTGGAGCGCTGCAACTGGAACCAGACAGAGGCAGCCGAGCGCTTCCACATACCGCTCTCCACGCTCAATCAGAAGATCAAGCGCCTCAATATCGAGATCAAACGCAAGAATGGGAAGTAGCGAGCGCTCGGCTTCCGCCATTGTCATGGCGAGCGAAGCGAGGCCTCTATACATTTGTCGATGGGCCGAATAGCCTGGATTCCTCGCTGCGCTCGGAATGACACTTCCAAAAGCTGCGGTCTCCTTCTTGCTATCGTCTAACTGCTTTCTTCGGTCTTCCGCCCAGTCTTCCATTCGCTCGGGAAGCGGCTTTCTTGGCTGCGCTTCTGGATTTGCCTCCCATTTGCCCGAGCCTGGACGCCATCCACTGCTTCGAGCCAAGAAAACCCTCCAGCAGACCCGGCAGGTAGAGGTCTGCATCCAGCCTGGGAAAGTGGATCCCGAAGCCCGATGGAGCGATCTCGATTTCCTCAAGCTGTGATGGCTTGGCGTTTTCCAAACCTTGTGCGTCGCGTGGGGAAAAACTGATCGCCACCTTCGAACTGAGTTGGATCACAATGCGATCGTTTTCGCGATCGTAATGCGCGGCAACTGCCCCGGGAACAGACGCCTGCAGTTCCTTAGCACGCCGGTTCGCCAGTTCGAAATTGTCATGCACTGCCATGAATATCCTCCCATGCCTTGCATAGCGCTGATTGGCGCTCCATCAGCCCAGTTTCGACGTAGTCCCTCGAATCTGAGAACTGGCGGCATTCTCAAGTCCCATAATATCCTAAGCGCTTGGGTTTAGGCAAGGATGTATAAAATAGAGTCAAGAACATGAAAACCTCAAATCCCCCAGCCGAAACAGCAGCGAGTCCGCCCGCCGAAGTTCGCCCGTCGAATTTCCTGCGCGACATCATCGTCGATGACTTGAAGACGAAGAAGTTCGGCGACGCCGTGATCCAGACGCGCTTTCCACCCGAGCCCAACGGGTATCTCCACATCGGGCATGCCAAGGCCATCTGTCTCGACTTCGGGCTGGCCGACGAATTCGGCGGCAAGACCAACCTGCGCTTCGACGACACCAACCCTGAGAAGGAAGAGACCGAGTACGTCGAATCCATCATGGAGGACGTACGCTGGCTGGGCTTCGAGTGGGACGGCCTCTACTACGCCTCCGATTATTTTGACCAGCTCTACGACTGGGCGCTCAAGCTCATCAAGGAGGGCAAAGCGTACGTGGACGATCTCTCGGCTGATGAAATCCGCGAGTATCGCGGCACGCTGACGAAGCCTGGCAAGAACAGCCCGTACCGCGAGCGCTCAATCGAAGAGAACCTCGATCTGTTTCAACGCATGCGCGCCGGCGAATTCCCTGATGGCTTGCGGGTGCTGCGGGCGAAGATCGACATGGCTTCGCCCAACCTCAACATGCGCGACCCGGTGATGTACCGCATTCTGCACGCCGAGCACCATCGCACGGGCGACAAATGGTGCATCTATCCCATGTACGACTACGCGCACGGGCAGTCGGATTCGATCGAGCGCGTCACCCACTCGATGTGTACGCTCGAGTTCGCCGACCATCAGCCGCTCTATCGGTGGTACATCGAGCAGTTGGGCATCTTTCCCTCGCAGCAGTATGAGTTCGACCGTCTCAACCTCACCTACACGCTGCTGAGCAAGCGCAAGCTGCTGCAGCTGGTGCGCGACGGCCATGTGCACGGCTGGGACGATCCCCGCATGCCTACGCTTTCCGGCATCCGGCGCCGCGGCTATCCGCCGGAAGCCATTCGCAGCTTCGTCATTCAGGCCGGTGTCTCGCGCACCAACGGCATCACCGATTTTGCCATGCTCGAGCACTTCGTGCGCGAGGACCTGAACCGGCGCGCCCCGCGCGTGATGGCCGTGCTGCAGCCGTTGAAGCTGGTGATCGATAACTATCCCGAGGGCCAGAGTGAAGAGTGCGAGGCGGTCAACAACCCGGAGGATCCCGCTGCCGGTACGCGCAAGGTGCCGTTCTCGCGCGTCCTCTATATCGAGCAGGATGACTTTCGCGAGGTCCCGCCGAAAGGCTACTTCCGGCTGTCGCCCGGCCGTGAGGTGCGGCTCCGCTACGGATATTTTGTGAAGTGCACCAACGTGGTCAAGAATGGCGATGGCGAGGTCGTCGAGGTACATTGCACTTACGACCCCACGACGCGCGGCGGCAATGCTCCCGACGGGCGCAAAGTGAAAGCTACCATCCACTGGGTCTCGGCCGCACACGCCATCGGCACCGAAGTACGGCTCTACGACAAGCTTTTCACCAAGCCCGATCCCAGCCAGCTGGAGGAAGGCGAGGACTTCACCGCGAACCTGAATCTGCTCTCGCTCGAAGTCGTCGGAGATGCGAAGCTCGAGCCGTCGCTTGCCAGCGTCGCCGTGGGCTCGCGCTACCAGTTCGAGCGCCTGGGATATTTCTGTGTCGATCCCGACTCCGCGCCCGGCAAACCAGTATTCAACCGTACGGTGGCGCTGAAAGACACTTGGGCGAAGATTGAGAAGAAAGCGGGATGAAGAAAATCCCCACCCCTTCCTTGTGTCATCCCGAGCGGCTTCCAGCCGCGAGGGATCTTGGTTTGCCACACCAAGATCCCTCGTTGCGTTTGCCTCGCATGCTCGGCGCGCGCTTGCTCGGGATGACAGTTGGATAAGACACCATCCAATTGCCTGTGGTAAAAGCGTTGCGTGCTCAGGAAGCGCTTCGGATGGCCGCAGGTGTTCGCGTCGCTACTGCTTGGGGCCTTCCTGCTGCAATCACTGTGGGTCGTCCACCGCACGCCGCTGCGCTGGGCGGAGGCGGCGTATGCGCAGGCCGGTCTTGATCAGCTAGCCGGAAAGACCTTGCCGCGCGACTCCGGTGCGTTACCGGCGCCGGCGGCGGTCGCGGCCGCTCCCATCATTGTCGCACGTTGGTTCCTCCCGCAGCTCCCGCCTGAAAGTTTGAAATGGCTGTTGCGCCTGCCCTTCGTCGCGATCGGCTGGCTACTGGGCGCCTCCATCTGGTACGTGGCTCGGCGGCTGTATGGTAACGCTGGCGGCTATACGGCGCTCGCCCTCTACTGTTTCTCGCCCGCTGTGCTCTTTCCTTGGCCCGGGCCGGTGGCCATCGGCAGCCTGGGGACCTTTGGGATGATCTTCGTGGCCATCGCGGCGGCCCACACGCTGTATGCGCCGGCTGGTCCCGCGACCTGGGAACTGCGGTCGCGCTGGCGGAGGATCGTCCTGCTGGGTGTAGCGATTGCCCTGGGCGCGGGCTCCGGCTTCTGGGCGGTCAGCCTGATTGTGCTCGCGGTGGGGTTCATGCTGTACCTCGTTCCCGAGCGCTGGCTGGCGTCGCTGGGACTGGTACTGTCATCCTGTGCCGTCGCCTTCCTCCTGCTGTTGGCGAGCTTCGGATTCCGTCCGCGCGCGCTCGCCACCGTGGTTGTCCAGGCGCAATTCCCGAGGTTCCAGAGTGGGGCGGTCGCCAGCGAGTTGCTGCGCCCTTATGTGACCGGCATGCGCTCGCTGGAAAGCGCGGTCTTGCTGGCGCTGGCGGTGATCGCGGTGGTTGCGTATCTTGCCTGGCGCCGATGCCGTTACTTTGGGAACACTGCCCCGCTGCTGGTGGTGCTGGTGCTCAGTGGTCTCGGGACTTTTGTTGACGTCTTCGTAGGAGCCTTCCCCGAGAGAGCTACCCCGTTTCTTTATGTGTTTATCGGGGGTGTCTTCGCCGATCTACTGGAAGGGCATTCTCGCAACACCTTCAGGCTGTTGCTGTTAGGGCTGCTGGCGGCGTATGCGGCGGCCGCGGTGGTAAAGGTGGTCCAGATGCACGCCACTGGCTTGTACTAAAAACCACG
>Ga0187782_10001782_pt1 | contig 15801 bp, 14 predicted proteins | sample 0715_SJ02_MP15_2_FD_132454 | JGI IMG/M metagenome (GOLD analysis project Ga0187782, IMG submission 132454) | Tropical peat soil microbial communities from peatlands in Department of Meta, Colombia - 0715_SJ02_MP15_20_MG | ecosystem: Environmental > Terrestrial > Soil > Wetlands > Peat | place...
CAGCGGGCGAATCGGCTCGACGAGCGGGATCATCGACAGTGCACTGTTCGTGGGGTCGAAGGGAGGTATGGTATCGAGAGCGGCGCCGAGCGAGAGCGCGAGGTTGTGGTAGGGCTGCGTCGTCGCGTTGATCGGGGTGCCGTGCGCGCCGACGGCGAGGCTCTGGCCGGTCCCCACGATGCCCACCCAGTCCCACGGGCTCGACACCCGTCCGTCCAGGCTCGCATCGGCAGAAGCGGCGTCCTCCGCGACCGCCACGGCCGCGTCGGTGGACGCGGCGGGCGCCGTTTCCTTGACCGGCGGCGAGCTGGAGCAGGCACCGGCGACCATCAGCGGCGCGACGCTCGCAAGAACCGACAGGCAATAGACGCGTGGAGACATGGCGACCCGTTCGCTGTGGCGGGCGGAGCATGGCGCGTCTCGCCGTCGAGGTCTTCTCATACGTGGCGATCGGCGGGCCTATCATTTTCGGTCGACCCACCCGCGGCGAGGGCGGCGAGGTAGACCCGCGGAGCTGCGCCGAAGCGAGCGCGAAATACGCGGTGGAACTGCGCATAGCTTCCGAAGCCGGCCTCCAGGGCCGCGGCCAGAAGGTTGCCTCCGCGTGGGTCCGCGCCGTCCAAGAAACGCGCGAGACGAAGCGTGTTGCGATGGTCCACGACGGAAGTGCGGGTTTCCTTCTTGAAGACCCGCGCCAGACGTCCGGCGCTCACGTGGACGCGCCGGGAGAGCGCCGCGCAGGTGAGCGTCGGGTCCGCCGCGAGAGCCCGCGTGACCTCGGTCACCAGCGGATGGCGGGGCTCGGGGCGCGCCTGACGGCTGGCCGTCAGCTGGTGACGACGACGATCGAGCGCCTGACCGAGGAGCGAGCAAACCAACGCCGCGCGAGCCTGCTGCGCCTCGTCGACGGGAGCGTGAGAGAGGGCCGTGTCGTTGAAGAGGGTCCCGATCGGCCCGCGCGGACCGAGGATCGCCGTGCATGCTACCCAGCCGCGGCCGAGGACTCGAGTTTCGTCCTTGCGCTGTGCGACCAACGGACAATCGCGGTAGACGCTCCAGAGCTGTCCCCGCCGCGCTCGATCGAACACGGCCTGATCGCCGGAGCCGAATGCGTACATGATGTGATGCTCGTCGACCGTCTTGCCCTGGTCGTCCGTGCCCCACGTCCCCATCATGGCTTGGTTCTTCGCATCCAGGACGAAAATGGCCGCGCGCTCCATGCCGAGCACCAGGCGACAGAGCTCGACCGCCCGGCGCAGCACCCGGTCGACGGCGGCCGCGGACGAAGCGCTCGTGGCGGACGACAGGAGCGAAGAAAACTGCCGAGGCGGCTGCGCGAGACGCAGGAGGCGAAGCGAGGGCACCTTGCCATCGAGGATGAGCCCCCAGTCTACGCGACGACGACGAGGTCTCTCGCTGCCTCTCTCGGTCTCGTCGTCTGGATTCGCACGTCGAGCCTTCATGGCAAATCATCATAGTCCCGGGCTGGGACCATGCTTCAGCGCTCACCACGAGCCAGCCAAAGAGCCAGCGGCGCGAACGCCGCGACGAGCGCCGCCGTGCCCAGGTAGGGCAGCTCCGTGCTCCCCGAGATGAGCGTCGTGCCCACCAGCGGACCGAATACCCCGCCCAGGTCACCGCAGAACTGCAGCAGCCCCGCGCCCGTGCCTGTGCGCTCGCGCGGCACGACGCGCCCCATCAAGACGAGCAGCGAGGGGCCGAGCCCCGCGGTGCCCAGCCCGACGAGCACCAGTCCCGCGACCACGCCGCCCGTCCGATGCGACAGGCCGATGACAGCCAGACCCGCAGCGAGCAAAGCCATGGCCACGGTCGCAACGCTCGCGTGCGCGTGGAAACGATCGCCCACCCGCCCAGCGACGGGTGTGACGGCCGCGTCGACGACGATCATGACCCCCATCAAGAGCCCGGCAGTCCCCTGCTCGTTGCGCGAGAACGCCGAAATGTGCCGATCGTGCACCAGCAGTGCAAGCGTCGTCAGGATCATGCCGCCGGCCGCGAAGTTGAGGACCATGTTGAGAACGCCCACGGCGAGCAGGCGCCGATCGCGCATGGCGCGGAGCGTCTCGACGAGCCGTGGCTGCCGCCGGAGCGGAACGCGCAGGTCGGGCACGCGTGCAAACGCGACCCCGAAGGCCAGCAGGACCGCGGCGGCGGCAATCGCGAAGGTCGCCGTATTGCCCAGCGCATCGGAAAGGAGCCCGCCCACCGAGAGACCCACCGGCACGCCGAGCACGACGGCGACACGCACCATCCCCGCCGCCTGACCGCTGTCCAGCGGCCCGCCCGCGTGGAGCGCGAGCGCCTGCGCCGCGATGAAGACACACGCCGAGCCGGGCCCGTGCAGCAGCCGCCCGGCGAGGAAGAACGGCCCCACGCAATGGGTTACGATGCCGAGTGCGTACAAAGCGAGCACGATCGTCTGGACGACCAGACCGACGAGGAGCGTGCGCCGCCCGCCAAAGCGATCGGCGCAGACACCGATCCACGGGCTCGAGACGACGCGCATCGCCCGATTGGCTGCCAGGATCACCCCGATGAACGCCAGCGGCAGCCCCTCGTGGAGCGCGACGAGGGGCAAGATTGGAAAAGCGATTCCGCCGGCGACCCCGGCAAGCAGCGTCCCCGGCGCCAGCGCAAACGCCATCGACCGCGCTGAGCGCGCGTGTCCTTCGATTCGGGAGTTCGGACCCCGGCGACCGCCTGGTGCGAGAGCTGGTTCAGTCGTCATCCTGCGGTGAGCCTCGAACGTGACGGCGGTAGGCCCCAGGCGGTAGCCCGAGCTCCTTGTGAAACGCGACGCTCAGCAGAGCGGCGCTCGTGAAGCCGCTCAGCTTGGCGAGTGGGGCAGGCGGTAGTGCGTCGTCGAGAGAAGCCGCTTTGCGGTTTCCACGCGAACCCGACGAATCTCCTGAAGGACGGTGCGACCTAGGACGGCGTGAAAGCGCCGCTCCAGCCTCCGCCGACTGGTCGCCACGGCCCGCGCCACCGAGGGGACGGTGAGCGCGCGGTCCGCATGCTCGTGGATCCAGCGCACAGCACGCGCCACGAGACTGTCTTCGATCGCGAGGGCATCGGTCGATCGCCTGGTCACCACCGGACCGGGGCCGATCACGACGCGTCGTCCGGCGATCGGCTCGCGCGACAGCGCCAGGCGCGCGAGCTCCGCGGCCTGGCGGCCCACGCGCTGCCACGGCACGCTCACGCTCGACAGCGGAGGGACGGTCAGCTCGCACGCCGTCGCGTCGTTGTCGACGCCGAGGACGGCAAGGTCCTCGGGCACACGAAGGTTACCAGCACGGGCGTAGCGAGCCACGACGAGCGCCCACGCGTCGCAGCACGCGAACACGCCGCAAGGGCGCGGCAATCGGTCGAGCCAGGACGAGATCGTGGCCGGATCCTCATGCGCACACGGAGCCGAGGCGCCGTTCGCGCGCCAGCCCGGCGAGACGCGCAACCCCGACGCCGTGGCCGCTTCGCGGAACGCTTGCTCCCGCGCAACCGCGAAGGGTGACTGGTCGTACCGGAACGTCGTGACTTGCCGCAGCCCTCTGTCCTGCAGGTGCTCGAGAGCGGCCCGTGCAATCCGCACCTCGTCCAGACAGACCGAAGGGATTCCCCCGCAAGTCCGATCGTCGTTGACGGACAGGACGATTCCGGAATCGCCGGACGCGGACCAGTCCCCCTGGACTTCCGGACCGAGGACTGTCACCGCAGGTTTCCACGTCCGGCCCAGCCATTCAAGGCTCGTTCCGGGATAGTAGTGAAGCAGGTCCCAGCCCAGCTCGTGAGCCACGGGGCTGAACCCGCGGAGGATCCCTCGCGACCAGCTCGCGTGCGCGGAGAGGACCAAGAGAACGCGGGGACCGGCCACTCTCCGCCAGGCTACCACCCGAAGCGGGCAGGGCGAGCCCGCCCGCCCACGCCCCGGGCTCCGGCAGCCGAAGAACGAGGGCCGCCGTCAGGGCACGGGTCGGTCGAAGCCAAGCCTCCGGCGCGCACGCACGAGGAACGCCGGCGACCACCAGTTCAGATGACCGAGAAGGCGCATCGTCGCGGGCACGAGGAGAACGCGAACGAGCGTCGCGTCGACTGCGACGGCAAGCGCCATCCCGAAGCCCACCGCCTTGATGAGGACGACGCGGGCAAGCGCGAACGCACCGAATACCGACACCATGATCGTCGCCGCGCTCGTGATGAGGCCCGCGGTACGTGCGAGCCCGTCCGCGACGGCTTCGGTGTTGTCGTGCGTGCGCTCCCACGACTCCTTCATGCGCGAGAGCATCAGAACCTCGTAGTCCATCGATAGGCCGAAGACGGTGCAGAAGAGCAGGATGGGCAAAGACGGTTCGACGGGGCGGGGCTCGCGCACGAAGAGGTGACCGTCCTGGAAGACCCAGACCAGCGCTCCGAAAGAGCCCGCGATCGACAGCACGTTCATGACGACCGCCTTGAGCGGCAAGACCACCGATCCGAGCAGGAGAAAGACCACGAGCACGGTCGCCCCCACGACGAGCGACACCGCGGCGGGAATGCGCTCGACGACGTAGCTCGTCGCGTCGACGTCATGAGCGGTCGGGCCTCCGACCCACAGGGTACCGTCGGCGACGTCCCGGTCGCTGCGGATGGCGCGCACGACGGCCCGGGCCTCGTCGCTCTCGGGACGCGCGTCGCTGATCGCGTAGAGGACGGGGCCCGCGCTCTGCACCTTGCGGACTGCGGGCAAGGCCGCGACTCGTCGTTCGAGCCCCTGAAGGGCTGCAAGGCGATCGGGCGTCAGACCCTCGGGCGGGGGGAACTGCACGGCAATCGCGATACGGTTTGCGGCCTGATCCGGAAAGTGCCGTCGCAGCAGCTCGTAGCCTCGGCGGGCCTCGACCTCGTGCGGGAGGACGCGCACGTCGGCCGACGCGAGCCGCAGATGGAGGAAGGGAATACCCATGAAGAGCAGGAGCGCGATCGTGGGAAGAACGAAGAGCCACGGGCGGCGCATGACGCGGACGGCCATGGCCCGCCAGAGCCGTCCTTCGGTACGGCTGCGACGCAACGGCAGTTTCCCCGCGTTGACCCCGTGTCCAAGCACGGCGAGCAAGGCCGGGAGAAAGGTCAGTGCGAAGACGACTGCGAGTGTCACTACCAACACCCCGCCGATGCCCATGGCGAACAGGTACGAGCGCTCGAAGAAGAGGAGACCTGCGAGCCCTGTCGCCACGGCCACGCCCGAGAAGCACACGACGCGCCCCGCGGTGCCCATCGCCGCGACGATCGCGTCGCGGACCGACTTGCCCGAGGCGAGCTCCTCGCGATGCCGGCTGACGATGAAGAGCGAGTAGTCGATGGCGACGCCCGTGCCGATGAGCGAGCAGACGTTGATCGTGTACTGTGCAATGTCGGCCACGTGCGACGTCGCCGTGACGATGGCGAGTCCGCCCACGACGGCAAGCCCGCCGATACCGACCGGCAGGGTCGCGGCGGCGATGGTGCGGAACACGAACATCAGCACGAACAGCGACAGCGGGACCGAGACGAGCTCGGCGCGGAGCAAGTCGCGCTCGAGCGTCCGGTCGAGATCGTGAATGAACGCGACGCGTCCGGTGCAGTCGATCTTCAACCGATTCGACTTCAGACGATCGCGAACGCCGGCGTACGCGCGGCGCGCCTGGGCCAGATTACCTCGCAGGGTGACGTAGGCGAGCTCGGCACCGCCCGGTCCGTCGATCATGCCTTCGGCGAGGGGCGGGGGAAATGAGTCGGGCGCAGCCACGGAGAGTACACGTGGATCGCTGTGCAGCGGGTCGAGCGCCGCGTGCGCAGCCGACACGAATTCCGGCGAATGGGCGTCGAGACCGTCGGCGTGCAGCACGAGCAGGAGTGTCGTGTCCGCCGGGCGTCCGGTCGTCTCGTCGATGATGTGCTGGGCCCGCTCGGCCTCGAGCCCGTGGATCACGCCGGAGGTCAGCGTTCCGCCGGGGACGAGACCAGCCACGGCGAACGCCAGAAAGAGCGCTGACACGACGAGCACAGCCCAGCGCCATCGAAAGACGAACGCGCCGAGGGCTTCGAAGACCACGCGAGGCTCGGGGATGCACACCGCGTGCGCGTGACCCGGTCGACGTCCGTGGTCGACGTCGCGGACGAACGTGCGGGAACGAGCGTTGCACCGTCTTTCAGGATTGCGCGGTCTCTCGACAGGATTCGGATCCGGATCCGGAAAAGTCATTCTCGCCGGGGAGCATGCAGTCGTGTACGGCATGCCTGCGCTCGCCGCAGCCATCGACCGCGGAGCCACTGCACATGTGCGCGAGGCCGATGGCCCGAGCATTCTTCGGTTGCGCCTGGGTCCAGGCGTGCCGATTTGCGTCGAGGCGGGAGCGCCCGGCGACCCCGCAGGTCGCGCGCTCGCCGCGCTCATGACGTCGGTGCGCAGATGCCATGACCTGCGCGCCGTCGAAGTCGACGCACAGACCAATTTGCCGGCGGGAGCGGGTCTCGGCTGCTCCGCCGCGCTCGGCGTAGCCATCGCACGTGGCGTGTGCGGGCTGTGCGGGGGCATCGGCGACGCGGAAGCGCTCGCCCACGCGGCAGCGTGGGAGCGCGTGTTCCACGGAACACCCTCGGGTGTCGATGCGGCCGCGGCGGGCCTCGGCGGAACTCTGCTGTTCAGGCGAAACGGTCGCCACGGCGTCGTCCGGCCGGTGACGACGACGACGCCTCTCCTGCTCGCCATCGGCCACTCGGGGTGTTCGTCGAGCACGAAGGCGATGGTCGATTCCGTGGCACGCTTGCGCGACAAGCAGCCCGAGAGAGTGAGACGGACCTTCAATGCGATCCACGCAGTGGTCCGCGGTGCGCAGCGCGCGATCGAGAAGGGCGATCTGTGCACGCTCGGGAGGCTCCTTGACTCGAACCAGGACCTGTTGGCTGACTTGCGCCTGTCCACCCCTGAAATCGAGTCGATGTGCCATTCCGCCCGCGCCGCCGGCGCGCTCGGCGCGAAGCTCACCGGAGCGGGGGGCGGAGGATGCGTCATCGCGCTCGCCGAGACGCGCAAGGTGGGCCAGGCGGTGCTCGACGCCTGGAAGGGCGCCGAAAAGGCGGGCTTCATCGCCGAGCTGCAATCCCGTTGCGCGGCGGCTCGCGAAGCGCGACCAACGACTCCTCGGCGCAGCCGGGCGTGATGTCGCGCGCGTCGACGATCATCATCGCCACCTGCTCCACCTCGTCGCCGACGGCCCCGGCGGCGAGGGCGACCGCGCGGGCGTGCAAAGCCATGTAGCCGCGCTGGATGCCGTCGGTCGCGAGCGCGCGCACCGCAGCGAGATTGGACGCGAGACCGACGGATGCGACGATCGCGGCGAGCTCCCGGGCGCTCGACACATCGAGCAGGCGCAGCGACAGACGGGCCCCGCGGTGCACTCGCAGCGTGCCACCGACCGTGCCGAGCGCCATGGGGAGCTACAGCTTGCCGGTGAGTGAATCGGCCGAACGCCGCCACGTCGCGAGTGGGGAGTAGCGACCCGTGCGCGCCGCGAAAGCGTGTGCCCCGGCTTCGACCGCGCGCCAGTCGTTACCGGTCGCGAGGACGACGGCGTCGATGCCGTTCATGATGCCCTTGTTGTGGGGTCGCGGCTCGATAAGGATCGAGCTCCGCGAAGCGCGAGGCACTGACGATCCCGTCGATGACGGCCCTCCCGTCCATCGATTCGCATGCGAGCGCGGTCGCCGGTACATGGCACTCCACGCGTACGCAGCGCCGATCGCAGAGGTTCGAGAGGATGCGCAGCCCTACGACGCCCCCGCCGATTTGGGCCACGCGCTCGGCAATGCGCTCGGCAACCCCATTGACGAGGTTTGCACCCATCGCGTCGCAGCAGTCCACGAGGACATGAACGACGAGCATCGCGTCGCCGTCGGTGCCGAGCGAACGCACTACCACGTCGCGCGCGCCGCCTCCACGCTCGACGAGACTCGGGACGGCCGCGTTTGCGATCGCGAGAAGCTCCGCCCTCGCCGAAAGGAGGTCTCGGGCTGCCGCGTGCGGGTGGCAGCAATCCCGCCGCACCACCGACGAGCACGCGTCGCTGCTCGACCGTGAGCTTGTGGAAACCCCGGAGTCTCGAAGTGCGGGTCATGGCTCGTTGCCTGCTCTCTCAACGTGCGGTCACGGCGCGGCCCCCCTGGCGAGCTGGACTGCGCTCGTCGGTCGCGTGGATCGTGAGGAGGTCGAGTCCGTCGAGCCCCGCACGCATCACCGGATGCTGTGGGGGGTAGCCCCGAAGCGAGAGCGCAATGAGCGAATGCACCCATGGCGGCTGGATGCCGCCCCACGAGCCATCCGCTTCCTGGCGCCGGATGATCCAGCGTTCGGCTTCGCGCAGCGCATGCTCGCGCAAGGGCAACACCGACCGCTCCTCGTAGGCGCAAAGCAAACGATCCGCCAAAAAGAGCGCCTGGGCGCTCCAGGTCCGCCCTTGCGGAGGTGACGCGGACGTTGAGACGAGCTCGTCGAGCGAGAGACCTGCAATGCGACGCACGGGCCTGTGGGCCATGACGATGCTGAGCGGAACCATCGTCTGTCGGGCCCAGCACCCGAGATCGTAGATGTTGAGCGGTACCCACGGGGGCAGGAGGATCAGCTCCGGCGGCAGGACAGGGAGCTCTGTCCAGTTCCACAATCCGAAGAGCGCGAGCCACACACGCGTGACCACGCGCGTCGCGGCGATGCCCCCGGCCGCGCGAACGTAGCTTGCCGCGCGCCGCATGTGCGGCAGCTCCTCCGCGTCACCGGCGAGACGCAAGGCGACGTAGGACTCGACGGTCGCCGAGAGATCCGCTTGACCGCCGTGCACGTTGCCCCACGTTCCATCCTCTCGCTGCAGCGCGCGGATCCACGCCGCGCTCCGGCGCGTGTGTTCTTCGGTGCGCACGCCGAGAAACTCCCGCAGCAAGAGATCCTCCGCGTTCATCGTCACGTTCGTCCGGAGCTCGGCCTTCCCGTAGCCGTCCAGGCCGTGCTGTCCGAGCATCCACTCGCGAGCCGGAGAGATGGCAAGTTCCGCGCACTGGCGCAGGTCGAGGTCGACTCGCCGCGGCGCAGGCGGGTTCGGTTGCGAGTGACGCTCGAACAGCGCGGCCAGCGCGCCGTCGTCGCTCGCGGACGCGAGGACGTCATGGACGGCGAAGAGAACGTCCGCTCGGCTCACCTTCGGCGAGCTGTCGCGAGCGAGGGTGCTCTCGCGCACGACGCGGAGCGATGCGAACGCCAGGACGAGCGGTACGGAACAGAAGACCCGGATGGCGGTCGTGCGCTCTCCGGCGGGCCACGCCAGCGTGTACGCGCGCGCGTCGCGCAGCTTTTCGGCGGCGAGATCGCAAACGGCGGCAACGACGGCCGAGACCTGCGCGCGTCGCCCCGGATCGAGCAGTTCCGGGACTGCGAGACCGTGGCGCTCGAGAAGGCTCGTGGGCAAAAAGCATGCTCCGCGGGCGAGATCGGCTGCAATGTCCCTGGCGATGTTCACGAGCTGCAAGCCAACGCCGAAGCCGACCCCGAGTCGGTGCAGCTCGGCCAGCTTGTCATCCTCGATGCCTGGCAGATCGAGGCGGAACAGGTCCGTCAGCAGACCGCCGACGCTGCCGGCGACGAAATAACAGTATCGCTCCAGATCGGCGACGTCCTTGATGCGCATTCCGCCGGCACGAGCGGCCCGCGTCGCGTACTCGCGCATGCCCATCGACATCTCGAGCACGCGCGGTCGAATCGCCTCCCGCCTCGTGGGATCGAGCGAGCGGAAACTTCTCAGGACGGCACCGGCGTGCGCACACAGATCCTTCTCCCCTGGCGTTTCGCCGACGCCGGCCGCGCGCGCCTGCCGCTCGAACCCGTTCGCGTCGATGGAGTCATCGCCGACCACGGCGTCGAACGTGTCGAAGAGCGCGAGGCGTCGTTCGAGAGGCAAGCGCGCGTCGTCCTCGATGCAGTCGACGATGCGGCAGAGCAGGTAGGCGTCGCCCACCGCATCGCGCAGCCGCTTCGGCAGCATGTCGATCGAGAGCGCAAAAGTGCGCGACACCTCCCCCAGAAGCCGGTGGCACATCGCGGCGTCGCTCTGCGCGCCCACGTCTCGGCCAGCCCGCGGCATCCATCGGGCGCTGACACGCTTCGCGAGTTGCACGAGCGCACTCCCCCGCTCGCCCTGCGCGACGATGGGTGATCCGGCGCGCGCCTGTCGTGGTCGATCCGTTCTGATCACCGGTGGAGCTTCAGGCACAGGACGCGCCATCGCGAGCACGCTCTCGCGAAAGGATCACGGATCGGGCTCGTCGACGTGAACGAAGCCGGCCTGAGCGACACGGTCGCGCGCCTGCGTGAGCTCGGCTGTGACGCCCAGGGAATCGCGTGCGACGTAGCGGATCGTCACGCCGCTCTGGGGACAGCGACCCGAGCCGCTGGCACGGTCGCGTAACAGTCCCAGCGGCCGGGCCATCGCCGTTCGCCCGGCACTCGTGCGAGCCGGCGATTTCTTGCAACCGCGGCGCGCTCCCACGTCTCTATGAGCGAGGGGAGAGCGGAAGGCGGTCTTGAGGCATCGACGCAGCGCATGGCGATGCACGATTCTGGCGGCGATGGTTGCCGGTACCATTGGCCTCATCGGTGAGGGCACGGGGGCGGCGCTCCCTTCCCCCACTTCGGCGAACCCCGCGCGGGGTGCAGCCGGTGATCTCGCCTCGGCCAAGAAGCATTACAGGGACGGCCAGACGAAATTTCAGGCGGGGGACTTTGCCGGAGCCCTGGCTGACTTCGAGATCGCGAACGACGTCAAGGCGACTGCGCAGGCACAGCGGTACATCGGTCGATGCCTCGACGCGATGGGCCAGTATCCCGGAGCCGTCGAGTGGTACGAGAAGTTTCTCGCGCACGTTCCGGCCAAGATGAGGGCGCAGGCGGAGAGAACACGCGCGCGCGTTGCCGAAATCCGAGCCGCGGGCGCCCGATCGGGACCCGGACCCGGAGGGCAAGCAGGCGCCGGCGCCCTCGGTCCGAGCGCAGCCGACGGCTCGAACCGCCACCCCGCTCGCTCGACGGAGCCAGCGATCGTCGACATCGACACCATCGACGTTCATCAGACCGGGGGAGAGGACCGCGAGACCGCGGCAACTTCGGCCGGCGCGACGCCGGTCGTCCCGGTGTCTGCCGGGACGCCTTCCGTCGTGACGGAGGCGCCGAGGGGAAGCCCCAGCGATCCAACGACGATCGGCGCGTCGACCGGAGTGCTGCGTGCCGGCGGATCGAGCGGAACGCCCGGCGATGTCCTGCGAATCCCTCCAGCAGCGCCTCGATCTGCAGACCGACGAAGCCGGCTGCCCGCGTACATCACGGCCGGCGCGGCTCTGGCGGCTGCCGGCGTCGGGACCGCGTTCGGAATCATTGCCCTCGGTGACAAGGCCACGTTCGACGCCCGCAGCACGCCCCAGAATGCGGCCACCCGCAACGAGCATGCGCTGATGTCGGACATCGCGTTCGGCAACGCGTTCGCGCTCGGCGGGGCCAGCCTCGTCCTCTTCGTGATGGGTGAGGGCAATCCGAAACAGGAGCTCGAGCCGACCGCCACCGCTCTGTCGAAGACGGTCCGCGCGGAAGCCCCGCCGCGCGCCGGTTCGGTCACGCCGGCGCCGCTGATCGGCCCGCACGCAGGCGGCGCGGGCTTGCTGGTTCGATTTTGACTGACGCTTTCGGGACGGTCCTGACCGAGAGACTCATGAGAACGCCGATGCACGTCCACCACACAATCGCGTTCATCACGGCGATGGGCTGGAGCGCCCTCGGCCTCGTAGGCTGCGAGGCGATCGTGGGCACGGACCCCGGCACCGAACCGCCGGCGAGCCCCGCTCCGAGCGCTGCACCGAACGCGAGCGATCCAGCGAGCGCTCCGAGCGCGCCCGCCGCGTCGAGCGGTTCGGGTGCGCCCGCAGCGACAGCCGGAAATGGCGCGACCGAAGACGCGGGAGCCCCGGAACGGGGATCGGACGGCGGGAGCGCGGGACCCGCAGCGAACGCCTCGGCGAGCATGGGCAGCCCTTCCGCAGCAATGGCGCGTACGACCGTTGCGGCCAACGGCGCAGCGGCGGATGCGGGCGCGGCGCCTCCCTCGACCGGTGGGGCAGTCGTGGCCGCGAGCTCGCCCGCCCCCGGTGGCTCGACGAATGCGGACGCGGCGCCCGTCGATCCCGCCGCCATCCCGACGCCGGCGGCGTCGCCGGATGCGGCCGCGGCGGACCCCGGGGCGGGCAATGCAGACGCTCCCGGAGCGCCGGCCGACAACGGCGCGGGGGAGCAAGGGAAAGGCGGCGGGGGCGAGGGCGGAGGCGAGGGGGAAGGGAACGGGGATGGGAAAGGCGGGGGAGCAGGAGAGTGACGACTCGCGAGACGCTCCGGAACGTTTCGTGCCGCGGCAGATCGCCGGATAGCATGGCCCTAGCGTGGGTCCCTGGTGAACGACGCGCCGCGAAGGTCCGATCCACCGCCCTCTCCCGAGGGAGGCGCGCTTCGAGCGCTTCGATCCAGAAACTTCGCGCTCCTATGGTTCGGCAACCTGCTGTCCAACACCGGCACGTGGATGCAGAACGTGGCCGAACCGTGGCTCGTCTTGCGCCTCTCGGGCTCACCGTTCCTGGTCGGTCTCGACTCTTTCATGACGGACGCCCCGGTCTGGGTGCTCACCCTCGCGGGCGGCGTGCTGGCCGACCGGGCAGATCGGCGGCGAACGGCGCTCTTCTTCCAGGGCATCCAGGTCCTTTGCCCGGTGATCATCGTGGCGCTGCTGGTCACGGGGCGCATCCGCGTCTGGATGATCATCGCTCTATCGCTCGTCGTCGGCGTCACCGATGCACTGTCGGGCCCCTCCACCAACGCGCTCGTGCCCTCGTCGGTGCGGGAGGAGGACGTGCCCAGCGCAGTCGCGCTCAACTCGGCCCAGTTCAACCTCTCGCGTGTGCTCGGGCCGTTCTTCGCCGGCTCGGTCATGGCGACGCTCGGTCCCATCGTCTGCTTCGCGCTGAACGCCTCCTCGTACGCTCCTTACCTCCTCGCGATCTACTTGCTTCGCCTTCCATCCACGGCACCACCACCGCGCCGGATAGAGGGGTCGAGGAGGGCGCGGGCTCGCGCCTCGCTGATCGAGGCGCTGCGAGCTATCGCGAGAAAACGGCGGCTGCGCCGAGCATTCCTGACGGTGACGATCACCAGCCTGCTCGGCATGCCGATGATCACGTTCATGCCGGTGCTCGTCCGCGACGCGTTCCATCTCGGCAGCGCGGAGTTCGGTGGAACGCTCTCCGTCTTCGGCTTCGGGGGGCTGCTCGGGGCCACCCTCGTGCTCCCGCTCAAGACCAACCGCCACCGGCAGATCCTTTCCAACCTCGCCGCACTAGGCTTGGGCGCACTCGTCCTCGCAATGGCCCTCGATCGAATCTTCGGCGTGCTGTTGGCGCTCGTGTTCGGCGCGGGCGCCGCCATGGTCGCGAGCAACACGGCGGCAAACGCGATCCTTCAGAGCTCCATCGACGGACGCATCCGCGGCCGAGTCTCGAGCATGTACACCCTTGCCCTGCGCGGCGGCGCTCCTCTCGGCAACCTTCTGACCGGGATCGTGGCAACCCACTGGGGGGTCCGGACGGCGCTGCTGATCAACGGGTCGCTTGCCGTGACCTGCCATGCCGCGCTCATTCGGAGGGCGCGAGCGCGCCGGCGCGCCCTGTCAGGGAAAGAAGCGGCGCCGCCTCAAGGCTCTCGCTCAAGAGTTGCCCCGACGAATGACCCCGGCGACGCTTCCTCTTCCACGAGGTAAAGATCGACGAGGACGAGATCCGCACTCGTGACAGCCGAGCAGGCGCCCGCCAGGAACGAATACGCGATCGGCCCGGTATACCGGGCACCCAGTGAGAACACGTGCTTGGTCGGGCGCGAAGCGCAAGCGGACGTGTCGTTCAATACGGCATAGGCGGGGCTGCTGCAGCCCCTGGGCAACGTCGCCAACCGCTGCGTGCAAGCCGCGTCGGCAAAGAATCGGCCGGCTTCGGCTCCGCCGGGAAGACATCGCCAGGCTCCATCGGCGGCGGCGGCGAATGAGCAATCCACTTCGAGCGCTGCGTCGAACCATCCAACGACCTCGCGCGAGCCATCGTCACCTTTCAAGTACGTGGCACGAAGTCGCCGTCCACCTCGCTCGGCATCGGCTCTCGCGAACCGCAAAGCCCCTGACGCGTCGCCACCGGCCAGGTCCGCTCGGAACGTCGCGCCGATCGGCACCCCGGCCGCGACACCGTAAACGAGCACCGATCCGACGAGCAGTTTGGCCGCACCTGGAACGTTCATCGTCTTCCGCAACGGGGTCGTCGGTAGTCGCCGACGCAGATCGGCCGGCCAATGCCGGCGAGCTCGGACCGCCTGGACTCCACCTCGATGCGCCTCATGTCCCGCAACGAGCAAGGAGCGATCCACGCGTCGCGCGGAGCCCTCCTGCGCGCCAAAATCCGGTGATTGAGCGAGTGGTGCGGGGCGAAATCAAAACGCGGGATGCGAAATCGATGCATCCGCTGGATGCGGGGGCCCGAATGGCAACGCTGCGGCAAAAATTGCACCGCTGCGCAGCGGCGAGGACCCGGCGCGCGCGTTCTCGGGCGGTGGTCGTCCGGCCGGCTCCGACGGCAGGCCGCCGCCCCGCGTCGACGTCGTGCGCGTCGGACGGCCTGCGGAGATCGCCGGCGAGAAATTTCAGGAGACGACGGTCGGAGGGGCATCGGAGCCCGGCGCGCTGAACAACGACTCGAAGACGTGGACGACCTCGTCCACCTGAATGGGCTTCGTGAGGTAGCGGTAGAACCCGGACTCAACGCCGCGCTGCCGATCGAGGTGCGAGGCGGCGGCGGTGACCGCGATGATCGGAGTGTTGCGCGTCTCCTGCGCGAGCCGCAGGACGCCAAGGGCTTCGACGCCGCTCATGCCCGGCATGTTCAGGTCCATGAAGATGACGTCCGGACGGCGCTCGCGCGCCAAGGCGATTCCCGTCTCTGCGCTCGGCGTCGTGATCAGTTCGATGTTCTCGAACGTCCCCACCAGATCCGCCATCAAGGCCACGCTATCGGCGTTGTCTTCCACGTAAAGCACAAGACGGTGCCGCGGGGGCGCGACCGACGCCGAGCCCCCTTTGGCTGGGGGCAGCAGCGCGGTCGGGTCCGGGCGCGATACGCAAGCGGGCATGTCGACCCAGAATTCCGAGCCCTCGCCCGGGACGCTCCGAAACCCGACGTCACCCCCCATGATCTGGGCGAGCCGTTTGCTGATGACAAGCCCGATCCCGGTCCCCTGAATGGGGCCCGCCTCTTGCCCTGCCCTCTGGAAGGGTTGAAAGATCGCGTGTTGCCGGTCGGCCGGAATTCCCACCCCCGTGTCTTTCACCGCAACGCGGACGACGCCGTGGCGCGGGACCGAAACGTGGAGAGTCACCGTTCCAAAAGGGCGATTGTACTTGATGGCATTCGAGGCGAAGTTCATCAGGATCTGTGAAAACCGTGTCCGATCCGCATCGATCGCGGGAAGGTCGGCAGGAGGGGGCACGACGTCGACGTGAATCCCCTGGCGCGCCGCGATCGTTTCGAGGGTCGTCCGGATTTCCGCGAGCACCGGAGTCACCGCGACCGATTCGACCGAGATGGAGACCTTGCCGACCTCGATGCTCGAGAGGTCGAGGATGTCGTCGATGAGGCGCAAGAGGTGCGTGCCTC
>Ga0187782_10001783_pt1 | contig 15796 bp, 16 predicted proteins | sample 0715_SJ02_MP15_2_FD_132454 | JGI IMG/M metagenome (GOLD analysis project Ga0187782, IMG submission 132454) | Tropical peat soil microbial communities from peatlands in Department of Meta, Colombia - 0715_SJ02_MP15_20_MG | ecosystem: Environmental > Terrestrial > Soil > Wetlands > Peat | place...
AGCGTGAACTGATACTGCGTCGCGCTGACCGCGGTGTCGATCGTCAAGTCCTGCACCGGCTGCATGAAGAGCGAGATGCCGGCGACGCCCGCCGTCTCGTCGCGCAGGCGCCTTATGATCTCGGCCGCCGTGGCCTGCCGTTTCTCGAAAGGCTTGAGGTTGATGAGCATCCGGCCGGCGTTCAGCGTGACGTTCGAGCCGTCGACGCCGATGAAGGAGGAGAGGCTCTCGACGTCGGGGTCTTTCAGGACGACGGCGGCGAGCTCCTGCTGGTGGCGCGCCATCGCCTCGAACGAGGTCGATTCGGCCGCCACCGTCACCCCCTGGATGACGCCGGTGTCCTGAACGGGAAAGAAGCCCTTCGGGATCTCCCAGTAGAGATAGAAGGTCAGCCCAAGCGTTGCGAAGAAGACGATGAGCGTGAGGCCCGAATGGTTAAGGACGATTTCGAGCGCATGCTCATAGGCCTTCGCCAGCGCCTGGAACGCCCGCCCGCCGCTCGCGTGCTGGCGCTTGGCCTCTCGGGCGACGGGCCTTAAGAGCACGGCGCAAAGCATCGGCGTCAGCGTCAGCGAGACGAAGGCGGAAATGACGATCGAAGCCGCCAGCGTCAGCGCGAATTCGTGGAACAGCCGTCCGACCACGTCGCCCATGAACAACAGCGGGATCAGGACGGCGACCAGCGAAACGGTCAGCGACACGATCGTGAAGCCGATCTCGCCGGAGCCTTTCAGCGCGGCTTCCTTCGGCGAATAGCCCATTTCGAGATAGCGCGAGATGTTTTCGATGACGACGATCGCGTCGTCCACGACGAAGCCGGTGGCGATGGTCAGCGACATCAGCGACAGGTTGTCGAGGCTGAAGCCCAACTCGTACATCGCCGCGAAGGCGCCGATCAGCGACAGCGGCGCTGACAGGCTCGGAATGAGCGTCGCCGAGAGGTTGCGCAGGAAAACGTAGATCACCAGCACGACCAGAACCAGCGCCAAGGCCAGCTCGAACTCGACGTCGGAGACGGAGGCGCGGATGGTCGTCGTGCGGTCGGTGAGCGGCGTGATCGCGACGCTTCTGGGCACCGAGGCCCTGAGCATCGGCAAGAGCTTCTGGATGCTGTCGACGACCTGGATCACGTTGGCGCCCGGCTGGCGCTGGATGTTGACGATGAGCGCGGGCGACAGGTTCATCCAGGCGGCGAGGCGGGTGTTCTCGGGGCCGATCTCGACCCGGGCCACGTCGCCGAGCTTGATCGGCGCGTTGTTGCGATAGGCGACGACCGCGTTGACGTAGTCCTTCGGATCGCGGATCTGGTCGTTGGCGTTGACCGCGTAATTCTGCTGCGCGCCGTCGAACGATCCCTTCGGCGTGTTGACGTTCAAATTGGCGATGGTCGTGCGCAAATCGTCGAGATTGAGCCCGTAGGCCGCAAGCGAAAGCGGATTGGCGTGAATGCGCACCGCCGGCCGCTGGCCGCCCGAGATCGACACGAGGCCGACGCCGGGCAATTGCGCGATCTTCGGGGCGATCCGGTTCTCGACCAGGTCCTCGACGTCGGTGAGCTTCATCTCGGCCGAGGTGACGCCGAGGGTTAGAATGGGCGCGTCCGCCGGATTGACCTTGGCGTAGATCGGCGGCGCCGGCAGGTCGGAGGGCAGCAGGTTTCCGGCCGCGTTGATCGCCGCCTGCACCTGCTGTTCGGCGACGTCGAGGCTTAGGTCCAGGCTGAACCTTAAGGTGATGACCGAGGAGCCGGCCGAGGAATGGCTCAGCATCTCGGCCAGGCCCGGCATTTGCCCGAACTGCCCCTCAAGCGGCGCCGTCACCGCCGACGTCATGACTTCGGGGCTCGCGCCCGGATAGAACGTCTCGACCTGGATCGTCGGATAATCGACCTCAGGCAGCGAGGAGACCGGCAAAATGCGAAAGGCCGCGACGCCGACCAGCATGATCGCCGCCATGAGCAGCGTCGTCGCAACGGGCCGCTCGATGAAGATTCGCGAGGGGTTCATCGGCGTCCGATCCCCGCCGCGCTGTTAAGGCGCCGCGCCCTGCGTCGGCGAAGGCGCGGGGGCAGGCCCGCCCGAGCCGTCGGAAGCGACCCCGGTCGCGCCGCCTTGTCCGCCCTGATGGCGGTGCTGGCGAGGCTGAGCGTCGCTTACGCCGGCCCCACCCTGCCCGCCGGGCTTGCTGCCGGACCGGCCGCTCGGCGCGCCCGAGCCGTCGCCTGAGCTCACGACGACCTTGGCCCCATCGCGCAGCCGATCGACCCCGTCGATGACGACCCGCTCGCCCGCCTTCAGGCCGGTCAGGATCGCCGTCTGGCCGCTGTCGCTCGCCCCCGTCGTCACGGGCCTGACGCTGACCGTCCCGTCGTCGCTGACGACGTAGACGAACGGCCCGTTCGCGCCGATCTGCACGGCGGCCGACGGCGCGAGCACCGCGTCTTTGAGCGTGTCGACGAGCAGCCTGACGTTCACGAACTGGTCCGGAAACAGCGCCTCGTTGGCGTTCGGGAAGAGCGCGCGCAGCTTCACCGTGCCCGTCGTCGTGTCGATCTCGTTGTCGTAGGTTTGCAACTCGCCGGTCGCGAGCACCTTCGTATTGGCTCGGTCCCGCACCTGAACCTGCAGCTTGGCGCCGCTCGTCAGACGATCGACGATACGCGGCAGGTTGTCTTCAGGCGTCGAGAAAACGACGCTGATCGGGTCCATCTGCGTGATGACGACGATGCCGTTGGCGTCGGTCGGCTGCACGTAGTTGCCGGGATCGACGAGCCGAAGCCCGACCCGCCCGCTGACCGGCGCGACGATGTGGGCGTAGGAGATGTTGAGCTTGGCGGCGTCGATTTGCGCCTGGTCGCTCGCCATCGCGGCCGCGTCCTGGGCGACGAGAAAGGTCTGGTCGTCGACCTGCTGGCGCGAGATGGAATCCTGCTTGTTCAGCGTCTCGTAGCGGGCAAGGTCGGCCTGCGCCTGTTTCCAGAGCGCCGTGTCCTTGTCGAGCATCGCCTGGTCTTGAGCGAGCGTCGCCTGGAACGGCCGGTCGTCGACCTGCGCCAGGAAATCCCCGGTCTTGACGTGTTGGCCTTCCTCGAAGCCGACGCTCATCAGCCTGCCGGCGATTTGGGTGTGGACCGTTACGGTCGCGAGCGGCGTCACTGTGCCGAGCGCGTCGATCGTGATCGGCATGTCGCCGACTTTCGCCTCCGCCGCGCGCACCGTCGCCGGCGGCCCGCCGCTGCCGGAGGTCGATCGCTCCGGGGCGACCGGCGGCGTCTCGAGGCGATCGAAGATCTGCCAGGCAAGCAGCGCAGCCAGCCCGAGGATCACAAGCCCAATCAGCCGGCGCACCAGATGACGGCGCGGCGCAGGCGCCTCAGGGGGCGTCGGAGACGCCACTTGGATCTGTTGGGGGTTAACGGTTTCGTTCATGCGCCACTCGCCGCGCGAAAAATCGCACGGCCCCAACCTCTTCGCAATACACGCCCTCGTGCGAGGAGTCGCATTAAGAAACGTTGACCGGGGCGCAAAATTGCGGGAGGCCATCCTTCCCGCGGTTTGCGGCGGAACTCGGGACATGCCGGACGACAAGCCCGAAAACGGCGACATAGAGGCCCTCAAGACGCGGCGTGAGGCGCTGCGTCAGGCGCTCGACAGCCGGCGTTCGGCCGGCGGCGCGGCAAATCCGAAGCCTCAGGCGGACGCGGAAGGCCGAGCGATCGGCTACGGTCTTAGAGCGGCGAGCGAATTCGCCGCCGCGGTGCTGGTCGGCGCAGCGATCGGCTTTGGCCTCGATCATGTGTTCGGAACCCGCCCGTGGCTGTCGATCGTCTTTTTCTTTCTTGGCGTCGCCTCAGGCGTCTGGAACGTCATCAGGATCGCAATGCCAAAGGGCCCAGAGGGTTCGGTCCTGCCCCCCTTGTCTCGCGAAAGTCCCGCCTATAAAGGGGGGCCGCGCCCGGCCGGGGAGGGCGCAAACGGAGCGCCCGGCCGCGACGACGACGAGGACTAGGCAATCGTGGCTACCGAAGCGGCGCCGGCGATCAACCCGATCGAACAATTCGCGCTGTCGAAAGTCGTGTCGGTCGAGATCGCCGGTCACGATTTTTCGCTGACCAATTCTTCGCTCTACATGATCCTCGTCGTCGGCCTGACGCTCGGCCTGATGTTCCAAGGCGCCAAGGGGGGGCCCGGCGTGCCGGGGCGGCTCCAAGCGCTCGCCGAGGTGGCCTACGAATTTGTCGCGGGCATGGTGAAATCGGCGGCAGGCGAGGCGGGAATGCGGTTCTTTCCGCTCGTGTTCAGCCTCTTCATGTTCATCCTGCTCAGCAACCTTATCGGGCTCATCCCGTATTCCTTCACGGTGACGAGCCACATTGTCGTCACCGCGGCGATGGCGCTTTTGGTGTTCGGAACAGTCGTGACCGTCGGCGTCCGCGAGCACGGCCTGCACTTCTTCAAACTGTTCGTCCCCTCCGGCGTGCCGATCTACATCCTGCCGCTCGTCGTCGCGATCGAAATCATCTCGTTCCTCTCGCGGCCCTTAAGCCATTCGGTGCGCCTTTTCGCCAACATGCTGGCCGGGCATATCACCCTTAACGTCTTCGGCGGCTTCGTCGTCATGCTCCTCGGCGCGGCCGGCGTCTTGAAAGTCCTGGCGATCCTGCCGGGCGCGATGATCATCGGCCTGTTCGCCCTCGAATTGCTCGTCGCATTCCTGCAGGCTTACGTTTTCACGATGCTGACCTGCATGTATCTCAACGACGCGCTTCACCCGAGCGGCCACTAGCCGCTTGATCGTCCAATCGAAGAACGGCTGAAATAGGAGCAGTTGATGGAGCCTCACGAACTCGCCATCGCCGCAAAGTATGTCGGCGCCGGCCTTGCCGCGATCGGAACGGGCGCCGCCGGCATCGGCGTCGGCACTCTGTTCGGACAGTTCCTGAACGGCGCGCTGCGCAACCCCTCGGCGGTCGAAGGCCAGTTCGGGCGCTTGATCTTCGGCTTCGCCGTCACGGAGGCGTTGGGCATCTTCGCCCTGCTGATCGCCTTCCTGCTCCTCTTCGCCGTCTAACCTGCCGGCGGCGAGCCTTGGGGCTCTAATCTCTAGAAGGGCGCCGACGTCCGCGCTCTAAAAGGTCTTCATCAAGGCGAAGAGAGAATGGCCGACACGCCGATCGCGCCCGCGCCGCAAGCTACGACCGCCGCGGTCGCCCATGAGGGCGGTGAGGCGCAGGGCAATTTCCCGCCTTTCGAGGCCGGGACGTTTCCTTCCCAGCTTCTCTGGCTCGCGATCAGCTTCGGCGCGCTCTATTATTATCTGAACAAGAAGGCCTTGCCGCAGATCGCGGCGCTCATCTCTGCCCGCAGGGCGCGCATCGCCAAGGACATCGACGATGCGACCGCCTTCCAGCGGCAGGCGGACGCCGCTGCGGCGGCGCATGAGAAGGCGCTCGCCGACGCGCGCGCCGAGGCGCAGGCCATGGCGCAGGCCGCCAAGGACGAAGCCGCTCGCAAGGCGGACGCGTCGCGCAAAGCCGTCGAAGACGATCTCGCCAAGAAGCTCCGCGCAGCGGAGGAGCGCATCGGGGCGACGCGCGCTTCCGCCATGTCCAATGTCGAGACCATCGCCCGCGACGCGGCGGGCGCGATCGTCGAAAAACTGATCGGCCGCACGCCCGACCCCTCGGCCGTTTCCGCCGCGGTCGACGCCGCGAAGGCGACTTAAGGAGGAGCGGGCGATGGAATTCGGCGCCGAATTTTACGTGGCTATCGGCTTCCTGATCTTCGTCGGCGTCCTAATCTATCTTGGCGTGCATCGCATGGCGCTCTCGGCCCTCGACGCGCGGGGCCAGGCGATCGCCGACGAACTCGCGCAAGCCGCGAAACTCCGCGAGGAGGCGACGGCGCTCTTAAAAAGCCTCGAGCAGAAGAAGACGGAAGCGGAAGCCGCCGCCGCGCGCATCGTCGCCGACGCCCGCGCCGAGGCCGAACGGCTGGCCAACGAAGCGGCCGAGCGGATGGGCGATTTCGTCGCCCGGCGCACCAAGCAGGCCGAGGCGAAGATCGCCCTCGCCGAGCAGCAGGCGGCCGCGGAGGTTCGCGCCGCCGCCGCCGACCACGCCGTCCGCGCCGCGGAGATCGTGCTCAGGGGCGTCGCCCAAGGCCAGACGGCCGACGATCTCGTCCAGCGTGAAATCTCTTCGTTGAAGGGCCGCCTGAACTGATAGGGCCGCGTTCGGGGGCGTCGCGCGGACCCTAAGGCGATCCTTTTTTGCCCGGGAGGCGCGACGACCGTCCGACAAGGGTTGGACCGCCTGAGCGCTCCTCGTCGCCTGAGAGAAGGAGGCCGTCGGAGGCCTCTTTTGTCAAGGGATAGCCATCACCCTTGCATAAAGAATAGCGGCGGCGGACTCTTGACCGCGCCGCCGGCGCATCTCACGTTGCCGGCGAATCAGCCCGAATCAGGGGTTTGCCGATGAAATTGGCCAAATTCGCGTCGATCGGCGTCCTTATGGCGGCGTTCGCCGCGGGTTCGGCGTTGGCGGCCGGCGTCATCGTGCCGGCCGAGCAACGCTTTTCGCCGTTTGACACATACCTTCCCAGTTGCGACGACGCGGGCGTTCTCGACACCATCCGCGGCCGCTTCGCGCAGAAGGAGTCAGGATACTGGAACTCGAGCCTAGAGATCGGCGAAGTCGACCGTATCCGGGAGATCGGCTACCGCTCCAACGGCGTCGCCTATATTCCCCGCCGCTATTGCGTCGCGCGCGCCAAACTCAGCGATACGCATTGGCGGACGCTGCAATACGAAATCCTCTCCGATATGGGCATCATCGGCTGGGGCTATGGCGTCGAATTCTGCGTGGTCGGGCTCGATCGCAACCTCGCCTATGCGCCGGCCTGCGCAGTGCTGAGGCCGTTCGTCGAGCGCCGCCTCGCCGAAACGGGTCTGAGCGCGCGCTATTGAGCTTAAGGGCGGTCTTCAAGCATTTGGCTTAAGAGTCGATCGCGAAGACGTAAGTGAGGCGCTGATGAGGCTTTTGGCGCTGATAGCGGCCGGAGCCGCCATCTTGAACTTGGCCGGCGGCGCGCGCGCACAGTCCGACGTCCCGCCGGCAGATTCCATGCCGAGCAAACCGTTCGACTTTTACGTTTTCACCCTCTCATGGTCGCCTGGCTTCTGCGACCTTGGCGGCGACACGAAATCGCCCGACCAATGCGCGGCCGGAGCGAACGAAGGCTTCGTCGTGCACGGATTGTGGCCGGATAATCTTTATTCCGCCAATCCTTCCGATTGCGATCCGGGCGCGACCGTCCCGCTTGCGGCGCTCAAATTGACCGACGGGCTCTATCCGACCGAGGGCCTCGCCCGCTATGAATATGTCAAGCACGGAACGTGCACGGGCCTCTCCGCCGAAGCCTATTTCGGGGCTGTGAAGTGGCTGCGCGGCCAGATCGTCATCCCCGACATTCTGAAGGCGCCGCGTCAGAAGCTCACGTTGTCGCCGAACGACATTGAACAAGCTTTCATCGCCGGCAACGAAAATCTCGAACCGAACGCCATGGCGGTCACCTGCAGCCATGGCGAGCTCGTCGACGTGCGCATCTGCGTCGCCCGCGACCTTAAAGCCTACGCGCTTTGCCCGAAGGTCTCGGGACATACGTGCCACGCTCAGTCGATCGCCGTTCAGCCGCTAAGGTGACGGCCGACCGGCAGAGACGATGAACTACCGGCACGCGTTTCACGCAGGGAACTTCGCCGACGTCTTCAAGCACGCAATCCTCATCCGCGCGCTGCTTGCGCTGACCCGCAAGCCGACGCCGCTTCGCTACATCGACACCCATGCCGGCGCCGGCCGATATGACCTTGCCGGCGAGTCTTCTGAACGCTCGCCCGAATGGCGCGACGGGGTTGCGCGAATTTTGCGCGCAAAGCTGCGCGCCCCCGTCGCCGAATTGCTCGCGCCCTATCTCGACGCGGTCGGCCCGTTCGACGCCGAGGCGCGGCCGCTTTCCTATCCCGGCTCGCCGGCGATTGCGCAAAAGCTCCTGCGGCCGCAGGATCGGCTGGCGCTCTGCGAGGCGCACGACGAAGAGCGCGCAAAGCTCGTCGCCGCGCTCGGGCATGACGCGCGGCTGAGCATCGTCGGAACCGACGGCTACGTCGCGCTCAACGCCTATGTGCCGCCGAAGGAGCGGCGCGGCCTCACGCTCTTAGATCCGCCCTTCGAGCGCGAGGATGAGCGCGAGCGCGTGCTCGCAGCGCTTGAGCGCGCGCTGAAGAAATGGCCGCGCGGCGTCTATCTCGCCTGGCGTCCGATCAAGGACCGGCGCGAGGATGCGCGTTTCCTTGCGAGCCTCAAGGCGTTCCGCGCGCCCAACATTCTCTCGCTTGAGCTCGATGTCGGGCGCGCGCCGCCGCCTGCGTCTGCGCTGCGCCGCGCCGGGCTCATCCTCGTCAATCCGCCTTTCGGCGTGCCGGAAGAGGCGGAGGCTATCCTCGCCGATCTGACGCCGCTGCTCGCGCGCGGCGACGGCGCCGACGCGGTCTGCGAGTGGCTGACGGCGCGGACTTAAGGCCGCCGGCAAACCCGCGCCGCGAAGCTTGCAGGAACCGGTTCAATTTGCCCTGCGCGAATGGATCGTTTACATATGAACTTTGAGGATCCCGCATGGCGCTGCCCGAAATCCTGACGCGGAACTTGCGCCTGCCGGTCGTCGGCGCGCCGCTCTTCATCGTCTCCGATCCAAAGCTCGTCATCGCTGAGTGCAAGGCCGGCATTGTCGGCTCCTTTCCGGCGCTGAACGCACGGCCTGCAAGTCAGTTCGAAGAATGGCTCCACGAAATCACCGAGGCGCTCGCCGCCCACGACCAGGCGCATCCGGAAAGGCCGGCCGCGCCCTTCGCCGTCAACCAGATCGTCCACCGCACCAACGAGCGGCTGATCCACGATCTTGAGGTGACGGTGAAATGGAAGGCGCCGATCGTCATCACCTCGCTTGGCGCGCGCGAGGACGTGAACAGGGCGATCCATTCTTATGGCGGGATCGTGCTGCACGACGTCATTAACGATCGCTACGCGCACAAGGCGATCGAAAAGGGCGCCGACGGACTGATCGCGGTGGCGGCGGGCGCCGGCGGGCATGCAGGCAAGGTATCGCCCTTCGCGCTGATCCAAGAAATCCGCGACTGGTTCGACGGGCCGCTGGCGCTGTCAGGCGCCATCGCGACCGGCGGAGCGATTCTCGCGGCCGAGGCGATGGGCGCGGATCTCGCCTATATCGGCTCGGCCTTCATTGCGACGAAGGAATCGCGCGCGGCCGAGACCTATAAGCAGGCGATCGTCGCCAGCCGCGCCGCCGACGTCGTCGGCACGAACCTGTTCACCGGCGTGTTCGGCAATTATCTGCGCTCATCGATCGTAGCCGCCGGCTTCGACCCCGACAATCTGCCGCAAGGCGACGCCAAAAGCATGGACTTCGAGAAGGCGACGGCCGCCGGGCCGAAGCCGTGGAAGGACATCTGGGGCAGCGGCCAAGGCATCGGCGCGGTCAACGAGGTCGTCGCCGTCGCCGATCTCGTCGAGCGGTTGGCGGGCGAATATTCCGCGGCCCGCGACCGGTTGCTGAAATCCGTCTCTCGCTCGACCGCCGCCGCGGCAAAACCTGTCAAGCGCAGCGTCGAAACTTTGTCGTGAAAGTGTCAAAGTTTGGGGATGACGGGGACATTCCTCGCCTCGCCCTGAACGTGACACTCGCTCATGCGATGTGGGCGCCGTCGCCCCGGCGAGCGTATCTTGAAGCTCACAACCGATTCGCGTTTTTCGAGTTCGAACTTCACTCTTCATCTGGAACCGTCGTGGCGATCGTCGAATCTATTTCCGCGCGTCGTGAGGCCCAAGGCGCGCCGCAGGCCTATCGGGCGCCGCCCGCCAATTGCGAGGCCGAGCAGGCGCTCTTGGGCGCAATCCTCATCAACAACGACGCCTATGACCGCGTCTCGGATTTCTTGCGTCCAGACCATTTCGTCGAAGAAATCCACCGGCGCATCTATGAGCACGCCGGCGCGCTGATCCGCGCCGGCAAGCTCGCTTCGCCCATTACGCTGAAAACCTTCTTGGGCGACCATGATCTTGGCGGCGTCACCGTGCCGCAATACCTGGCGCGCCTGGCGGCCGAGGCGACGACGATCATCAACGCGAAGGATTTCGGCCGCGCGATCCACGACCTCGCGGTCCGCCGCGAGCTCATCGGCATCGGCGAGGACATGGTCAACGTCGCCTATGACGCGCCGATCGACGTCGCGCCGCGCGAGCAGATCGAGGACGCCGAGCGGCGCCTCTATCAGATCGCCGAGGCCGGCCGCTATGACGGCGGGTTCCAACGCTTTTCCGACGCGCTGAAAGCGGCCGTCGACATGGCCGCCAAGGCCTACGAGCGCGACGGGCACTTGAGCGGCGTCGCGACGGGGCTTGCCGATCTCGACTTCAAGATGGGCGGCCTGCAGCCTTCAGACCTCGTCATCATCGCCGGCCGCCCCGGCATGGGCAAGACCGCGCTCGCCACCAACATCGCCTTCAACATCGCCCGCGCCCATCGCCACGAGACGCGCGCCGACGGAACGAAGCATACGATCGACGGCGGCATCATCGGCTTCTTCTCGCTCGAAATGTCGGCCGAACAGCTCGCGACCCGCATCATCGCCGAGCAATCGGGCGTCGCGTCGAGCCGCATCCGCCGCGGCGACGTGACCGAGGGCGATTTCCAGCGCATCACGCAGGCGATGATCGAGATGCAGAGCCTGCCGCTCTTCATCGACCAGACCGGCGGCATCTCGATCGCGCAACTGGCGACGCGCGCCAGGCGCCTGAAGCGCCAGCGCGGGCTCGACGTGCTCATCGTCGACTACCTGCAACTCCTTTCAGGCGTGAAGACGCGCTCCGACAGCCGCGTGCAGGAATTGACCGAAATCACCACGGGCCTCAAGGCGCTGGCCAAAGAGCTCAACGTGCCGATCGTCGCTCTGTCGCAGCTGTCGCGGCAGGTCGAGCAGCGCGACGACAAGCGGCCGCAATTGTCGGATTTACGCGAATCGGGCTCGATCGAGCAGGACGCCGACGTCGTGCTCTTCGTCTTCCGCGAGGAATATTACTTGAAGAACCGCGAGCCGCGGCCAGGTTCGGACGAGCACATCCAGTGGATGACCGATATGGAGCGCGCCCACGGCCGCGCCGAAGTGATCATCGGCAAGCAACGCCACGGGCCGACCGGGACCGTCGAGCTGCAATTCGAGGCGGAGCTGACGCGGTTCTCGAACCTCGCGCGCGAAGGAGAGATTGCGGAGATGAGGTGAGCGCCTTCGCGCTTGCCCGAAGGAGCGTCGTTTCGAGTCGACAGCTCGCAGGCTCCATGCAGGGCCGGCGAATGGAACGCCAGAACGCGCGAAATCGCCTCGCCGCTGCGCGCCCAACGGCTTTTGTCTATGAACCCCGGCCAGGCTTCTAGTAGTGTGGCCTCAGCCGGGGACCGCCATGCCATTGTCGACCGAACAGCAATTGCTCATCGAGACGCGGATCGGAAACGAGGGGCCGAGCGTGGCGGTCGCCTACCTCCTTTGCATCTTCCTCGGGTGGGTGTCGGCGCATCGCTTCTACCTCGGTCACCCAGGCTCGGCGGTGCTGCAGATCGTTACTTACTTCCTCCTTGTCGGCTTCCTCTGGTGGATCATCGACCTCTTTCTGATCCCGGGCATGGTGCGGGCCAAGCAGAACGAAATTCGCCAGCGTCTCACTCTCGAGGCGCTGAGCCGGGCTTAGACTGGCGCGGCTCAAGGAGCTCATTGCAACTAGCAGCCCCTTCCAGTTGCGCTCTTCCTCATTGCAGCGGTCAGGTCGTCTCAGTTGTGAGGCTCGATTCCGGCGCCGCACTGCGCGCACGGATCGTCGCACGCACGTAGCGCGTCACGATTCTGCGTCTGGATCGGAGAACGTGAGTTCCTTGAGTGCGGCTTTGCCTTCGTGGAACGTAACGATCGAGTCAGGTAGGCCAAGCAGGATTAGTGGGCATGGGTTCCCTACGCCGCGACGCACGCGCTCTTCAAGTTTGCGCCAGTGAGTTGTCGCTTCGCTAAATTTATCGGCGACGAAGTTGTTCGTGAAAGAATCACGAAAACTCAAAGGATTCCTTACGCGCCGGATCTGTCTCTCAATTGCATCCCGTTGCCTAGCGGTTGGATCGTATCCCCAGGGCTTCAGGTCCTCCAGAGACTGCACCTGTCGTTCATCGAGGAAACGCCGCACGAGGAGTCGCATGTTGTCGTGTAGCGACTTCCCCCGAGTGACGATGATCCCCACGGAAATGGCGCCGTCGGCGTGTAGGCGCTTAAAGTTCTCGAGGTCACGGTCGTAAAACGGGTCCTTGTTATTCCATTCAATTTCCAAAGCAATCCGCGTGCCGTCGTCGAAAACTCGGACGTGATCGACTTCGTGAGACTGACTTTCGCTTGGCACGTCATTGATACGCTTTTCGATGACGAAAGTCGTCTTGTTCCACTGTCGCTCGGCGAGCGCCCTTCGCAACCGCTGTGTGCCCTTAGCTTCTCCCCCACCGCCCGCGATGATTTCTTCGATCGGTATTGTCGCGCCGAGGAGCGCTGACTCCAGCTCTGCCGCGGCAGCGGGGAAGTCGCTGCTAACTATTGCCCTGGCATGCGACTGATAGACGATTTGAAATCCACGCGTCTCCAACTCTTCGAACATCGTCGCCGCCTCGCGCGGTCAAGTCATTCCGCGCCGAAGAAGAAGTCGCGTTGGCTCGCGGAATTGTAAGAATAGGTATCCCACGTTGGTCGGTAGGATTCGTCGGCCTGCTTTCCCCAGACCGCCCAATTCGACCTTCCGCCCCTCGCGAAAAGCTCAAGATAGGGCCCCGGCGAACACGCCTCGATGATCTCATATTGTTCGTCCGGCTTACGGCTGTGCTCGCGCTTGCGGGTAGAAAAAAGGTTCACCTGGGTCCGACCGGGCGGCAGAGTGCGCGCATTCTTGCCTCGTACGCCAAACAGGACGATTTCGGTGACATTGCGGAAATAGAATCCAACGCCGCGACCGTCGGAGCCGCCGTCCATTCGCACCTTGTGCCAAATTATGTTGGACTTGTAGCTGAACCCCCAAGCTCGTAAGACGTCGAGCCCTTCCGGGAGCAGCGCGTTCGGCACCCAAAGATAAAGGTGTGCCGTGCTCGCAGCGATCTGAGATACCGGCATCCGCTTGATCGCGTCGAGACCGAGTGTCCCGTAGCGTGACAGGCGACGATGTTCCGGCGCGACCTTGCCGGTCTTGTTCTGAAATTGCCACGGCGGATCCGCAAGAATTGTTCGAAATCTGCGATCGCCGACAAATTCAAGAAGATCGGTTGCCGAGTCCATCTTCGTTGGTCCCAAAACGATTCGCGCCGCGGCTGTGTGTCCGTTCATACACTGAGGCGGCAAATAAGCGTGGAACAAACAAAGAACAAAATCAAGCCCCGAAGCTGTTTTCCCGGACCGCGCAACTACTCCGCGCCCTTACAGCACCCTCGCCTTCCCCATCGCCGCCTTCACGACCGTCAGCCTGTTCGTCAGCGGCAGCCCGAAGGGCTCCGCTTCGATCTCGAACACGTCGCCCCTCTCGCATTTGATTCCGTCCGAGAACGACAGCGTCGCCGTGCCGAAGAAATGCACGTGCACGTCGCCCGGCCGCCGGAACATCGCATATTTGAAATGATGCGCCTCGAGATTGGCGATCGCGTGCGACATGTTCAGCTCGCCCGAGACGAAGGGCTTTTGCCAAATGACGTCCTTGCCCCGCCGGATGCGCGACGAGCCCTGGATGTCCGCCGGCAGATCGCCGATCAGCAACTCGGGGCCAAAGCTCGAGGGCCTGAGCTTCGAGTGGGCCAGATAGAGATAGTTTTGCCGCTCGGTGACGTGATCGGAAAATTCGTTGCCGAGCGCGAAGCCGAGGCGCGTCGGCTGGCCCTTAGGGTCGATGAGATAGACGCCGGCGATCTCCGGCTCCTCGCCGCCGTCGAGCGCGAAGCTCGGGCTTTTAAGGTCGGCCCCTGGCGCCGCGATCGTCGAGCCGTCGCCCTTATAGAACCATTCGGGCTGCACGCCGGTCTCGCCGGCCGTCGGCTTGCCGCCCTCGAGCCCGAGCCTGAACATGCGCATCGAGTCCGTGAGCTTTGAGGGATCGGCGAGGTCCTTATGCATCTTGTCTCGGCCCTCGGCGGAACCGAGGTGGGTGAGCCCTGTGCCGGTGACGAAGACATGCGCGGGGTCCTTGTGATCGACGGGCGACAGCACGCGCCTTTCTTTGAGCGCGGCTTTAAGGTCGACGGGCTTGCCGACGCCGCGGTCGGCGATGAGCTTGCGGAACGACACGCCCGCCTCGATCGCCTGCTCGGCGAGCTGCAGCGTCGTCTTCGCGCCCTTCGCCAGGCGGCTTTCCCCTCGCGCGGTCACGACAAGCGCGCGCTGGCCGGATTCGGAGACAATCTGGGCAAGTCTCATGGCGTCTCCCCTCGGCAACCTATCTGTCGCAAGGCTGGCGACCGCGCCTTGCGGGCCGTCAGCGAGGATCTCTCGACCGAAGCTCGACGGGCAAAGCGGCGCTCGTCACTCCTTCGGCGTCGCCTCGTCCCCCGGTCCGCGCGAGGCCGGCGCGCGCGGCTTCTTCTCAAGATACGCCGCCATCGCCGCGCGCGCGAGAGCGTCGGCGCGCTCGTTCATTTCATCGCCCGCATGTCCCTTCACCCACTGCCAATCGATGGCGTGCCGCTGCGTAGCTTCATCGAGTCGCCGCCAAAGATCCTCGTTCTTCACCGGCTTCCGATCGGCGGTGCGCCAGCCGTTGCGCTTCCAGGCTTGCAGCCACTCGGCGACGCCGTTGCGCACATATTGCGAGTCCGTGTGCATCTCGACCTCGCAGGGCCGCTTTAGCGCCTCGAGCGCCGCGATCGCCGCCGTCAGCTCCATGCGGTTATTGGTGGTGAGCGCTTCGCCGCCTGAAAGCTCGCGCGTCCGCCCGCGCGAGGTTAGGATCGCCGCCCATCCGCCTGGGCCGGGATTGCCCGAGCACGCGCCGTCGGTGAAGATCGTCACTGTCGTCAAGTCGATTTTCGCCCTTTAGACGAGCCCATAGTCGCGGGCGCCGGCCACTCGCTGATGGAAGCGCAGCTTGTCGAGATATTCGAGCGGATTCTTCGGCGTGACTTTTGCGCCGGGCGGCACGTTCAGCCAGTCGACGAGCCTCGTCAGCATGAAGCGCAGCGCGGCGCCGCGCGCGAGGATCGGCAGCGCCTCGACCTCGGCGCACGCGAGCGGCCGCACGCGCTGATAGGCGGCGATCATCGCTCTGCCCTTCGAGACATTGAAGCTCGCGTCCGTCTCGAAACACCAAGAATTCAGGCAGACGGCGACATCATAGGCGAGCGCGTCGTTGCAGGCGAAGTAGAAGTCGATCAGTCCGGTGAGCGTCTCGCCGAGGAAGAAGACGTTGTCGGGGAAGAGATCGGCATGGATGATCCCGCTTGGCAGACCGCTCGGCCAAATCGCTTCGAGCGCTTTCAGTTCGGCCGCGGTCTCGTCTCTCAAGCCCGGCGCGACCTCGTCGGCGCGCGCCTCGGCGACGGCGAAAAGCGGCGGCCAGCCGTCGATCGACAGCGCGTTGGCGCGCTTGAGCGCAAAGCCCTCGCCGGCCTCGTGCATGCGCGCCAGCGCCCGGCCAACCTCCGCGCAATGGACGACGGCCGGGCGG
>Ga0187782_10001784_pt1 | contig 15788 bp, 8 predicted proteins | sample 0715_SJ02_MP15_2_FD_132454 | JGI IMG/M metagenome (GOLD analysis project Ga0187782, IMG submission 132454) | Tropical peat soil microbial communities from peatlands in Department of Meta, Colombia - 0715_SJ02_MP15_20_MG | ecosystem: Environmental > Terrestrial > Soil > Wetlands > Peat | place...
CTCGACGGACCGACGCACGTGCTGAGCGACGCCGAGAACCTCTGCGCATTCGCCCGGTTCTGCGACCCGATGGGAAAGATCTGGTCGCTCATCTCGAAGACCGACGACCCCCGGGTGCGCGAGCTCGTCATCCGGGAAACCTCCCACTGTCCGTCCGGACGACTCGTTCTCCACGAGAAACCGACCGGCACCGCGGTCGAACCGCAGCTCCCTCCCTCGATCGGGCTCGTCGAGGACCCGGCGATGAAGTGCAGCGGCCCCCTCTGGGTGCGAGGCGGCATTCGCGTGGAGTCGGCGGACGGCCGAGCCTACGAGGTGCGGAACCGGGTCACGCTCTGCCGGTGCGGGGCGTCCACGAACATGCCATTCTGCAACGGCAGCCACGCGTCCATACGCTTCCAGGATGGGATACGGTAGAGCGAAGCGCTACGACCGACGCCCTGCGGCGAAGGTCCGGGGCGGGGCCAACTCCGCCCGGGGTTCCTCCGCCGTTGGTCCCACCGATCGCCCTGGGAGAGCGAGCAAGTTCCGGGGAAACGGTCCGAAGGAACCCCTCGCTTCCGCTGCCACGGAGGATGCGGGTCCCATCCCGAAGGTCGGGCCGGCCCGGTCGCGCGTCCTCTCCGTCCCCGCCTCGGCCTAACTCCAGAGGTACCAGGTCTGGTCACCGTAGGCGCCGATGATCGGGTTGACGTTGACGGACGAAGACTGGATCCACGGCGCGTACGAGATCACCGCGTTCGCCTGGTCGGAGTAGACGTAGAGCGCGAGATGGTTCGCGATGTGCTCGACCAGGTTGTACATCAGCACCCGGGCCGGGCCCACCACCATGGTCGCGGCCGTGTACATCCCGTACTCCATCGCGGCGTAGGCGTTCCCCTGGCAGGCCTGCGGAATCCCGGTCGCCTGGTCGGCCCAGTAGAGCAACCCCGACATCGAGGCCCAGTCGGGCGGTCCTCCGTTGTCGTTCGCGCACGTGTACTGGCTGAGCCCCTGTTCCACCGCGTCGCTCGACGTGTACGTGGAGTTCGGGAGGTACATCGGGGTGACATAATCGGTGGGGTCGGGGTAATCGGGAGCCCATCCCAGATTGAAGAACGGCAGTGGGGACTGCCCTGGCGGGGCGGTAGTGCCGTTGACCACTAGGGTGAAGAAACTGACATTGAACGTGTTGGGCGCGAGCCGCCCCCCCGATATCGAGCTGATGTAGGGTAGGTAATCCTGGATCGGCTGGTTCACCGTCGTCGAGTTGTTTTCACCGATGATCGGAAACTCGCACGGCGAAGAGGTCGTACAGCTCACGAGTTCGGGGTCGTAGTACGGGCTGGTCGGGCTCGTTGCCTGGGTCCACCACCAGCCCGCGCTCCCGACGATCGTCGAGTTCGACACAGGGTTGCCGCTCGGCCAGCTGATGTTGGTCGGGTAGTAGTTCCCCATGTGCCGCGGGATCACACCGCCGTAGTTGGAACCGTAGGGGATACCGTCGATCGTGAAGACCTTCTTTTCCACGGTATCGTACGGGAAGGCATTGACCAGGAATTCCCGCAGGCCAACGTAGTTGAAGAAGTCGTCCGGAACATTGATCGGGTTCGGGTCGAGCGCCTTTGCCGCGGGGAGACTGAACTCCAACGCGAACGGCAGGAACCATTCCGTCAACGTCGGCGTGACGGTCGCGTTGACCTTCCCCTCGGCCTGTAACTTGAGAAGGGTCGCCGTCTCGCCCGAAAGGATCGTGGCGGCGTCCGCCGTACCCGCTTCGTACTTCTTGATGCCCACTGCGTCGCTCACCTCGTAGTGAACGACCACCTTCGCCACGTAGTGGGTCGGCCCGGGGAGCGGCTCGCAGTTCACGCCCGGACAACCCGTAGGCTGGTGGTAGGCCGGATTCTGCTTCAACGTGTACCCCGCCGTCGGCGAGAGCGGCTGGTCGGCGAGATAGTACGGCCCCGACCCCGTCATGTTCCACCGAACGCCGGGTTGGATCGCGGGATAGTGGAACGCGAGCTCCTCGAAGGAGTCCCAGTATGTCGCCGGTGTGTGATGGAGCCACGACTTGAACGATGCGTTGGAGGTGGACGTGGCGTCGCCGGGGAGGAGACACGGCCCATCCCCGCTATGGGCGGTCGTCCCGGCAAAGCCGGGAACGCCCGCGTTCTGGTAGGTAAACCAGCCGCACGGCTCGACCGACCCGCCCATGGGGTCGGCCAATAGCTGCAAAAAGAACGGCCAGTCGGTGTCCGATCCGCCCGCATTGAACGTGACACACCCGTTCTCGGCGAGCGCTGCGGCCGGGCAGTACTTGCTGTCGTTGATCAACATCGACGAGAGGACACTCTGGGGCGTGTTGTTGTAGGGGGAGTGGATCGCGCCGTCCCACGTCGGGTTTCCGATCGGCAACAGTGCCTGGCATGGCATCCAGCCGGGGGTGGCCCCGACGCCCGGCAGGTCGGCGAACCCGCACGTCCGAGCGATCGAAAACGCGACGTCCGACGGATAGACCGACCAGTTGCTCCCGGTCGAAGGGTCGTAGAATCGAGCGGCCGCATCGATCGGGAAGGTGAAGTACTCCGGAGAGCCCGTGATCTTGTTGTTCACGATCAGGGTGTTCCCGCCGTACAACGCTCCGCACCCGGGTCCCGGCACGCACAACGAGAGAACGGGCAGGAAGGAGGAGGTGCTGGACCCATTGTACTGGATGAGGGTTTGGTACACGTTGTAGACGGGCTCTTCGCTGACGGTGTCGTACGCGACGGAAGGGTCCTCGGTCGTCGCGCCGCCAGGGGCAACCTCGTACACCTCGAGCGTTCCGGGGTGCGGGCTGCTGCTGGTCGTCGGCGGTAGTCCGGCCCCCAGGGAAGAAGAGTCCGACGCCGAAGACTGATTCGATGGCGCCGTCGTTCTCAAAGGGATGACGACGCTAAAGGTCAACGAGACGATGATGGCGGCAACGACAAGCCCTGTTCTCCATCCGTACTGATGCATCCTCATGGCCCGATGCTCGCCCGCCGTCGTCCGGGCGACGCCTTTTCGCGAAGGCACCCGCGGCCGATAAGGGCATCGAAAGCGCGCTTCGGGGCTCCGCCGGTGAGGCGAACCCAAGCCGTGCGTGTTGTGGCCGGAGTAATCGGGTCCGTCGAAACCGAGCCGCTCGGTTGTCGGCGTACCCCAGCTCAGGAACGAGGGCCGCGTGGACCCGGCCGGTAGTGTCGACGCGCTCGGGACCGGAACGGGGGCCGTGGAGCGGAGGCCGGGGGCAGGGAAGGGGCGGATCGAGCCACATCGTAGGTGAAGCCCGGGATCCGGGTGCGCGGGATCGGCATGCCGATCAGTTTCTCGATGCGGGCGAGGTCGGCCTCCTCCTCGGGAGCGAAGAGGGTGAACGCGTCTCCCCGCTGCTGTGCCCGGGCGGTGCGACCTACTCGATGCACGTAGGTCTCGGGTTCGTGCGGGACATCGAAGTTGACCACGTGGCTGACATCCTTGACGTCCACGCCCCGAGCGGCAATGTCGGTGGCGACGAGCACGCGAAACTCCCCGGTCCGGAACGCCTCGAGGGCCCGAACGCGCTGGCTCTGGCTGCGGTTCCCGTGGATGACCCCCACTCGGATCCCGCGACGCTGCAGTTGGCGGCCCAGGTTGTCGGCCCGGTGCTTGGTTCGCGCAAAGACGAGGACGCTCGTCATCATCTCGTCCTGCAGAAGGTTGAGCAGAAGCTCCGTCTTGAGATGGGCCGGGACCGGAAGGGCGAGATGCGTAACGCCCACCGCCGCGACGGTTCGCTCCTCGACCTGGACGAGCTTCGGGTCGCGCAGGAACTGGCGGGAAAGGGACACTACTTCGGGAGGCATCGTCGCCGAGAAGAGCATCGTCTGCCGTTCCCGGGGGAGTCGGTCGAGGATTCGGCGGACGTCCGGGAGGAATCCCATATCGAGCATCCGGTCCGCCTCGTCGAGCACCAGGATCCGGAGGGGGCGGAAGTCGACGTACCCTCGGCTCATGTGGTCCAGGAGCCGACCCGGCGTGGCAATGATGATCTCGGCTCCTCCGCGAAGCGCCCGCTCCTGGTCCGCCATACCGACCCCCCCGTAGACCGGCGCTCCGCGCAGGTGGGTGTGGCCCGCCAACTTCCGGAGGAAGCCATCCGCTTGAAGGGCCAGCTCCCGGGTAGGCGTCAGGATGAGGGCGAGGATACGGCCCTTCGGCTCCTCGAGGAGCCGTTCGAGCACCGGGAGAAGGAAGGCGGCGGTCTTCCCGGTGCCCGTCTGGGCGGTTCCGACGATGTCCCGGCCCGAGACCGCGTGAGGGATGGTGTCCTTCTGAATAGGTGTGGGAACCCGGTATCCAATCTCCCGCACCCCTCGCTGGAGCTTGGCGTGAAGCGGAAGGGCCTCGAAGGAGGCCCCCTCGGGCGGAGGGCCTGAGGTCGGTGGTTCATCGGGGGGTTGGGACACTGGCTCCTCGCTGCGGGTCGCAGGTCCTCGAGGCCATAAGAGAGAGTACCGGGCCGGTGTCGTGGGCGGCACTCGTCCGCTGGGTTCCGAATCCAACCTGGCGGAACGGCCCGGGACGCTCCTTCTCGAGGAGGAAGCCCGTCCGGGGGTCGGAAGGAGATTGGTTCGAATCGTTCGGTTCCCCCTCGCCGAGTAGCACCCGAACTGGTCCCGTGTTGCCGGGGAGCCCGACTCCATTCTGGGAAGGTTTCAAGAACGAGCGGTCGATTTCCGAACCCTCGCTCGAAGGTTCGATGCCCGCCTCCTCAAGTCACCGCAGCCGTCAGTTCCGTTGGTCCGACCCCGCTCGTTTCGAGGAACCGATCCGAACTTTGAGCGGCCTCGAATTCATGCGCGCGTTCCTGACCGGTGCCCTCCCCGCGCCCCCGTTCATGGAGCTTCTGGGGATCCGGATCGTGTCGGTCGAGCCGTCTTCGGTCACCTTTGAGTTCGAACCGGCCGAGTTCATGTACAGCCCGCTCGGAAACGTCCATGGCGGTATCGTCACGGTTCTGCTCGACACCGCCATGGGTTGCTCTTTCCACACGACGCTGCCGGCCGGAGTCGGCTACACAACCCTCGAACTGAAGGTCAATTTCGTGAAGGCGGTCACCGCGGCGTCCGGAACGCTGAGGGCGGAGGGGCACGTTTTGCACTCCGGCGCTCGGGTGGCCACGACGGACGCTCGCTTGGTCGACTGCGAGCGAAAAATGTACGCGCACGCAACCTCGACGCTTCTGGTCCTGCGGCCCGACTCCAAGTGAGCTCGGAGCCGGGGTCCGAGCTTCCGACACCGGAACGGTTCCTAGCCCCGTCCGCCTCCCGAGCCCGTCGAAGCGTTCATCCGACCGTAGGGATTCTTGGCCGGCGCGTAGGATGTCGACGAACCCCCGGGTCCCCCTCCTGAGCGACCTCGCTCCCGACGGCTTCCTCTATTCCGGCCAATACATGGTCGAGTTCGAAGCCGACTCCCTGTGGTACGAGACCTCCCTCACGATCGCGGCACTTGCGCTCAAGCAGGGAATCAAGACCGAGTACCATGTCTTCGATCACTTCCCGAAGGATGCGCGGGACGCCCTCTCCGGAATGGGAGTCGACCCGGGGAAGCTCGAGGGCGAGGGCTTGCTCAGCATCTGGGACAGCTACACCGAAACGACCGAGTTCGAGAGGGCGAAGACCACGGGGGTCGGCTGGGAGACGGCCGGGAAGAACCCGCTCGACATCGTCCAAGGGGCCGCCCGCTGGGTCGAGAGAACCAAGGCGGGATTCGAGCCCGTCGAGAAAGGGTGGCTCCACCTCGACGACAACACGGGCATCTTCCTGCAGTACAACGACGAGGAGACGGTCGTGGACCGGTGGAGGACGTCGATCCTTCCGGCCGTCCGGGCCCGCGAGTGTCCGCACTTCCTCGCTTTTCCGAGGGGCATCGCTTCGGACGCATTCTACACGAAGTTCGAAGCGATGTGCGATGGCATTCTGGACCTGAAGACGGAAGAGCTCGAGGGCCGCGTCGTACCCCTCCTGCGAATCCGCAGGTTGAAAGGAAAGGTCTTCGATTCGCACTGGCATCGTCTTGAAGTTCAGGCTGACGGCTGTGTTCGGCTGGAAGCTCTCCCTCCGACGGGCTCCACACGACGGCTCTCCGCGATCATGTTCACCGACACGGTGGGGTTTACCGCTCTGGGCCAGCGGAACGAAGCGCTCTCGCTCGAGTTGCTCGAGGAACAACGAGCCATGCTTCGGCCCATCTTTCAGCGGCTCGGAGGCAAGGAGGTCAAGACGCTCGGAGACGGCTTCCTCGTGCAGTTCACGAACGCGCTCGAGGCCGTGCGGTGCGCCTACGAGATCCAGCGGAGGAGCCGCGAAGCGAACTCCTCTCGGTCGCCCGAGCGACAGGTGCACCTCCGGGTCGGCGTCCACCTCGGGGATGTGGTGGAAACCGACGGTGACATCTCGGGGGACGCGGTGAACATCGCCTCGCGGATCGAGCCCCTCGCGGACGCCGGAGGCGTCTGTATCACTCGCCAGGTCTACGACCAGGTCCAGAACAAATTCGAGCTTCCCATGACGAGCCTCGGAGCCAAGCCACTCAAGAACGTGAGCACCCCCGTAGAGGTGTTCAAAGTGGTTATGCCGTGGGCAGAAGGGGGCGGCATGGGATTGTCCGAAGTCGACCGGAACCGCATTGCGATACTTCCCCTGGCCAACTTCAGCCCGGCCGCCGGCGACGAGTACTTCGCCGACGGGCTGACGGATGAGATCATTTCGACGGTGTCGGGAATCAGCGGCCTCAGCGTAATCTCGCGGACCTCCGCGATGCGGTACAAGCAGACCTCGAAGAGCATGACCGAGATCGGACGCGAACTGAAGGCCGGCAAGCTCCTCGAAGGGAGCGTTCGGAAATCCGGAAGCCGTGTCCGGATCACCGTCCAGCTGATCGACGCCGAGAGCGACGTCCACCTCTGGGCCCAGAGCTACGATGGGAGCTTGGACGACGTCTTCGAGACCCAGTCCGACATCGCGCGCAGAATCGCAGAGGCGTTGAAGCTGCCCTCGCCTCCGGCGGGGAACCGCACCGAGAGTCCCGAGGTCCACACGCTCTGCCTTCGAGCTCGGACTCTGTGGAACAAGAGGACCCAAGAAGCGAACGAGCAGGCAATCCTGCTGTTCGAGGACGCCTTGAGGATTGATTCCGAGTCCGCTCGCGCGATAGCCGGGCTTGCGCTTTGTCACTGTACCGCTGCGGATTACGGCTGGGTGGACAAGAAGGAAGGGAACGACAAGGCGAGATCCTTGGCGAGACGAGCTCTAGCGCTCGACCAGACTGTGCCCGAGGCCCACGTTGCCCTGGGCAACCTGATGATGTGGGACGACTACCCCGGGGCCGAGGTCGAGATCAGGAAGGCGCTTTCGCTGAACCCTAGTCACGCGGATGCCCACGAGTGGTACAGCTACATCTTGCGGGGCCTGGGTAAGGTGGATGAAGCGACCGAGGAAGCCCGGAAGGCGTACGAACTGGACCCACTTCCGCCCAACCGGGCTTGGCACCTTTGCACTCAGTTCTTCTTTTCGGGACGCAACGACGAGGCGCTCGAAGTCGCCACGAAGCTCATCCAGACGGAGCCGGGGTACGCCTGGGCGTACCTCGGTCGCGCCGTTCTGACCTCCCTCAAGGGACTGAGAGAAGATGCGTACCGGAACCTGCAAACCTTCCGAAGATTGAGGCCGGACGAGATTGGCTACAAGAGCCTCCAGGCGCGAATCGAAGCTCACCTGGGGAACAAGGAAGAGGTGTCGCGACTCATCGATGAGGCGTTAGCGCTCGCGGCCAAGAGTGACGACCCAAACGTACGAGACTCTACCTACCAGATATCCTTCGCATTAGCCCTGATCGGCGATCGGGAGCGATTCTTTCCTTTCGTCGACTCTATGATCGACCACAAAATGATGGGCCCCGGCGAACTTCGGGACCCCTCGTACCAGAACATGGTGAACGACCCGCGATTCGGCCAACTGCTCAACAAGCTCCGCAGGTCATTTGGGATTCCAACCTGAGGAGGTCCCGTGGGAGCGGGGCGAGTCCGTCGGACCCCGAGATTGTCTTGGGCCGTCGTGCCGGGGCCTCGGGGGGTCGAGCGGAGTCTTATGGTCGCAGACAGCTTGGCCGACGAGGGAACACATGCCGGCCTACATGGTCGCTGATGTGGAGTGGCACGATGCCGCCGCGCTTGCCAAGTACGGAGAGGGTCACTCCGAGCTACTGGCGAAGTACGGGGGCGAAATTCTGATGGGATCGGACGAGGTCGAAGTGGTCGAAGGGAACTGGAAGCCACGAATCCTGGTGATCTTCAAGTTCCCGTCGCGACAGAAGTTCCACGAGTGGTACGGCTCTGCCGAGTACGCTCCTCGGCTCGCGATCCGACTAAGACATGCCGACTCAAAGGTAGTAGTCTCTGGCGACTCGGAATGAAGTAGATCGAACGTTCGCCGGGCCCGCCCATCCGCCGATTCCGCGCGGGTCACTCGCGAGTGGTTGCAGCGAGGATCGCACCGTCTCCTCCCAAGGACGGATTCTGACGCCACGACATCGGGGAACGAGCCCGGTGAGTCGACCACAGCAACCACTCGTTCGACCCGGTCCGGGACGATCCCCGCTTCATCGCCCTCTTGCGAGCGATGAACTTGCCCACCTGAACGGGGCGCTCTCCCGCGGTGCGTCCCAGCGGGTGGGCACGGGCCTATGGAAGGACAGCCGCGTGCGAGTGCATCCGCATTGCGGACACGCCCATCGAAGGATTTGCTTCGTGTAAGCTTCTGTTCCGGAGGAGGAGCGATATTCACCGGGAACACTCGACCGTCGGCCGGTCGAGATCAGTTGTCCTGGGGGTAGCCCGTGGAGCCCGGGGCTCCGTTCGCCCCTTTAGACCCTTTCGCGCCCGCGACGCCCGCCAATCCGCTGATGCCCTTTTTCCCGGCCGCTCCGCGGCCGACACCGCCGCCGTTCTGGCCTCCGGCGCCACCGGCTCCTCCGGCGCCCCGACCGCCGGCCTTCCCACCGGCCCCCGGGCAGCCATTGCCCGCCCCGAAGGCGCAGGTGTACTGTCCCCCGGCGGCGGCCGTCACCGTGTTGCCGTGGAATCGGTCGCCCGAGTTCTCGAGCAACTTCGTCGTGTTGTAGAGGCCGCCACCGAAAGCGCTGCCGCCCGCCCCCCCGTTCCCCCCGTTACCGCCGGGACCGGCCACGCCGCCCCAACCGCCATTGCCCCCTCCGCCCCCGTGGCCGCCGGCCCCGCCTCCGGTGTCGTTCCCGTTGACCCCGCCCGAGCCACCGGCTCCTCCGGTACCCCCGGGGCCGCCCGGTCCGCTCGCCCCACCGGGCCCACCGTTACCGCCGCCACCCCCGGCGCCGCCCGTGGCGGAGTTCGCGTCGCTGATGTCGCTCGTGAACCCAAGTGATCCGTTGCTGTAGGTGCCTCCGCCCCAGGCGGTGCCACCGATGCCCCCGTTGCCGGCCGCCCCGCCGGTCCCACCGGGGCCGCCGAAGCCTCCCGCGCCTCCCACCGCGCCCACTCCCCCCGCCAATCCGAGACCCGCAGAAACGCTACCCGGGCCCCCGGAGCCACCATCACCCCCGTCACCGCCGTACTGACCGTATCCTCCGACTCCCGCGGCCCCGCCGTTTCCACCGGCACCCGCGGGTCCTGCGGTCGCGCTGTTGGATTCGATAAGGGCCGAAGAGATGGTCGCGTGAGCCGAGTTGCAAATGCCTCCCCCGTAGGCGGACCCCCCAACCCCGCCGACTCCTCCGGCGCCCCCGTTCCCTCCGTAGGACCCGTTGGTTCCGGCACCCCCGGCCATGCCAGGCTGACCCGATCCCCCAGAGTAGCCGATCGTCGTCAGGTTGCTCACTCCGGACCCGCCGTCGCCCCCATCGCCTCCGAAGCCCCCGAACCCTCCGGTGCCGCCGGTCCCGCCAGCGCCCCCGGGACCCCCCGGGCCGCCCGTACCGCCATCGATCGAGTCCGATGTGACGTTGGTTCCGGTCAACTCGAGGATTCCGGAGGGGTAGGCCACGAAGATCGACCCGCCCGCGGCGGCGGCTCCCGCACCGCCCACCCCGCCGGGTCCGCCGCTTCCACCGAAGCCGCCCGGCGCCGCGGGAGCCGGTTTTCCGGCGACCCCGCCTTTGCCGCCGTTCCCGCCGCCCTGGCCGTTGAGGAGGGAATTTCCGGCACCTCCCGGCCCTCCGTTTCCGCCGTAGCCGGCCCAGCCCCCGGACCCGCCCGCACCCCCCGAGCCTCCGAGGCCCCCGTATCCGCCCGAACCCGCGAAGGCCCCGTCCGCATCGAACGTCGAGTTGGTGAAGGTGGCCTTACCGGCATCGTAGATGCTTCCGCCCACCGCGAGACCCCCTGGGGCGGCGTTACCACCAGCGGTGCCATTCGAACCCGATTGCCCGGAAGACGCGACCGCGCCTACGCGGCCCGCTCCGCCGGATCCCCCGACGCCGCCCGCGGTGGGTGAGCCGCCGCCACCGCCCGCGCCTCCGTCGCCCCCGTTCGACGCGCCCGAGCCGCCCGCCGCCCCGTTGCCCCCGAGGCCGCCTCCGCCGCCCCCGCCGCCGGCGACCTGGTTCGATTCGAAAGTGGAGGTGGTGGCCGTGAGCGTACCAGCGTTGAAGATCGCCCCGCCCTGAGCAGTGCCACCCACCGCGCCGACCCCGGGCGTGCCGGCTTCTCCCGCGGCTCCGGCCGGGCCGTTTCCTCCCGCGAGTCCGCCCGCGCCGCCCGTGTAATTGTCCGCATCGGCGCCGGCTCCGCCCGTCCCACCGGGCCCGCCGCTCCCTCCGCTACCGGCCGAGCCCCCATTGCCTCCGTCACCGCCGTCTCCGCCGGTGGCCGAATTCGATTCGAAAGTATCGCTGAGCAGCGTGAGCTCGCCGCCGTTGTAGATGGCGCCTCCGAATGCGCCCCCGCCGGCGCTACCGTTCCCACCCCATCCTGCGGAACCGCCGACACCGCCGGAACCGCCCTTCCCCCCAGCACCCCCAGGACCGCCCGATGAGCCCGGAATCCCGCTGCCGCCAGCGCCTCCCGCGCCCCCGGAGCCGCCATTCCCGCCGTCGCCCCCGTTTCCGCCGGAGCCCCCGGCGCCCCCGAGAACCGAGTTCGAGAGGAAGATGTCGGAGGTGAGCACGACGACGCCGCTCTTGATCCAGATCGCTCCCCCGCGCGCTTGTCCACCTACCCCGCCGGAGGTAGCGGAGGTTCCGTTGTTCCCCCCTGCGCCGCTCTTCCCCTTCGTGCCCGCCCCACCGGTTCCGTCCGAGCCGTCGGTTCCCGCCGCCCCGTTCCGCCCGTTCGTTCCCGAGGTCCCGTCGTGGCCGTTTGGACCCGGTGGCCCGGTCACCCTCCCTTGGGTCAGGGTGATGCCGCTGATGTTGAGGTTCCCGCCTTGAACCACGAAGAGCCGATTGGCGTCGGTGCCGCTGAGCGAGACGGCGTGCCCTCCCGAGGTGATGTTCACGGTGAGGGAGGCGGGAATCGAGATCGATGCACTGAGGTCAAGAGGGCTACAACTCAGCCCAAACGTGACGGTTCCGCCGAGTGCGACCGCAGCCGCGAAGGCGGAGGGAGAACACGAGGTGAGGGTGGTGGTAATTCCGGACGGCCGAAGCTCCGAGTTGTCCCGCGCCGGCTGCCCGGACCCGGAGAACCGTACGTTTCCGGCGGCGAGGGCGCTGAGCACGACAATTCCCACCACTACCCCGACAAGGGCTCCGGTGAGAATCCGTTTCGCGGGCACGCGACCGCCCCGGCCGAGACCCTACGTTCGCCCGGTCCATAAAGGGGGCAGACGCAAGAATCGGCTTGCACCACCGACTCCGGCGCGTTCTCGACGGACATGAGTTGGAATGCGATTGGCCGAGCTGGTTGCAATGGTTTGCATTCCCGCTGCCAAGAGCAGGGAGCAAACCTGTTTCAGCCGGATCGCATCTTCGCAGCGAACTAAGCCGGAGCCGCCCGGTCGACGGCCAACTTTCCGTCCTTCCAAACCTTGGCGACGTGTTCCGGCTCACCCAGGACAGCGATCCGTTTCAGGGGATCCTCCTCTAGCGCTATCACGTCCGCGACGAACCCGACCTCGAGTCGGCCTGATTTCGGAGCTTGGGGTCCGAGGGTACGGGGGGCGGTCGCCGTAGCCGCGCGAATCGCGTCTATCGGCGACATTCCCATCTCCTCCACCATGAGGGACAGTTCGCGACCATTGGCACCCCAGTAGACAGGGCAGGCATCGGTCGACCCGCCGATGTCCGTGCCCATCGCGACCGGCACGTTCTTTCGAACGGCGAGCCGGATAGCCCGCTTGTACTGGTCGCGCATCTTCCGACCTTTTTCTAGCATGAACTCGGGCAACTCCGACTTTGTCCCGGGCGCAAGCATACGCTCCACGATCGAGATCGTGGGAACCAGCAGGGCTCCCTTTTCGATCATCAGGTCGGCCGCCTCCTCGTCCAAGTACGTCCCGTGCTCGATCGTCTTCGCACCGGCTCTGAGGGCGGCCATGATTCCCGCCTTTCCATGGCAGTGGGCGGCTACGATCCGTTCCGCACGGGTAGCTTCTTCGACGATCGCTCGCAGCTCCTCGTCCGAAAATTGCTGATGTCGGGGGTCGTCGAGGTCGCTGAGCACACCTCCCGACGCGCAAACCTTTACGACGGAGGCGCCGAGCCGTAGAACCTTCCGCACGGCCTGCAGGCACGCGGGAACGCCGTCGCACGGGCCGGGGACCTCGCGCACATTCGACCAGAAGTGCACGAACTCGAGCGGGAAAGCGTGCGAGTCTCCGTGTCCACCCGTAGTGGTGAGGGCAGTGCCCGCGGCGTAGATGTGCGGTCCGGCGATCGTCCCGTCGTTTACGGCGCGGCTGAGGTATATTCCGTTTCCCCCAAGCTCACGAACCGAGGTGATTCCCGCTCGCAAAGCCCGTTCGGCATCCTTGACGGTACGAATCAGGCCCACGGAATAGGATGTGTAGATCACTTCCTCCATCGAGAATCTCCGAAGTCCGATGAAGTGGGTGTGGCAATCCCAGAGTCCGGGCATGACTACGGGCACCGAAGTCGTAGCGTCCGACGCTCCGGCTTTTGGAGCATTCTCAATCGGTCCTGCGTAGATGATCGTCGAACCTTCGAACACCACGCAACCATTCCGGACGGGGTCGCCTGAACCCGGGAGGAGGAGGTCTGCCTCGATCCGCGTCGCCATGTGCGTCCGAGGTTCCTGTCTCGATTATACTTTCCTCAAAGGGTGGAGGGGTTGGCGAATCGCCTCGCACCTGGATTTGATGGACACCCGCGACGGGTGGGTGCGGGGAGCAATGCAACCTGATACTCGCATCGGCAGGTCGACATCCCGATCTCCCCCTGGGTGAGTCTAGGTTCGATTGCCCTAAGGAGAGCGCAAAGCTCGACTCGTCAGTGCAAGCACCGCTGTGACGTTGGGCAACATGGGTTAGTGCTCTGCTTGTCCTGGACGCGATTCCCTGATCACTTAGGGACGATTACAACCTTCGCGACCCAAGGAGATATCGCCTCTGTGAGCGCGATTCCGTCGGAGTCCCCGCTGATAGTGTCGTGGAAGAGCACTCCCGTGGCATTGGTCGCTTCCGCTCCGACGGCGATCGCGAACAGACCACCGGAGAGCGTGTCATGCCCGAAGGTTTGGATCGCGTCAATCACGTCAAGAGAGTAAAACGTGCTGTTGAAGATCCAGTTGTGCGAGATGACTGCCGCGGGTTCGGGTCCCTCGACCAGAATCCCCGCGTCCACATCGCGAACGGTGTTGAATTGCACGACGGTCCCGGTGGCAATCGAGGCCAGGAAGATTCCAAGGTCCTGGTCGTCAAAGATCGGGTCGACACCGCATGCCGGAGTGATGGGGAAAGGCGCGGTCAAGCAGGTGAAGTTGAGAACGGTGTTGTGCGTTATCACCGCCGAGGCGTACACATCCGCGATCCCGCCGTCCGATCCCGCCTCCCCCGTGACCAGGTTCTGAGAAATGGTGGAGTTTCCGTAGACGACGATACCATAGGCGGCCGTGTACGGGCCCGGGCCAACGCGCACGACGTTCTGCGTGATCGTCGCGGTGCTGTCACTCAACCCCCGCACTCCCCCGACGGAGAGCGAGAAAATATCGAAACCTTGGGCGAGGACATGGAAGATCGTTCCGTGTCCCTCAACCTGTTGGCTCGTCCCGGCCCCAGGCGGGTCGTCGAGGCCGATGGATATGGCTCGCCCGAACGAATACATTCCCGGGCTACCTGTGCCGGTCGTACACTCGGCGTTCAGGTTTGGGTGGGGCCCGTGGGCGTAGGCGGCCACATCCCAGACGTGAAGGGTGGAATCACCACCCACGCCGATGCCGCCCCCGGTCGCCACACCGATGCTGTTGGACAGCATGCACTGCTCGGTGACCTGAACCGAGAGCTTCGAAATGGAGACGGTCGAATCGTTCCCGATTTCGACGACAAACACATTTCCCAGATAATCGGGAGTCATGGTTGGCGGAGAGCGAAGAATCGTCTTTCCTTCCCCAGCCCCCACGAGTTTGACACTGTGGTTGATCAGGAGTTGGCCGACATATGTTCCGCCAGGGATGAACACGGTTGCCCCAGCCGTCGCTACGTTGACTTGTGCTTGGATGGAGGAGATGGCCGCTCCAATCGCAGTTCCCGAAAGAATTTCCGATGTGGAAGTGGTTGCAACGGCGGCAGAGCTCGCCGGCAACGAAGCAGAGCCGGGAGCACTGAACAGTACGAGAACTGCGAGAACGACGACGGTTCCGGAGATAGTTCCGACTCGGACGGAGTAATGCAATCTCGGAGATGTCGACAAGAGAGTTCCCCTGGGTTGCACGGAAGGCGTCATCCCTTATGTGCGTTCCGAAAATCTCGAGAGGATTCATGGGTTGATGGCGAGTTGGGTCCCTCGACGAACCCTACCGAGTGTGTGAAATGGTCGTTACAGCCCCTCCATTTCGACGCGCGCGAGTGTCGGAGGGGGACACCCGGGACAGTTCTAGTCCTCATGAGAACTGACCTAGACCGGCACGGCCCATCGCGCCGTCGCCTGGGGCCGCCGTCGGTTGCCGACTCGGCGCGGAAGGGGCCGCCCCCGCTAGCCCCGAACCTTCTTGAAAATCTGGGCGGCTTCTGTCTTGGCCGCAAGGGCGGCGGGAGCATCCCCCATCTTCTCGGCGGCCTCCCCGAGAAGATGAAGTGCTCGGGCGAGCTCCAATGCGTTCTCGGATGTCCTGAAGCCCTCGACCGAGGTCTGGAGGAGACGTACCGCTTCGTCCGCGTTGCCGGAAGTGAGCGCTAGTCGGCCGAGGATCCGGTATCGCAGCCCTTCGGCGAACGGGTTCGAGAGGCCATCCGCCAGCTGCTGGAGCTCCTGGGTGAGCTTCGTCACCTCGGCATCGTCCGGCGACCTGCCGGTGTCCAACAGGGTCTCCACGAATTGGGCTCGGTACGTGGTGGAGGGGCCGGCGTTCTCGGCCACTGACCGCTCCGCCGCAAGGTCGTAGGACGGGGCGAGGGCTCGCAACGCAGTAGCGGCCTCTTCAAAGTGCCCACGTTCCCGCAGGGAATCGATCCGAGTCCGCTCGGCCAGCTCCCTCAGGTTGCGACCGAGTTCCAGCTTGACCGAACGGGTGAGGTGTCGCTCCGCGGCATCGAGATCGTTCCGCAGGAGCGCGATCTGGGCGCACGCGATCTCGACCCTCGGATCGGGACCGC
>Ga0187782_10001785_pt1 | contig 15788 bp, 12 predicted proteins | sample 0715_SJ02_MP15_2_FD_132454 | JGI IMG/M metagenome (GOLD analysis project Ga0187782, IMG submission 132454) | Tropical peat soil microbial communities from peatlands in Department of Meta, Colombia - 0715_SJ02_MP15_20_MG | ecosystem: Environmental > Terrestrial > Soil > Wetlands > Peat | place...
GATCTGAGCTTTAGCGGTTTCTATGGTGGCCAGGGCGGCGAGATTGTTTTGAACGGCGTTGTCCAGATCCTGTTGAGTAGCGGCTTGTTCTTTGGCCAGCGGGGTGTAGCGCTTGACGTCAAGTTCGGTACGGCCCTGCACCGCTTCGGCATTGGCAAGCTGCGCTTTGGCTTGCGCCAGCTGGCCTTCAGCCTGATCCAGCGCTGCCTTAAAAGGCCGTGGGTCGATCTGAAAAAGGAGCTGTCCTTTTTTGACGAGGGCCCCTTCCTGATAACCCTGGTGCAGTAGATACCCGGTTACCTGGGCCCTGACATCAGCGTTGACCAATCCGTCGAACGTTCCGATCCAATCGTGAATAATCGGGACATCCTGCTGCTGGACTTGCACGACCCGGACGTCGGGAACACCGGGCGCGGCCTGCGCATGCTTATTTGGGCGAATCGCTCCAACAATCAAACCAACGACGATTACGGCGACTCCACCGCCAGCCCAGAGGTAACGCTTTGAAGAGTTCGTATCCGTCTCCTTCTCGGCGCCCCGATTGACCTCTTTAGGGAGCATTTATACCCACGCCATTAAGCCAAAAGAGCACAGATGAGTCCATTAGACGAAGGTATCGACTTCCCCTGGATGAGTTGCCGGGCGGCGTAGCATTTGACCCGAGGTCTTCAGCATTATGGCCAAGTAACGGGCAACTCGGAAGTTAAGATCCCACAAGCTCGGAAACCTGAGGCTCGGACCTAAGAATCGCCCGAGAGTACGACTGACATTCCATCAGTGAAAGCTGGATTCCGAACTGTGCAAACTCGGGTTTAATTTCATTTATCATGCGCCAACGGTGTGCCGGATCCGAGATGAGACACTCAATCTGAATCGGGTGCTAGAGGCTGGGTTGGGTGAGCTCATTATATAGATGGTGCATTGCTGGCAATCGGTCAAGAATACGTAATACGTCGTTTTTTCTTCCTTTTTTAGCCAAGGTTCTCAACAATTTTTGCAGTCTATCTTCATAGTCGTATTCGGGCGCATGTGCCCTCGTCATTGCCTCAAGTACTTCGACGACAACTGCCTCGTTCTGCTCCGCCAATCGCAATAGCTCGCTAAGGAATTCATACACACGGTAATCAACACCTACGTGTGGCGCGACGGCCAGCAAAAGCCGGCGCTCGCGCTCACGTATGAGGGTAACGTACGCAGCAAGGCCACTGAGTGCTGACAGCAATCCTAGCGGTATGGGAACCTGGCCCTGAGCCCAAATGACACAGCGGTCCCAAAACCGCAAAGCCATGCGAACCCCGACCCTTCGCCGTTCGGCCTACAACCTGCACCGTCTCTGCCGAGATGTCAAGCCACTACTTCAAGCGTTCGTATAAAGATCGCAAACGCTAAATCCAGGAAAGGGGAAATGAACAGAATGAAAACCAGAGAAGAACGCGAGTCGAACAACTCTTCCTCGGCTCGAGGGCTCTGGAAGCAAAAAACTCTGTTCGGGTCAGTGGACGACTGGGTGTTCGCTTCGCCGTTCAAGCTCGGCCGCTTGCCATATTCCTATACGGGATTCTGGCGAGAGTTGGAACAAGCAGCGAAAGCGGCAGGGATAGGGCATCTCGGAACCCATGCCTTCAGGCACACGTACCGTAGCTGGCTTGACGCTGTAGGAACGCCGATTGCCGTGCAACAGAAGCTCATGAGGCATTCGGACATCCGCACGACCATGAACATCTACGGCGACGTGGTGACGAATGAAATGGCTCAATCGCACTCGAAGGTTGTGGGGCTAGCCTTGGGTCGGTCTGTTTAAACTGATTGCGGTGGGCTTCCCTAAGCCATTGAAAGAATGGCTCCTCAGGTAGGACTCGAACCTACAACCCTCCGGTTAACAGCCGGGTAGCAACAACCGGAGTAGATATGCTTTCAATGACTTAGGCGGAGCACCAAGGCAATTTGGGAGCTCCTTCGGTCATAAACGGTTCCAAAAACGGTTCCAAGTTTGGTCGCGGAGAACCCGTTCATTGGAGTTTTTGGAATTGACCGAATCTTTAGTGTTCAAGGAAGTATTCAAAAACGGCGGATCGTGAGTATACGTGAGTTTCAGCTCCTGCTGGACTTCGCCACCCATTGCCTTAAGCAATCTGAAAAGGGCAAGAGCATTTACAACAAGCTGGTGGTGCTCTCCCAGGTCTTGAAACAGAATGGCCGCCCAAAGCTGCTCCAGGCCTCCGACTGGCCGGTTTTGTTGAAACCGTCAGGCCCATTTATGAGGACGACGAACTCACGAGACTGTTCGATGCGTGCGCGCCACCGCAACTCGCGCGCTACAAGTTCTACCTCATGTCAGTTTTCAGGGACGCCGAAGGAAGGTTCGTTACCTGGCGGGATGCCGATTTCCGCCACAACGGTTGGAAGTATTCAATAATAGACAAGCCCGATTGTTGCTAAGAGCTCTGCCGGGCAAAATGAAGCTTGCGATTCATTAAGAAAAAATAGTACATTTTTTCTTAATCTACAGAGTCGGGTGAATGCATGCAAACCATGCGGGATCAGATAGTTACAAGGATTGAATGCCTGGGAGAGGGCAAGGTCTTCTCCGCGAAGGACTTCCTCGATATCGGAAGCCGCACGACCGTGGACGTAACTCTCGCGAGCATGACCAAGGAAGGCAGAATTCGCCGCATTCGCAGAGGTCTATACGACATGCCGAAGGTCAACCTCGCGCTTGGCGGCAAGCTCAGTCCAGACATTGACGAAGCCGCACGCGCGATCGCACGCAGGCAGCGGTGGAAGATTGTCCCGGAAGGGTCATGGGCGGCTAATCTTCTCGGACTTTCCACACAGGTGCCGTCCAAGATCATTTACCTGACGGATGGCCCAAACAAGGAAGTGCCCATTGGACGCCGGAGTATCTTTTTCAAGCATGCGCGCCCGAAGGCGATGGCGGGCCTCGAAGGAAAATTCGCGCTGGTGGTTCAAGCCTTACGCTACTTAGGTAAGGAGGCGGTCGGCGCACACGAGATCAATAGGTTGCGCGCCGCGCTCTCCGCAAAAGAAAAACGAAAGCTCGTCAAGGATACGCAGTTCGGCGTGGACTGGATTTACGAAGTAGCGAAAAAGATCGCGGACAAAACCGTGTGAATAAGATCGCGCAGATGACGGCAAAGGACCGGGCCGATGCCTTCGCGGAAACGGCAGAGCGTAGGGTCCTTGCGGAAGCAATCATCGAGAAAGACTTCTGGGTCTGCTGGATACTGAAGCAGCTCTTCTCAATCGAGGCACTTGACGGTCGGCTTCTATTCAAGGGTGGTACATCGCTTTCGAAGATATTCCAGGCAATCCATCGTTTTTCAGAAGACATCGATCTTGCCGTAGATTACGTTGCCCTGGGGTTCAGGGACGAGAAAGACCCTCGACGGGAAGACCTGTCGAAAACCAAACGTGCTGTGATTCTCGACGAAATGATGACAGCTTGTCAGCAGTACCTCGCTGGTGAGTTCCTAGCCATCGTGAAGAAACGCTGTGAGGAAATCCTTGGGGCAAGGGGCTTATGGAGCCTCGAAGTCAGCAAAGAGGACCCTAACACCGTCCAGTTCGGCTATCCGCCAGCAAGCACGAACCGTTTGTCGTACATTGCTCCACACGTCGTGCTTGAAATGGGAACCCATGCAGAATTTGTCCCGCATGACAAATTCACTATTCGCTCATTCGTTGGTGAAGAATTTCCAAATCTAATGGACGAGGCTGATGTTCCTGTCGTTGCACTTCTCGCCAAACGAACATTCTGGGAAAAGGCAACTATCCTCCATGCGGAATACTTCCGTCCGCCTGAGAAACCCCTTCCGGATCGCTATTCTCGGCACTACTACGACGTCGCGATGATGGCGAACGGACGTATCAGGACAGACGCCCTCGCTGACTTGCCGCTGCTCGCCCAGGTTGTGAAGCACAAGGAGACCTTCTATCCCTCCGCGTGGTCTCGTTATGACCTCGCGCATCCGGGCGCTTTTCACCTTGTGCCGGCAAAGGATCGAATACAGGCGATTGAGCGAGATTACCGAAACATGAGAGCGATGATTTTCGGTGAGCCACCGTCCCTCGACCGGATCATGGAAGCGTTGAACGAACTTGAAAAAGCGATCAACAGATCAGGACACGCTGTGGACCACAACCACGAAGTTTGACCGGAACACCCAACTGCCACAAAACCAACTCAATCCCGAATCCTTCTCCTCATTTTTTCCTCCGCTCAAACCGCGCCTATGAAAACCGGCGTTATTCCAGCGGTGCTCCCTGTCAAGGGTCTTCGATGAACGCGGAAAGACGCGCCCTTGACATCTCCGCGCCGCTGAACGCCTCCAAAACCGTCGCGGGTTTTCGCGAAAAAAAATTTGGTTGGAGGGAAGAGGAAGAAATGCAAGATCGTACCGAGGCGAAAAGGTGTTCGCAGCACCGGGGAATCAGGATAACTTACCGCCAGGCCTCGCCTCTGCTTTGAACAGGTGTTGACGCTCGGTAGCGATCTGGCCGCTAAACACTACGCCGTTTCAGGGTACCTATCCTGAATCGAGCCAGCAAACCGCTCTCACTGAGTGATTTGCCCTGAAGTCAACAGTTGAGTTCCGGGCATTTTGCAGATCACATTGCACTGTCTGGACCGTAGCAGCGGTGATGATAATCTTGCATAAATCCACATGTCCAACAGTCCGATATCAATCACACTGTCGACTGTGCCTAGCCAGTCTTTTCTGGTGCGAGTGCAAGAATATAAGCCGATGAAAAGGAATGCGGACCGCAGATGCCCTGGACCGACTCCAGCTTGGGTTCAAAACATTTGCAAGAACGGCCTAACGCTCTCATTGCCACAAGTGATCGATCATGCCGGAAGCCATTTCATCGATATAAATCAAGACGCGTTTTCGGCTGGTGCAAATAGCGGTGAGCTGGCAGCTGCCTTGGCTTGGGCAATAATCTCGATGATCAAACCATTGGTCAAGAACAACCTCCTGATCATTGGGGGTTCGAAAGATTCCGACACAAACCGTCTCTGCTCTGAGATTTTCGGAGTAGGTGCGGGACTTCACCTGCTTTCGGCAGCTAGCGTAATCGACTTTCGTTCAATATCCAAAGTTGGCAAGGACTTCGATTATGAAGCCTTCTCGCCAGCTGGGCAAAGAATATTGATTGAAGCTAAGGGGACATTCGAGGCCGCCTCATTGAGCAAACACAGAAGTTCATTCAAGAACAAATTGAAGAGAGCCGGGCTTCTGGCACCTGGCGCTTTGCGAGGATACAGCAACGCGATTGGTATCATCTTTTCAACTTGGTCCGTTCCGAAACGCAAGCTTGAGGTGGAATTGTTGGATCCAGAATATCCAAGCGAAGAGTTTCGCGAAGAATACGTACGGTCGGTGATTCGCTTTTACGCGCGTCGGTTGGGCGAGGACCTAAAAAATCAGATCGGGGCACAGCGTCTTTTCGATCTCTCTGATTCCTCTCACCTATTCGCTGGAGAAGAACCTCTTTTCGCCAAACTAGGATCGGACCAGCGCGAGAGTCGCGTCTTCTACAGCACAAGGGTCTCCTTGCGAAGGGGCGACAGAATACAAGAATTCCTTGGCAGTTTTTGGGAGTCGCGTGTAGTGGCGGCACCCTACTCCCTGGGGAATGTCGATGACCGTGCGCTTCCGTTCGCCTTCGTCGGCTTCGACCGGGCAATATTGCAATTCATCAGAAGTCGGCGTTTTGACGATTTGTTGGAATATCAAGGAAGAGCCGAGGAGCAGTTTGTCTTCAGCAACGACGGGCTACAGGGCCAGTTTTCGCTCGATCAATACGGAGTTCTGCGTGCCTGGCTGAGCAACATTCCAGACCCCGAGATTGTTTTCGACGTTGTAAATGAGTAGAGACGAATGAGCAACAATACTTACAGCGAGATCGGTTAGGGCCCAGTCGCCAAATCACTCATCGTGGCCGATAGCTACTCGAAAGTCGGCTAGCGTTTACCGATCGCCTGAAAGTTTGGTAACCCCTGGACCAAACCTCTCTGCGGTGCACTCACACGAGCACCCGACTTCCGGGTAGCTCGTCATTCGTGATCGGGCTTCCGCGATTCATTCATATCGCAACGCTTCCAGCGGATCGACCTTTACCGCGCGGCGTACCGGCATCCAGCACGCTAGGAGTCCTACCCCCACGAACAACGCTCCCACTACGACCAATGTTGCAGGATCGGTGGGCTTCACCTCAAAGAGAAAAGACCTCAGCACGGTCGACAAAACGATAGCCAAGGCTACGCCGGCGAGCACGCCGTATGCGATCAGCTGGAATCCTTCGCCGAAGATCAATTTGCGAATGTCCTTTTGTTGCGCACCCACCGCGCTGCGAATGGCTAACTCTCGGCGTCGCGAGCCCACGGACAACGAAAGCAGTCCGTAAATCCCCACCAGGGTCAGCACGCTTCCCACCGCGGAAAACCCGGTCAGAAGATGCATCGTGAACGTCCGCGACGCCAATGACTCGTCGCGAATCTGCTCCAGCGTCTTCACGTTTTCGATTGCCGCTGTTGGGTCAACTGAGCGCAGTTCACGTTGCACCGCAACCACCACCGCGCGGGGATCCGCCGTGGTCCGTACTACAAGGTGTTTTGAAAACGCGGTCGCCTGCCACAATGGCAGATATATCTCCGGCGAAGCACGTTGCGTCAAATCGTCGGTCCGTCCATTCGCGATCTCCCCGACAATTTCCGTCGCTGGCTTATCTCGTCCGTTCATCCAGAATTTTCGTCCAATGGTGTTGGCGTGGGGAAAGTAGCGGTCCGCGAACGCCTGGTTCACTATGGCTACGTTTGGCGCCTTATCATCATCGGTCGATCGAAATTCCCGCCCTTCCATCAGCGGCATTCCCATTAACTTGAAGTAATCGGGTGTCGCGGCTCGCAGCGGCAGTGCGGTCTTGTCGCTCTCTTTGACTGCTGGAGGCTGGCCCTCAATCTCGAGCGTTGCTGGCCAATTGTTGCCTGTCAGCGGGACTCCCCAGGCAAACGCGGCGTACTGCACACCCGGAAGGGCGGCAACGCGCTCCAGAGCTTGCCGATGAAAGCTGCCCCAGGTTTCCCAGCTTTGCACTTCCGTCACGCTCATCGTCAATATTCGACTTGTGTTGTACCCCGAGGGCACCTTGGCGATTTTCGCCATTGTGCGAATCAGCAATCCGGCACCTACCAGCAACGCCAATGTCAGCGCCGTCTGTAGCATCGTGACCCCCTGCAGCAAGCGCCTCTCTCCTATTCCCGCCGTACCTTTGGGACCGGCGTTTTTCAGTACTTCCATCGGATCCAACTGAAAGGCTCGCAGCGCCGGAATAACGCCTGCGAAAAACGCCGCAAGCAGTGCTGCCCCGAGCCCCCAACCCAAGACTGCCCAGCCTGCCCTCACTCCATCGAGCCGCGGAACGGCATGGCCCGCAATCACTTTGAATAGTTTTATGGCGCCAAAAGCAAGCCCGACTCCAAATGCCCCGCCCAGGACCGCCAGTAGCAAGCTCTCCCTCAAAACTTGCCTGAGAAGGGCTATGCGGCCCATGCCCATCGCGCAACGCACGGCATATTCTTGTTGCCTCTGTAGTCCTCGCACCAGCAGCAGGGCCGCCGCATTCCCGCAAGCGATCAACAATACCAGCGCCGCCGCACCCAGCAGCGGCAGCAGTATCCGCCTCCCATCCCGGTTCATTTCGTCGGTGACCGGCTCCAATCGCGGGGTGAACCCTTCAAACTCCTTGTCGGTCTGCGCTTCTCTTGCCGCCAGCACAGCGAGTTCCGTTTGTCCCTTTTGCGGAGTCGTCCCATCCCGCAGCCGAGCGACTACGTTCCAATACGGATCCTTCAAGTACTTGGGATTCGGATCTGCTGGCACCCAAAAATCCACTGTTGCGTTGACATCGTAATTCGGTTCTTTTGCCGCGCCCGGCGACGGCAGGAATCGCACTCCAGGTTCCATCACCCCGATCACTGTCGGCGGCACGTCCCAACGGCTGATGCGCACCGTCTTCCCGATAATCTGCTTATCGCCGCCAAATGCCCGCTGCCAGAACTCGTATCCCAACAGAATCGCCTTCACCGGCCCTTGCCCGAAATCTGAATCCTCGAAACCGCGCCCTGCCACCGGCTTCAATCCCATGACCTGCGAATAATTTTTGCTGATCTCCATCCCCTGCATAGACTCGCTGGCGTCATTGCGAATCAAGAAATTAAATGTCCAGCCGTATGCGGCGATTGCCTGGAACGATTTCGCTTCCTTGTTCCACTCGAGCCACTGTTGCGCCGCCCAGCCCCGAGGGCTGTCCATCTTTTGTCCATCTGTGCGGGCAGTTGGAATCAGCACGAGTTGGTCCGGCTGCTGGTATGGTGGCGGTGTGAGCAGCACGCCTTGAATCAGACTAAAAACGGCGGACGTCGCCCCAATCCCCAGAGCCAGCGTGAGCGCTGCGATCAGGCTAAATCCCGGCTGCTTCAACAACATTCGAATTGCAAACCGCCACTCTTGCAACATGTGCTCACCTTATCCTGTTTGAGGTTCCGCTAATCCCTGCTCGGCACTTTCAGGGAAAGATGTTGGTTAGACTGCCCTCGTTCCTTCACCTATCCGGTTGGACGATTGAATCCCACCCGGGTTAGTAGCCCAAGTTGCGGGATTTCTGAGTACCGGGTTTTCGTCCGTATGGACCATTTCAGGGGATTCTCCGATCCGCTCCGCAGTGCTACACGCAGTGATCATACAGACTCGATCGGTAAGCGGAACAGTGGTCCGCGCACGGATTGTCGCTAGCCTTGATCGGAAACGCCTCGGGCAGGAGACTTCGGCTTGGAAAGATGTTGATCCGAGGCGTTTTCGATAAGGAGACTAGGAGGAAGCCGCTGGCGTTCGCGGCGGAGGCGGTGCGCTATGGGATTTGAACGGCAGTTTGGGGTGGCGAGAGCTTTGTGATGGGTGCGAGAAGGTCGGATTAGCAGTGTGTGGGCAGCTGCAGAGAGCCGCAAAAGTGGGGGCGGAAGGTCGGGAAAGAGGTCGCTGGGGCTGGATGGGCGCAGGAATGCATCGGCGTGCTTCCGCACATCCGGATGTGGCAACGGATAGAAGCGCTAGGAAGAATCGAAGTAGGTGCATGCTGATAGTTCTGCAGCGGTAAATCTCTGAATCACGATCATCGATGCGCCACAGCGTGGGCAGTGCCAGAGGCAAGCATTCTCGCTGCGTGCGTGGGAGGTTCCAACTCGCTCCTCAGGAGTGCTGCTCGAAGCCAGGAGTTGTCTGCTTAATGCCAGGCGGGAAGCTCGAAAGCGATTCGCCAGAAAGCCAGAGTGACGGATGCGCACGAAACCTTTGGGCAGCACGTGCAGAAAGAAGCGGCGCAAGAACTCCGTCGCTGCCAGTGTCATCTGACCTTGCTTGCCGCGGCGGGCATAATCCTTCCAGCGAAAAGTCACGCGTTCTTGATCGAAAGCCAACAAGCGGTGATTGGAAATGGCCACACGGTGGGTGTAGCGACCCAGGTAGCGCAACACTTGCATGGGGCCGCCGAAAGCAGGCTTCGCGTAGACCACCCAGTCGTGGCGATGCAATCGGCGGAGTAGTTTTGCAAACTGCTGTGGATCGGCGAGAGGCGCAGCGGGACCTGCACACGGTAGTTTTTGGCGGCGGTGTAGGCGTTTGAGGCGGGCGAGGAACTTACCGCGAAAGACACGACTCAGGACTCTGACGGGTAAGAAGAAAGGATAGCGCGGACGAACCCATTGACGATGATCTAGTGAGAGCCCGCCCGCGGGAATGACACAGTGAATGTGGGGATGCTGGAGCAGGTTCTGTCCCCAGGTGTGCAAGATGGCGATCACACCGATCTCGGCTCCGAGGTGCTTCGGATCGGATGCGATTTCGAGCAAAGTTTGTGTGCTAGCAGTGAACAGCAGATCGTAGAACAGGCGTGGGTTCTCCAAAGCCAAGACATTCAGCTGGTGAGGCACGGTGAAGACAACGTGGAAGTAGCTGGTGTCCAGGAGTTCACGTTCTCGTGCCGCCAGCCAGCGCTCGCGGGCTTGCGCCTGACACTTGGGGCAGTGACGATTGCGACACGAGTTGTAGGAGATGGCCTGATAACCGCAACTCAGGCAAGCGTCGCGATGCCCGCCGAGGGCGGCAGTGCGGCAGCGTTGAATGGCACGAAAGGCTTTGAGCTGCTGAAAGTCAAGGCTCGATCGATACCGATCCAGGAAGCGATCGCCCTGCACGCGTAGAATGTCGGCCACCTCGAGGGTGGGCCGAGTCATTCGTTATCTTTTCGTCGAAACCTGCGACTGACGTTCTCGCTGCTGGACAGGGTAAGCGTGTCCAGTGGATTGGTGACCAGCTGTAAATGTCGTTGCGACAAGTGCAAGTACTGAGCGGTGGTCTCCAGATCGTCGTGCCCCAGCAAGACTTGGATCGTGCGCAAGTCGGTGCCTGCTTCCAACAAGTGGGTGGCCCAACTGTGACGCAGCGTATGCGGAGTAACGCGTTTGTGGATGCCGGCCCGACGCGCCGCTTCGCTACATGCGATCCAGACGGTCTTATCGGAGATCGGCTCTTCACTCTTTACGCGACGCATGCGTGTGGGAAACAAGTAGAGCTTCGGCTTGCGCCAGCACCAATACTCTCGCAGGGTGTCGAGTAAGGCTGGACTCAAGGGCAAATCACGATCTTTGCCACGCTTGCCTGCGACCACACGGATGATCATCCGTTGGCTATCAATGTCGCCCACCTTGAGATGAGCCAGTTCGGAGCGCCGCATGCCGGTGCCATAGAGCGTCATTAACAGTGTCCGTCGAAATAATGTTCCACCTGCGTTGATCAGACGGGACACTTCCTCCCGGCTCAACACCGTTGGCAGTCGACGCTGGTCCTGCGGGTAAGGCAAGAAATCGCGGAACTGATGACGCTTGAGTGTCTTGACGAAAAAGAAGCGCAGTGCCGCTACCTGATTTACTACGGTACCCGCAGCGATGATTAGTCCTGCCTGACGGCCCAATGCCCTGATGTTTCCGACGTTCGGCCGTGGCGGGCGGAAAGGACAAGTGGTGCCCCGGCACGGACGGAACTTCCTCAAATGGAGAATCCATCCCATCGCCGACAAGCTGGGCATTCCAAGGAAGCTTGTGACCTTTCAAGTGATGCGCCGCACGCTGGGCACTGATATGCAGGGTCATGGGACGATGAAGGATGCGCAGCAAATCCTGCGGCATGCCAGCATCAAGACCACAGCCGAGATTTATATGCAAGAAATCCCGGCAAGCGTCAGGGCGGCAGTTAATTCGAGGACGCGGGTAATTTTCAACCAGCGTAGTCAAGACTTGAATGAGCCGGAGAACGCAGTTTCTCAGCAGTGGAGACCGAATTCTCTCAAACCTCGGAACACAACGGTTCCAAACGGTTCCAAGTTCGGTTCGGGGGTATTTGCAAGTTCCTGAAAGGAATGGCTCCTCAGGTAGGACTCGAACCTACAACCCTCCGGTTAACAGCCGGATGCTCTGCCATTGAGCTACTGAGGAGTGGCGGCGCGCTCAGCACCGCATAACTACGGAATTTATCATATCATCGGCACGTCCGCGTGAAAACATAACCCTTGGCATGATGCGGCTTTTGTTAACTTAGATAGTCAGAGGCCTCAGCTCCGTAGGCGGCGGGCAGGCCACGTTGAAGGAGCTTTTGGTTTGCAATGGATCCCCAACCTCTCTGCGGTCTTGTCGGCAGTCGCACTCTGGGCATCGCAAGATTCTTCCGATAGCGCCACACCCTCCCCAGCTCCGCCCCGAGCCAGGACAGTAGCGGTCGAAGAGACGATTCACGGCCGCCGGATCGTTGATCCCTACCGTTGGCTGGAAAACGCAAGCAATCCCGCGACCGAGCAGTATGTGCGCGAGGAGCTTGCTTATACTCGAAGTGTTCTCGATCCTTTGCCGGGGCGGGATGAGATCCGACAACGCATCACGCAACTGGCTTCGATCGGGACTATCAGCGCCCCGCAACCCGCCGGCACGTCTTACTTTTATACGCGACGCGAGGGGACACAGAATCAGCCGATACTCTTAGTGCGGGAAGGACTGCGCGGCAAAGATCGGGCTCTCGTCGATGTCAACCAGATGGCGGTGGACGGAACCGTCGCACTCGACTGGTGGTTTCCTTCTGAAGACGGCAAGTACCTGGTCTATGGCACCTCTGCGAGCGGTTCGGAGGAAAGCATCCTACATGTGATGGTCTGCGCCAGCGGCAAGATTCTGCCGGACACAATCGAGGGCACACGCTTCGCGAGCATTGCCTGGAAGAAAGACAACTCAGGATTCTTTTACACGCGCCATCCGAAGAAGGGCGAAGTGCCGCCGGGCGAAGAGGTGTATCACGTGAAGGTTTTCTTTCACGCGCTCGGGAGCGACCCGGTGGGAGATCCGCTCATCTTTGGGGAAGGTCGGAATCCGCAGGATATCCCGCAGGTTGGGTTGGCGGACGACGACGACCGGTGGCTGCTGATCACGGTATTCGAGGGCTGGGCAAAGAGCGAGATGTACTTGCAGGACCTGCAGGCGCGAACCGCGCCGCTCGAGCTTACCCAGGACAAAGAATTCCTTTACAGCGCAGAGGTGTTTCGAGGGAAGCTCTACATCACGACCAATGAAGACGCTCCGCGCTTTCACGTGTTTAAGGTCGACACCACGAATCCGAAGCGCGAAGCATGGAAGGAGATTATTGGGCAAAGTGACGCTGTCTTGAAGGGGATCCGCATCCTGGGCGGAAAATTGTTGGCCGAGTACGAAAAAAATGCCAGCTCGCAGCTGAAGCTGTTCGATCTCGACGGCGAAGCGCTGGCTGAGATCGCACTGCCTGCGATTGGCACCGTGCATACGATCACCGGGCGATGGGATCGGAGTGAGGCGTTCTTCGATTTCGCGTCGTTCACCGTTCCGCCTTCGGTCTATCGCATGGAACTGGCTTCGCTGGGCAGCGAGATTTGGGACAAGGTCGAAGCGCCGGGAATCGACTCCTCCGCTTACGAGGTGAAGCAGCTATGGTGTTCATCGAAAGATGGTGCCAAGATTCCCATGTTCGTATTCCATCGAAAGGACGTGGTGCGAAACGGGAAGAACCCGACCATATTGACCGGTTATGGTGGCTTCAACCTCAGTCTGACACCTGAGTTCCGTGGAAGCCGGTTCCTGTGGCTCGAACACGGCGGAGTCTTCGTGGTTGCCAACCTGCGCGGCGGGGCTGAGTTAGGCGAGGAGTGGCACCGCGCCGGCATGCTGGGCAAGAAACAGAACGTCTTCGACGACTTCATCGCCGCGGCCGAGCATCTGATCGAGCAGAAGTACACGGACAAGGACCGACTTGCAATCCAGGGTGGTTCGAACGGGGGTTTGCTGATGGGTGCAGCCTTCACCCAGCGTCCCGATCTTTTTCGCGCCGTCGTCTGCCAAGTGCCCTTGCTGGACATGCTGCGCTACCAGAATTTTCAGATTGCGAAGCTTTGGATTCCGGAGTACGGTTGCGCCGAGGACGCGAAACAGTTTGAGTGGCTGTACGCTTATTCGCCCTATCATCATGTGACACCCGGGGTCGAGTATCCGGCCATTCTCTTTATTACGGCGGATACCGACACCCGCGTCGATCCCATGCACGCCAAGAAGATGGCCGCGCGGATGCAAACCGAAGCAGCCAACGGTCGAAGCCGCGGGCGTCCTATCCTGCTGCGCATCGAAACCAAAGCCGGGCATGGTGCGGGGAAACCGCTTACCAAACAGATCGAAGAGCAAACCGATATTTATTCTTTCTTGTTATGGCAGTTAGGAGTAAAGCCCAAAGGTCTGTAGAGGGCTCCCGGAGAGGTTGAATCGCTGATGGTCGAGGGGTTCTCCCGTTGACAGCCGGGAACCGAAGCATCCATCAAGTCAATTTTCTGCCGTTTGCCCGTGTTCTCGCCAAAATTATACGTCTTCCATGTTTCTGGCATAGGTCAAGTAGTCAGGCCATGAAAGAGAAATCTGTGCGCACCACGATTGAGACTCCACACCACAGGACCAATCATGGGCAAGAGCACAAGGTCGATGTGCGAGGCTTGCAGTTTAAAAACTCGTACTTGGTGAAGTGCACAATCCCGTCAATTTTCTCTTGACATCCTCTCGTGAGTGGTTAAGATGAGCTCACAATATTTATTCATCTATATGAATAATTATTCATTATGAATAAAGCCCTACGGCAAAGGGCGGTTCTCGAAGTGCTGCGGCAGGGGCCGATCGCCAGCCAGGAAGAGCTGCAGCGCGCCCTGCGCAAGCGTGGCTTCAAAGTGGGGCAGGCGACGCTTTCGCGCGACATCCGGGATTTGCAGCTAAGCAAGACCGCGAGCGGCTACTCCTTGCCCCAGGGAGAGAGTGCGACGACGGCCTTGCCGCCGGTGTCGCGCTTGGTGCGGGAATTCGTGCTCGATGCCCGGGCGGCGGGAAACCTTTTGGTAATCAAGACCATCGTGGGCAGCGCCCAGCCGGTGGCGGCGGCCCTGGACGAGGAAGAGTGGCCGGAAGCGGTGGGCACGATCGCGGGGGACGACACGATTCTGATTGTCTGCCCGGACCCGGGAGGAGCCAAGAAGTTGGCGCGTCGAATTGAGGAGATGATGGAGTGAAATCGGGAAAGCTACAAACCGCGGTGGTGGGCGCGACCGGCTATGCCGGCCTCGAACTCACCCGCATCCTCCTGCGCCACCCTCGCCTCGTTCCGCCTCTCCTGCTCGAGCGCTCGGCGCTCAATGAAGCGCCGCGGGACCTGGCCGAGGTATTTCCTGTTCTCTCGGGCAATGGAGGCTATCCTCTCCAAGCCCTCTCTTGGCCGGCTTTGAAGCGGCAAGGTGTGGAATTGCTTTTTTTGGCCACGCCGCCCGAGGTGTCGCGTTCGCTCGTGCCCGAGGCCATGGCCCAAGGCCTGCGGGTGATCGATTTGAGTGCCGCCTGGCGCCTGCAGCGCCGCGAGCACCGTGCGGTCTACCAGTTTGAGGATGAGGATTCGGTCTCCGCCGCGGAACTGAGGGAAAGGGCGGTCTATGGCCTGCCCGAGTTACATAGCCAACGCATTCGCCAGGCAAGCCTGGTGGCCAATCCGGGGTGTTATGCGACCTCTGTGATTTTGGCCTTGGCACCCCTGGTTGATGCCGGCCTTATCGACGAGCAACGGGGCATTATCTCCGACTCTAAGTCCGGAGTGTCGGGAGCCGGCAAGGAACCGACCTCCGGAACCCATTTTGTTTCCGTTGCCGACAATCTCTCTGCCTACGCGGTATTCCAGCACCGCCATGTGGGCGAGATTCTCGAACAGTTGCATCTCGAAGCCTCGGTGCTGACCTTTACTCCCCACTTGCTTCCCATTCCTCGGGGCATTCTTTCGACCGTGTACGTGTACTTGAATCGGCCGGTTCAGCCAGTGGAAGTCGAAGAGACCTTGCGCAGCTTCTACGAAGCACGCCGCTGGGTCCGAATCTTTCCCACCCCGAGCCTCCCGCAGATCCGTTTTTCGCTGAACACGAACTATTGCGACATCGGATTTTGCCTGGCCGACGACGGCCGTCGTCTGGTTCTGGTCTCCTGCCTCGACAACCTGCTCAAGGGAGCGGCAGGGCAGGCGGCCGAGAACCTGAACCTTATGTACGGATGGAGCGCCGAGGAGGGTTTGGCATGAGAGTGGTGGTCAAAATCGGCGGGGCGGCACTCGATGATCCATCGACCCAGC
>Ga0187782_10001786_pt1 | contig 15783 bp, 11 predicted proteins | sample 0715_SJ02_MP15_2_FD_132454 | JGI IMG/M metagenome (GOLD analysis project Ga0187782, IMG submission 132454) | Tropical peat soil microbial communities from peatlands in Department of Meta, Colombia - 0715_SJ02_MP15_20_MG | ecosystem: Environmental > Terrestrial > Soil > Wetlands > Peat | place...
CTCGCAGTCCCAGCTCGAGCAGGCGCTCTTCGCCCAGCGCAAGGACGGACGCAAGCTCGGGCATCTGCTCATCGAACTGGGCCTCGTCAGTGAAGTTCAGCTCACCCAAACGCTTTCGCGTCAACTCAGCGTGCCGTGGGTCTCCCTTTACCACGTCGATTTCTCCCGATCGCTTCTGAACCTCGTCTCCCGGGAAGTCGCGGAGAAATATTCGCTGGTGCCGATTTTCGTCCGCCGCATCCGCAAGCAAGGCGAGACGCTGTACGTTGCGATGGACGATCCGACCAACGAAAGCGCGATCGAGGAGGTCGCGCGCGCCGCAGCGCTTCCGGTCAAGCCGATGATCGCGTGCCCGAGCGATATTCGCGCCGCCATCCGCGTGTATTACCTGGGTGAGCGCGCTTCCGCCCCCGCGCCTGCGCAGCCACAAGCAGCTCCGCGTCCCGTCCCCGCGAGCCCGGCCGAGCCCTCGCCTCCCTCCTCGGCGGCCGTAGCGCCGTCGAGCGATCCTCCCCGAGCGCGCCCGGAGCGAGTCCCGCTCGAGGCTGTCGAAGCTCCCCCGCCCGCGGAGGTCCCGCGCGAGGTCCTCGACGATGCCCCCCATATCGAGGCCACCGAAAGCGAGATCATCGCGCCGAAACGGGCCCGCCCGAGGATGATCTCGCTGACCCTCCTGGACGGCACGCACATCTCCATCCCGGCGCCGGTCAAGGGCCCGGCCAAGGCCGAGGAGGAGCCCAGCGCCCGCGAGGAGCTGAGCGACCAGCTCACGGCGCGCGATCTGGTCAGCGCGTTGCGCGCCGTCGCTCATGGAGTGGACGCGAGCGAGATCCTCGGGACGCAGCCCCGCTGGGAAGCGATGTTCTCGGCCCTTCTTTCGATTCTGCTGCGCAAAGGGCTCATCGCCGACTGGGAGTTTATCGAAGAATTCAGAAAGATCTGAGCCTCTCGGCGAGGCAGGCGGTCATCGGCATCGGAGTCGGAGCCGCTCGACGACCGATGCGGTCAACGGGAGCAGCCGTTCGAACTCGCCCACGGCGTCCTCGCCGGGGCGTCCCGCAAACAGCTCTCGGAGCCATGCCCCGAACAGGATGATCTTTACGTCCGACCGCGAGAGGCGCCGACCGCGAGAGGCGAATCGATCCACGCAATCGGCGACCCGGCGGCGAGCCCGCGCCATCGCCGCGCCCGGAGACCGACGGGGTCGATGATCCATCTCGCGCTTGCGACAGACGACCAGGACATCGATGTCGATGGGCTCCGCCGCCTGGGTCTTGGGAGTCGCCACGGACATCTCGGCCTTTACCGGCTGCGTCTGGACGACGCTGAAACCGCCCTCGGACACCGCTCGGGCCATGGCCACCCAGCCGTCGTCGCGGGAATGGTGATAGCTGAAGACGAGCAGCCCGCGGTCCACCAGGACCCGATGGCATTCGCCGAAGACGCGGGCCAGCTTGCGCGCAAACTCGGCAGCCACACGATCTTGCACTTCGGCCGGGTGCCGCGTGCTCTCGGCGGCGTGCCGGGGGCTGGCGGCGGCGTAGCGCGGGCTGGCGGCGGCGTAGCGCGGGCTGGCGGCGGCGTAGCGGGGGCTCGAGGACTCGCCGGAATCGGGGGCGATCCGACGCTGCCACGCAAAGAAGAAATCCGCCAATTCGGAATAGTGGACGTTATCGAAAAAGGGAGGATCCGTGACCACGACATCCACGGATCGATCGCCGAGACCGGTGGACGCCGAATCACCGCACGAGAGGTACACGCCGGGCCGCCTCGGTCGTCGGGTCCAGCCATACGTCGGAATGGATTCGAGGGAAGCGCTGGCGCCGAAGACCTTCGTACCCCGGATTTTTCCGCCTCTGTTCTCGGCGGCGACCTCGAACGGTCGATCGCGGTACTCCAGCGCGCGGAGCAGCCGGCGGCGATACAGCGTCGAGAACGCACCGGAGCTCTGCGGCAGTCCCCACGGATTGGCCTCGATCGGCATTCGTTCGGGCTTGAGCACGTGATGCGAAAACATGTGCCGGACGGCCCCGGTGCCTTCGCCCTTGTAGGACGCGAACAAATTGTTGAACTCCAGCGTGCCGGAGAAGACGAGCGCGAGAGCGTCTCGAGCCGATCCGGGCTCGAGACGGTCGATGGCGCGGGCGAGGAGGCCGAGGGCAAGACGCTGACGGTCATTGAAAAAATCCGCCCACCGTCGATAGTTGTGATTCAGCGCCTGTCGGGTGTTGTGACCGAGCGCGAGCGTGCCGCGGGGGGCGACGACATCGGCGATGCGCAGCGCTCGCGACGCGCGCTCGTAGGCCCGGACGTCGGCGTCCGTGGCCCGCATGTACTCCTTGGCTCCGCGCGATGTCAGCACCCGCTTGGCGTACAGCCGGTGCGCCGGCGGACGGCCGCTGCCACGAACGACGCGAGCGATCTCGATCTGCTTGTCGCAGTGGTGGCACAGGGCGAATTTGCCGCTGACGGCGCCCGCGTGGGGATCGAACCTGTGGGCGCATTTCCGACAGCAGACCATCTTGTCACGGTGCATCGTTGGGAAGACGTCGCCGCAACGCGGACACACGACGTGCACTGTGGGATGCCGTTGGGGATAGGCATGCTTCGCAAAGACGCGGGTTGGGAAGAGGTCGACGCGGCCTTCACACCAGGGGCAACGGAGCGTCTTCACCCAGAAGAAGTACAGGACGTCGCAGGGCGCTCCGTGCCTGTCGATCGAGCGATACAGCGCGCGCAGCCGCCCGCCCACGGCTCTCTCCAGCGTGTGGTATGCGCGCTCCACCTCATGCCGATCGAGGGGCCCCAGGGCAACCCGGACCGCCCCGTGCGCCACGGGGTTGATGTCTCGTCCGAGCGCCACGCAGCCGAGCTTCGCCGCCTCGCCCACGGTCGTACCGCTCCCCATGAATGGGTCGAAGACCACCAGCCCATCGAGATCCGTGCACTGGTAGAACGAGTCGCTCACAGACCGATTCGAAGCGGCGGCCAGGATGACGGCGCGAAATACCGACCCCAGCCTTTGCGCCCACCACTTGTGCAGGTGGTAGATCGGCCGGTGCACCTCCTTTCGCCAGCTCTCCGCCTCCGCAACGTCGCTCAGCCACTCGAAGGGGAAGGCGCCGGACTCGATGCCGCTGGGGAAGATCCGTTTTCGTCCGGCCATGCGCGGTTCCGGCGTCAGGGTAAATGATCACCCGCACGACGCGCGGCTTTGCGCGGATTGCGCCAAAGCACTGCTCGGCTAAGGTGGGAGCAATGGAAAGGGGCTTGTTGCTCGAAGGTTCGCGTGCCGTGGGCTTCGCGCTCGCCCTCGCGTCGGTCTCGATCGGATGCACGGTCGCGACCGGGTCCGTCCAAGGCGGAGAGCCGCTCTTCGATGCCGCGGCGACGGGCGTCGTCGCCGTCTCTTCGGAGGCCGGAGGCGAGGGGGGCGGCGCCACGACCAACAATCCTGCTGCCGAGTGTCAACCGGGGGGAATGTACAGTGGCAGCACATGGACGGACCTTTATCAGTGCTACTTCGGGCCCACGGGACCGGACAGCTGCGCAGGGCAGACGGGCCAAGCTGCGAGCTGTCATGGGACGGGGGGGGCTGAATCCGGGATCTGGACGTGCGGCCCATCGGCCGACAGCTGCTACATGGGCATGATGAAATACGCGGTGATCGATCCTACCAACAGCACGTCGGATCCGACGATGAACGGCCTCTACATGATCCTGTGCGAAACGAACGGATCGGGTCAGATGCCGTACGGCTGCCCAACCTCCGCACAGTTCTACCCCGCCGACATGGCGCGCATCGCGGCCTGGATTCAAGACGGCGGCCAGAACAACTGAGCACGTCGGTTCGGACATACCCGAGCTCCCGCCCGGTCTCGATTCAAATCTCCTCGGGTGATCCAATGCGCCCGAGGATGGCGCTGGCCGCAACGACGTACGGGCTCGCCAGATACACCTGACCGGGACCACTTCGGCCGGGAAAGTTTCGGTTCTGAGCGCTCACGGTGACCTGCTCCGGCCGCTCGCTTGCACCGGGGCCGGCTTTGATGCATGCGCCGCACGACGGGTCGACGAGGGTCGCGCCCGCGCGGCTGAACAGGTCGAGGTACCCGCGGCGTTCGGCATAGCGCCGGATGTCCTGCGATCCGAACTGCAGAAAGAGCTCGACGCCGGACGCGACGCGCTTGCCCTTGGCGAGGGCGTCCGCGAGAACCTGGGCGTACATGTCCATGTCTCCCCTCTTTCCGCCCGTACACGATCCACCGTACGCGATGTCGATCGCGATCCGGCGGTCGAGCGCGTCCAGCGGAATCCCGTTTCGAGGATCACCCGGTGTGGCGACCATGCACGCGACGGTGGAGAGGTCGACGTCGAACGCGGCGTCGTACTGCGCGTCCGGGTCCGCGCGGACGACGAGCGGCTCGAGCTCGGCTGTCCGGAGCCCGCGGCGATCGGCCAGGAGCACGACGACGCGATCGTCGGCCTCGACGATCCCGGTGAAGCCGCCCGCCTCGACGGACATGTTCGTCAGGGTCGCCCGCTCGTCGAGCGCCAAGGACTGGACGCCATCGCCCGCGAACTCGAGCACCTTACCGATGCCCCGTCCGAGCTTGAAGAACGGTTGCGCGAGGATCCACAGCATGACGTCCTTCGCACACACGCTCGGCCGCGGGCGCCCGCGCAGGACGATGCGAACGGTGCCCGGGACGGTCACGCGCACGTCGCGTGTCGCCCACGCATTCGCCATGTCAGTCGCGCCGACGCCGAACGCCAGGCAGCCGAGCGCGCCGGCCATGCAGGTGTGGCTGTCGGTCCCGATGACCAGCTGGCCCGGAAGGGCGATGTCGTCGATGACCTTGTTGTGGCAGATGGCTTCGGATCCGGCCGGGATGCCGCCGCGCTGGACGTCGCCGTAGAGCGCAATTCCGGATCGGTGCACGAATTCGGCCTGGACCTCGGCCAGCCGGCGCGCCTGCGCGTCGAGACCCATCGCCTTGTGTGACCTGGGCATGACGCGGTCGAGCAGCGTCAGATGGTCGCGAAACGCGTAGACGGTCGCGGGATCCGCGACGCTTGCGGCGTCCCCGAACCCGCTCCGGAAGAGGGCGTCGGCCATCGGGGTCACGTACTCGTGCGAGAAACGCACGTCGGCCCGCGCGAAGAAGGCATCGCCAGGCCGTACCGCGACGACGCCGACGCGACCGGTGTGCGCGTCGACGATCGCATGGCGAGCGAGGATTTTTTCGCAGACCGTCATCGGCCGGGGCGCGGTGGAGACGGCCGGGGGGGATACGCGGCCGGCGAGACGCGCCCGGTTGTAGGCAAAGAGCCCGCCGTGCTCGACGACCGCTGCGCTGATGGGATCGAGCCCGCGAGTGAATTCGAACATGGGGATCGACTCGCCGCCGAGGATGCGCGGCACGAGACCGAAATCCGTGCTCGTGTGCAGGCCGATGTTCTGCGCATTCTGGCGGTAGATCTTCTCGAAGCTCGCTGCGATCACGAGCTTGACTCCGGCCGACAGCTCGCTGTACGGCGCCGTCTCCCGCGAGGAACCGCAACCCTTGGAGATGCCGCTGACGATGACCTCGAAACCGCCGCTACGCACGGCGCCGGGCGTCACGTGCCCACCCCGGAGACCGACGAGGCAATACCGTCCCAGCGTTTCGTCGTAGTAGTAGCAGACCCAACTGGGGGTAATCTCGTCGGTCGAGATGTTGTCGAGCAGCCGTCGGGCCGGATCAAAGCCCAGGTCGACTCCCGCGAGCTGCGCGCGCAGCAGGTCCGCGTCTTCCGCGAGGAAGAGCACGCGCCCACGAAACGTCACCAAGCCGTCCGGCGCCTCGGTGGGAGTCCCGAGCTCTTTCCCGGCACCGCGATCCGTCATCGAACTCCGTCATACCACCCGGCCCGAGCGACCGCCGCGGCCCACACGATGCGCATCGCCCTCGTGACCACGAGCTGGCCCCGGCACGAGGGCGATCCCGCCGGTCACTTCGTCCAGGCGCACGCTCGAGAGCTCGAACGCGAGGGTCACGAGGTGACCGTCATCGCACCGCCGCCGGGGGGAGCGTTCGGATGGCCAGGGCTAGCCGCGCGCATGCGCGAGCGACCGCTTCGGACGCTCGACGCCGCGCGGTGGGTCGCGCGCGCCCGCGCCGAGCTACGATGCCTGCGCGTCGACCGAGTGGTCGCCCATTGGTGCATTCCGTGCGCATGGCCAATCGCGACATCGGCGGTCGTGCGTCGGGGACGGGGCACCGCAACGGCGCCCACGATCGGTCGGGCCCGAATCGAAACGGCTGAACCGCGCCTCGAGGTCGTCTCCCATGGAGCGGACGTCCGGCTCCTCTCCGCGCTGCCGCGGCGCGTGGCGTGCGCGATCGTGAGCACGGTGGCCGACCGAGCGTCGAGCTGGACGTTCCCGTCCGACGTGACCCACCTCGAGCTGCTGGCCGTGCTCGACCCCGAGACACGTGCGGCGGTCGAGCGCATCTCGCACGTGCTCGCGCCGCCGATCGAGATGCCGGACGTCTCCGCCGCGATTGCCGCGCGACGCCGCGAGCTCGGGGCGAAGCGGGTGGCGGTCTGCGTGGGGCGCCTGGTGGCGAGCAAGCGTGTGGACCGGGTGATCGAGCACGTGGCGCGAGATCATTGCCATGGCAATGATCTGCGCGCAGGGCCCCGCGCTCTCGTCGTCGTCGGCGACGGACCAGAACGCAGGCGCCTCGAACGGCTCGCCCGGGATCGCGGAGTCGACGCGCGCTTCGTGGGCAAAGTCGACCGGCGCGAAGCGCTTGCCTGGATCGGGGCCGCCGACGAGGTGATTCATGCCTCGGCCGCCGAGGGCCTGTGCACGGTCTTGCGCGAAGCTGCAGCGCTCGGAACGCCGGTCGTACGCCTCGATCAGCGACCCTTGCGCTGGAACGCCGGAACGTCCCAGTCGTGATCGAGCGCGGGGAACACGTCCTGTGACTGAGCCGCCGCGCGCGGCGCAGGTCGTGGCTGCACGGCCGCCTGCGGCCGCACGTCCGAGCGCTCATCGCTCCGCGCGAACCGTTCTTCGGCGCGCGCGAACCCGGGATTCGGAATCGCGGGCCGCCGCGCGCCCGGCCCCGCCTCGACAGGTCCCCGGGCGCCCGCAGGCGCGGGGGCCGTGCGCGGAGCGGTCGCCGCGAACGATTGGGGCAAGGCAGACGCTCGCGCTGCGGGCGCCTCGACTGCGACCTCCTGCTCGGGAGCATCGAACCCCGTCGCAATCACGGTCACCTTGACGCTGTCGCCCAGCGTTTCGTCGATGCTCGCGCCGAAGATGATGTTGGCGTCCTCGTCGGCCTGCTCCTGGACGAGGCTGGCCGCCTCCTGGATCTCCTTCATCTTGAGATCCGACCCGCCGACGATGTTGATGAGGACACCCGTGGCTCCCTCCACACTGATGTCGTCGAGCAGGGGCGACGTGACCGCCATCTCGGCGGCCAGCCGGGCCCGGTTCTGGCCCTTGGCGACGCCCGTGCCCATGAGCGCGCGGCCGTTGTGGCTCATGACCGTTTTGACGTCGGCGAAGTCGACGTTCACGATGCCGTTCTGGGTGATTAGATCGCTGATCCCTTTGACGGCTTGATAGAGAACCTCGTCGGCCTTGCGGCAGGCGTCGATGAACGTGAGATCATCATCGCCCAGCAGCACGAGTTTCTGATTGGGGATCGTGATGAGGGTATCGACGTGCTCCGAGAGCATCGCGAGCCCGAGCTCCGCGCGACGGGCCCTCTGGCGACCTTCGAAGAGAAACGGCTTGGTGACGACGCCGACCGTGAGCGCTCCCTCCTCACGCGCGATCTGGGCGATGATCGGCGCCGCTCCCGTGCCGGTTCCTCCACCCATCCCGGCGGTGACGAAGACCATGTCCGCGCCGCCGATGAGCTCCTTGATGCGCTGAACGTCCTCCAGGGCAGCCTTCCGACCCTTCTCCGGGTCGGCGCCGGCGCCGAGGCCGCGAGTGATGTTGGAGCCGATGGGTAGCTTCGTCGGCGCAGCGTTCGAGTTGAGCGCTTGCGCGTCGGTGTTGACGACGATGAATTCGACTCCTTCAAGGCCGAAATTGATCATCGTGTTCACGGCGTTGCCACCCGAGCCGCCGACACCGATGACCTTGATTCGAGCTTCGTATTGCTGTGTATCGTCCGCGAACTCGATAGAGAAACTCATCGCCGTTTGATCCTCCGATTCGACCCATAAGTCACTCTTGCGGCTTTACCCAAATTCTCGCCTTCGATTCGTAGGATTGAATCCCACTCCTCAGAATGCCGCTTTGATCCATTCCCAGAAACCCGATTTGGCCGGCGGCGGCATTTCCATTGGCGGCTGCGAGCGCGATCGCGACGGTGCGGGAGCGTGGGCCTGAACGGGCAGAGCCGCATCGACCGCGATCGCCTGCGCACCGAACTTCACCAGACCGACGCCGGCCGCGTACTCGGGACCGTGAACCAGCTGCGTGATGCCTCGAATCCCCGTGGGCATTCCGATGCGCACCGGCATCCCGAGGATCTCTTCCGCGAACTCGCTCATCCCTTGAAGGAGGACCGCGCCGCCGGTGAGGACCACGCCCGCGCTCAGCTGCTCGAGAAGCCCCGTGTCCTCGATGCGCTTGCGAACGACGGCGAAGATCTCCTCGACACGCGGCTCGATGATGTCGCTCAGAACCCGGCGAGCCGTCTTGCGGGGTGCGTGCCCGCCGACGCCGGGCACCTCGATCTCCTCGTCATCGGCCACCATACGGCCGAGCGCGCAGCCCGCGAGCCGCTTCAGTCGATCGGCTTCCGCCATCGGGGTTCGAAGGCCGGCCGCGACGTCGCTCGTGATATTGTTGCCGCCGACCGGAATGACGCTCGTGTGTGCGATTCCTCCGTCGACGTAAAGGAGGAGGTCGGTCGTTCCCCCTCCGATGTCGACGACCGCGACGCCGATCTCCTTTTCGTCTTCACTCAGCACCGCTTCGGCGCTGGCCAGAGGCTGCAGGACCACGTCGGCCGCCGTGAGGCCGCAGCGTTCCGCGCAGCGGATGACGTTCTGGACACAGCTCATGGCGGCGGTGACGAGGTTCACCTTCACGCCGAGGCGGACGCCGGCCATTCCGATCGGGTCTCGAATACCGTCCTGGCTGTCGACCATATATTCGCGGGGCAATACGTGGAGGATCTGTCGGTCGGCGTCGACGGGAATGGCACGCGCCCCCTCGAGCACTCGCTCGACGTCGCCGCGGGTCACCTCGCCCCCGGCAATCGCGGCAACGCCGTCGCTGGCCGACGACCGGACGTGGCTGCCTCCGACGCCCACATAGATGGTGCGGATCTCGACGCCGGCCATCGTCTGCGCGGAGTCGATGGCGTCCCGGATCGAGCGCACCGTCCAGTCGATGTTGGCGACGATTCCCTTTCGGAGGCCGCGGCAGGGCACCAGCCCGACCCCGAGGATCGTGATCCCGTCGGCCGCATCGACTTCGGCCACCACGGCGCACACTTTCGTCGTGCCGATGTCGAGCCCGACGACAATCTCACCTTGCGAAGCTGCGGAGCTCATCTCGATCGGCCATCGCACGCCGCACGAGTCCGGGCCAACTCTTCGACGGGCCGGATGGGCCGGTCATCGCATGCGCACGACGACTCGATCGGGGCGGGACTCGCTGTCCAGCATGACCACGTCGGCCTTGCCCCCGCGCCGCTCGACCTCCGCGAGCACCCGCGACGCGAGATCGAGCTTACGCCGAAAGGGTGGGCCGCCCAGGACGAGCTGCAGGCCGGAGTGGCCCACAACCAGCGCGAACCGGCCGTCGGCTCCGACATGAACCTCTTGCAGCGGCGACCGCTTGCCGAGTGAAGAGCGCTCGTACTCGGCGGCAAGGTCGATGGCGCGGCCGATCGTGCGCGACGCACCGTCCCGATCCGCCCCGACGCGTTCGGGGGTCACCCCGGTGACGAGCGGCAGATCGATGGGATCTTCCGGCTCGAGCTTCTTGAACGGCACCCCGTCGTCCGTGGCCAGGTAGGTCTCGTCGAGGGCGACCAGTGCGGCGGGCCTTCGCTCGGTGATGCGGATGGCGACCATGCCCGGCAAGCGCCGGACCAGGGTTGCGTCGACGATCCAGGGGTCCTGCAGGATCCGGGCTCGGGCAGCATCCAGATCGGCGGCGAAGATGTTGGTCCCCGAGACCAGACCGCTCTCGGCGACGATGGCAGTCGACGGCCTCCTTTCGCTGCCGACGACCTCGATGGAGGTGATCGCGAACCTCGCGCTCTTGAGCACGCAGCGTCGTGCGGCCAGTCCGACGGCCACCGACGCCGCCGTGACGAGCACGACACCCGCCACCGTCCGGAAGGCCCCGGGGGCCGATGACCAGGCACGGCCCTTCCCATCGGGACCGGTGGACAGGGCGACCTCCGTCGCGGGGGGAACGACCCCGTCGTCGCCTGCGATGTCGGCGGGCAGGCGAGCGGGACCGACGCGGCGGTTGGCGGGCGTCATCGGGCGGGCCTCTGCTGGATCATCGAGAGGAGCTCGCGCGCGCTCGCGTTGATGTCGCCGGCGCCGAGCGCGATGACCAGGTCGCCGGGCTCGACCACGTCGAGCAGGGCGCGCGAGACATTTTTCTTGTCCCGGACGTACGTCACGGCATGGTGGCCGTGCGCGCGGATCGCGTCGGCGAGGGCGTCACCGGTGGCTCCGTCGATGGGTCTCTCGCCCGCCGGGTACACGTCGGTCACGAGGAGAACGTCCGCCTTGTTGAACGCTCGGGTGAATTCGTCGAAGAGTAGCTTGGTGCGCGTGTAGCGATGCGGCTGGAACGCGACGACGACCCGGCGGCGGAACCCCGTCTGGGCCGCATCGAGAGTCGCCTCGATCTCCGCGGGATGATGGCCGTAGTCATCGACCACCATGAGGTCGCCACGCCGGCCGTCCCGCTCGAACTCGGGGGTGCCGAGCACCGTGAACCTGCGTTGCACGCCGCGGAAGCTCGCCAGGGCGTCGCGGGTGACGCCGAGCGGCACCTCCAGCTCGTCGGCGACGGCAATCGCAGCGAGGGCATTGAGCACGTTGTGCGCCCCGGGCATGTGGACGACGAATGTCCCGAGCGCCTCGGAGCGACGGTAAGCATCGAAGCTCGTCGTGAGCCCCTCGAACCTGGGATTATGGGCCCGGTAGTCGGCCTGACGCGAAACGCCGTACGTGACGTGCCGGCGATCGACGCGCGGGAGGATTTCCTGCACGCTGGGGTGGTCGAGGCAGAGCACGCAGAGGCCGTAGAACGGGACCTTGTTCGCATGCTGGACGAACGCGTTCTTCACGGCGTCGTGGGTGCCGTAGTGGTCGAGGTGCTCCGGATCGATGTTCGTGACCACGGCGATCGTGGGGGTCAGCTTGAGGAACGAACCGTCGCTCTCGTCGGCCTCGGCGACAAAGAGGTCGCCCTCCCCGTGGCGCGCGTTGGTGCCGAACGCGTTGACCTTACCGCCGACGACCACCGTCGGATCGAGGCCGGCCGCGCGGAGGACCGTGGCGACGAGGGAGGTCGTGGTCGTCTTTCCATGGGATCCCGCGATCGTCACCGCGTATCGGGTGCGCATCAGCTCGGCCAGCATTTCTGCACGGGGAACGATCGGAATTTCGAGGCTGCGCGCGCGCGCGAGCTCGGGGTTGTTCGGCTCGATGGCGCTCGAATACACGACCACGTCGGCGCCCTTCACGTTGTCCGCATCGTGTCCGAAGAAGACTCGGACGCCGAGCGACTCGAGGCGGCGTGTCGTGTCGTTCGGCTTCAGATCCGAGCCGCTCACGTCGAACTCCAGAGTCCGCAGAATTTCGGCCAGGCCGCTCATGCCGATGCCGCCGATGCCCACGAAGTGAACGAGGCGCACGCGCCCGCGGAACATCACGCAGCTCCTTCCGCCAGGCCCAGCAAATCGGACGCCACGTCGCGGGCGGCATCCGGGCGACCTGCGCTGCGGGCCGCGTCGGCCATGGAAACACGAGCGGATTCGTCGCCAAGAAGACGCTCCAGCGCGCCGGCGAGTCGCTCGGCGCTGGCCTCGCCCTGGGCGAGGCACGCCGCCGCCCCGCGCTGCACGAGGGCGAGGGCGTTCTTGGTCTGATGATCGTCGGCCGCGTGAGGCAGAGGCACGAGGAGCGAGGCTCGACCGATCGACGTGATCTCGGCGATGGCCCCCGCGCCGGCGCGCGACACGACGAGATCGGCGTCGGCGATGGCGCCCGCCACGTCGTCGATGAAGGCGGTGACCACCGCCTCGCGGACGCCCGCGCGCGCATACGCGGCGCGGACGCGGTCCTCCCGGTCGCGGCCCGCCTGGTGCAGCACGCGCGGAGCCGGAACGCGGCGCGACGCGAGCCGTGCGATGGATTCGGGAATCCGCTCGTTGAGCAGGGCCGCCCCCTGGCTGCCTCCCAGGACGAGAATCTTCAGCGAGGGGCTCCCCGACACGTAGGGGCGCGGTGTGAAGCCCGGCCGCAGCGGCACGCCGAACGGGCGCAGCGCCCGCTCGCGAAAGGCCCCCGCGGCGTCGTCCCAGGCGATGTAAGCACGCCTTGCCACGGGCCCGAGGATTCGGTTCGTCAGGCCGACCACGCTGTTGGGCTCGAGGACTGCAATGGGGATGCGCAAGACCCCCGCGGCGAGGCTCACGGGGCCGGCTGCGTAGCCGCCCACGCTGAGCATCGCCTGGGGACCGAGGCGTTTCACCCTCGAGAGGGACTCGACCGTCGCGCGCAGCGCCACCGCCGATGCTCGAAGAGCGCGTCCCGCCCCTCGCCCGCGCAGCGGCTCCACGCGCAGCATTTCGAGCCGGAAGCCTCGCTCCGGGACGACCCGCGCCTCGAGACCGCGCTCCGTTCCGAAGAAGACGACATCCACCTTCGACAGGGCCCGCAGCGCCTCGGCGACGGCCACGGCGGGGAAGACGTGTCCGCCCGTCCCGCCCCCGGCGATGGCAATCGTGGGGCTCATAGGCTCACGTGCCCCGATTCGAGCGAGACCCCCGCCGGCTCCGGGCGTCGGGGGACGGAAGGGACCTCGTGCCGCGTGATGTTCAGGAGGATTCCTGCTGCCACGGCGTTCATGACGAGCGACGAGCCGCCAAAGCTCACGAACGGGAGCGTCAGGCCCTTCGTCGGCAGAATGGCGAGCGCGACGGCCAGATTGACGAGGGCCTGCACGCCGAACATCGTGGACAGGCCGAACGCGATGAACGCGCCGAAGTCGTCCGGAGCGCGCAAGGCGGCGCGCACGCCGCGCACGACCAGCACCAGGTAGGCGCCGCAGAGCACGGCCACGCCGACGAAACCGAGCTCTTCGCCGACGATGGCGGCCACGAAGTCGGTGTGCGCCTCGGGCAAGTACAGCGTCTGCAATCCTCGACCGAGCCCGAGCCCGGTCGTTCCCCCGGAGCCGAACGACATCACGCTCTGGAACGGTTGGTACGCCAGATCCTGGCGGTGCTGATCCATGTGCAGCCAGGCCAGGTACCGCTCGTAACGGTATTCGCGGAAGCGAATGGCGGCGGCGCCGAGGATGCCGCCCAGGATCGACGCCCCGAGGATGTAGCCAATCTTCGCGCCGGCCACGAAGAGCATCGTGAACGTCAAGAGAAGCAGAACGACAGCACTACCGAAGTCCGGCTGCTTCATGCAAAGGACCATCAGCACACCGGCGACGATCACGTGGGGGAGAAAGCCGATGGCGAACGTCTTGACTTGCTCGGCCTTCTTGGCCAGGGAATACGCGAGCCAGATCACGAGAGCGACCTTGGCCATCTCCGCGGGCTGAACGTGAATCGGCCCGATCGACAGCCAGCGCGCGGCCCCGCCACCGGAGTGACCGAAGCCGATGACGCACAGGAGAAGCAGGACACCGACGAGGACGAGCACCGGGTAGGTCAGCTTGTACAGGCGGCGATAGTCGACGCGGCTCGTCATCCACATGAGGACCAGGGCCGCCCCGGCGTACGCAGCCTGGCGCTTCAGGAAGAATTGCGGATCGTGGTACTGGAGCGTCGCCTGCACCGCGCTCGCGCTGTACACCATGACCACGCCGAAACCGACGAGGGCGACGACCGCGGCCGCAAGCACCCTGTCGACCGAGCCCGCCGCACCGTCGCGCGGGCGTGCGTCGAGGGGGGCCGCAAGCTGGATGCCGACGGTGCGACGCACGTTGCGTAGCGTGGAGCGCACCCCGGCGCGAGACGCCGGCGACGAGTCGAAGGCCGGTCGGTCCCTCACGGCGCCGCCTCGATCAGGGTCCGAACGGCGCGGACGAATTCGTCGCCCCGGTGCTTGTAGTCGCGAAACATGTCGAAGCTGGAGCACGCCGGCGAAAGCAGGACTGCATCACCGGGCAGCGCGAGATCGGCGCCGAGACTGACCGCTTCCTGCATCGACGCCGCCCGGCGCACGGGAATGCGATTGCCGATGGCGCGTTCGATCGCGTCGGCGGCCTCGCCCACGAGAACGACGGCGCGGCCCCTTCGGAGGAGTGTATCGGCCAGGGGCGCGTAGCTGCCGTGCTTGTCCTTGCCTCCGGCGATGAGTACCGCTCGCGGCTCGGTGAGGCCTTCGAGTGCCGTCACCGCGGCGCCGACGTTGGTCCCCTTCGAGTCGTCGTAGAAGCGCACCCCGCGCACCTCGGCAACCAGCGCCATGCGGTGGGGTAGACCTGCGAAGCCCTTCAACACCCGCCGCGTGGTCGCCGCCGGAACGCCGAAGGGCCGGACGCAAGCGATCGCGGCCGCGACGTTGAGCGCGTTGTGACCGCCCGGAAGAGCAATCGCGGCACGATCGAACCGTTCGCCGGTCGATCGATCGACGATGGCGTCCGCGCCGACGTCGAGGGTTCCGCCCGGGCCGAACGTCACGATGCGCCCCTGTCCGCGGCGCGCCTGGCGGAGGCATGCCTGGTCGCGCGCCGGCACGATGGCCCAGTCGCCGACGGTCTGCCGGGCGAACGCGTTGCCCTTGGCGCGCGAGTAGTCTTCGAAGCTGTCGTACCGGTCCAGGTGGTCTTCCGTGACGTTGAGAAGGGCGCTGACGTGAGGGTGAAAGCGCTCCACGCGCTCGAGCTGAAAGCTCGATACCTCGAGCACGACGGCGTCGAAGGGATGATCGACGTGCTCGGCCAGGGGTTCGCCCAGATTTCCGCCGACGAACGTCTCGAGGCCGTGCGCCTTGAGAAGCGCTCCTGTGAGCGATGTCGTGGTGCTCTTGCCGTTCGTGCCTCCGATGGCGACGACGGGCGCCGGATGGGCGAGCGATTGAAACGCGAGCTCGATCTCGCTCCACACCGTGACACCGCGCCGCTCGGCCGCCTCGATCTCGGGCAGCCGCGGCACACCCGGCGACACGACCACCAGATCGGCGTCGCTCATTCGCGCTTCGGCATGGCCGCCGGCGACCAGCTGGGCGCCCAGGCGCTCGAGGGAGCGCGCCTCCTCGGTCAGCTCGTCGCGCGGCTTGCCGTCGTTGGCGACGACGCGAGCGCCGAGGCGAAGGCAGAGGCGTGCGGCGGCGGCCCCGCTTTTACCGAGGCCCACGATGACCACCCGCTTGCCTGAAACGTGCATCACTCGAACGCTCTTCAGCGAAGTTTCAAACTCGAAAGACTGAAAAGTGCCAAAAGAATGGAGATGATCCAGAAGCGCACGATGATCTTCGGCTCCGGCCAGCCCTTCTTCTCGAAGTGGTGGTGGATGGGCGCCATGAGGAAAATGCGCCGCCCCGTGA
>Ga0187782_10001787_pt1 | contig 15783 bp, 15 predicted proteins | sample 0715_SJ02_MP15_2_FD_132454 | JGI IMG/M metagenome (GOLD analysis project Ga0187782, IMG submission 132454) | Tropical peat soil microbial communities from peatlands in Department of Meta, Colombia - 0715_SJ02_MP15_20_MG | ecosystem: Environmental > Terrestrial > Soil > Wetlands > Peat | place...
ACAATGAGCCTCGCCCGGTCTACACTTCATCCCTGTTTTTCTCCAGTTCCAATCCCACCAACGAGCGCCGAACCATTCATCTCGGTATCGACCTTTTCGCTGATCCCGGAACACCCGTATCCGCCCCATTCGACGCCACTATCCACGCCTTTGCCGACAATCGCGCCGCGCTCGATTACGGCCCTGTCGTCATCCTCAAACACCAGCCGGCTGATGCTCCTGCATTTTTCACCCTTTACGGTCATCTTTCCCGCGAATCTCTCTCTACCTTGCGCACCGGCGATTGCATCGCCCGTGGCCAGACCTTTGCCCGCATTGGCACTCGCTTTGAAAACGGCGCTTGGACCCCGCATCTCCATTTCCAGATCATCCTCGACCTTCTCGATCTCTCCACCGATTTCCCTGGCGTAGCCTATCCTTCCCAACGCGAGGTCTTTCTCAGTCTTTCGCCCGATCCCAATCTCATCCTAGGTATCCCTGAAAAGTGCTTCCGAGCGCCTGAGCCTTCCTTCGATACCACGCTCTCTGCGCGCAAAAAGCTCCTTGGTGCCAATCTCAGCATTTCCTATGCACATCCGCTAAAAATTGTCCGCGCCTGGCGCCAATATCTTTACGACGAGACAGGCCGCGCTTACCTCGACGCCTACAACAACGTCCCACTCGTCGGCCATTCCCACCCGCGTGTTGTCGCCGCCGCTCAGCAGCAACTTGCGCTGCTCAACACCAACACGCGCTATCTCCACGACAACATCCTCCGCTACGCGGAACGTCTCACCGAACTGCTGCCTCCGCCACTTAAGGTTTGCTACTTCCTCAACTCCGGCAGCGAGGCGAACGAGCTTGCTCTCCGCCTCGCCCGCGCGCACACTCGCCGCAAAGACGTCATCGTCCTCGAGCACGCATATCACGGCCACACCAACACACTCATCGACATCAGCCCATACAAGTTCAACAGCGTAGGTGGAGGCGGCCAAAAGCCCTGGGTGCACGTTGCGCCAATCGCCGATGACTATCGCGGGCTGTATCGGCGTGGCGAATCCGAAATCGGCAAGAAATATGCCGCGCACGTCGGTGAAATCCTTGAAAAGGCAAAAAGGGAAGGGCGCGAAGTCGCCGCGTATATCGCGGAGACACTGCCCAGCGTCGGGGGACAAATCGTTTTCCCGCCGGATTATTTAGCCGAAGTCTACAAACACATGCGCGCCTTTGGCGGTGTCTGCATCGCCGATGAAGTTCAGGTCGGTTTTGGCCGCCTCGGCACGCATTTCTGGGGTTTCGAGACGCAGGGCGTTGTTCCCGACATCGTTGTCTTCGGCAAACCCATCGGCAACGCATTTCCTCTGGCGGCCGTAATCACCACCCCGGAGATCGCTGCTTCCTTCAGCAAAACCATGGAGTTTTTCAGCACGTTCGGCGGTAACCCGGTCGCTTGTGCTGCCGGACTTGCCGTGCTCGACGTTTTGCGCGATGAACATCTTCAGCAAAATGCCCTCGAAGTGGGCACGCGATGGATCACCCACTTGCGTGAACTTCAACCCACTCACGCGCTCATCGGCGAGGTACGCGGCTCCGGCCTGTTCCTGGGCATCGATCTTGTCAATGACCGCTCGACTCGTGCCCCCGCAACCGATCAGGCCTCCTATATCGTCAATCGACTCCGTGATCGCGGCATCCTTGCCGGCACCGACGGCCCTCATCATAACGTCATCAAGCTTCGCCCGCCGCTCGTCTTTTCCAACGCCGATGCCACTCTCTTCACTGCCACACTCCATGCCATCCTACGAGAGGATTCTGCCCAGCCTCGCCTGCCCTGAAGCACGGCAAAATAGCGATGAAATCTGCCGGCATCCCCACACCTGCTCCCGGGCTGATTTCTCCCTTTCTAGTTGTACCTCCTAGTTAACCAAGCCTATACTCAACATCATTGAATGCGTCTGTGTCCCACGGACCGCCCCCGGTACGCAGACACCAAGGCAAGCAATCACTCCTTGATCTTCTTCGGAGGTTACAGAATGCACAGCCATAAGCTAGTGCCTGTTCTTTTGAGCGCGATGTGTGCCTTCACGTTGACCAGCCAGATTGTGAATGCACAGAAAGAGAAAGCTCCAAGCAAAGCGGAAGTGCATGTCGTCATCACAGACATGGCCCTTCAGCCCGATAAAGAACTTCCTCGTCTGCAGCAGGAAGATGTCAAGGTGAAGCAAGGCAAGACTTACCTCCAGGTGACCCAGCTAATCCCGGCACGCGGGGACAACGCCGCGCTCCAGTTGATGATACTGATCGACGACACGCTTGACCCCGTGGTCGGGGGCAATCTAAGCGAACTTAAGGAGTTCATTAGCGCACAGCCGCCGTCGACGGTCATCGGTGTTGCTTACATGTCGAACGCGACGGTCAAAGTTGTTCAAAACTTTACCTCCGATCACGACCTTGCAGCGAAAGCCGTGCGTCTGCCGCTGGGAGTTCTTTCGACAATGGACAGTCCCTACCTTTCACTCATTAGCTTGGTGAAGAGCTGGCCGCAGCAGAAGGTCCGGCGTGAGGTCTTGATGATCTGTGACGGCGTCGACCGTCTGCGGGATCGGAGGCCAAGCCCCTCTCAGCTTGGACCGAACTACGGCCCTGTGTACCACACACTGCCCACCATCAGCGTGGACGCAACTTCCGCCAGCGAGATCAGCCAGCGATACAACGTTATTGTCCACTCCTTGTATGCGGCCGGTGTTGGACGCGCCGGTCGGAGTTCGTGGGACCTCGAGATCGGGCTCAGCGGGCTTAGCAAGATCGCCGAGGAAACGGGAGGGGAATGCTACTCTCTTGGCACCTCACGGCTGGTCAGCTTTAAACCTTACCTCGAACGGTTCCAAAAGGCCCTGGACAATCAGTACTATCTTGTCTTTCTAGCCGAGCCCAAGAAAAAAGCCGGGCTTCAGCGCGTAAAGCTAGAGACTGAACTTTCGAACTCTGAAATCGCGGCACCGGATAACGTGTGGGTTCCGGAGGCCGCTAAATAACCGCGCTGGGCATCGAAGTGGGCTCAACATTTTCTGATCTTCCAGGTCCGACTTTGTTGTAGCCTGTTCCCATTGCACGCACGCTGTTTCTAGACAAGAGTCTCTGTTTACCGGAATCGCATTCGGAAAGGATGAAACGATATGAAGTTCTTAAATTGCGTTTTGTTGATGATGCTCCTCGTTTTGGCCACGCTCCTCGCGCCCCCCGGTCAGGCTCAAACAAAGTCTCCGCAGGCCGAGAGTGGGGCCACCACGCCTTCTGAGGCCGATACGCAGAAGAAAAACATTCAAGAGTACATCGACCTGATGCGGAAAGATGTCCGTCAGCAGAAGGCGGAGATCATGGGCTCCATCATGGTCCTCAGTGCCGCCGATGCCGCCAAATTCTGGCCAATCTACAGCGACTATGATGCGCAGCTGGCCAAGTTGAACGACCAGAGAGTGGGAATCATCATGGAGTATGCCCGCTCATACAACGACATGACCGATGCAAAAGCCGACGAACTGGCCCAGAAAGCCATGGCCTATCAGAAGCAACGCGCTGAACTTTTTGCTCAAACCTACGATAAGGTGAAACAGGCGCTCGGTGGCATCACGGCCGCCCGGTTCGCCATGGTGGAACACCAGTTACTCTTGATTATCGACCTTCAAGTAGATTCGGCCCTCCCCATCGTCGGGCAGGCCTCGTGAATTTCTGGAGGAACAGGAGATTCCCATGCGAAAGCTAATTACACTTACAACCGTTCTGCTGGCAGGAATCGTGATCCTCTATCCAATCCCTGGCGATGGTTATTGGGGCGCCGCTTTCTCGGCAAGCCCCTCCGCTTCCGCGAGTTCGCCGGCGCAATCCAAGAAAAGGATCACGGTCCCCGCAGGAACGCGGATCCTGATTCGAATGGTGGACTCGATCGATTCGAGCAAGCAAAAGACCGGATTCCGTTTCACCGCGAACCTCGAAACCAACCTGCAGGCGGAAGATACCGTTATTGCGCCGCGGGGCACTACGGTTTACGGGCGTCTGACACAGGCTTCCTCGGCCGGCAGGATGTCAGGAAGTTCGGAACTGACTCTCGAATTGACGGATATCGTTATCAATGGCAACGCTTATCCCCTGCTCACCAGCACCTATGAAGTCAAGGGCAAAGGAGAAGGCGGCAACACCGCAAAGAAAGTGATCGGCGGAGCCGGTTTGGGCGCGCTCATCGGCGGTATTGCAGGCGGAGGCAAAGGTGCCGCGATCGGAGCCGGCGCCGGAGCTGCCACCGGAACTGCTGTCGCTGCGTCCAAGAAAGGACAGCAACTTCAGATTCCCAGTGAAACGCTGCTGGAGTTTCGGCTTGAGCAGCCCGTTTCGCTTCCCGTTGCGGGATAGGCCAGAGCTCTCATCAATTCGATCAAATCTCTAGCGGCCAGGTCCGCGTTTTCCCGTGGCCTTCACGGAAGTGCGCGGCACGGGCCTTGCGGAAATCACTTTCTTTAGCGCTGCGTCGAATTTTGCTTTATCAATCTTTTTGCCCATGATTCTCCGCCCCCCGATTGGCGGCTACTGCCAGATGTGTCTGCCCTTCGTGGATCGGGGCCGGTATCAACCGGCCCATCAATAGATGTACGAAGAATACCGCTGCGAGAGTGCCGGCCAGTCCGAGCACGAACCATCGCATGTCTTTGTGAGGATAGAACAGTGCATACAACACCAGAATCCAAAACGTCGTAGTGAGCATGGGGATACCTACGGCGATAAACATCGTTCCCGAGAATCCCGGCAGATACCAAGGAAACTGGTCGTGCACGGAACGGCGTGCCCACCAGGCGGTATCAATTTTGATAGCCAGGCCTTCTGCCAAAGGCAGTTTTGTTTCCTCCGGGGCGCGCGTATGGCCTAACCGGTAGAACTCAAACAGGTGCGAGTCGATGGAAGTCACACCCGGGATGGATTCAAGCAACCGCAAATAGGCACGCCAGAATTGAATGACGCGCACGCCACGGAATCCCAGGGAGATGTAGAAGAGCGAGAGCGCCAGACCAAAGAGAGAGACGATAAGGCTGATATTCAGCGCCGTCGTTGTCCCGGACGTCGTGAAGGCGAGAGCGGTAGCCAGGAAAGCTTGCACCGTCGAAAAATTGTTCATTCGGGCATAGAGAATGTGGTCCTCGTGGTAAAGACGCTCAAGAACCTTGTGCCATGCCGTTCTCGGATCAGGAAACTGCGCAGTGTAGCCCATCCGCCCTATCCGCACCCCGTCAGACCGCTTCTGACAGCTGATTGTACATTGAGATTTCGCCGCGGCTCGTTTTCTCCTCACCACATGTTGCTTCAACGGGAATTCCCCGCTTCACCCGTAGTTCACCCGGAGATTATCTGCAGTGCATTGTTAGAAAGCTTGAAGTGTTTCAAAGTGGCGAACACACATTCGAAGCTGGCCTTGCTGTGGCAAACGAGTTTGCGATGGCGGCTTGTGCGATTCACTCGGGCGGATTGGATCGCAACAGGTTACCGTCGCAAGTGGCGGCTCCTCTCAAACGGGAGGAGCCGTCCTGTTTTTGGACGCCGGAAAGCAAAAGCGCTGCCAATTCGTGTGCATCACTGTTTTGCCGCCCGGCCTGTGCTCGAGAGTCAGAATCGGACAGGGGCTACGTATACCTGGTGCTGACCTGACGCACGCAGCCCCCATCTACGTGCACCCTCCGGCCGCTCTCAAGGTGTCAGCCGAGGGCAAGGTCATGTTAACAGATCGTGAATGATGGGAAGCGCGGAAATCCAAAGGGAACAACGGATCTGTGCCCATGTGATCAGGCTCGGGCTGGGGGCTTGTCTCTGCAAACTCCGTGTCTAGAATTGCTTTGGGGTCCCTGTGGAAATCCACAAAATCGTCCTTGACAACTATACTGTGTGTACTACAGTATGTGCCATACACTATATGACGCCAAGTACAAACACTCACGAACTCTTCGAAAACCTCCGTCTGGAGCTTCGACGCGGCTCCCTCGTTCTGGCCGTCCTTGCCGCCCTCCGCAAGGAACAGTACGGCTACACGCTGCGCAAGACACTCGAGGAGCAGGGCATGGCCATTGACGAAGGCACGCTATACCCCTTGCTTCGGCGGCTCGAGACCCAGGGTTTGCTGGTCAGCGAATGGCGGGAAGAGGAGAAGCGCAATAAACGCTTCTACCGACTCTCCGCGGATGGCGCACAGATTCTGAAACAACTGCTGGCGGAGTGGCAGAGCATTAACTCTTCGCTGGGCGGGATGCTGCAGGGAGCATAAGGAGCACGCTATGGAACTCGTCGATCGCTATCTGAAAGCCGTGGCAAAGGCCCTTCCTGAAGCTCAGCGTGAGGACATCATCCGCGAGCTGTCTGAGGACATTCGCAGTGAGATAGAAGATAAGCAAAGCGCGTTGGGCCGCTCGCTGACGGCGGCAGAGCAGGAGTCGCTCCTCAAACAACGCGGGAACCCGCTCTTGCTGGCGGCCCGTTACCGGCAGGACCACCGCTCGTTGGTCATTGGCCGCCAATTGATTGGTCCCGTGTTGTTCCCCTTCTACGTGAAGGTCCTTTGCTTCAACCTGGGGATCACGTTTCTTGTGACCGCCACGATCTTTGTCGCACTCAGCGTGAGCGGGCAGAACATCAGTTTTCATCAGGTCTTTTCCATCTGCTTGTTACAACTCCTTATACAGCTCGGCGTGGTGACTTTGATTTTTTCGCTTGTGCAAAAGCACCTGACGAAGAATCCCGACCGGTGGAATCTCAGCGGCGCCGGCGGAGGTTTGCGCCTCGATCTGAAGACCGAAAAAAATGTCAGCTTGCCGCTGGAGCGCGGCACGCCGCAGGTTTCGCGCTTCGACTCTGTGTCGATCATTGTAGCGTCGGGAGTGGCGCTGGTCTGGCTGACGGGAGTTCAGAAGGCCCCCTTCCTGATTCTCGGTCCCGCGGCAGCCTTTCTGAGGCTCGCGCCCGTCTGGTATCAGTTCTACTTCCCGATCGTGTTGCTCACGGTCGCCGAAATCGTGCGCGCGGTTATCAATCTCTTCCGCCCCGACTGGACGCGTTTTCGCGCGGTCTTCAACATTGGAATGCACTGTGCCGGGCTGGCTCTGGTCTATTTCCTCATCAAGGCAGGTCGTTGGGTTGTGGCGGTCGATTCCACGGCGGATGGCGGTAGTCAATACGCCCATGCCGCAGAGATCGTGAACCAATGGATCCGCTATTCACTGGTTTTGACGGTCGCCTTCGTCTGCCTGATGCTGGTTCTGAGAGTCATACGGCTCGTTCGGTCCCTGCGCCAGCAAAAGGGAACGCCGTACATCGGCACTGCGGCTAAGTCGGGTAATTAAGGAGAACACCAACCATGTTGCAGGCCTTCTTGTTCTTGCTTTCCTACCTCACCGACTACCAAGCTGTGGCAGACGTCGCTCACCGTATCCTTGCTGCTGGACTGGCCAATGTAAGCATCCTCTGTTGCTTCAGTGCCTGCCTCTTCATTCGCCATCGATTGTCAAATCGACGACAAGCCGCATCCGTGGCCGAACGGTAGATCGATTTCCGAGGCGAAAAATAGTTGAGCAGCAGAAGCTTCGCCGGAAGTGTTGAGAGTCTTCCGCATCTTCCCGGATTTGAGCAGACTGCAGCACACATAAGCTATGAGTCCGGCCAGAGTGAAGACAGAACGAACCAGAAGCAAGAATGTAAACAGCATGGATTCAAGCCTTATTCGCCCGAAAATCGTGCGCCGGAAAAAAGGGGCCACGTACGGTTCTGAGTTCTTAGGAATTACGCCAAAGATCGAATCGAAATTGCAAGTCTTGTGCGCCAGCTTGCCGCTGTTTCAGAGCTTGAAGTGCCGTCTAGGAAGTAAACTTCGGGAGGGAACTGCGGGAAGAAGCTGGGTGCAGGGTGCCGGAGAGGAGTATTCCGACACCCTGCGCATTCCTCATCGGTGGAACCCGCCACCGTGATAACCGCCACCGACGTAGCCATGCGCGATGGGCGCGCTGTGATAGGTGTAACCATGTGCGTAGGCGTAGCCGGGGCGATAACCGAAGCCCGGGCGATAGCCATACCACGGATGGCCATAGTAGCCGTGATACCACGGGCCCGCGCCAATGAACACGCCGTTCACAAACCAACTGGGGCCGTAGTATCCGTACGGCGCGCAGGCATACGGATAATATCCGTAATATCCATACGCGCAAACCGGCGCCGGCCCAACGCCGGCCACCACCGGGCCGACGCGAACACCCACGGCAACCTGAGCGTGAGCGCTTCCCGCGACAGCGAAAAGCAAAACCCCTAACAGGGCAACATATTTCAGGCAACGCATAACCTAACCTCTCTTCCGCCCGGCACCTGCTTCGTAAAGGCGGGCTTGCTCTCTGCCCATTCCTTGCCGGGGAGAATCACCCTACACAGGATGAAACACGGGGGAGACAGAAGAGTTGCAAAGGCTATTAGAGACGCAATCTGCAGCGCCTTGGCGTGGGGAGCTAGGAGTGGGGATTACGACGTCAGAACTTTTTTGAGCCGATCGGTGGTTTTTGCGAGCTGCTTTTTCAGGGCCTCGACCTGCTTGGAAATCTCCTGAAGCTCTTCCTTGGTGACTTGGCTCGCCGCGGCCAATTTTCTCGCTTGAGCGTGGGCCTTTTTGTCGGCCTTGCCGAGCGCCGCGCCGATTTTCTCCGAGACTTCGGTGAGTCTGTCCTTCTTGGCCATCGTCGTCCTCCTCAGGTGCCCACACATGCTACCTCAACCGGGCGGGAGTTGGGTGAGGGGAGTTTTGAAGACGCTCAGGGCTGATCCGGCTGGGGCGGGTGAGCGGCGCGATCTTTCTTCTTCTCGTCTTTTTCCTTGTCGGAGGGCGGAAAATCCGCAAAGGCCCTGGTCAGTTCATCGTCGGCTTTTTTCCATTCCTTCTCCGGGGCGGTGATTTTTCGAGTGAGATAAAGGCGCCAGGCAAGATTCTTGGTCTTGAGATCGATCAAATCGATGATAAGGGAGTTGTCCTTTCCGCTGCTGGCGGTGACATAGTTATACGTTTCGGCCCAGTAGGAGCCAATGTACGCGTGAAACGGCGCCCAGTTGCCCATCGTCGCGACGTTGACTTGGGAAGATGGATTCACCCAATAACGCACGACAAGATCGGGATTCTGGCCGGGCTGTACTTCGTGAAGCCCTTTCTTGGTGAGTTCTCGCGAGACCGTTTGGTGGATGCGGTCATACATGAGTTGCGGATCCAATTGCAGCATGGTGAGGTTTTCCACGCCGCCGATGAAGGTGAACGTTTTGTATTTCGAAAAGTTTAGATTAGGGTCGAAGTCCACGGCGGTTTTCGCGATCAGCGGAAAGGCGCTTAAGGAGTAAAGCAGAAGGAGGCAGAACAAACAGGGTCTACATCTCGAAAAAAACGGGCGGAAAAAATTCATGCGGAACCAACTCCTGAACAGCAATTGTCTGGTGCAGCCAGTTTAGGACACGAGAGGAAGATTTGCGAGTGAGTACGGAAACTATTCGTTCTCGCGATCGACAGGTTCATTGTGGAAAAGGCGGGCCAGTTGCGCATGTTCCATGACCACCGCGGGATCTTTCTGGATAGCGTCAAAATATTTTTTCTGGAAGCCGTCGCCGGCTTCGGAGGGCGCAAAGATCTTCCGGGCAAGAGAAATGGCGACGTGGGAGTCGGTGTCGCTGACGCCTTCTTCGCTGGCAAGGGCCTCGTCTATCCGGACGACGAATTCGGAAATATTGTGGAGCCAGGAGAACTGCGGATCGTCAACTACTAGGCGGAAGAGCTCCCCTGCGGTCACTTTCCCGTGTTCCTTCTCGTAGTCGCGACGCTCCATTTCGAGGAGAGACTTGTGGATGTGGAGAAGCGCCTCACGCAAGGCAACCAGTTTCTGTCGCGCCGGGGTATCCCGCGAATCGCCTTGATTGGAATACGGGTCCTTGGTCTGAGCCACGCCACGCTCCTGTGTCCGAAATGAGTTCCGAAGTGTCGGCTTCTATTCTGCCGCGCTCCCCTTGGCGCGCACTACCAAATTATTCTTCACTCCGAGTACTTTGGGAATGGAAGATGCCCGGGTGCCGGCGAGAACCTTGTCCAAGTTAGTCTCGACAAAACCTTCAAGGGCTACGCCACCGTTCTTGACGATGATGTGAATCGGGGGCACGTTCTGAACCGCGTAATGCGCAAGGGAGGGATCTTCGTAGAGAGAACGATAGATGGCATTGCGGAGGTCGTCGTCGGAAGCGGAAACGGGAAGGACCTCGATCAGATTAACAACCGTATCGACGCCATCAATGCTTTTGACCGCGGCTTCCGCATTTTCCTTGAGAGTACGTCGGACAACCTGCCCGGTCAGGGTAACCTGCCGGCCTTCGAGGGTGAAGTTGATCGAGTCAAAGACCGAATAGAAGGGAAGCAAGAGAATTTGATGGTGAATCTCGCTCGAGAGACTGGGAGGCAGCATTTCTTTGGGATTTTGCGGCTTCTTCGTCGTCGAGGTCTGCCCCGCGAATGCGGCGTAACAGCCAAAACAGACCAGAGCCACAGTTACAGTCCAGACGAAAAAACGGCGCAAGGGATGTGACCTCATGGTTTCTCGATCGCGGCCAACGCGCTCAATAGACTCCTGGCAACACGCAAATCCTTAGCAGCGGCTGGCGCATGCTGTATATTGATAGCATACGACAGGACATTGCAGCTCTCATGCGATTGTAAGTGGTCGATTACACCTGGAGAAAGTCAAGCACGTGCTGGCCATAGCTCATCGTGGCGCGTCCGGATATGCGCCCGAAAATACGTTCGCGGCGTTCCGGCGCGCGGTCGCGCAGGGCGTTTCGTTCATTGAGACGGACTTGCACTTAACCCGCGACGCGCACTTTGTGGCAATTCACGACGAGACCGTGGACCGCACCACCAACGGACATGGCGTAATCCAGGAGATGACGCTGGCCGAAGTGCGGCGGTTGGATGCGGGATCGTGGTTTGCCAGCGACTTCATGGGTGAGCGGATTCCCACGCTGGAGGAGATCCTGGAGTTCACAAAAAAGAACGACGTGGTCTTCTATCTGGAACTGAAGCCCAGCGGTTTCTGGGGCGGCGAGCACGCGATGATCAGCGCGCTTCGCGATTCCGGCGAAATCCCAAGGTGCGTGATTATCTCGTTCGATCCCACGATTCTGGCCGCGCTGCGCAAGATAGAACCCACACTCATGACCGGACTGCTTTACAACGGCCAAATCGAGAACCCTTTCGAGAAGGCGCTGGAGATTGGGGCCCGACAACTTGCGGTGCGCGCCGATCTGGTGACTCCGAACCTGTTGCAGAGGGCTCGCAGTAAAGACCTGCAGATTGTGTGCTGGACGGTGAATTCCCCGGCGCACATGCGCATGCTGGCTTCCGCAGGCGTGGACGGGATTATGAGCGACTATCCGGACCGTCTGCTGACGGTGCTGAAGAAATAGCGCGGTACAGAGCGAGAAACTGCGAGACGGTCAACTGTTCGGCTCGGCTGTCCTCCCGAAGTTTCAATCCCTGCAAAATCTGGCGCACGCGCTCGGGAACGGCGATCGGGCGCAGGTTGTTCGAAAGCGTTTTTCGCTTTTGCACAAAGCAGGCCTTCACCAGCTCCAGGAATTTAGCGGCCTCTTGCGGCTGCATGTTTGCCGCTTCGCCCGGAAATCTCAGGCTCACCAGGGCAGAGGCGACTTCCGGCGGCGGGCGAAAGGCCGCAGGGGGAAGTCGCAAAGCGAAGTCAGGACGCGCATAGAACTGGGTGACAACGGAGAGGTAGCCGTATTGCTTTGTGCCAGGCCGCGCCGTGAGTCGGGCCGCGACTTCGAGCTGGATCAAGGTGTGAGCCACATCGATCTGCGCTGCATATTCGAAGAAATGGTGGAGAATCGGCGACGTGATGTAGTACGGCAGATTGCCGTAGATGCGCATCCTTCGCCCTGCGGCCAGCGCGGCGAGATCGGTCTCGAGGACATCACCCTGCACGACCTCGAGATTAGGATGCCTCTGGGCAAGACGTTGCAAGGAAGCGACCAGCGGCGGATCGAGTTCCACCGCGATCACCGGCGCGCCTGATTTCAAAAGATGCTCTGTCATCTCTCCGTGGCCGGCGCCGATTTCAATCCAGCAGTAGTCCTCAGCCGAGACTTGCGCCGAAGGTTGCAGGCCATGCGGAGAAACAAGGACGGCGCGAGCAATTTTTTCGCGCCAGCCAGGATCACTGAGGAAGTGCTGACCGAGCCGTTGTCTGGGCATGGAGTTAGCGTAGAAAGTTTAGCAGGAGAATGGAGCTGCGAACTGCTGAACGCAAGTGATCGTTAGCGGCCGTGGTAGCATCAAACGGTTCTCCGGGCGAGAGGTGAGGCTATGGCGAAGGGATACTGGATTACTTTCTACCGCAGCGTTTCGAACGAGCGCGCGCTGGCAGAGTATGGGAAGCTGGCTCGGCCGGCAATCGAGGCAGGCGGGGGGAAGTTTCTTGTGCGCGGTGTGCCGACGAAGACTTACGAGGCAGGCCTGAAACATCGGGTGGTTATGATCGAGTTTGAAAGCTTGACCAAGGCGGTCGAGACCTTCGAAGGGCCGGCTTACCAGGCTGCGCTGAAGTACCTGGCGGGAGCGGCCGAGCGGGACATCCGGTTTGTTGAGGAGGCATAGCTCATACGAGGTACCTGTCGCCGGACTGGGCTTGCCGGTGCAGCCGCCGCCTTCTGAGGCGGGCGTCTTCCAAAGAGACGCGGATCGACTAAGTGAAATGGTTACTATCGATTAGAGGGTCGCAGGGTTAACTCCTAGAGGTAGCCGTCAGACAAAATGCAAGCTTCCGTCCCGCCCACGTTCTACCATCGAAGCAAGCGCGGGAAACACAACCGAAGGCTCGGTGAAGGAACTCGACGATGCCAATGGGTCAGGCTCTCCTCATCGTGTACGGGCTCTTTCTCGTTGCGACGCCCATCTTTGTCATCGCCCTCTACGTGCGATACAGCAAGCTGCGCGCGCGGGTGCAGGCGGCGGAAGAGGAAGCCGCCAAGCAGGCTGCCTCGCTTCACCGTGAAATCTCCGACTTGCGGAAGCAAATCGCCACGCAAAAAGTGGCACCCGGTTCGGTCGCTCCAACAGCCGAAGACCATCTGCCCGCGCCAGCGGCAACTCACCCAGCGCCCGTCGAGCCGGTCAAACGAGAATTTCCTCCGGTAGTCATTCCTCCATCCGTTATCGTGGTGCCGAAGGCGGAGCCCCCGGCGATCTCTGACGCGCCACCGAAGGGAGAAGCGCCTCCGCAGAAGAGAGAAGAACCAAAGCCACCCGCTGCGCCGAGGCAACCCGCTCCGCATCCGGCGGTGCCTCGAACACCCCTGCCGCCAGTGGCCCCGGTCGACAAACCACCAGCTCCCACTCCGGTCTCTCCCATTCCGCCGAAGGTCCCGACGGAGACGGTACCAGCAATGGCTTCCTCTGTTCTGGACCCAAAGACTCAAGCGCCGCCAACATCCGCGCGCGTGTCCACGCCTTTAGCATATTCACCACTACGACTACCCACAGCGAAACCAAGCATCGAGGAGCGGATGAAGAAAGTTTCCGCCTTCGAGGAGGCGCTGGGAACGAACTGGTTGCAGAAGCTCGGCATCGTGCTGCTAGTGCTCGGCGTGGCCTCGTTCGGCATCTACGAACTTGCCGCGCTCGGCAGTTTCGGGAAGGTGTTGGTCTGTTATCTTGCCGCCCTGTCCTTGCTGGTTGGCGGGATTTATCTGGAAAAGCATGAACGCTATCAACTCCTTGGCCGCACGGGAATCGGTGGTGGCTGGGCTCTGTTCTTCTTCACGACCTATGCGTTGTATCACGTCGCCGCCATGCGCGTGTTGAATTCCCTGGTGCTCGATTCCACCCTGATGCTGCTCGTGGCGGCGGCAATGGCAGTGCACACGCTGCGCTACCGCTCTCAGCTGGTGACCGGGCTCGCTTTTCTTTTGGGCTACACAACGGTGGCGCTGAGCCAGGACACGGTATACAGCCTTACGGCCGGGGTGATTCTGGCGATCGGGCTGGTGGCCATGGTCCTGAAGATGAGTTGGTACGAACTGGAAGTCTTCGGCATCCTCTCGAGCTACCTGAACCATTTCTATTGGCTGTACCGCATTTTGGGAATCGAGGGAGCGCACGGGCGCGCGTTCCCGGAATACAGCGCGAGCACAGCCATGCTGTTTTTCTATTGGCTGGCTTTCCGCATTTCGCACGTTTTGCGGAAACCGAAGACGGACACAGAGGAGCACGTTTCGACCTCTGCCGCCATTCTGAACGCAACGCTTCTGCTGGCTACTCTGCGTTTCCAATCGGTGCATCCCGAGTTGGCATACCTTGCATTGCTTATCGTGGGCGCTTTCGAACTTGGGTTTGCGCAACTGATCAAGGGGCGCCGCGAAGCCTTTGTGGTGTTGAGCGTCATGGGCGCAGCTCTTTTGTTGGCTGCGGCGCCTTCGCATTATGCTGGCCCTCGAAATGATGTGGCGATCCTCTGGCTGGTAGGCACGGAGGTCTTTCTAATCACAGGTGTCCTGGTGAGAGAAGTCGTTTTCCGGCGCATCGGTTTGTTCGCCGGGCTTCTGGTCGGCGCCTGGCTGGCATACTCCGATTTTCGGCCGCTGATGACAACGCGCTCAGCAAGCGAAACCACGTTAGTGTGGGCGGCGGTGCTCTTTGACGTTTGCGCCGTGGCGTTCTACTTGAATGCCCTAGGCATCGGGCGAAAGTGGAGCAGATATTTTGAGGAGTCCCCCGACCGTGAACTTCTGACTTCACATTCCTATTTGGGTGCGCTTGCCGCAGCCGCCGGAATGTGGGCGTTTCTAACGAAAGACTGGACGGCGCTGGGACTTGCCGGCGTGATGGTGATCCTCGCGGCCCTGGGAAGAGAACTGGAGTCGCAGCATCTTCAATTGCAGTACTTGTTCTTTGGCGGCCTGATTGCGTGGCGGGCGTTTGCGTTCAACCTGCATCTCGAAACCACCAACGGCCTTCACGTAAAGATGCGCCTTTTGACGATGCCTCTTCTCGCGGCGGCGTATTACGTAACCGCAAAACTGGCGGCGTTGCGCGATACGGACGCGCAGCGCGTGCTGCGAGGACTCTTTGCCGCAGCAGGAACGGCCGCCTTGACATTGCTGATCCCCCTGGAATCGCCGGAGTTATGGCGGCCGGTGGCGTTCATCGTGTTTGCCATCGCCCTGGCGGAAGCCGGGCGTGTGCTGAAATATCCTGTGCTGGCGTGGCATACGCACCTGATCTGCCTGCTGGCGGCCATCGCCGCGCTGCGCGCCGATCCGCACAATCTGCATCGCTGGCATACTCTGCCGGTCCACGGCTTGAGCGCACTCCCGGTGATTGCCGGATTCTATTGGCTCTCATGGCGAGGCACGAAGGACGCCGATCATCACCTGGCGGTGACACGCGCTGCGTATACATGGGCCGCCAGCGCGTTGATGCTTTGGGCGCTTTTCGAGTTGTTGCCTGCGCCGTGGATCGCCGTAGGCTGGATCGCATTTGCCGTAGCGCTTACCCTGGCGGCGCGCTGGATGAACTACACGCACCTCGCGCTGCAGACGAATGTGGTTGCCCTGTGTGCCACACTGCGGACCATCGATGCGAATTACGGACTCGAACAAACGCTTTGGCCGGGAATTAGTCTGCGGGTCGTGAGCGTCTCGATCGTGGCGGCGGGATTGTACTTCGTCTCCCGAAAAGGAGCGCCAAACGAGGAA
>Ga0187782_10001788_pt1 | contig 15782 bp, 10 predicted proteins | sample 0715_SJ02_MP15_2_FD_132454 | JGI IMG/M metagenome (GOLD analysis project Ga0187782, IMG submission 132454) | Tropical peat soil microbial communities from peatlands in Department of Meta, Colombia - 0715_SJ02_MP15_20_MG | ecosystem: Environmental > Terrestrial > Soil > Wetlands > Peat | place...
CTTACCGGTCGGCGACGTATGACGGAACGCTTCTTCCGACCAGAAGGTGGACACCTCCCGCGCAATGTCGTCAACGTAGGATTCGTCGTTGCCGTACTTCGGAGCTTTATTCAGCAAGGTCTGCCGTAGGTTCTCGCGCTCTTCGAAGTTGGCCTTGATCGCTTCCAAGAGTTGGTCCATAGCAATCTGCCGATTCTCAAAGACCAGTTTCTTCACAGCAGCCAAGCTATCCACTGCCGTTGCGAGAGCGACCCCTTCCACTGTCAGAAAATTGTGGTATGCGCCTCCTGCGTTACTATCCTTACCGCTCTCCAAGCAGCCATCAACTAGAGCGCTGTTGTATGATACAGGTTCCCATCGTGCTCGCCCGGCGTCTGCGATGTCGTTGACGCGAATGATCCACTCCAATAAGTAGCGAAGTTGCGCTTTGTATGCGTCAAAGAATTGATTGAAGGAAGTGAACGTTCTGGGATCCCCCGTTCGAAGTCCAACCTGCCTTCCACTCGCTATGTCGCGACCGTCGTTAAGGGCCAGTTCAACAGCTTTGGCCAAGTTCAAGTTCACGTCAACAGTGCCAGAGCGATCGCATCCGGGCAGCGTATTCTCTAGGCAACCTACGGGAGTATAATCCCACAAACGATCGTGCGGCAGTCCTTCCCAGCGCAGCCCAGCAATCGAGTTCTCATCGAAGTTGATGAGGAAGGGCGATCCCTGCGCGTTGGCTACCATATCAACGATGCGCCCAAGTAGACGATCCGGGGAACGGGCGTGAATTCGGATGTTCGGTTTCGGCTCTAGGAGGTTCATCTCCTCGATTACTTCAAGCATCAAGTAGGTGAGGTCGTTTGACGCGTCGTTACCCTGAGCGTCCATACCGGCGAGCGTGATCAATTGACCGAACGATGAGTTGATGCCTTGATTAGTACCACTCCAACCCTGGTAATCGTAGACGTAATTGTGTTTGATCCAAAAGCATTCGAGCCACTCCTTGGCTTGCTCGCGGCTTAGACGACCCTCAGCAAGGTTCTGCTTGTAATAGTCGTACAGATACTGATCTATCCGTCCCGGCGAAACCCCTGGCCCAGGATAGCTTTCAGCCGCCATGACCAACATGTGTGTCATCCAGAGGGACTGCAGGGCTTCGGGGAAGGTCTCCGGAGGGAGCCATGGCACCTTCCTACAGATCCGAGCAATCTCTCGCAGTTCATCTTTTCGAGCCGGGTCATTCTCGGTTCGAACCAAACGTTCAGCCTCGCCGGCATAGCGTTCCATCAATAGTCGGACTGCGTCGGCACAGATGACGATAGCCCGTGCCAAGTTGCGTTGTTCAAGCGTTGTATTTGGCTGGGCTCCCGCGACCAAGGCCTCGTCTCGTATGCCTTTCCAACCGATGCGTAGTGCCTTTTCATAGTTGGGCACAAAGTGGCCTGGTACAGCGCCGCAATTGCCGACGCCTAGATTGTTAAGGAGCTGGACTTGTTTGAAGAAGGATTTTTCCTCACGATCGCGCGCCTTCGCCTCATCCTTCGTAAGACATCGCGATAAGGCGGTGCTGAAGTGAGAACCAACGACTAGTTCCCCTTCAAGAATTTGAACTGGGAGGTAGCTTCGCAGAACCTCTTGGAAAAACAGTGCCTGTCGAACGACTAAAGGCTCTTCCCAGAATCCATCCGGCAATTGCACGGGTTTAGCCGCGGCGCGTAGATAGCTACGTGCGCCTTGAAGAAAGATCATCATCTCTGGAACGTTCGTCCAGTTCCAGATAGCGTAGACGGTGTCCCAGGGGGTGTTTGTGGTGTAGGCGCGGACTTCGTTTGTGTATTCTCGATCATAGAAGGAGAAGTATTGGTCGCGTAGTCGCTTCACTCTATCGGAAAGTTTCTTGGTGGGTGACCACAGTTTCGCGGGGTCGACGGGGTCAGACCTTTCCATAACCATGGTTCATCTAATTGCTTTGTATAAGGCTGCTCCCTGATTTACCAACGGCGTCACCAGAGATGGTGATGTTAGATTGGCCCGCGAGATCGTCGGCTCTTTCTTCTATTACATTTTCCTAGTTGCCTATTCTCGAATTCCACCTCTGGCATTTGTCCTGTTCCAATAGCGACGGTACAGTAAACTAGGTCTCTGCCTGACGGGCAGCCTTTCTATCTTACTCAGCCACTCGGACTCCAACTGTGTAGCTTCGGTAAACGCTTCATCGTTGATTCGGTGGAGGATACGCGGTCTGTCGCTTGATATTCTTCCATTCTTTATACCCAGAAAAGCGTCCGAGACCTGTGTCAAGTATTTTGATTCGAAATTGTTCTGGCTCTCATGGATGATGTTGACTCTTGAAGCGTAGTCTGCGAGAATTATTCGGTGCAATCGTTCATGTAACCACCAGAGGCTTCGACCATCGTAGGTGGCGCGGGGCATAGGCCCTAAGTCGGGGAGACCGGTCTCGACGAAGACGGGCTTGAATAGCGAGGTGCAGGGTGCAGCCGTTCCTGTGAACCAGTGCGTCTGAAGCTCGGGCAGAAGATGGCCGACATATGAGCTGGTGGTCTGCGTAGGAACTGTGATTGGTTTCGCGTGAATACAGATGGAATTCATCCCGCCCTTTTCTGGGGTCCATAACTCGTCTCGAGGTCGGTCCGTTGCGTTGTGAGTGCGAAGAGTCTTCATCATGAAAGTGGTATCGATTGTTCCCTTGTGATTTTTGAGTGCGCTCGTTGTATACGTGTGTCTTTGAAACCCCCTTCCTCCCCAAGTCCGTTTGTCGAAGGCTCCGGCTGTGAAGCATTTTCGGAAATCGAAGTCTGACTCAGATGAGCAATAATGTTTCTTGATTGCGTGGGAGATCAGTTCCGGATGTATTCTGTCGTACTTTGAGCCGATTGTGAGACAGTTGGATATTGTTCGAACGTCTTCCACGTTCTCAGCAATCCAGAACCTATCCGCTGTTTCTAGAACCCATGCCTCTTCGGGGTCGGCGATCAGGTAGCTGTTGTGATACTTCATACTCTTGTCTTCGAACCCGCAGGCCCCTCCTTGGCCGTAGGTTTCAAGTAGTGAGATGATCACTTCCAGCGCCTGAGTCGCAGTCCTGCTTCTCTCTAGAGCCAGGCGCATCAAATCCATGCCTAAGAGACCGGCATCCCTCTCGGGCTCTTTGGTGAAAACAGCTTCGTTGCCTATGGCGACTCCGTACTCGTTCGCTCCCATCTCGCAACCGAACATCCAGTGTGGAGCGCTTAGAACTACTGCGTACGTTTCCTCAACCTGAGGTATTTCGAGGTAGGTACACTTGACATTCTCTTGGACATCATGTTTCCTTCTAGGAGAGAATAGCAACCCATGTCCTTCATTCGGCTCCCGATCTGAATTCTTCGCGAGAATAACAGAACTGTCGGAGGTACTGTTCTTGAGAGCCACGAGCGTGTCGCACATAAGATCAGAGAGTTTGCTCAGTCTCTAAAAGCATCTACTGGTGGAAGTATTCACGAATATTTAGTGTAATTTCGCGTAGGTTTGAAAACAGAAGCTATCGTGATAGTAGAACACGTCTCTACAAGCCTAGTAGCGTAACGAAGGACCTTCCCAGTTCTGCCTAAGACATCCCCCCCGAAAATTCGAAAGTATTCCCGGGCAGGGCGAGTTACGCGCAAATTGCGTTCTGAGGTTTGTCACTGAGGGCCGTAGAGTTGATAGTGCCATGGTTTCCTATTTTCATTCATCAAGTCAATGTACACGTGTTTGATTTCGGTGTAGTCGTCGAAGGTGTACATGCTCAGGTCTTTACCGAAACCGCTTTGCTTGTAGCCGCCGTGTGGCATTTCGCTCACGAGTGGTCCATGTTCATTCACCCAGACGCATCCGAAGCGAAGTGCTCCTGCGACTTTCATGGCTTTGAAGATGTCTTTGGTCCAGACGGAGCTCGAGAGTCCGTATATCACGTCGTTCGATTTTTCGATGGCTTCATCGACCGTCTTGAATGGGGCCGCCGTAAGTACAGGGCCGAAAATCTCCTGTTGGACGATTCTCATGTTCTGCTTAGCGTCGCTAAAGAGCGTCGGCTCATAGCAGAACCCCTTGTTCAGGGGACTGGGCATGGTCGGTCTCTTTCCGCCAATGAGGAGTTTAGCGCCCTCCTTCAGTCCACTTGCAACCATCTCTTCAACCTTGAGTCTCTGTGCTTGAGAGACCAGAGGGCCCATATCCGTTTCACGACTCTTTGGGTCGCCGAGTTTGATTTTCCTTATTCGCTCAACGACCATGGTCAGGAATTTCTCATAAACGCCTTCTTGCACGTACAGCCTAGTGACTGCAGTGCAGTCCTGTCCGGCATTTACGAAACCGTACATCGAACCCTCGGCGGCTGCTTCTAGGTTTGCATCATCAAAGACAACGTATGGAGCCTTCCCCCCCAATTCCAATTGCACCTTTTTCACGGAGGCAGACGCAAGCTCCATTATCCGCCGCCCCGTCAGAGTATCGCCAGTCAAACCTACTAGGTCGACGCCGGGGTGGGTCACTAGCGTCTCCCCAATCGTCGCCCCAGGGCCCGTTAATACGTTCACAACGCCCTTTGGTATGCCCGCTTTGTCAGTGAGTTTAGCGAACTCAAGCGTCGTGAGAGGCGTCACGCTTGCCGGCTTTATTACAACTGTGTTACCGACGGCGAGTGGGGGAACTGCCTTCCAAGCGAGCATTAGGAACGGGTAATTCCATGGTGTGATCGCAGCCACGACTCCCACTGGCTCCCGCCGGATGATACTTGTTGCGACACCGTTGTATTCGGCACTTGCTCGTCCTTCGAGGCACCTCGCCGCTCCGGCGAAGAAGCGAATATTGTCAACTGCAAATGGGAAATCGCTATCTCTACTTAGTTTCAGCGTCTTCCCTTGCTGCAACGTCTCTAGGAGCGCCAACTGATCGATGTTCTGTTCTATGAGGTCGGCTAACTTGTAAATGATGCTTGCACGTTCAGGAGGCGACATTCTGGGCCACCGACCCTTATCGAATGCGTCCCGCGCAGCATCCACAGCCCTCTTCGCGTCCTCTACTCCGCCCTTCGGAACCTTCGCTATGATCTCAGAAGTGGCGGGGTTGACAACGGAATTCGTCTCACCGCTTCGAGCAGACACCCATTCTCCATCGATGAACATTTGATAAACTTGCGACAAATGTATGACCAATTGGATATGGCCAGTTCAGCGTTTATATCGATTTCTGCTGACATGCATTCCCATACATATCAATACGTCTCCAACTTAGTCCCTTACGACTCCGAACAAAGCGGTTCGCCATTGAGAACACTCGTCGTTTGGGTTGGGCATGTTGTGTTCTCGAGTTTGAATGACTTTGTAACCTTAGTTAATTTGTTGCAGGGACTCAGGCCGATCGAAGTAGTGCCATTTTCCTTTTGGAGATACAGTTCTGGACAAGTCGTTCTGTCTTTCTGAAATCCTTTAGGAGCGCCTTTGCGATTGGCGTCAGAGTCGTCCCTCCGCCACCCTTTTTCTTTCCATTTCGTGTCCCGCCGCGCCGTGTAACAACCACTGGTTGGTGTAGCCTTCTTTTCATTCGCGTTAGGTAGTCCCACGTGAATTTGTAAGACATCTCCAACTCCTCGGCGGCTTCAGTTATTGATCCGTACTCATCCACGGCGTCCAGAATCTGAGCTCCTCCCTTGCCCAAGATTCTTTGACCGTCAGCGTTGATGTACAGTCGGAAGGTATATTGCAAATTCAGTTTTCGACTAGGCATCGGCGTCACGTCGCTTACTTGACATCTCACTAAGGGGCATCTATGATTTCCGGTTCTAAGTTCGACGATGAATCAACGCAAGCGGTGGTTTGCTGTACAGCAGGGACAAAGTGGCCTGAATCTCGGCGTTAGCAATATTCTACTGGGTTAGAGTTAACGCCCGTGTTGATTTTTCATCAAGACTATTGCAGAGCATTCATAGGTGTTGGTAACATTCAAGCAAACGTGGACATGTTGGTGAGTCACACAATGAACAGATCGAATCGTATCCCAGGCATGGCCTGGGTAGTCATCGCCTTCGTTCCATGGATATTGTATTGGGTGTTCGCAGGGACGGGCATGCCCTTGTCCGGAATTCTCCTTGCCCTCTTGGCTGCAGCCGTGTTGAACGGTTATCGCTTGCACATGAAGACCGTCATGATAATGGATCTCGTGACTCTGATCTATTTCGCTGCAGGCTTCGCTTCCATAACCCTGCTGGGCAGCACTCTATTTCTACGCTTTGGCGGTTTGCTCGTCTACTTGGTTCTTTGTGGAATGGCCTTTGGATCGCTTGCCATACGGCAGCCATTCACATATCAATATGCGAAACAAGATTGGCCGAAGCAGTATTGGGAACACCCCATATTCCGATCCACGAACAACGCCATCACTGGATTCTGGGGTTTCATTTTCCTCGCTGACGCCGTCCTCTACCAGATTGGATTTTACATGGGAGACAGCCTTGTCTCCACCATACTGCCGAATCTACTACTTGCTGTTGGAATCGCATTCTCAATCGAATACCCCAAATGGTATCCAAAGAGGGCTCTAGAGAGTCAATTCAATCGGATGCGGAAGGACGAGTGGCTCTCTCCGACACTCACCAAAGGAAGCACGCTCGCAGAAAACGAATATGACGTTACAATAGTTGGCTCAGGGATTGGTGGACTAAGCTGCGCAGCCCTGCTTGCCAAACGAGGATTGAAAGTCCTCGTTGTGGAACAACATTACCTCGCGGGAGGGTACTGCACATCTTTCCCGCGCAAAGGACACTCAACTTTCGACGCGGGAGTTCACGACATCAGCGGACTCGGACCACGAGGTCCGGTACGCTTTCTTCTGCGAGAACTGGGAATTGAGGAAGACATTGAGTTCAAGCGAGTCACCAGCGAATACATCTTCCCAACCATTCGGTTCAAAGTCCCTAATGATTGGAAAGATTTCGTCAACCTATTAAGCAGCCATTTCCCAGCTGAGAAAGAAAATATCTCAGCCTTCTTTGACGAAATGAAAGGGATTTACGATGACATCTACAAAGATATTGACGCGCGAAACGGCGTAATAGGCCCTCCCAAAAACGTTCAGGAAATTATGAAGTATCCTTTAACCCATCAACACCTCTTCCGTTCGCTCAACAAAACCTACCTTGAAATGCTCGACCATTACTTCTCCGATGCCAGCTTGAAGCAGATCCTCTGCACATTAACAGGGTACCTCACTGACGATCCGAGAGCTCTTCAAGCCTTCTCTATGGCGCCTATCTTTGGCTACTACTTCGACGGCGGCTACTATCCTCGAGGAGGCTCACAAGCCTTAGCTGACGCACTCGTGTCGGTAATCAGGAGCAATGGAGGATCCGTCTTACTGAGTAAACGCGTTGACCGAATCTTAGTGAAGGATGGCTCAGCGTGCGGAATATCAGTAGAGACTCCCAGAGTCGCCAGAACAGACGAATACAGAGCTGGAATTGTAATTTCGAACGCAGACGTCAAAGAAACATTCTTACGCCTCATAGAACCCGACAACCTAACGGCTGACTTCTTAAAGCGTGTTCAAGAGATAGAGCCCTCGACATCAGCATTCGTAGTCTACCTCTCATTGGATTTCGACCCACTCCTAGCACCACTGACATTCTACATCCCCGATACTGGCCTAAGCATCGGAATCGCCATCCCATCAAAGCTCGACCCAGACCTGGCAGCTCGCGGGGGCAGCGCGATGACCCTTGTGACTCTGATACCCCATACCGAGGCGAGATTGTGGAATCGAGACGCATCAGATTACAAGGTACGCAAAGAAAAATTCATGGAGCAGCTCATAGACTCAGCCTCTCAAGTCATTCCAGATCTTCGCTCCCACATAGTGTACAAGGAGGCTGGGACGCCAGCTACCTTTCTACGCTACACGCTGAGTCAGGACGGAGCAATTTACGGTCCAAAGCTGGGGCAGGGACTTCCGTTCAAGAGCCCCGTTCGGAATTTATACCTAGTCGGCTCCAGCACATTTCCCGGAGCAGGAATCGAGGCCGTCGTAATATCTGCCCTGATTGCAGCAGACGATATCCTACCAAGAACTCCACCCCTAATTGAAGCCTCAGGCCCTGTGACAACCGTCTAAGTCGTCAGGAGTGAAATAGGTGACCTACGATTCAAATCTTAAGCGCATTCTTGCGCTCGGGCCTTGCTATTGGTACTTATTTATGCTCGGAGCTTTCGATTAGTCACTTCAATTTTCCGACGGTTCTCTCCACCGTTTCTAAGATTTCTCCTGATTGTACCACTTTCGAGAGTTTCATTATGTCGGGATATAGCGGCCTATCCTCATCGAGGTGAGTTACATGTTTCCTTATCGCATCGTAAGCGGCTTGTGTTCCTTTCCCGGGTTTCAGTGGTTTTCTGAAATCCAAAGCTTGGGTTGCGGCCATCAACTCAATAGCAAATATTGCTGACGAGTTAATCAAAATCTGTTTTGTCTTCATTGCGGTTGTATTCGCCATGCTAACGAAGTCCTCTTGATCAGCTGCCGTTGGTATTGATCCTGTCGCCGCAGGCGTTGAGAGGACCCTGTTTTCACAAACCAGCGAAGCAGCAGTGTATTGTGCGAGCATCATTCCGGAAAACATTCCCGCTCCCTTCGTCAGGAATGCGGGTAGACCCATGCTTAAGTTGGGATTGACAAGTCGGTTCATTCTTCTTTCTGACAATGCGCCGACTGTGGTAAGCGCGATTCCCAAATATTCAAGAGCGAAGGCTAAAGGCGTACCCTGAAAGTTCGCTCCCGTCAGACAGATTCCTCCCTCATCGGTGAAGAACAAGGGGTTGTCGCCGGCACCGTTAATCTCTATTTCAAACAGTTTTCTTGAAAACTTCAAAGTGTCCTTTGCGGCTCCTACAACCTGTGGCGTGCTTCGGAGGCTGTAAGATTCCTGAACCTTCTGTGGCTTCTGTTTCAAAATCTCGCTATCCGCGACGATCTTTCTCACGTTTTCAGCGCACTCAACCGCGCCCTCGTATCCCCTTGCCTTGTGGATTCTTTCGTCGAACGCCAACATGTTCGGCGTCAAAGCTTCCAGCGTCATTGCGGCAGCGATCTCAGAGGTCTTAATCAGCATATCCGCATCGAATACCTGTAACGATCCCATCCCTGCTACTAAGTTCGATCCATTGATCGTTGCCAAGCCGTCTCTCGCCTCAAAGGTGACGGTTTCGATTCCGGCTTTGTCCATCGCTTTCTTTCCGCTCATCCGCTCTCCTTGGTAGAACGCCTCCCCCTCGCCCATCAAGACCAACGCTCCCTGGCCCAGCGGAGACAGATCACCACTCGCTCCAACCGAAACCTTCTGGCACATCACCGGCGTTACACCTTTGTTGAGCATGTCAATCAACGTCTCCACAACTACAAGCCTTAATCCAGAGTAACCCTTTGACAACACATTCACTCTGCTCAACCAAGCCGCCCTTGCATCATCTATTGCTACTGGGTCACCCCATCCGGCAGCATGACTGTAAACCACGTACTTTTGGAATTCTTTAAGTTGATCAGGAGATAGCAACACATTCGATAGTTCACCGATTCCCGTAGAAATTCCGTAAAGTTTCTCTCTCTTCGCGATTAACTTCTCCACGACTTGCCTAGACTGCGCTATTTTTTCCTTAGATTCTTGTGTTAGTTCAATATGTTCATTTCCTCTTGCGACCTTTACGACATCCTCGATTTTCAAAGAATGCCCATCGATGCTCATTGCCATGCCCAAGATCTCGCCAACGGGCATACGATTCGACTAGAATAAACCCAATGCTCTCGTTTTCACAGGAGAAAATTGCGCGAGCCCAATGGTTTCCTAGGTCTAAAACTCAACAGGGACACTAAGCGAACAGTCTAGGCTTGATGGTTGAGGACTGAATAGATAGAATCCTCGATGCTTTGCTGAGAAAGTCTAGGAACACTTCCGCATTGAGTGGCGCAATTTGCGATGTTAGCTGAGCGACTAATTCACAAGACTTCAGGCAAAGCTACTGCGGGCGACAGTAGTTACTGCGGACTTCGCGATGATCTTCAGCAATTGATTGGGTTCCGGAATTACTTCGACGACACAGAACTTACGCAAATGCATTTGACTATAGTCGTCTCAGCATTTATAGATGGATCATCGTTGGTTGCTTGCAGTAGACGCTAGTAAAACGCATGCGAGTTTTTCCCGTGTTCTTGACTCAGCTGGGTCGGATGTCGCATGGCCCTCGCTCGCGCTAGCGTTCATTCCTTCGAGACACTGATCAACATACAGCTTAAGGGTCTGGAGGAGACATTCGCCGAACCAATTGTCGATCACCATTTCCCACGCATCGCAACGTTCACACATTGCCTTTTCATCCTCTAACCATTGAAACAGAAAATGTGGGCTATAAGTCAAATCCAAGGTCAATGCGCACCTAGCAGCCCTCTTATGCCCTTATCCAATATCGATGTTGGATTCACCTTAAGTTGAGGGCCAGCAACCGACTCTATCAGGTGATATGTTTTGAGAAAAGCAGCATATCTGGGAGTTTTGTTTCTGTTAGCGGTATCTTTAGGGAGTCTCTACGTTGGGCTCGGCGCACAGCTAACGGTAAGCGTGATTAGCCTTACAGCAAACCATCAACAGATGACATTCCCGATTGGAATGTTAATGGCGCAAGTTCTGTGCTCAGGCGGATTTGAGCATCACCACCACAGCAGCGACCCTCCAGCCGTGGGCGGAACAACCAGGTAATGGGATAACACGGCTATCTAACCTGTAACCTTGAGCGCCAAATCTGAGTGACAGGCCGTTTATGGCGTAGCTCTCGCATTCCATCTTTGGGGGAAGGGCTGTGGACGGAAACGTTAATCGAAGGACATCGATCGATTTTCCACAGTCCTGTTACGACTACATCACGAAACAGATTGTGAGCGGCAAGGAGAAGAGCATGCGAGACATGCTCCTCAAACTAATCTCCTATCATACAAAATACGATATGGGTTCTTGGCGTCCGGACGACGGTGTTCTTCAGACTCAGATGGTGAGATGGGTAATGATGTCCGACGCGGACATGCAAGTGTTCGAGGAACACCTGACGCCGGAGCAGAGACATGAGGTCGGTTTGACGATTGGCAAGATGTGGGCGGAAGCTTGGACGTCCCGAGCCGAAACCTGGGACGGCGACCTAAGCACACTGGACAACTGGAGCCACGTTGCCGAAACATGGAAGTTCGCGGGGTGGGGAAAAATGGACTACAACCCCCGTCTCGGCAGAATCTTCATCCTGGACAGCGTCTTTTCCCCCGAAACAATCGCAGGCACGCTCGAAGGAATGATCGGAAAACCCGTAAAGCAAGTACAGTTAGCCTATCCGCAAAGAGCATCGACGCGAATCTACGCCTTCGACCTGACAACGAAAACACCCGTAAAGGTTCCAACTTTGAGCGTGGCAACCCCACGGTGATGGCATTCTCGAATCGGTTAGTCTCTCATATCAGGATCCGGTAAGATACAAATCGGTGCGTTAGCCAGGATTTCAACCCTAGCATAGAGGTACACATCTAGCCCTGTGGGTACCGTGAGTATCCTAGGCGGTTTGGAGCTTGGCCTTTGAAACACGTTTCATCGTAAGCAAGGAAACGGCCCCTACGACAAATACTACGACCACCGCGCCTACGATGAGCGCGGAGTAATCTGTTGAGGCCTGTGTAAGTGCTAAAGTTGACAAGGATGTTAGAGTGCTTAGTAATTGGATGATACTGGTCGTGGCGTAGGTCGATGTTGAGGTTTGAACCGTTTGACCATAGGCTTGTACTCTCAAACGCACGTAACCGCCGATGAACTGCCCTGAGAGGAACAGGAACGCATACTCCCCGCTTTCAGGCGCAACCCAAACCAGGTCCGATGCTGGGGCCACGACCTGCAATTCCCAAGCGGAGAATCCGTTGGCGCAATTCGTGTGATTGAATTCGTTGAATTGTTCCATGTTCAAGATGAAAAAATGGATTGGGAGATTCTGCTGGGTGTCGAAGTGCACCTTGAACTCATTCATGGCGCTGGCATTGAGTAGAAAGTAATCGTACATGAGGCAGAGGGGGTTGTCTGGGTAGTACGGCGCCGTCTCCGAGTAGCCAAGGGTAAATGTGTCCGTCTCGTTGTTAAAATCCGACGGAGTCAAAGCGAATTGAACAGCCTGCTGTGTTACCGCCGATGACGTTAAAGTCCAAGTGACTGCGGTAACGGACGACGAATTGAACATTTGTACAGTACTTAGAGTCGTAAGTGACTGGCTACGTGCGAACTGTGCCGGCGAGACTAGTGCAATGGTCATGCACACGAAGAAGAGAACGGTTCTCCATCTACTCGTGCCCAAGGTATCTCAGAATATGGACAAGGTAATTCAAAGATGTTTCGACGGAACAAAGTGAACCCCTCTTTACGCGCTGCTTTTTCAGCAGAAGCTTTCGCAGCAGCTCCGAATTGTCCAGTTTCCACCATTCAACAGGTAATGCATAATGTGAGCCTGAATCTCTCTATCCTTGCTCTCATCAAGGCAGAAGGACCCTGAGCTGTCACTTTCCTTTACAAGTCCCATGGTGAGAAAAGCGTTCAACTCTGGCTGGATTTCGTCCTTGGTCCGGCCGATTTGCTTCGCTATCTCGTCAATGTTGGATACGAGTTTGCAGTTGGTGTGAAATAGTCGAAGAAGTTCCAGTCTGATATCTGAGGAGAGAAACTGCCCCCACATCTTTGACTTCTCTGGCTCGATCATCCACTTTCTAGTATTTGTCTAGGTTGTTAACCGTATAAGTCTTGGTAAGCGATTTCACTTACATTGATGACGAAACCAAAGGCTAACTGTACCTGACCCCCTACTAGTCTGACTCTAATCCTCGCGTAACATTATGAGCATTGGCTTAGCGTATGGTTACGGCCAAGCCGTCCCTACGGGGGTCCGCTCCGCCCGCTGTTGCGTTTTGGTTGAAGTGGACGGCGTGGACGCCTCCGAAATACAAGCCGGGGTCGGAGATGTCTTTACGCAGCCTAACTTCAGCTTTGTGTCCCATCTTGTGGAGATTGATTATCGTCGCGCGAGGGGTATTGCTCTCTAATAGGATGCGGTCGCCTTCAATGTGAATTCTCGGCGCATCGACAGCTTGCTTCACGTTCATCCCGAATTCTATTACGTTCAAGATTACTTGGAGAGTGGACGAGACAATTCGTGGTCCGCCGGCAGACCCCAGTGCCAGAATTGGCTCTCCGTCCTTCAGGATTATGGTGGGGCTCATGCTGCTCATAGGGATCTTCCAAGGACCAACAGAGTTAGCCACTCCGGGGCGAGGATCAAAATCGTGCATCGTGTCGTTCAGAAGAATTCCCGTTCCGGGCACGACGACTCCCGAACCAAAGTAGCACTCTATGCTCTCAGTCATCGAAACAATGTTACCGTCGGAGTCTGCAGCCACAAAGTGGGTGGTGTTTGAGGCCGGCATGGAAGGAAGGTTAAGTGGGCAGGGGGGGAATGAGGCAGCGCTTGCCCTGATATCTGCGGCAGCTTGCCGTGCGAAGTCCTTTGAAATTAGAAGTTTGGTCGGGACGGAGGAAGTGTCTGGATCAGACACTCTTGTTCTGCAGTTCATGTTCCCTCGCGAGAGGGCTTCCGCGAGAAGATGCAGTGACTGAGTTGAGTTATGCCCGTAGCTTTTCAGCTGATAGGTTTCAAGAATGTTGAGGGCTTGTAGGATGATGGAGCCACCAGCACTCGGGGGCGGCGCAGAGATTACGTCAAATCCCTTGTAAGTTCCCCGAATCGGCTCTCTGTACGTTGGCGCGTAACGTTCTAGGTCCCTATGGGTTACAAGGCCGTTATTCGCCGTCATATCGTCACAAATTTGGTCAGCGATCTTTCCGTAATAGAACTCTCTGTGGCCATTCACGGCTATGGCTTCGAGACTCCCTCGGAGATTGGTGAGAGTAATTTTCTCTCCTTGACGGTAGGGACGATTCTTGTGCAAGTAGATTGCTCGGGATCCTTTGAATCGTTTCAGTTTCCGGGTACTTTGTTTCCACACGTAAGCAAGCGTTCTGCCAACCTGAACACCCCTGCTGGCGCAACGAATAGCTGGTTCGATCACGTCTGTCAAACTCATCGTCCCGTACTTTTCGAGCATTGACGCGTGTCCGGCCAAAGTGCCGGGAACGGCCACCGCTTTGTAACCCACCGAATTCTCGTCGGCAATGACCTTACCCGAGCCTGTAACCCGGAACATATCTTGGAAGGCGGATGATGGAGCACGTTCGCGGTAGTCCATGAAGATTGGTTTCTGCTCGTTGGCGAGCCAAATCAACGCGAAGCCTCCGCCGCCTATGCCTGAAAAGGCTGGAACGGTTACGCCCAGTGTTTGTGCGGTTGCCACGGCTGCGTCGATGGCATTGCCACCTTTCTTCAAAATCGCAATTCCGGCTCTTGACGCAAGAGGGTTAGCGGAGACTACGATGCCATGTCTGATTTGAGGCAACTCGCATCTTTCCGCGACTCATCGCTGGTATTATTAGAAGTTGACGCGCTCTCGTTTTCGTTGGTGCTGTTGCTGTGATTGACCTTTCAAACTTCCCTGTCGTAGACGCCCACTGCCACTCCTACCTTGAATCGCCCCGAATCATGAACGGAAGTGAGTTCGCACGCCATGCGAATATTCTCTCGGCACCTCCAACTTTCATGGATGGACAATTCAAGCCTCCAGATGACTGCCTGCTCAGATCCAAGGCCAGACTCTCAACGATGGATCTCGAGCAACCGTACACCCGTCTTATGACCCGATGGCTCGCCAAGTTCCTCCACTGTGAACCAATTTTGGAAGCCGTTGCCAGGGCCCGGAGTGATAGAGCGAACGACTTTGATGAATACGTGAAGGAGCTCTTTGATGATTCGTCACTGCGCGGCTTGGTGATGGATGGTGGATATCCTGCTTTATCGGATGAGGACATGAAGCGCTTTCCAATCGAAGTCGTTAGGGTTTTCCGGCTTGAAACCTTCATCAACGAACTCCTAAGCAAACATGATTCCTTCAGCGAATTTTGCTCGGCCTACGAGAATGGAATCAGAGATGCGGTAAGGCGCGGAGGGTTCGCGGGCCTCAAGTCCATAGTGGCCTACAGAACCGGACTCAAGGTCAGACGCGTTGTTGAGAGGGACGCAAAGACAGATTTCGTTAACGTCAAGCAGAGGAAGGCGGAGGTTGGTTGGTTCGGTCCCAAAGTCAAAGCCCTTCGAGATTTCCTAATCGTTAGGGCGTTGGAGCTCTCAATCGACCTCGACGTTCCCATGCAAATTCACACAGGTGTCGGCGACTACGACATATTATTGGATCAATGTGATCCCGCCCTGCTCTACGACCTCCTGAAAGACGAACAGCTTCGGCACGCGTCAGTTGTTCTCGTTCACTCCGGATTCCCCAACAACCAGAACGCGGCTTTCATGGCCTCCGTTCTCCCAAACGTCTTTCTAGACTTCTCACTCACAATTCCCTTCTTGAACCCCATCAGCCATGAACGCTTGAAAGAGGTCCTGGAGATCACGCCAAGCTCGAAGGTCATGTACGGATCAGACGGTTTCAACATCCCCGAACTTTTCTGGTTCAGTGCTAAGGTCGGTAAGCAGGCGTTGGAGAAATGTTTCAAGAGTTTTGTGGAAGAGAAACTTTTCGACGAAGATGAGTTAAGGCAAAAAGCCGAGCAAGTTCTCTCCAAAAACGCGACCCAACTCTACCGC
>Ga0187782_10001789_pt1 | contig 15780 bp, 9 predicted proteins | sample 0715_SJ02_MP15_2_FD_132454 | JGI IMG/M metagenome (GOLD analysis project Ga0187782, IMG submission 132454) | Tropical peat soil microbial communities from peatlands in Department of Meta, Colombia - 0715_SJ02_MP15_20_MG | ecosystem: Environmental > Terrestrial > Soil > Wetlands > Peat | place...
CCACGATGTCTAAACTCTTTCATCAATATTTCCAATACGGCTTTTGGCAAGTGCCGATTCTCCGAAAACATAGAAACCTGAGTTCCTGGCGCAAGTTCGTACCGGTCGCGTTTGTTTTAGTGAATGCGATCGCGGTGGCGGCCTTGATCTTTGCTGGCGCAAGCCGTGCATCTTCGTTCGGGGCAATACTCTACATCTGGCTTATTCTTCTTGCTGTTTATCTGCTGGTTGATTTCTGCGCTTCCGTGCTTGCAGCACGACGGCAGGGGTGGGAAACGCTTCTCTATCTACCACTGATCTTCTGCATTTATCATCTCTCGTTCGGCCTGGGATTCCTTATGGGTTTTCTAAGGCTAGCCTTGCCCGAAGGAAAGGCGTTCTCGACTTCAGTGGATTCGGCGTGGACCAGGCTCACTCGATAACCGAGGACAATCCCATGGACAGCACGGCACCTGCATCGATACAGGTTCCCTATCACCGGCCCAGCATCGGCCAAGAAGAAATTCAAGAAGTCGTGCGAACGCTGGAATCGGGTTGGCTCACCACCGGACCGCGCACTCAGCAATTTGAACAGGAATTCCGGGAATACGTTCAGGCACCGCACGCCCTGGCCGTGAACTCGTGCACGGCGGGGCTACATCTTGTGTTGGCGGCCCTGAACATTGGTCCGGGGATGGAGGTCATCACCACCCCGCTCACCTTCTGCTCAACCATCAATGTGATCCTGCACGTCGGGGCGACGCCTGTTCTGGCAGATATCGGGCCGGATGGAAACATAGATCCGTCATCGATCGCCGCGCGCATAACGGAACGGACAAAGGCCATTGTGCCCGTTCATTTTGCCGGATTGCCGTGTGAGATGGATGCCATCTGGGAACTCGCGGGACGCCATCGGCTGCAGGTGATTGAAGACAGCGCGCACGCGGTTGGTTCTCACTATCGCGGTGTGCCGATTGGAGCCGGCCATCGGGGAACGCCGGGCCGAAGTGGCGCTTCGGTGTTCAGTTTCTACGCCACGAAAAACATGACCACAGGCGAAGGTGGAATGGTGACGACTTGCGACCAGGAACTCGCAGAGTCTTTGCGAATCCTGTGTTTGCATGGAATCAGCAAAAACGCATGGAACCGTTACTCGGATCGCGGAAGCTGGTACTACGAAGTGTTGAAACCCGGCTTCAAGTACAACCTTACGGACATTCAGTCCTCGGTAGGCATCCATCAACTGAGGAAACTTGAGTCCTTTCTCAAGGTCCGCACGGAGTACGCTCGAGCTTACAACCAGTCGTTCGCCGATGTAGAAGAGTTCGAGACTCCGCCCGACAAGGATTATTGTCGGCATTCCTGGCATCTCTACACCTTACGGCTCAATCTCGACAAACTGCAGATCGATCGCGAAGAGTTCATCCTGGAACTGAAACGCAAGGGCATCGGTACCAGTGTTCATTTCATTCCCATTCCACTGCATCCGTTCTTTGCTTCGCGCGCGCAGCGGCCCGAAAATCAGTGTCCACGAGCGTTGTCGCTGTACCCACGAATGCTCTCGCTCCCGCTTTATCCGGCTATGAGCGAATCGCAGGTCAACTATGTCATTGAGTCCGCCAAGGACATCGCCCGCAAACACCGGAAAATACGGATGGTCTCGGTTGCCGTGGCAGCGGGAAATGCTTAGGTCAAGGCAAAGGGCCCACGTCCAGTTCGCTGTTGTCGAAGCTGAACACAATCATCTCGTCTGACTTTTCTCTATTGAATCTGTAGTTTTGGAGGACAACGATGCGACGCCGGCTGAGTTACCGCGAGGCCTTCCCACGGGTCATCGCTGATTTTCTCATCGTGCACTCAAGCATGATTGGTGCCCTTGCCGTTTCCGTCGCGTATCAACTGGCATGGGGAACCGGAACGGAGGCCCAGGAACTAATTACCGATTTTGCGAAATACTACGTCAGTTTTTTTTGGGTGATGTCCCCGATATTCCCCATAACCTTCGCGCTACTCGGTTTTTACACCCACACGCGAAGTTACGAAGGCAAGCGCAAGAATCTGGCGCTGGTTCGGGGAGTGGCGGTGGCAGTAATACTTTTCTTTGGTGTGAATTGGCTGGTCGGCAACACGACGGTGGGACGCAGCGTAGCGTTCCCCTTTGTCGCGCTGGCTAGTTTCGGTTTGTGCTTTTCTCGCTTCGTAAAGAACTACCTGGAGGCGCGCTTCGAAATAAGGCGGCGGAACGAGTTCTCGACCCCCGATCGTGACAATCATGTGCTGGTCGTCGGCGGAGCGGGATACATCGGGTCACTGCTATGCGAGAAGTTGATTCAACAGGGCTACAAAGTTCGAGTTTTGGACGCGCTGCTCTATGGCCGCGAGCCATTGCGGGCGGTGGAAAATCATCCGCGCTTCGAATTGATGATGGGCGATTGCAGAAACATGCAAGACGTCGTCAGGGCGGTTCAAGGAGTTGGCGCGATTGTCGATCTGGCAGCGATCGTAGGCGATCCAGCATGCGAGCAAGATCGAGCGGCAGCGCTGGAAATCAACTACGGCGCGACGCGCATGATGATCGAAGTGGCCAAAGGAAACGGAGTCGAGAGATTTGTCTTCGCCTCCAGTTGCAGTGTGTACGGGGCAACAGACGAAGAAGTCGACGAGCAAGCAAAAGTGAGTCCAATTTCGGTCTATGCGCAGACCAAAGTCGATTCTGAGCGAGCGTTGCTGGCGGCGGCAGGCCCGCAATTCCATCCGACGATCCTTCGTCTCGCGACCGTGTTTGGTCTCGGGTATAGGCCCAGATTCGACCTGGTGGTTAACCTGCTGAGTGCCCGCGCGAAGCAGGACGGCAAGATTACCGTCTTCAACGGCCAGCAATGGCGACCGTTTATTCACGTGCGCGACGTGGTGGAAGCCATTGTTCTGGTGCTTGGAGCGCCGATCCGCTTCGTAGCCGGCGAAATCTTCAACGTCGGGGATGCACGGTTGAATTACACGCTTCAGCAGGTAGCGGAGACCATTCGGGAAGTGTTTCCGGACACCCGGGTGGAAAACGTTGCCAACGCGGACCTGCGGAATTATCGGGTCAACTTCGACAAAATACGCAATCGTCTCAATTTTCAAGCGCACTATACGATGCGAAACGGTGTCGACGAATTGCGTGCCGCATTCGATGGGCGACTCATCATCGACTACAAGGATTTGCGCTATCACAACCAGCGATTTTTGGAAGTTGCGGGCGTTGTCAGAAACAAGGCAGACGTCGATTCCCTGCTCATGGAAGCTTTCGCTCGCGTCGTGTAGTTGCAACGTATCCGGAACCACCTGAACCACGGAATTGCCGCATGTTTAACTTTGGATTATCGGGAATTGTCCCATACGTGATGTATGGCGCAGGGATATGCGCTTTTTTCCTGAGTATTCTCTGGAAGCCGATCATCGGAGTGTATTACCTGGTGCCACTGATACCGCTTCAGACGCTGCGTTATAAGTTGATTGGCTTCCCGCTGGGGCAAAGCGTGGTGGACATCATTCTCCTTGGTGTTCTGGTAGGCCTGCTGATTCGTAGCCGCACGATTTTTGTGTCCACCCCGTGGAACAGGATACTGAATGTCTATTGTTTCTATACGTTCGTGTCATTGTGTCTGGGCTCGTTCTATCTTCACCGGCCCCTGCCGCTGTGGCTAAGTGATTCCCGTCTAGCCGACTGGAAAAATTACATGGTCATGCCCCTGCTGTTGTTTGTGGTCGCCGCGTCGATCGAGGAAAAAGGGCAGATCCGGGTGATCCTGTGGCTGATGATGTTCGCGATTCTGGCGTTGAACCGGGACTTCTGGGACACGGTAGGAGGACGCAACTATTCCGATTTTTCCTACGACCTGCGGGACGCTGGGGGGATGGGCTATGCAGGTGTGAACGGTCTTGCTGCCTTTGAAGCTCAAGCATGTGTTTGGCTGCTGGCCTTAGCTGCGTTCGAGAAGCGTTGGCGCACCTGCATCGTTTATTGGTCTTTAGCCGGTTTTTCGGCAGTGTGTTTGATGTTCTCGCTGTCGCGTGGAGGCTATCTGGCAGTTTTGGTAGGTTGCCTGTTCCTCGGCTTGGTGAAGCAGCGCAAGCTGCTGATATTGCTGGCGATTTTTTTGGCGACTTGGGCCAGCCTGGTGCCCCCCGCAGTGCGGCAACGTGTGTTCATGACATACGACAAAAACACGCACGAGCTTGATCATTCCTCGGAAACACGCGTGAATTTGTGGGAAGAGGCGATGCAAATTTATGACACCAATCCCCTGGTGGGCGCGGGATTTTATACCTATGCGTATACCAGCCACTACAATGGTTACAAGGACACTCACAATCTGTTCGTGAAAGTTCTGGTTGAGACTGGAGTTTTGGGACTTCTGCTATTCCTGTGGCTTCTGGTAAAGACCTTCACCTCAGGCTATCAGCTCTTCCGTCAATCCGAGGATCCGTTTCTGTGTTCCATCGGCCTGGGCCTGGCGACGTGGTTGGTCTGCGCGTTCGTAGCGAATCTATTCGGAGATCGCTGGACGTACTTGCAAGTGAACGGGTTCATGTGGGTGCTGGCTGGACTGGTTTCGCGGTCGTTGTTGTTTGAGGAAGAGGCGGCCCGAATAAAACGAGACCAACTGGTGGTTTCGGACAACGTCACCGCGCCAACAGGCTCGCCCGAACCATCACCGGCTTTGGTTGTTTGACTCCGGTTCCTGTAGTCACCGAAGCATATGCAAGATCACGCCAAAGACCTGTATACAAAGATCGTATTTGTTGGCGCTCATATGGAAGCGAGTGCGCCGCTGGCCTATCTGATGGAGCAACGCTACAACGTCGCGGGTCTGGTCACTCTTGAGCCCGACAGCCTGCAAAAGATGGCTGGCGGTGTGGATCTGACGAGCGCCGCGGAGGCCGCAGGAATCGCTACACTTCGCGTGAAGAATATCAATGAAGCGAGCGCTGGTTCGTGGATCAAGGAAAAATCGCCGGACCTGCTGTTGGTCGTTGGCTGGACGCAACTGCTAAAGCCCGACCTTCTCGGCCTACCCAAATTCGCCTGCTTGGGCTTTCATGCGTCTCTGCTACCCAAGTACCGCGGCCGTGCTCCAGTAAACTGGGCCATCATCAACGGTGAAACCGTCACCGGCAACACCATGATCGTCCTTGAACCAAACGCAGACACCGGGGACATCGTCGCCCAGAGAACAATTCCAATTACCAACGAGGACACTTGCCGGACGGTCTACGAGAAGGTCGGACAGACCGAAGTCGAAATGCTGAAAGAAGTTCTGCCGCTGATTCAAAAAGGCATTCTTCCCCGCCGCAAACAAGATGACCGGCAAGCTACGGTGATGCCGAAGCGCAGACCCGAGGATGGGCGCGTCGAGTGGACGCGTTCCACGCGCGAGATCCACAACTGGATTCGTGCACTTACAGACCCATATCCGGGCGCCTTCGCTATTCTCGACGGCAAACATCTATGGATATGGTCCGCGAGCGCAGGCGAGGAGGTCACGAAGCGCGATGGTTTTGCGCCTGGCGATGTTGTGCGAGACCCCGAGGGCTGGCCGTTGATTGCAACCAGTGACGGTTGGATTCGGGTACTCGAGGCACAGCTAGAAGGGGGATCGAGATTGCCGGGAAGAGAAGCGGCGCAGAGTCTTTTGTTGCCGGGAACTTGCTTAGCGGAGACGGCGGGGATTCCGAAATGAAAATTCTGGTGATTGCGGCGCACCCTGACGACGAACTACTTGGTGTTGGGGGTACCATCGCCTGGCATATCGCCAATGGCGACCAAGTGAAAGTCGCGGTGATGTGTGAAGGAATATCCGCAAGATTTTCAAGCGAAGGACGCTATGAAATTGGCCGAGGGAACGGTACTCGTGCCGGTGTAGCCGCGGTGCGAACGGCCGCAGTGGAAGGTGTTTTAGAAGACGGACGAGATTCCACGCGAGCGGCAAACTCGGATGCCAGTCCCCGTTGCTATGTTCCCGAGCGGTTCGATGAAGTGAAGCTAGAAATTCACGCAGCAGCCCGCGTTCTTGGTGTGACGGACTTGCACGTGGGCAACCTGCCGGATCAACGGTTAGAAACTCTGCCGATCAGTGACGTGGTGAAGCAGATCGAGGTGCTCGTGTCGGAGTTCGAGCCCGAGGTCGTATACACGCATTTTGCCGGCGATATTAACCGCGACCACCGCGTGCTCACGGAAGCGCTGCTGGTTGCCGTTAGGCCCTACGCCGCGCCGAGGGTCAGGGAAATCCTCATGTTTGAAACGCCGTCTTCGACGGAATGGAGTTCGCCCGCTCTCACTCCTTCCTTTCAGCCGAATGTTTATGTCGATATCACGCCGTTTTTGGCTCAGAAAATCGCGGCATTTAACTGCTATTCAGCAGAGGGCAGGCCGTATCCGCATCCGCGCAGCCCTCAGGCGCTCGCAGATCGAGCGCACTATTGGGGAAGCTTAATCAACCGCGAAAGCGCCGAGCCATTTATGCTGGTCAGGTCAACGCGATGATGCAACGGTCGATCGATATTCTGGTAGCAACGGCGGTGCTGGTGTTGCTCGCGCCGATCTTCCTGACTGTCAGCCTGATCATCATCGTGGAATCTCCCGGAAACCCATTTTACGGGGGCTGGCGTATCGGGAAGGATGGCAAGCGATTCCGCATGTGGAAGTTTCGCACTATGGTTACCGGTGCGGACCGCATGGGCGGATCAATCGCGGCAATTGGCGACCCGAGAATCACGCGAGTGGGCCGGTTTTTGCGCGCAACTAAAATCGATGAACTGCCGCAATTCTTCAACCTGCTTCTTGGAGACCTGACCCTTGTGGGCCCACGTCCGGAAGACCCAGCGATCGTGGCACATTACACGCGGGAACAAATGCAAACTATCCAGGTGAAGCCCGGCATCACCGGGCCCGGGCAAATCTACTACACCACCGACCAAGTCGAATCTATCCCGCAAGGTGTGTCGGCTGATGAGTACTATCTCGAGCACCTGCTGGAACAGAAATTGCGGCGCGACCTCGATTACCTAAAGGGTCGAACGCCGCTCTCGGACTGTCAGGTGGTCTGGCAAACCATCGTGCTGATGGCTCGAGCCCTGGCGAATGCGGTCCGGTAAGTAAATCCACTTAACGTTCGTCAAACACGAATCGATGAAAGCACTATCGCTCGCCTATCACGATGTGGTTGATGACAGGCCGCTGCCGCAGAGCGACATTCGGCCTGCGGTGGCATCGTACACGGTTAGGCGAGACAGATTTGAGGAACATTTGCGGTCGATAGCGGGGCAGCATGCCACGGTCGAAGTGATCCGAGGTTTCCGGGAATGGGCAGAAGGAAAGCCAGCATTCCTGACGTTCGATGATGGCGCGGTGAATGCGTATTGCGCCGCCGACGTACTTGAGAAGCAGGGATGGCGGGGACACTTTTTCATAACTACGAACTGGATTGGCAGGACCGATTTCCTGAATCGGCAACAAATCCGAGAGTTGCATGAACGCGGTCACGTAATTGGCAGCCATTCCTGCTCGCACCCGGCCCGCATGTCTCACCTCAGCAGGAAACACATGAGCAAGGAATGGTCCGACAGTTGCGCCACCTTGAGCGACATTCTGAGCGCGGCGGTTAAGGTTGCCTCGGTTCCGAACGGCTATTATTCGCAAGATGTGGGAGAGGCCGCGGCGGAGGCTGGAATCGAGGTTTTATTCACGTCGGAAGCTACTTCGGCCACGCAGGTGGTAAATGGCTCTCTGATCCTGGGCCGGTACATGATCCGCTGGAACACCTCCGCGGAAGAGGCTGGCGCGTTAGCCGCGGGATATCTGTGGCCGCAATGGAAGCAGACGCTTCTTTGGGAGGCGAAGAAACTCCTGAAAGGAATAACCGGGGAATCGTACCTTGCGGCCCGGAGGATATTCTTTTCTCAGTTCCGGCGCCGGCCTCGCACCGCGAGCCCAGCCTGAATGTTTTCCAGCAGCCAAGCGCGAAACCTATCCATGCACCAGCACGAGCAAACGGCCGTGAGCAGCGAAACCACGGTATTAAGGGACCCGGGAACAGGCCAGGTTCCTCAGTTAAGGCGTCCCGTTGCCCCGGATTTTTCCACAGCGTTCATCAGAGTATTCTTGGTGGACCTGTGGTGTTATGTACCGTATTACGATCGATATCTTTTCGAGAGCCTGGCAAGAGAGAACATCGATGTCATACTCGGCTCCGTATGCCCATACCAGGATCCGGAATACTTCGTCAGGAATGGCTTGCCCAACGATCCAGGCCTAATCGATATCGTTCCCAAGCTAGGGATTTCGAACGACCCGGCGAGGCGTGTGTTGATGCTGGTCGAATCGTGCATCAACATGGCGGCGCTTCTGGCACGCTTTACCATCTGGAAGCCCGATATTGTGCATGTCCAATGGATTCCTCTGATAAGAAAACTCCCGTTTGAACTGTGGTTCTTGAGAGCGGTAAAGAAACTGGGTATCAAGCTAGTCTACACAGCGCACAACGTTCTCCCACACGACACCGGAAACGCACTCGTGCCGGTTTTCACGCAGGTCTACAGAGAAATGGACGCAATCATCTGTCACACGGATGAAGCAAAACGCAGACTCATTCGGGAATTCTCAGTAGACCCCGAGCGCGTGACCGTGGTTGCTCACGGCCCCCTGCTTCATGATGCCAAGCTGCGCTCGGTGCAAGCCTCGAAGGCTCAGCTTTCGTTGCCCGAAAACAAAGTTCTGGTTGTTTGGCAAGGTATCGTCCGGTCCTATAAAGGTCTCGATTTTCTGCTGGAAAGCTGGCGCAAGGTGGATACCCTAAGGCTGAATGCGCACCTGCTGATAGCTGGTACGGGAGACGCGGGATTGCTAGAGGCGGTTAAAGAGCAGGTACATCGACTGCATTTGCAGGAATCTGTGCGCCTGGACTTCAGGTTTATTCCTGACCAAGAACTACCCACGTATTATCAAGCGTCGGACATTTTGGTTTATCCGTACAGAGAAGTGACTACCAGCGGTGCGTTGATGACCGCGCTGGCGTATGGAAAGCCGATTGTTGCCACCGCACTGCCGGCCTTTCGAGAAGTCTTGCGGGACGGGAAGACCGCGTGTCTTGTCAACTATGGCGACGTGGACGGACTTGCCGATGCGCTGACCAAGCTTATCGAAGACCCGAACGAGCGAGAACGTCTTGCCCGACGAGTAGTTACCTCCGACAACTTTGACAACTCGTGGACCCACATTGCGAGGCAAACTCGCCAACTGTACATAGCAGTGCTGCAGGGGATAGCGGAGGAGATTGTAAGTTCTGAGAGCAATCTCGCTGGCGTACCACGCGGTTGATCCACGTTCGAGTACCGACGACCTTTAAAGTTAGCGCATAAATCAGGAAGTAACCGCCTCTGACTTGGCACGCAATAAACAGACGATCAGATGCCCCCCAGTGCGGTACTTCAACAGTTCGGAATTGGAGTGACCATGAGATCGCGATCAACAGACCTGGATGATCCGATAGCAATCGTTGGCATGGCATGCCGCTTCCCCGGGGCGAATGGCCCGGAGGAGTTTTGGCGGTTGCTCTGCGACGGGCGATGCACGATCGGTTCGGTGCCTGCGGATCGCTTCGATATTGAGGGGCTGTATGATCCCACGCCAGCAACGCCGGGAAAAGTCATGTCCAGCTGGGGAGGCTTTCTTCCGAACATTCAGATGTTCGACGCCGGCTGTTTCAGAATCTCGCCGCGAGAGGCCGCCTTCTTAGACCCGCAACAGCGGTTGTTGCTGAAAACCGCATGGGAGGCACTCGAGGATGCGGGACAACCGGTTGACGATCTTGCAGGCAGCGACACGGGAGTGTTCGTCGGCCTTTGGCTGAACGACTACGAAGCCCGCCTGTTTGGAGCGACTCCGGAGACCGAGTTCTACATGACCACGGGGACGGGGCGCTATGCCGCCTCCGGCCGCATCTCGTATTGCTTTGGGCTGGAAGGGCCGAGCGTGACCGTTGATACGGCGTGTTCCTCCTCGCTCGTAGCGGTGCACCTGGCATGTCAGAGCCTGCGAACCGGGGAATGTTCAGTGGCGATTGCCGGTGGCGCCAACGTCATCCTGCAGCCGCAAGTGACGATTGCCTACTCACAAACGCGAATGATGGCCCCAGACGGCCGCTGCAAATTTGGCGACGCGCAGGCGAACGGTTACGTGCGTAGTGAGGGCGCCGGAGTGGTAGTGCTGAAGCCGTTGAAGCAGGCCATTGCCGACCGGGATTTCATCTACGCGGTAATCCGCGGGAGCGCTATCAACAATGACGGAAAACGCAGCGGGTCTTTAGGAACTCCGTCGCGCAGCGGACAGGAACGGCTGTTACGGCGCGCATACGAGAACGCCGGTGTTTCACCGGGCAGCGTGCAATACGTAGAGGCGCACGGAACAGGCACCAGCGCGGGAGACCCGGTGGAACTGGGCGCTCTAGGCACGGTGTTGGCCAGTGGGCGTACGTCGGATTGCCTGGTCGGCTCGGTGAAGACAAACGTGGGGCATACGGAAGGGGCCGCCGGCGTAACTGGACTTATTAAGGTTGCGCTCTCGTTGCATCACCGGTTGATTCCCCCGAGCCTGCATTGCGAGAAGCCCAATCCGAACATTCCCTGGGGGGAACTGCCGCTGCACATTGTGCGCGAGTTGACTCCGTGGCCTTGCGAAACTGGCACCGGACTCGCGGGTGTCAGCACTTTCGGTATTAGCGGGACCAACGCTCACGTCGTGCTCGGCGAGGCGCCGCAGCCCGTTTCGAAAACCGCTGTGAAGGACTGCGACCGGGCGATTCTTCTTCCGATTTCTGCGCGCAGTTGGAAGAGTGTGCGCAATCTGGCGAGCACCTATGCAAGCTGGCTGGATGGCAATGAGGTTTCGTTGCGTGATGTGGCGTATACAGCCAGCAAGCGTCGCAGTCATCACGCCTGTCGCCTGGCAGCGGTGGGCGAGACCAGGTCAGACCTGAAACAACAGTTAGAAGACTTGCTGGCCTCCGGATCAGGCAACGAAGAGACCATCGGACGAAAAATCGTTTACGTGTTTCCGGGTCAGGGTTCGCAGTGGGTGGGCATGGGGCGCGAGCTCATGCAACGGGAACCGGTGTTCCGGGAGAGTTTGGAGCAGTGCGATCGCGCCTTGCGTCCGTTCGTGGATTGGTCGTTGCTGGAGCAGTTGCAGAGCAACGAAACGTCGTCTTCCTACCACTTGTCTGAGATCGATTGCATTCAACCAACCCTGTTGGCCATCGAGACTGCGCTTGCGCAGTTATGGCACTCCTGGGGGATCGAGGCTGATGGTGTGATTGGCCACAGCATGGGCGAGATTGCCGCCGCTTTCATCGCGGGAGCACTGACGCTCGATGACGCCATGCGAGTGATCTGTACGCGAAGCAAATTGCTAAGGCGCACCTCCGGCCAGGGAGCGATGGCGATTGTGGAACTGTCCATCAAAGAAACCGAAGCAGTGCTGATGGGATTGGAGGAGCGGTTGTCGATTGCGGTAAGCAACAGCCCCAGTTCGACGGTGATATCCGGTGATCCGTCAGCGATCGAACAAGTATTGCAGAGCTTGGAAGAGCGCGGCGTGTTCTGCCGGCCCGTGCGAGTGGACGTTGCTTCGCACAGTCCGCAAATGGACCCGCTGCAACCGGAATTGCTGGCGGCGCTGCGCGATTTGCGCCCAAGAAAAGCGACGATCCCGATGTACTCGACCTGCCAAGCCAGAATACTAGACGGCAGCGAATGCGACGCGGCGTACTGGGTAGCGAATCTGCGGCGGCCAGTGCTGTTTTCGCAAATGACGCAGGAGTTGATGGCCTCCGACTATGGCGTTTTCATCGAGATGAGTCCGCATCCGGTGCTGTTGCCGGCCATTGAACAGGGATTCCAGCACGCCGGCCGCGCTGGTGTAGCAGTGGCTTCGCTGCGGCGCAAAGAACCGGAACAACGAACTATTTTAAGTTCGCTCGGAAGGCTGTACCAGCTGGGATACTCGCCAGCTTGGGAACAACTGAACCCCGCAGGGGAATTTGTGAGGTTGCCGCGGTACACCTGGGATGAAGAACGATTCTGGTGTGAAAGCGATGGCGCCGCAGCGCACAGCGCCGCGTCGGACGGACGAAGAGTCCTTCATTTCCAATTGGGAAATCAGCCGGAGGCGAGCCCCAGCGAAGTACGAAATGTGGTTCAAGAGCTACGAGCGACGACAGGTGAAAAACGCAATGAGGTAATGAAGGGCTATCTTTGCAACGAAATTGCCAAAGTTCTGCGATCCAGCCCGGCGCGCATCAATCACAACCAGCCTTTCAAGACCATGGGACTCGATTCACTGATGACTTTAGAGCTGCGAAACCGGTTAGAGCGCACTTTCGGGATCAAACTTTCACCGACCATGTTGTTCAACTATCCCACCGTTGTGGGGCTCGCGCCGCGACTGCTGGAGAAGATGTCTTTCGAGCCCGAAGAGCCGGAGCAACCAATTACTACCGAGATTCCGCTGGTTGTGGGTAATACGAATCTGGATTCCCTCTCAAGGGACGAACTGGAAGATCTGCTCGCCAAGGAACTGGCCTGTGCTGAGGAGCTGCTAAAGGCGGAGGAGTAAGTGATGAGTGAGAACGGAAATAGTGAGCTGAGCAAGCTAAAACAGGCGCTCACGGCTTTGCAACAGATGCGCGCCAAGCTGGAGGCACTGCAGCGGGCGAAAGCAGAGCCGATCGCCATCGTAGGGATGGCCTGCCGTTTTCCCGGGGGAGCAAACTCACTGCAGGAATATTGGGACCTGGTAAGAGCTGGCCGCGACGCGATTAGCGAAGTTCCCGCCGGCCGGTTCGGAGCCGACGGAGTTCGCAAGATCGAGGAGGCCGGAGTGCCAGCGCTGAAATGGGGGGGCTTCCTGGACCAGGTGGATCAGTTCGATCCGAGCTTTTTTGGAATTGCGCCACGCGAAGCCGTGGCGATGGACCCGCAGCAGAGAATCCTCCTGGAAGTTGTATGGGAGGCACTGGAGGCAGGCGGATTTGTGAGGCAGCGGTTAGTGGGTAGCCGAACTGGGGTTTTTGTGGGTATGCACAGCCACAGTATGGACTACTACATGCTGCAGAAGGACTTGCTTTCGCCGGGCAGCCCCTATGTTGGCACCGGCACAGCGCACAATGTGGCAGCGGGTCGTCTTTCGTACTGGTTCGACTGGCGCGCTCCAAGCATCACGGTAGACACGGCTTGCTCTTCGTCGCTGGCGGCAGTGCATTTGGCGGTACAGAGTTTGCGGGCCGGAGAATGCGATCTGTGTGTCGCTGCGGGCGTGAACGTGTTGCTGGCGCCGGAATTTACGATCCATGCATCGCGAATGGATATGTTGGCGCCGGACGGCAGGTGCAAGCCCTTTGACGAGCGCGCCGACGGATTTGTCAGGAGCGAAGGCTGCGGCGCGGTATTGCTGAAGCGCAGGGCGGACGCGCAAGCAGACGGAAATCGCATACTGGCCGTGATTCGTGGATCGGCGGCAAACCACGATGGGCATTCGAACGGCCTGACCGCCCCGAACGGATTATCACAACAGGCGGTAATCCGGCTGGCCTTGGAACAGGCCAATGTTGCGCCCAGCGCAATTGAATACGTCGAGACCCATGGCACAGGGACCGGACTCGGCGATCCCATAGAAGCGGAGTCGCTTTCGGCGGTGCTGGGCGACGGGCGGCAGATTCCATGCGCCATTGGCTCAGCCAAAGCGAACATTGGCCACCTGGAAGGTGCGTCAGGAATTGCCGGTTTGATCAAGGCCGTGCTTTCGCTGCAGCATGAAGCCATCCCACCCTTATGCCATTTCCGCAAGCTGAGCCCGCATATTTCCATGGGCAAAGGGTTCGTGTTCCCGACCCGCCTGCAAGCGTGGCCGCGGGGGACAAGTCCTCGATACGCCGGCGTCAGTTCGTTCGGGTGGTCCGGCACTAACGTGCATGTTGTTCTGGAAGAGGCGCCCGTCGAACGGGCGCAGAAGTCGTCCAGCGCGCCGCGAAAGGGACTCCTGGCTCTGCCCTTGTCGGCGCACGATGAACCGTCGCTTCGCGCGCTGGCCGCGAGCCACGAACAGTTTTTGAGCCGGCAGGCCAGCGACTCGCTATGGGACATTTGTTACACCGCGGCGGTGGCGAGAACACATCACGAACACCGTCTGGTGGTATTCGGCGAGACTCCCGCGGAACTGGCCGGCAAACTCAGCAGCTTTTTGCGCAACGAAGCCTCGCCGCAAGTGATTTGTGGCAAGGCGAATCCCAACGCCGAACCGAGGTTGGCGTTCAGCGGCGGGCCCGACGCAACATTCACCGGTGCCGGCACCGGCGCTGAAGCAGGGCCAGACCCGCTATACGCACTTGGTGCGCTGTACGCGCGAGGATGCGCTGTGGACTGGAACCGAGTTTATCCCGAAGGACGACAGATCGATCTTCCCTCATATCCTTGGCAGCGAAAGCGGTACTGGTTTCAAGAATCGTCGGGGAGGTCGCGAGGCGAAGGCACAAGACGAGAAATGTTGCCGGCCACGAACGCGGCTCGCGATTGGTCTTATCAGCTGAATTGGGAAGAAAAGCCGGTACCGCTGGCTGAAGGTGGAAAGCCGGGTGAAGAGCTGGAATCGCTGGCGCAGGACTATGCGGCCAGCGCCCTGCGGGCCCTGGGGTTCCCGTTTGACGCGGGCGCTACTTTTGTCGAGAGCGAACTGTTTGCAAAGATTGGGATCGTTGAGAAATACCGGCGGCTTTTCCATCGCATGCTGGAGATTTTGGAAGAAGGCAAATACTTGTCGCGTGCGGGCGAGGGATGGGTAGTCGCGCGCCCGCGGACATCGGACTTGCCGTCCGATCAGGACGCTAACCCAAGTAGCTACCCCGCTTACAGACAGGAATTCGGCCTGCTGATCCGTTGCGGGCGGGCGCTGCCCGAAATTCTGCGGGGTGGGGGTGATCCTCTGGAATTGCTGTTCCCGGCCGAATCCGAGATCAGCGCGACGATGTTGTATCGGAATTCCGTGTCCTTGCGTTTCTACAACGAGCTCGCGGCAAACGTTGTGCGCCGGGCGGCGACACAACTGACGGAGCGGCCGTTGCGAATCCTGGAAGTCGGAGGGGGAACCGGCGCCACCACCGCCTGTGTTCTGCAGCAACTTTCGCACGAAGACATCGACTACCTGGTCACCGACATTTCGCCTACGCTGCTGAAAGAAGCAGCAGGACTTCTTCAGGGAAACAATTCGGTTCGATATGCGGTGCTCGACATCGAGTCTGACCCGGCAATGCAGGGGTTGGGGGGGAACACGTTCGATCTTGTGGTTTGCGCCAATGTGTTGCACGCCACCGAAGATCTACGCGAAACGATCTCGCACGTGCGCAAACTGCTGAAGAAAGATGGACTGTTGTTGCTGTTGGAAGCGACAGCGCCTCGCGCCTGGGTGGATCTGACGTTTGGATTGACGGAAGGCTGGTGGCGGTTTGCTGATACCGACCTGAGGCCGTCTTATCCGTTGCTCAGTGCCCAACGATGGACTGACCTTCTACGTGAGTCTGGATTTTCGCAATGCGAAGCGTTGGGTTCGGTCTACTCGCAGGGAACAGCGCTCGAGGAGAGCATTTTGGCTGCGCGCCCGAATGCGACGGAAGTGGCGATCACCGGGCGGCGCGAGCGCTGGGCAATTTTCGCCGACGACTCGGGTCTCGGCGGGCGAATCGCCGAACAGTTGCAAGCCAGAAAACA
>Ga0187782_10001790_pt1 | contig 15778 bp, 14 predicted proteins | sample 0715_SJ02_MP15_2_FD_132454 | JGI IMG/M metagenome (GOLD analysis project Ga0187782, IMG submission 132454) | Tropical peat soil microbial communities from peatlands in Department of Meta, Colombia - 0715_SJ02_MP15_20_MG | ecosystem: Environmental > Terrestrial > Soil > Wetlands > Peat | place...
ACCGACGCCGAGCAGCCGCTGCTGCAATTCGCGGTCGGCTGCGAGGCGCGCCGCGTCCATGACGCGGTTGATGCGCCCATTGATCATGATCGCGACCTTCTCGGCGATCGCGGTAGCCACTCCGATATTCTGCTCGACGACCAGCACGCCGATATCGTCCTGCTCGCCGAGCGTGATCAATATCTCCTCGACATGCTCGACAATGACGGGAGCAAGACCCTCGGTGGGCTCGTCCATGATCAGCAAGCGCGGATTGAGAAGGAGCGCGCGGGAAATGGCGAGCATCTGTTGTTCGCCCCCGGAAAGCTGATTACCGCGATTGTTGCGCCGCTCCGCCAAGCGGGGAAAAGTCTCGTAAACGCGCGGAATGGTCCAGCGCGAACGGCTGTTGCCGGCGGCAAGCTGCAAATGCTCGCTCACCGTAAGCGAGGGCCAAAGCCGCCGGCCCTGCGGCACGTAGCCGACGCCGCTATGCGCGATATCCGCCGGCGAACGGCCGACCAGCTCCTCGTCCATAAAGCGGATCGAGCCGCTCGCCACCGGAATGAGTCCAACGATCGCCCTGCACAAGGTCGTCTTGCCCATGCCGTTGCGGCCGACGAGTGAAAGAACACCGCGCTCGAGCTTCAGATCGACGCCCTGCACCGCATGGCTGCGGCCGTAATAGACGTTCAGCCCCCTGATCTCCAGAAGGTCGGGAGGGCGACGCTCAGGCATGTCCGCCTCCCAGATACAATTGCTGCACTTCGGGGTCAGCCTCGATTTCCTTCGGCGCGCCTTCCTTGAAGATGCGACCGTTGTGCATCATGCTGACGCTCTCGACGACACGCAGCGCCACGTCCATATCGTGTTCGATGATGATGTAGCCGATGTGGGCGGGCAACGCGGTGAGGATGGCAACCAGGTCGCCGCGCTCGTTCGGCGAGAGCCCCGCCGCGGGCTCGTCAAACAAAATGAAGCGGGGCGCGCCGGCAAGCGCCAGCGCGATTTCGAGCTGACGCTGCTGGCCGTGGGCCAATTCGCCGACCAGACGATCGGCGACCGTCTCGAGATGAACGAGCGATATAAGATCGGCGACCGATTGCATGATCGGATCGCTCGCCGTCGTACGCACAAATGAAAACCGGCCGCGGGATACGCCGCGGCAGGCAAGATAGACGTTTTCACGTACCGTCAATCGCTGGAACAGGAGCGAAATCTGGTAGGTGCGGCGCAGCCCGCGGCGGATGCGCTCGTGCGGCGGCAAGGCGGTAACGTCCTCGCCGAAAAACCGTACGGTTCCCGAAGTGGGCGGAAAATCGCCGGTGACGCAGTTAAGCAGAGTGGTCTTGCCGGCGCCGTTCGATCCAAGGACCGCACGGCGCTCTCCAGGCCGTACGTTGAGCGTGATATCCGTCAAGGCCGCAAGCGCGCCGAAGAAGCGGCTGACACCGCGCAGCTCGATGGCGTTGCCAGTGCCCGCAGCGGCGAGACGTTCGGCGACCGTGCTCAAAATCCGCTCCTCGAGCCGGAAGCGCGCATGTGCGCCGCAAAGCGCCGCCAGAGTCCGATCACGCCGTCGGGCGAAAACAAGACGATGAGGAGGAAGCAAAGGCCGATCAGGGTCTGAAAGCGGCGGCCGTCGAGTCCGACCGCCACCAGCGTATCCAGTGCGAAAGTACGCAGCACCACATAGATGATGGCGCCGATAAACGCGCCGATAGGGTGGCCGAGGCCGCCGACAACCGCAATGATCAAAAGATCGATGGTGGCCTCAATTCCGGCCGAACCCGGCGAGATTTGATTGTTGAGCCAAACCATCAGGATGCCGCCGGTTGATGCAATCAGAGCGGCGAAGGCATAAGCGGCAACGCGGTGCGCGGTGACGTTGTAGCCGATGGCCTCCATACGACGCGGATTATCGCGCACGCCCTGCAGCGCAAGGCCGAACGGCGCGCGCGATATGTAGGCGACTGCGAGGTAACTGAGGGCGGCGAAAAACAGGATGAGGTAGTAGAGCGGAACCGGATGCTTCCAGTTAATGCCGAAGGCCACCGGCGCCGGGATGGTGGTGAAGCCGGCGAAGCCGTTAAAGATTGGCCAGTTCTGCAGGGTCAAATAGAAGAACGCGGCGGCGATCGCGAGCGTGATCATGATCGTGTAGATGCCCTCGGTGCGCGACGAGAGCACGCCCGTCAACGTTCCGAAGGCGACGCCAAGGGCAATTGCGATCGGAGCCGCGACCCACCACGGCCAGAACAGGCTGATGGTCGGCAGCGAGCTGGCGCCGAATACCGTAATCATGTAGCCGGAGACTCCGGCCACCGTCATCTGCGCCAGGCTGACCATGCCGCCATAGCCGGCAAGAAACATCAGCGACAACGCGATGATGCCGAGGATCATCGCCCAGCCGACGACCTGCACCAGAATGAAGTCGTTGGCGATTGCCGGCAGGATCAACAGCACCACGCCAAGAATCAGGATCGGCGCGTGTCGCGTGGCCCAGCGCGACAGCGCGCCCGAACGCTGCAAATCGTGGACGCCCGGGGGAGCGACGCCGGTTGTTTGCACGAGCGCCATCACGTTCTCCCCAGCAGCCCTCGCGGGCGCAGTGCCAGCACAATGACCATAATGAGGAAAGTCAGAACAGTGGCGTAGTTCTGGAAATACACCAAACCGATCTGCTCGGCGCAGCCAATGATGAGCGCGCCGAGCGCTGCGCCGGGAATCGAGCCCATGCCGCCAACGATCACCACCTGGAGCGAAGCCAGGAGGAAATGCGAGTCCTCGCCGAGCGAGATCGACTGGAAGGTGCCGCCGACAATGCCGGCCATGCCCGCGAGACCGGCGCCGAAAGCAAAGACGAGAACAAACAGGAGCTGAACCCGGTAGCCGAGTACTGACAGCATGTCGCGGTCATCGACTCCGGCGCGGATCATCACGCCGATGCGGGTGCGATGCAGCGCAAGCCACATTCCCAGCCCGATGAGAACCGCGGCGACAAAAATCACCAGGCGCACCAGTGGATATTGCAGAAATACCGCCTCCCCGCTCGACTTAAGCGCCACCACGATCGGCGTCGCCACGGGGCCCAGCAAATAGTCCGGCGTATCGATTTGAATGGCGTTGCCGCCCCAGACCCAGACCATCAAATCGGAGAAGACGATCGACAGCCCGAGCGTGACCAGGGTCTGCCGCAAATCCTGGCCTTCCATACGGCGGAAGATGAAGAACTGCATGGCGATGCCGACGACGGCACAGCAAATAAAGGCGATGACGTAGCTGAACAGCCATGATCCGGTCCATTCACCGGCTTCGTAGCCCATGTAGCCGCCGAACAAATAGAGCGAACCGTGCGCGAGATTGACGTTGCGCATCAACCCGAAGATCAGGGTGAAGCCGGTGGCAACAAGAAAATAAAGTCCGCCGAGCGTAATGCCGTTGAAAATTGCGTTGATGAAGATGCGCTTCTTGCCGAAAACGTCTTCGAAGCCGGCCGGCCATGGCGCCAGCACGAGCCAGAGTGCAAAAATCGCAACGATAGCGATGATGAGTGCGGCGATGGGGTGCCGGCCAATCCAGCGCCCAAGCGCGTCGCCTCGGCCGCCGCGGGCGACCGTATTCTCGTTGCCAAACGCCGTGGCCACCTTGGGCTCCCTTTGCCCAACGCTACCCCAGCCGAGACGCTTCTACGTGTTCAATAGTCTGATTTTCGGCGGCTTACTCGTTAACGACCCGGGCAATCGTCCGGTATTGCGTCGGCGCCACCCCGACATGGGCCGAGAAAAAGTGCGTGAAATGGCTTTGCGAGGAAAACCCGAGTTCGTAGCCGATGTCGGTGATCGAGACCTGTGAATTCATCAATCGATCGAGCGCCCGTTCGACGCGCACGGTGTTGGCATAGAGCGCCGGCGTCAGTCCCGTGTTTTCGCGAAACAACTTGAAAAAATGCGGCCGCGAAAGCCCGGCGTCGCGCGCCACGGCATCGAGCTGGACCCCTTGCGCGAGACTATTGTCCAAGATGCGCAGCGACTTGCGCACGCGAAAGTCGATCACATTCGCCGGCCTGGAGGCCAAGTATTGGTCACCGCCGTTCTTCCAGGACGCGTCGAAGCTCGCATCGAAAAGCTGATTCAGGTAGCGATTGACAATCCGATAGCTCGCATTGGTGACCAGCGCGTGAGCGAGACTGGCGCAGATCGAAACCAGCGTCGTGCCGACGGGAATCGCGTTCGCTCCAAAACATTGACCGCCGCGCCCTTCCTGATCGCGATCCAGCCATCGGTCGCAGATATAGGCGACAAGAAAAACCGAGGGCTGGCCCGCGGAACACGGGTGAAAAGAGTGCGGCTGCCAGGGATTGATGGCCACTCCCGCCGTCTGGTCGACCAGATAGGGAACGTCCGCGATGGTGACGATGGCGGGCGGGCCGCTCAGCAGAAAAGTCAGATGCCCCTCGCGATGAGCATGGGTACGCATCGGCTTGTCGAGCCGATAGACCGTCACCCGACCAAACGAGCCATGGCAGACGGCCAACGCCGTACTCATGAACCGCCCTCCCACAACGCATATCGTTGTTTTATTTAGCGGATTAAACGACGGTGAGCGCTTTTTGACAAGTGGGCGGGCAACCCATGCCGCGTCCTTTGGTTAGCGACCGACCGGCGCGTGAAGCGGGAGAAGGCAAGAAGAATCAGACTGCCAGACACCCGGCGCCGTAGCGCTCGCCGCGGGCGGCCTTGTCGCCTCGGGCCGACCGCTGGTACGATTTAAGGCTGGCCGACATCGGGGGGCGAACTTTTCCCGATCATAGCGCGTCAAAAGCGCATTCGGCTGGCAAAAGGGGCGCTTTTTCACCGCGCTCGGTCACAGGAGGAAACCTCATGCGCAAAGGCTTACTATTGGCGACCGCGGCCGGTTTTGCTGCGCTCGTCGGCACCGGGGCGGCCAACGCCGCCGACAAACTCAAGGTCGGTGTCACCGCGACACTCGAAGGTACGTATACCGTCCTCGGCGAGGACGGCATGCGCGGCTACGAGCTCGCGGTCGAGGCACACGGCGGCAAGAGCGGCGGTAGGGAAATCGAGAGCATCGTCGGCGCCACCGACGCCAGCCCGGACTCGGCAGTTCGAGCCGCCAAGAAGCTCGTCGAGCAGGACAAGGTCGATATTCTCGTCTCTCCGCTGTCGGGCTCGGAAGGCATCGCGATCCGCGATTATTCGAAGACGCAGCCGCAGATCACGGTCATGAACGCGGCGTCCGGCGCGCTCGAGACGACCTACGGCGATCCGTCCGCCGGCGTCACGCCGTCGCCGACATTCTATCGCACCAACATGGACGGCGCGCAGTGGCAAGCGGGCCTCGGCGACTACGCTTATAACGTCAAGGGCTACAAGAAGATCGCTACCGTCGGCGAAGACTATTCCTTCGTCTACACGCAGGTGATGGGTTTGACGGTCGAGTTCTGCAAGGCCGGCGGCGAAATCACCAAGCGTTTCTGGGTACCGCTCGGCACCAAGGACTTCGCATCGGTTATTTCCTCGTTGCCGGACGACGTCGACGCCATTTATCTCGGCCTTGGCGGCGCCGACGCGGTGAACTTCCTCAACCAGTACCAGCAGGCCGGCGGCCACGCCCACCTGCTCGGCGGCTCGATCATGGTCGACCAGACCGTGCTGTCGTCGAAGGGTAAGGCCAAGGAGGCGCTGATCGGCACGATTGCGGCCAGTGGCATGGCTGACAATGACCCGAGTCCGAAGTGGCAGGCATTCGTTAAGGCCTATCAGGCGCACGCGAAGACCGGCTATTTCAAGAACGCGTTCGCCAGCCCCTCCCTCCTGGCCATCAATTACTACAACTCGGCCGACGCCGTGTTTAAGACACTGGACGCGGTCGGCGGCGACCTCTCCGATAACAACAAGAAGTTCCGCGAGGCTTTGGGCAAGATCGTGCTTGACGCGCCGAACGGAAAGATCATGCTCGACGAGAACCGGCAGGCGATCGGAACCAACTTCGTCACCGAGGTGGTCAAGGCCGACAACGGCGATCTGATCAGCAAGGTCGTTAAGGTCATCCCCGATGTTCAGGAACGGCTCGGCTTCTCCAAGGCGGCTTTCGACAAGTTCGTTCCTCCGGGACGCGACAATCCGCCTTGCAAAAAGAGTTACGAATAACCTCGCAAGCTCGGATCAATAAGTTGAAGGGGCCGGCTCACGCCGGCCCTTTTTTCACGCGGGACGTTCCCGTTGCGCCGCGCCCGCTTTGCGTCATCCGAATGAGCGCTTTCGTCAGAGAGCCATTCCTCCATCGACGAGATGGGTCTGACCGGTGATGTAACTCGACTCGTCGCTGGCGAGGAAAAGAGCAAGCGCGGCTACTTCCTCGGGAGTTCCAAGCCGGCCCATTGGTTGCCGATTGACAAAATCCTGCCTCACGACGTCGAGCGGACGGCCGGTCGTTTTCGAGACCTCGGCAATACGCTCGTCGAGCGAAGGCGACTCGATCGTCCCCGGACAAATGGCGTTGCAGCGGATGCCCTGCTTGATGAAATCGGCGGCGACCGCCTTGGTGAGACCGATCACCGCCGCCTTGGTGGCGCCGTAGACATAACGATTAGGCACGCCGCGGATCGACGACACCGCGGACGCAATGTTGATGATGGAGCCGGATTTCTTCTCCAGCATGCCGGCAAGAAACGTCTTGAGCATGCGATGCATGGATTTGACGTTGAGGTCGAAGGAAAAATCCCAATCCTTGTCGGAGCAATCGAACAGCGTGCCCTGGTGCACATAGCCGGCGCAATTGACCAGGATATCGAGTGCGCCGACCTCGCGGGAAAGGTCGCGGCCGAGAGCCTCAATATCGCCCTGCGAGCGTACGTCGAGCTTTCGCGCCACGGCGCGCAGGCCCTGCAGTTTGCCAGGGTCGAGATCGGTCGCGATCACCTTGGCGCCAGCGGCGGTGAATTTTTCCGCAATGGCGCGCCCGATGCCCTGGCCGGCAGCGGTTACCAGCGCGACTTTGTTTTTAAGACGTTCCGGCATGTCCCGACCTCCGCTTGGCGTAAAACCTAAGTGCAATCACCTTGCCTATAAAACGTCGCGCAGCGTCTTAAGTTCGCGCGACCGGCGGCACGTAGGTTTCCAATTCCGGCGCCGGCAAGGTCACCACCCGGCCGATTTCGGCCGATCGGTAGAGCGCCATCAGCATCTCGGCGACCGCGACGCCGTCGTGGAATGTCTCCATCGGCTGGCGACGGCGGCGGAACGCCTCGACCATGTGCCGGTTTTCGCCGACATAGCCATAGATATCAGGCTCGTTTTCGACCACCGGCATCAGCCCTTGCTCGGCGTTCTGCTTCTCGACCAGATCCTCGCCTTGGCCGCCGCTGACACCGCGCGACAGAAACACCTTCAAACCCGTGTTGAGCGAGGAAAACTCCATGGAGTATTCCGGACCGAGCAACTCAATGAGAATGCGCAATCCGGCGCCGACATAAGCCCACGAATTGGTTGCTTCGACCATAACCTCATGGCCTTCGGCGTCGCGGAAGACCAGCGCGCCGCGCGCGAAGTCCTCGGCCGGCTGCCGCGCATAATCGACGTCGTCGCCCATCATGCTCTTCAATCGCTCCACATATTCCGGCCGCGTCCATTTCAGATTGCCGACGGTAGCGCTGGCGCTGACGAGTTTCAGATCGGTCCGGGGAGCGCCGGGCCTGGAAAGCAGGAAGCGTCCGACCTCGACGCTGTGACAGGTCATGTCGGAAAGGACGCCGCCGCCCTGGCGCCGCGCCTGCCAGAACCACGGCATGTGCGGTCCGCTGTGCTCTTCGGCGGCACGCGCCAGGTAAGGGCGGCCGCTCACCGGCACGGCCCGACGCCAGACGATATCCTTGCCGCGCTGCACGGCGCTGGAAAAGACCTGATTTTCCAGATAGCCGTGAAACAGCTTTGCATCTTCCGCGAGCCGCAGCATTTCGCGCGCTTCCGCAAGTGTCCGTCCCAGCGGCTTTTCGCAGGCTACTCCGATGAGCTTGGCCCAGCCGCTTTTCACCAGCCGGTGAATCTCGCGCATGGTGTCGAGCCGCGCAAAATTCGGCACACCAATCCACACCGCATCGACCTCGCCGGAAATCAGCATCGCCTCCAGCGAGGGAAAGGCCCGGCAGGGGCCGAGCTCGAGTGCATTCGCCTTGGCCGCGAGCGCCTCGCGGTGCGCCGTGGTTGGGCTGTAAACGCCGGTCACGGCGACGTGGCGAACGCTGACCAACGCCTGCAAATGGAAATTGGCTATGAAGCCCGATCCGATCAGTCCGAGCCGCAGCATGGCAACCGGCGCACTCCCGTTCATGTCCCTCCCCTATTTGAATGCGCGGGCCGGAAAAGCCGACGCTCGGGATTGTCGCAGTTTATGAAAAGGCATCGGTAAATCGAAACGGAAAGATCAGTAGTCTAATTGCACGGTGTCAGCCAGGTGCGATCTTGCAGGAGCACGGCTCATGCGGGATTGGATTCTTACATTGTCGCCGCTGGCTGCCGCCATCTATTTTCTGGTCTACCCGGACCAGTTCAGACAATTATTGGCTTGGCTCGCTTTGCTGGTTCAATAAATGAGACAGCAGGCGCCGCACCAATGCCGGCGGCACTCTACCGGGTGCCGCCTTTTCGATGGCGGACGATCCAAAGCCAAAATCCGGCCGCCAAGGCGATTACGGCCATGACAGCCGCCGTATTCTGGACCGACAGCAGCAGAAAGGCGGCTTCGAGTTCACCGCTACCCGGCATCTCCTGATCCCAGGAAATCGGCATCACGTTCCAAAAAAACACGCGGCGTAGCGCGAACGCGACGACCAACGCCAGCAGGCTGAAAAATAATAGTTTAACCGCCGCGCGCATCGAATCTATCCGTGATTTAATTTCGCACAAAAACGGGGCAGCAACTTGATATGGATCAAGCAAGCCTCTGCCCGCTTGGAGCTTTTCTGGCGGCTTTTTCCTTTCCGGATGAACGAGAAGAAATTCTCGCCAGCTAAGTAGCCTGAGCGGCAGTCGAGCGAAAGCGCACGATGGCAAGCGAGAAAAATAAGCCGCCGATGACAGCCACGAAAAGAAATTGCGGCCAGATGACAGCGATGCCGGCGCCGCGATAGAGAATCGACTGCGCAAAAGAGACGAAATGCGTCGAGGGTGAAGCTTCCATGATGGTCGACAGCCACGGCGGCATACTTTCCAACGGCGTGTTGCTGCCGGACAACATGTTCATGGGCAGGTAAATCAACAGATAGAGCAGCCCCAGCTGCGGCATCGAGCGTGCGATCGTGCCGATAAAGAGGCCAATCCCGCAAGCGAAGAAAAGATAAATTGCGACTCCAAGCATGAACAGCGGAATCGAGGCGGCGGCGATCGGAACGCCCAACAAGGTGCGGACGACTAGATAAAGTGCAAGGCCCACGGCGAGCGTGATCACCAGTCCATTCGCCCAGACCTTGGACATCGCAATTTCGAACGGCGTCACCGGCATCACAAGCAGATGATCCATTGTTCCGTGCTCCCGTTCGCGCACGATGGCGGCGCCCGCCAGGATGATGGCGAGCATACTGACGCTGTTGATGATACCCATGACGCTGGAGAACCAGGCGGTCATGAGATTGGGATTGTACATGATGCGCACGACTAGATTGACGGGCGTCAGCGGCGCTCCCTCCGCGCGCGACAGAAAGTCGTTTATCTCGGTCATGATGATTTGTTGGATGTAATCCGCGCCAAGGCCGCCTTGGACCATCATGGTGGCGTCGACGTTGACCTGGATCGCGGGATTGCGCCGACCCAAAACGTCGCGCTCGAAGTTCGGCGGAATGTCGATCACAAAGGTATATTTGCTCATATTCATCAACAGCACGATGTCCCGCTCGGCGACCTGTTGCGACTGATGAAAGTATGGCGGCAAAAACGCCCGCGCGATGCGCCGCGACAATTCGGAATGATCCTCATCGACCACCCCGATCGAAGCGTTGTGCACTTCCTGCGAATAGCTGTGCGCCTGTGCCATGATCTGCAGAGAGAACGCGTAAGTTACGAACAGCAGCAGCACGGTATCGCGAAAGAAACTGCGTAATTCCTTGGTCCCGAGCCAAAAGATGTTCGCAATCGCGCGCATCAGCGTCGTTCCTATCGTTCCTGCTTGCGCAGCAGCAAAAGGCTGATGAGCGTCAACGCCGGGATAAAAACCGCAAGCTCGCCGATATGAGCTACGAGCTCGGTAAAGCCTAAACCCTTGTCGAAAGTGCCGGTGCTGATCGGAATGAAATAGGTCATAGGGAATGCGCGCCCCATGACTTGGGCCATTCCGGAGAGCGAGGAGACCGGGACCATCATGCCGGAAAACTGCGACGCCGGAAGCCAGGTCATGATGGCGGTGCCGAACAGGGCGGCAATCTGCGTCGAGGCGAACGCCGAAATCACCATCCCATAGGCGGTCGTCGTGGTGACATAGACGAGCACACCGATCACCAGCGCCAGAAAGCTTCCCCGCAGCGGCACCTGGAAAACGAACAATGCCATGAGAAACATCACCGAGAAGTTCGCCATGGCGACGCCGATATAGGGAAGCTGCTTGCCGAGCAGAAACTCGAGCCTGGTCACGGGCGTAACGTAAAGGTTGGTTATCGAGCCAAGCTCTTTTTCGCGCACGACGGCGAGCGCCATGAGAATCGCCGGGAACAACGCCAGCAGCATCGACAAGCTGGTCGGGACCATGGCGTAGACGCTCTCGAAATCCTGGTTGTATTTAAATCGCAGTTCGATTCTGGCAGTCGGCCGCGGCTGCGGCAGGGTGGTCTTCACCGCCGGGTCGGCCAAGTACAGTTGATGCATGGCCTGCAAATAGCCGCGAATGGTGTCGGCGCGGAACGGCATGGCGCCGTCGATCCAGGCGCCAACCCAGGTCGGACGGCCGCGCTCAAGATCGCGGCCGAAGCCAGGCGGAATTTCGACGGCGGCCCTGATCGCTCCACTCTGCATGCGCCGCTGCAGATCGGCATAATCGGTGAGCGCCGGCTGCTCGATGAAGTAGCTTGAACCACGCAGCTCTTCGAGATAGGCGCGGCTCTCGTGACTCTGGTCACGGTCGAGAACCGCAAAGGTCAAATTGTTGACGTCCGTCGAAATCCCGAAGCCAAAGATGAGCATCAAAAATACGGTACCGAATAGAGCAAATCCCAATCGAATTGGATCGCGAATGAGCTCAATTGCTTCACGGATGGTGTAGGCAAAAAGACGCCGCAGACTGAAGATCGACCGGGATTGCGGCGCCGCCTCAACCGCGGTGACGGCTGCGGGTCCGGCGTCAATGACCGGGGGCGCCGCAGACGCTCCAGTCGCTTCCTCGAGATAGCTGATAAACGCGTCTTCCAGCGTCGACTTGCCCCGCGCTTTGACAAGGTTTGCCGGGGTATCGGTTGCGAGCACGCGGCCGGAATCCATAAGCGATATGCGGTCGCAACGGTCGGCTTCGTTCATGAAGTGGGTCGAGACAAAAATTGTTACGCCATGATTGCGCGACAGATCGATGAGGAGTTCCCAAAAGCGATCCCGCGCCAAAGGATCGACGCCCGAAGTCGGTTCGTCGAGGATGAGCATCTCCGGTTCATGCACCACCGCGACGGCAAGCGACAATCGCTGGCGAATGCCGAGCGGCAAATCGGACGCGAGCTTGTCGAGATAGTCTTGCAAGCCGAACTGCACGCTCAGCGCAGTTAAACGCGCCTTGGCGACCTTGGCCGGCAGATGAAACAACCGCGCGTGGAGCTCGAGATTTTGCCCGACGGAAAGCTCAGTATAGAGCGAGAAAGATTGTGACATGTATCCGACGCGCATCCGTGATTCGATGTCGCTGGCGTCGGGTGGTTCGCCGAATACCAGCACTTCGCCTTCGCTCGGCGTGAGCAAGCCGGTCAGCATTTTCATGGTGGTGGTCTTGCCGCAGCCGTTCGAGCCGACGAAGCCAAAAATCTCGCCGCGCTCAATGGTGAAGCTCACCCGGTCGACGGCGGTGAAGTCGCCGAACCGGCAGGTCAGGTCGCGCGCAACGATGACGGGTTCGTGATTGCGCGCGGCGTGCGGCGGAATTTCCAGCTTCCGATGCCCGGACCGCATTTCTTCAGGCAGCAGCGCGACGAATGCGCCTTCGACGGTCTTCGATCGTGTTTGTACCTTGAGTTCTTCCGGCGAACTCGCCGCGAGAATTTTCCCGTCATTCATCGCCAGGAGCCAATCAAAGCGTTCGGCCTCTTCCATATAGGCGGTGGCGATGACGACGCTCATGCCGGCCCGGCGCAGCCGAATACGTTCAATCAATTCCCAGAATTGGCGGCGGGACAGCGGATCGACCCCGGTGGTCGGCTCGTCGAGGATCAGCAAATCGGGATCGTGAATGAGCGAGCAGCACAAACCGAGCTTTTGCCGCATGCCACCCGAAAGCTTCTTCGCCGGCCGGTCGGCAAATGGCGCAAGCCCGGTAGCGTTCAGAAGTTCGGCAATGCGCCACTCCCGTTCGACCCGCGATTGACCGAACACGCGGCTGAAAAATTCAATGTTCTCCTGTATGCTGAGGTCGGGATAGAGGTTCTTTCCCAGACCTTGCGGCATATAGGCGATGCGCGGACAAACGGCCGCGCGATGCGCGGCATCGGTGATATCGCCGCCAAGTACCACGACGTCGCCCGATTGCACCCGCCGTGCGCCGGCGATGATGCTCAAGAGCGACGATTTGCCGACACCATCCGGACCGATCAGCCCGACCATGCGCCCGGCTGGCAGTTCGACCGTCACATGATCGAGCGCGGCCACTCGACCGTAACGCTGCGTGACGTCGGTCAAATGGGCGACCGGCACAACAGGCCCGTTCATCGCCCGGCGGCCCCTTGCGGGTTCGCGGTCCCTTCCGGAGCAGCCGCATCGTGCGGCGCGGCCGGAGCCTGTCGCGTCGGATCGGACGTTGCCGGCTGGTTTGGCGTCGTTGCGGGCGGCGCTTTTTCTTGCGCAGCCGAAGTCGCCGGCGGTGCGCTGCCTTGCGAGCTTTGCGGCGCGCCTTCCACCGGCGGCGTCGCTTTGACTTGTAACCACGCCGGCCATTGGGCGCTGCGGCTTGCCACAATGTAGGCGACGCCGGGCAATCCGCTGCTGACCGCATCGCTGCGCGAGCGCAACCAATCCCCATCGATCCGCACGCGAATGCGGAACATCAGCTTGTCGCGTTCGGTTACGGTCTCGACCGTTTTTGGCGTGAACTGGGCCTGGGTGGCGATGTAGATGACCTTGGCGGGTATCGGGTAGGTCGGATAGGCATCGACCACGATACGGGCGTCGGCGCCGTATCTTACTTTCCCGGCGTCCTGCGTCGGCAGGTAGACGTCCATGTAGACATAGGACGTATCCAGCATTGCAAAAACGTGGCCGCCGGCAGGGAGCACCTCGCCGACATTAGCTACGCGATACTGGAGGCGGCCATTCACCGGCGCGACCAGTGTGTCGTCGTTGATCTCCACGTTATAGAGTTCCACATCATGAGTGGCCGCTTCGAGCGCGTGCTCGGATTCGGTCACCCTGGCGTTGGCGGCATCGAGCGCGGCGTTGGCCCCGTTGAGCTGCTGGATGCGTTGGTCCAGAACTTCTTTGGTCTCAAAACCTTTTTGCACCAGATAAACGGCGCGGTCATATTCTTGTTTGGCCAAGACCACCTGCGCTTGCTGCTGCACCACATTGGCTTTCGCTTCGTCGACGGCCCGCCGTGCCTGACGGACCGTGGCTTCCGCCCGCTTCAGCGAGGCCTGCAAGTCGCGCGTGTCCATGCGCGCGACAACCTGGCCGGCTTTCACCAGGTCGCCTTCGTCTGCCAGTATTTCGCCGATCCGCGCCGCGTATTTGGTGTCGATGTTAATCTCGTCGGCTTCGAGCCGCCCATTGCCAAAGGCGATACCGGGCGGCAATGCCGGATGCAGGTGCTGCCACCAATAATAGCCTCCACCGCCGGCGGCGGCTAACGCGATCAGCGCCAGCGCAATGCGCAACCGCCACCGACGCGCAAAATCGCGCTTGTCCAGCGCAACCGGTACGCCCGCACTATGTGCAGGCACAAGCTGCCCGCTTGACGGAAGCGGTTGATAGGGGGCGATTGTTTGCGGCCGGACCGTTTCGCCGCTTCCATCGTCATCGTGCATTTCGCGCCTGCAACTCAATCGATCTCGCCGCCGCCCCGCAAAAATAGTCTACGCTTCATCCGGCCTTCACGTCTTGGCCGCAAGACTAGTCTTGCACTGCGAAAACAAAATTCAGGGAATGGCCCTAAGGGACATTACGGGTGACGCGGTACCCGGCTGTCACCGGCCATAAGACCGCTTTGCTGCCGCCCAAGCGATAAGCTGCGCGCGCTCTTCCCGGTGTGCGTTTGTGGCAAGTTTCATGCTCCCTTAGCCGCAGGCCGCATAAGGTCACGTTTGATGCAAATCAAAGCGCCGCAGTCCACGACGCCTAATTTTTTACTGACGATTTTTCCGCACGAGGACGTCTTATGCAGCAGGACATGCAGGATATACCGGGTACCACGATCTTTGACGGCGGGCAGGCTCAGAAGGGGTTGGCGCTCAACCGCATGTGCTTTTCGTTCAATAGTGCCGATAATCGCGCCGCTTTCCTGAAAGACGAGGACGTCTATTGCAGTAAATTCGGGCTGAATGATGAGCAGCGGGCGGCGGTGAAGAGCCGCAGCGTGTTGAAGATGATCGAGGCCGGCGGCAACGTCTATTACCTCGCCAAGCTCGCCGGCATATTCGGACTCAATGTGCAGGACATCGGCGCGCAGCAAACCGGCATGAGCGTTGAAGCATTCAAATCCAAACTTCTGTCAGCGGGGGCGTAACCATGGCTACAATCGTCGGCGGCATCGGCACCACCCACGTTCCCTCGATCGGCAAGGCGATCGCGGAAAAGAAACAGAACGACCCGTATTGGAAGCCGTTCTTCAAGGGCTTCGATTACGTCCATTATTGGCTGGCGCGGACCAAGCCCGACGTCGCAGTGGTATTTTACAATGACCATGGGCTGAATTTCTTCCTCGATAAGCTGCCGACTTTCGCCGTCGGCGCCGCCAACGAGTATCGCAGCGAGGACGAAGGCTGGGGTATCCCGGTCTCGCGGCCGATACCGGGCGACGCGGCGCTGTCATGGCATCTGATCAACGCACTGGTCGCCGACGAGTTTGACGTGACGATGTGTCAAGAAATGCTCATCGATCATGCCGTGACCGTACCAATGGCTTTGATATGGCCCGCGTCCAATTCGTCGGTAAAGGCCTGGCCGGTACGGATCGTACCGATCGAAATCAATACTGTGCAGCATCCGCTGCCGACGCTCACGCGCTGCCTCAAACTCGGACGCTCGGTCGGCCGCGCCATCGAATCCTACCCGCAGGATCTGCGGGTCGTCGTGGTCGGCACCGGCGGACTCTCACATCAACTCGACGGCACGCGGGCGGGTTTCATCAACAAGGAATTCGACGAGCTTTGTCTCGACAAGATCGTGGGCGAACCTAGTGCGCTTACCCACTATTCGATCCACGACTGGGTACAGCTCTCGGGTTCGCAGGGAGTGGAATTTCTCAACTGGATGGCGATGCGCGGCAGCCTGACCGGGCGTGTGAGCGAGCTCAATCGCAATTATCACATTCCAATTTCCAACACGGCGGCGGCGACGGTCGTCTATGACAATCAGCCGCAAGCCGTACGTAAAGCCGCTTAGGGGCG
>Ga0187782_10001791_pt1 | contig 15762 bp, 14 predicted proteins | sample 0715_SJ02_MP15_2_FD_132454 | JGI IMG/M metagenome (GOLD analysis project Ga0187782, IMG submission 132454) | Tropical peat soil microbial communities from peatlands in Department of Meta, Colombia - 0715_SJ02_MP15_20_MG | ecosystem: Environmental > Terrestrial > Soil > Wetlands > Peat | place...
CAGCCCATCAGCGTCGGCACGACCGGCACATTGACGATCTCTGCGAAGGCGACGAGGAGATCGGCTGCGTCGGCGTTGATGACGCCGCCGCCGGCGACGATCAGCGGCCGCTCGGCGGCGTTGAGAAGGGCCAGCGCCTTCTCAATCTGCGCGCGCGTCGCGTGCGGCTTATAAACGGGCAGCGGCTGATAGGTCTCAGGATCGAACTCGATCTCGGCCGTCTGAACGTCGAAGGGCAGGTCGATCAGCACGGGCCCAGGACGGCCGCTGCGCATGAGATGGAAGGCCTGCTGGAACGTGCCGGGGACTTGCGCCGGTTCGCGCACTGTCACCGCCCACTTGGTCACGGGCTTCGCGATCGCCTCGATGTCGACCGCCTGAAAATCCTCCTTATAGAGCCTGGCGCGCGGCGCCTGGCCGGTGATGCAGAGGATCGGGATCGAGTCCGCCGACGCCGAATAGAGGCCGGTGATCATATCCGTGCCGGCCGGGCCCGACGTGCCGATGCAGACGCCGATGTTTCCGGCCTTCGCCCGCGTATAGCCTTCCGCCATATGCGAGGCGCCCTCGACGTGGCGCGCCAGGATGTGGGCGATCGAGTTGCGCGGACGAAGCGCGGCATAGAGCGGGTTGATCGCCGCGCCCGGCACGCCGAAGGCCTGCGTGACGCCCTCAAGTTCGAGAATGCGGACGGCGGCCTGAGCCGCTGTCATCCTGGACATCTAGGCCTCCCCCTCGGCTTGCCGCGCTTCTGGTCCCAAAGCCGGTCTTCGCTCAAAAAAAAGCCTGCCGCGTTTTCATGAAAACGTCCAATATCTTGTTCGTCACGCTCGTTTAGGCGGCGGCTTCGCCTCTCTCCCCATCACGTAGGTTGCGCTCACCGCGCGCTCGTCGCCCATGACGATGAGCACGAACAGTTCGTCCGCAAGCTCGCGCGCCGCCTCCATGCGGTGCGCCATGGCGGGCGTCGCGCGCGCGTCGAGCACGACGATGTCGGCTTCACGGCCGGGCTCAAACGAGCCGATGAGATGATCGAGGCTGAGGGCCTGCGCATTCGCCAGGGTCATCATGTAGAAGGCCAGGTATGGATCGATCGAGTAGCCCTTGAGCTGCGAGACCTTGTAGGCCTCCGAGAGCGTGCGCAGCATCGAATAGCTCGTGCCGCCGCCGATGTCGGTGGCGACGCCGACGCGCACCGGCCGGTCGGGGCGCCGGGCGCTCTGAAGATCGAATAAGCCGCTCCCCAAAAATAGGTTCGAGGTCGGGCAGGAGACGGCGATGGATCGGGTCTTAGAGAGCGAGCCCCACTCGCGCTCGCTTAAGTGGATGCAGTGGCCGAACAGGCTCTTCGGGCCCAGGAGGCCGTGGCGCTCGTAAACGTCGAGATAGTCCGTCGCCTCCGGGAACAGGCGTTTCACCGTCTCGATCTCGCGCGGGTTTTCGGAGAGGTGCGTCTCGAGATAGCAGCCCGGATGTTCGGCGAGCAGCGCGCCCGAGGCCTCGAGTTGCGCCGGCGTCGAGGTGATCGCGAAGCGCGGCGCGACGGCGTAGAGCTGACGCCCGCGGCCGTGCCATTTGGCGATGAGCGCCTTGCTCTCGGCGTAGCCCGTCTCGGCCGTGTCGCGAAGGGCGTCCGGCGCATTGCGGTCCATCATCACCTTGCCGGCGATCATGCGCATGTTGCGCCGCTCAGACTCGGCGAAAAACGCTTCGGCCGACTGCGGGTGAACGGAACAGAAGACGACGGCCGTCGTCGTCCCGTTCGCGACAAGTTCGTCGAGGAAGAAGGCCGCCTGGCGCGCCGCGTGCGCCTCGTCGCGATATTTCTGCTCCTCGACGAACGTGAATTTGTTCAGCCAGTCGAGCAACTGCGCGCCATAGGAGGCGATGACCTGCGTCTGAGGGAAATGGAGGTGCGGGTCGATGAAGCCCGGGCAGAGAAGATTGGGGCGATGGTCGGTTAAGTCGACGCCCGCGGGAATTTGGCCAAGCAAAGCCGAAGCCTCGCCGGCCTCGCGGATGATCCCGTCGACGGCGAGGAGGACGCCGTCTTCGATATAGCGCGTCGCGCGCTCGCGGCTCGCCAGCGACGGATCCTCGACGAACCAGAGGAGCCGCCCGCGGAGCGCGATCGTGCCGGGCTTTGCGATCATCGACGCTGCCCGCTCAAGAGCCGCGATAGGTCGAATAGCTCCAGGGCGAAACCAGGAGCGGCACGTGATAATGGCCGTCGGGCTCGCTGATCGTGAAGCGCAGCGGCACGAGATCGAGGAAGCCTGGCCCCACGCCGCCCGCCTTTGAAAGGAAATAGGCGCCGACGTCGAAGGTCAGTTCGTAGGTTCCAGTGCGGAACTTGTCGCCGATCATGAGGGGCTGATCGGTGCGGCCGTCATGGTTCGTCTCGGTTTCGACGACGAGCGTGCGCGCCTCGTCCTCAAGGCGCTCGAGACGCACGCGCACGCCTTGAGCCGGCACGCCGTTCGCCGTGTCGAGAACATGCGTCGAAAGCCTGCCCATGGCGCACCCTCAGGTTCAAACGCGCGACGCCGGCGACGCCCGTTCCGCCCCAAAGAGACGACGTTATAGAGCGGAAGCGGGGCCGGCAACGCAGCGTCGCGGCTTGGGCCACGCACGCCGCTATCGGCCTGCTGGACAAGCAAGGGCTGGCGGAGACGGAGGGATTCGAACCCTCGATAGAGCTTTACAACCCTATAACGGTTTAGCAAACCGCCGCCTTCAGCCTCTCGGCCACGTCTCCCAAAGGCGCTTAAAGTCGCGGGCGGTCATATGCCCGACGGGGCCATGCCTTGCAAGGCCGACTGGCGCAGCGGCCTTTGACGCGGCGGCGACAAAGAAAAACGCGGGCCCTCCCCCCAGCGCCCGCGTTCGAAACCGTCGTCTTGAAAAAGAATGAAGCCTCAACTGCCCGTGGGCGCGACCGGCGGCACTTCCGGCGCCGGGGCAGCTTTCTTGCGCTTGGCGGGAGCGCGCTTCTTCGCCGCGGCCTTGCGTGCGCCTTTGCGGGCGCCCTTCTTCACCGCCGATTTCCGTGCAGCCTTTTTCGCAACGACCTTGCGAGCGCCCTTGCGAGCCCCCTTCTTGGCGGCGGACTTCCGCGACGCCTTCTTCGCGGCGCCTTTGCGCGCCGGCTTCTTAGCAGCAGCTTTCGCCATTTGATTTCGTCCCTCTCAAACAATTCCGTTCGCGCGGAACGACGCGCCAACGAAACGCAGCGGAAAATTAACTTGCTTTTCAATGTGAGCAAGCGCCGCGAGGCGCGAATCAATTCGCCAATTGCGATGTCTATCGAATAATCGTGAGTCGTCCTCAGCCTTTCGACGCGCGTCGCGCCGCCGCATCGGCTATCGAACGTCGTCGCGACAAGCAAGCTTAAACGCCTTGTGACGAGGAAGCGGCAAGCTCGCGACGGCGTGGGCGGGCTCACGAAATCGCCTTGTTTTCTGCGTCGCTCCGAGATTCTCTCATTCAGGCGCGTCGTGCGCGACACGCGGCCTCAAGCCGTCGCGTCGATGATCTGTCGCGCATTCGGGGCCATGTTCCGCCGCGCCGCGAGCGTCTCAAAATGAGCCGCTTAGACGCGTCGTCGCAATCGAATTTTTGTTGGTTGAATGCGATAAGAATCGTCTCGCGCGACCGCGTTTCGCCGCGCGCTTCAGCGCAATTTGCGCGAATCGTTCCCCGAATCGCAGACGCCTCACAATCCAAGACGCGCTTTCAGCGCCTCGTTGACGGCCTGTGGATTGGCCTTGCCGCCCGTCGCTTTCATGACCTGGCCGACGAACCAGCCGATCATGCCGGGCTTCGTCTTCGCCTGCTCGGCCTTGTCGGGATTGGCGGCGACGACGTCGGCGACGGCGCGTGCGATCGCGTCCGCGTCCTTAACCTGCTTCAGGCCGCGCGCCTCGACGAGCGCGCGCGGATCGGCGCCCTTGTCGGGCCCAAGCAGCATGACGAGCACGTCCTTGGCGATCTTGCCGGAGATGACGCCCTCGGCGATGAGGTCGACGAGAGCGGCGAGCGCGCCGGCGCCGACGCCCGCCTCAGCGACGCCGACCGCTCTAGCGTTCGCCGCCGCGGACACGTCGCCCATCACCCAATTCGCGACCGCCTTCGGATCGCGCTTTGTCCCGCCATGCTTTGCGGCGGCCTCGAAGTAGTCGGCCGTGTCGCGCTCGGCGACGAGGATTGAGGCGTCGTATGCGGAAAGCCCATAATCGCTGATGAAACGGGCCTTCTTGGCGTCCGGCAGCTCGGGCAGCTTCGCCTCGAGATCGGCGATGAACCCCTCGTCGAGCTCGAGCGGCAACAGGTCCGGATCCGGGAAATAGCGGTAGTCGTGCGCCTCTTCCTTCGTGCGCATCGACCGCGTCTCGCCGCTCTTGGCGTCGAAGAGGCGCGTCTCCTGTTCGATCGTCCCGCCGTCCTCGATGACCGCGACCTGACGGCGCGCCTCGGCCTCGATCGCCTGGCCGATGAAGCGGATCGAGTTGACGTTCTTGATCTCGCAGCGGGTGCCGAGCGGCTCGCCGGGCCGCCGCACCGAGACGTTGACGTCGGCGCGCAAGTTGCCCTTCTCCATGTCGCCGTCTGAGGCGCCGATGTAGCGCAGAATCGTGCGCAGCTTGCTCACATAGGCCTTGGCCTCGTCGGCCGAGCGCAAGTCAGGCTTGGAGACGACCTCCATCAGCGCCACGCCCGAGCGGTTCAGGTCGACGAAGCTCATCGTCGCCGACTGGTCGTGCAGCGACTTGCCGGCGTCCTGTTCGAGATGCAGCCGCTCGATGCCGACGACGAAGGATTCCTCCGGCGTTAGGTCGACCTGCACCGCTCCCTCGCCGACGATCGGGCTCTTGTATTGCGAGATCTGATAGCCCTGCGGCAGGTCGGGATAAAAGTAGTTTTTACGATCGAAAATCGAGCGGCGATTGATCTTCGCTTTCAGAGCGAGACCGGTGCGCACGGCCTGCGCGACGCACTCGCGGTTGATCACCGGCAGCATGCCGGGCATCGCCGCGTCGACGAGCGACACATGCGTGTTCGGCTCGCCGCCGAAGGCGGTCGACGCGCCGGAGAACAGCTTCGACTTCGACGTCACTTGCGCGTGAATTTCCAGGCCGATGACGACCTCGTAGTCGCCGGCGGCGCCCTTGAGCAGTTTGGCGGTTCGCGCAACTCCCATGTCCGCCTCTTCCCTTGTTGTCTCGCTCACATCCACCAAGCCTGCGGCGGTTCGAAGCGCCCGGCAGCCTTTTCGATCACACAGGCGAACGCAAACAGCGTCTCCTCGTCGAACGGCCGCCCGATGAGCTGCAGGCCGAGCGGCAGCCCATCCGCAGAGAGGCCGCCGGGCACGGAAATGCCCGGCAATCCGGCCATGTTCACCGTCACCGTGAAGACGTCGTTCAGATACATCTCGACCGGGTCCGCCGAGCCCTTCTCTCCGACGCCGAAGGCGGCGGACGGCGTCGCAGGCGTTAAGATCGCGTCGACGCCTTCGGCGAACACGGTTTCGAAGTCGCGCTTGATGAGGGTTCTTATCTTTTGCGCGCGCACATAATAGGCGTCGTAGTAGCCGGCCGAGAGCACGTAGGCGCCGATCATCAGGCGCCGGCGCACCTCCGGCCCGAAGCCGCGCGCGCGCGTCTTCTCGTAGAGGTCGACGATGTCCTCTCCCGCCTCGCGCAAGCCGTAGCGGACGCCGTCATAGCGGGCGAGGTTGCTCGAGGCTTCCGCCGGCGCGACGATGTAATAGGCAGGCAGCGCGAAGCGCGTGTTGGGAAGCGAGACGTCGACAATGCGCGCGCCGGCGTCTTTGAGCCAACCCGCGCCGCGCGCCCATAAGTCCTCGATCTCCGCATTCATGCCATCGAGCCGGTATTCCTTCGGCACGCCGATCGTCAGGCCCTTGACCGAGCGGCCGACCGCCGCCTCGTAATCGGGAACCGGCCGATCCGCGCAAGTCGAGTCCTTGGCGTCTCTCCCCGCCATCGACCGCAACATGATCGCGGCGTCGCCGACGGTGCGGGCGATCGGCCCGGCCTGATCGAGCGACGAGGCGAACGCCACCATCCCGTAGCGCGAGCAGCGCCCGTAGGTCGGCTTGATGCCGACAGTCCCCGTGAACGCGGCGGGCTGGCGGATCGAACCGCCGGTGTCGCTCGCAGTCGCCGCAAGACAAAGCTTCGCGGCGACGGCCGCCGCCGAACCGCCTGACGAGCCGCCAGGCGTCAACAGGCCGCGCTTGTCGCCCGCCAGCGCGGCCTTCGCGCTCTCGCCGCTCCAGTTCGGCGGCAGCCAGGGCGAGGCGACGGGACCATATGTCGAGGTCTCGTTCGACGAGCCCATCGCGAACTCGTCCATGTTGAGCTTGCCGAGCATGAGGGCGCCGTCGCGCCAGAGATTTGAGGTGACGGTCGATTCATAGGGCGGCTTGAAGCGATTGAGGATTTGGCTGCAGGCCTGCGTGTGCACGCCCTCGGTCGCATAAAGGTCCTTCACGCCCAGCGGCGCGCCCTCGAGCGGGCCGCCCTCGCCGCGTTTCAGCCTCGCGTCGCTTTCCGCCGCGCGCTTCAGCGCTGCGTCGGCGGTCACTTCGACATAGGCGTTAAGCCCCTTCGCCCGCTCGATCGCCTTCAGATGCGCCTCGACGAGGTCGCGGCTCGAGACTCTTCGCGTCTTCAGCGCGTCGAGCGCATCGGCAAGCGTCAGCGAAATAAGGTCGGACACGGGCGGCGAATACCTAAAAATTGTCCGGCGCGCCGGCGGAGGCGCGCTACTCGATCACCTTCGGAACGAGGAAGAACCCGTCCTCGGTCAGCGGCGCGTTGGCGAGAACCTTTGCCGCGATCTCGCCGTCGGTGACGACGTCTTCGCGCATCGGCAGCTTCATCGGGATGACCGACGTCATCGGCTCGACGCCGTCGACGTTCACCTGATCGAGCTGCTCGACGAAGGCGAGGATGGCGTTGAGCTCGCTTTGCAGATGCAAAACCTCGTCGTCGCTGACCGCAATTCTCGCCAGATGGGCAATGCGTCGGACCGTCGCCGGGTCCACGGACATGGATGATCTCCAAAAAAGCGCGGCCCCTATAGCATCGCGCGAAATCGGCGCGCAACGCGAGCGCTTTGCGGCCGAGACGCGCCTTGCCGGCGAGGTCGTCTCGCGCGCGGAAGGCGCCTGTGATAGCGCGGGCTGCGTGAACGCTCCCTTCCTCTCCCTCGAAACGCTGGCGCCGCGCTTGCCCCCGCGCGCGCGTCTCATCGGCGTCGATCTCGGCGCGAAGACGATCGGCCTTGCGCTTTCCGACGTCGAGCGGCGCATCGCGACGCCGCTCCTGACGATCGCCCGGACGAAGTTCGCCAAAGACGCAGCCGCGCTCATCGCCGAAATCAAGCTTTATGAAGTCGCCGCGCTGGTGATCGGCATGCCGATCGCGCTTTCCGGCGTCGCCGGCCCGCGCGCGCAGGCGACCCGCGCCTTCGCGCGCAATTTCGCCGAGCTCGACTCGACGCCGATCGTCTTCTGGGACGAGCGTCTGTCGACGGCCGCCGTCGAACGTTCGCTTGTCGAGAACGACGTCTCGCGCGCCAAGCGCGCCGAAATCATCGACCAGATGGCCGCCGCCTACATCCTCCAGGGCGCGCTCGACCGGCTACGCCGCATGGACGGACAGCCAAGGGCAACCTTGCCCAAATAATCCTGATTTTGGCCGTCTTTTTTTGATTAAAATTTTTTTGTGTTTTCATCAATGTGAGCGCGGCGCTGTCGTCGGTAACCTTGATTTCCACGAAAATTCTCTGCTACAACTGCCAAGTGTATTGATCGGCGCGCGCAATCCAGTTTTTGGGGAATATACATGCCATGACCGAGCGACGGGCGCGAGGCTTGGGTCGCGGCGTTGGACGGCGCCGAGCGGCAAGCGGCGTCCAACCAACGCCGGAACCGGCCGCGCAGGCGATGGCGCCCGCGCAAGTTGCGAACTATATCGCGGAAATGCTTGCCGGCCTTGAGATCATGGCCGGAGGCGCGCGTCTCGATCTCTTAAGCTACTTCCTGCGCATGGCGCGCTCCGAAAGCCTGGCTGCCGCGCGCGAAAAGCGGGAGGAGCAGACGGAAATAGAGACGCCGTCCGATCCACGGTATTCGTTCGGCGACTAAGATCAATTCCCCGTCGGCGCCGACGCGAGGCTGACGCGGTCGCCGCCCGCGCGCGCGATGCGCCCGGCAAGATCGAGCTCCAGCAGGGCCCCGCGCACTTGCGCAACCGGCAGCCCCGCAACGCGCGCGAGCTCGTCAATTGCAATGGGCGAGGGCCCAAGCAGGCCGGCGATTCGCTCGCGATCCCGGCTCTCAACGTCCACAAAGTCGAAGTCCTCGGGCGGCTCGTCGATGCCCGAGGACGGCTGCGGGCCCGCGGCGGCGTCGCCCTCGTCCTCGCCCCAGAGCGGCAGGTCCGACCCCTCGTCGGGGAGCGTCGGCCCCCGCGAATCCTGCTCGCGAATGGGCTCCAGCACGCTCAACACGTCCTCCGCGCGCGCGCAGAGATTGGCGCCCGATCTTAAGAGGTCGATCGTTCCTTCGGCGCGCGGATCAAGCGGCGAACCGGGCACGGCGAAGACTTCGCGATTCTGTTCAAGGGCGAGGCGCGCCGTGATGAGCGACCCCGACCCGCGCGCCGCCTCCACGACGACGACGCCGAGCGACAGGCCGGAGACGAGGCGATTGCGGCGCGGGAAGTCGCGCCCGCGCGGCTCCCAGTTGAGCGGCATTTCCGAGAGGACGGCGCCGTATTCGCAGATGCGCGGTATGAGATCGACCGATTCGGGCGGATAAGGTTTTGCGTGCCCGCCGGCGAGCACGCCGACCGCGCCGGTCGAAAGCGAGGCGACATGCGCGCGATGGTCGATGCCCCGCGCCAAGCCTGAGACGATGACATAACCCGCCGCGCCAAGCTCCCGCGCAAGTCTGTCGGTGAAGGCGAGGCCCGACGCCGAGGCGTTGCGCGAGCCGACGATGGCGACCGCCGGCTGTTGCAGGGCTTCCAACCGTCCGCAAAGAGCAATCAGCGGCGGCGCGCCAGCGATGCGGGCGAGCGCGGGCGGATAATCGGGCTCCCTGATCGCGACGAAGCGCACGCCGAGCCGCCGCGCATCTTTAAGTTCGCGCTCGGCCTCGTCTCTGCTCGCCACCTTGACAGGCCGCATCGCGCCGCCCCGCAACGCAAGCTGAGGCAGCGCCTCGCACGCCGCGCCCGCGCTCTTGAAGCGCGCCATCAACGCGCGAAACGTCTGCGGGCCGACATTCTCGCTGCGGATTAAGCGCAGCCAATCGCGCCGCTCGTCGTCGCTGAGCGGACCTAAGCCGCGTCTGCCGATCACGCGGAGCTCCGCGCGCCGATCTTCGATTCCTGCCCCTTCATTAGCCGCGAGATGTTCTGGCTGTGCTTCAACCAAAGGAGCGCGGCGAGCACGAGGAAGACTTCCGCGGCATGCGGATCGCCAAGGACGAGCGCGGTCGCCGGCGCTGCAAGGCTCGCGCTCAGCGCCGCAAGCGAGGAGTATCGCGTCGCAAACGCGACGACGAGCCAAACGAGCGCGAAGACGATCGCCGCCGGCCAGAAGATGCCGATCAGGCCGCCAAGAAAGGTCGCCACCCCCTTGCCGCCGCGAAAACCGAGCCAGACCGGATAAAGATGACCAAGAAACGCCCCGGCCGCCGCCGCAAGCCCCGCGCCCCTGCCGAGCGCGACCTCGGCCAGCACCACCGCAAACGTCGCCTTCAGCGCGTCGAAGATTAAGGTCGCGGCGGCGAGATCCTTGCGGCCCGTGCGCAGCACGTTCGTTGCGCCAATATTGCCGGACCCGATCGCGCGCACGTCGCCAAGACCCGCCAGGCGCGTGAAGATCAGCCCGAACGGGATCGAACCGAGCAAATAGCCCAGCGCCAGCGCGATCGCGTCGAACACGGAAATCGCCATCAGCCTCGAGCCCGCTTGAGGCGTTTTTTTTAAAGCCTAGTCAGACGCGGCCTGGCCGGCAACCAGGGTCAGCTTGACTTTGCATTGCAGCCGCGCCGCGTCGAAGGGCGTGTTGCGGCAGTGCGAGTGCAGCAAAGCCGGCTCGAGAACATAGGGCTCGTCGGGGTCGAAGCGGATCAAATCGGCCGGCGCGCCGACCGCGAGGCGGCCGACGGGAAGGCCGAGAATCTCGGCCGGCCGCAAGCTCATCCTGCGCCAGAGACTGGCAAGCGTCATTTGGCCCGCCGCGACGAGCCTTAAGCCGGCGGAGAGCAAGGTTTCGACGCCGATCGCGCCCGCCGCGGCTTCCGCGAACGGCAGCCGCTTCGTCTCGACGTCCTGTCCCTCGTGATCGGAGACGACGACGTCAATGAGGCCGTCGGCCAAGGCCTCGACAAGCTTGAGCCGCTCCTCTTCCGACGGCAGCGGCGGATAGACTTTGAGGAACGTCCGGTAGTCGCCGATATCGACTTCGTTGAGCGACAAGTGATTGACGCCGACGCCGCAGGTGACGGGCAGTCCCGCGTGCTTCGCCTTGGCGATCGCGTCAAGCGAAAGGGAATTCGAGACGAGCGCCGCGTGATAGCGCGCGCCGGTCAGCGCCACGAGCTTAAGATCGCGCTCGAGCGGGATCGCCTCGGCTTCGCGAGGCACGGCGGCAAGGCCGAGCCGCGTGGCGAGCGCGCCTTCGCGCATGACTCCCTCGCCGGCGAGATCGCGATCGAACGCGACGGGCGCTATGAGCGCGTCGAAGTCGCGGGCGTAGCGAAGCGCGCGGCGAACGACCTGGGCGCTGGAAATCGACCATGGGCCGTCGCAGAACGCGATCGCGCCGGCCTCGCGCAAGAGGCCGATCTCGGATATTTCCCGGCCTTCAAGGCCTTTCGTCAGCGCGGCCATCGGATAGACGCGCACCTTGGCGTCGTCGCGCGCGCGGCGACGGATGAAGTCGACGACTGCCGGATCGTCGACCGGAGGGTTGGTGTCGGGCCGAGCGACGATGGTCGTCACGCCGCCTGCGGCCGCGGCGGCGCTGGCGCTGGCGATCGTCTCGCGATGCTCGGCGCCGGGTTCGCCGACGAAGCAGCGCATGTCGACGATCCCCGGGGCGACGACGTCGCCTTGGCAATCAACGACAAGCGCGTCTTGGGGCGCCGCTTCTCGCGTCACCGATCGCCCGAGGCCGACGATCGCTCCGTCGACGACCATCGCCCCGCCAAGGCCCAAATCCTCGGCCGCAGGATCGAGGAGGCGCGCGTTGATCAGCGCGATCGGGCGATGCTCGGACACGACCGCTCCGATAGGCAAGCGCCCGCCGCTTGGCAAGGCGCGACGGCTCGACGACGTTCGTGGGGACAGGGAACGCCAGGCATCGAAAACCGCGGCCTTTATCCTCGTCTTCACGGCGATTGAGAGATTGACGTTTTTGCAAATCTCGCGTGACAATGGCGCCGCGGCTGATCTTAAGGGGCGGCGGCCGGCGATTGCTCAAAGATGATTTGCAACATCGCCCCGAAAGGGAAACGACAATGGCCAAGGCGGCGAAAAGGACTTTGAAGAAGGGCCTCGATCATCGCGCCCGCGACAGGGGCGGGCAGATCCGTCACAAGCGACGCGACACGATGGTCAAGACGCTTCGCAAGGAATACGGCGAATCGTTCGCCAAGGGCTTCAAGCCGGACGCCACTCTCGCCGACGTCCTGAAGAGGGAAGGCGCGACCTCGCTGCATGAGCTGCTCAAGAAGAAGGCCTGACCGCGTTTTCTTCTTCTTCCGGCGCGACGGCGCCGCCGTCGCGCCTTATGGACGCGCTCCTTAGCCCCCCTGGGACTTGCCGAGAAAACGTCTATAGAGACGGCGGCAAATCTTACAGCCCAAGGAGCCTCGTTGATGTCGTCGGTTGCGACGCGATCCAAGGTTGAAATCGTCGCGCCGGCGACGCCCCGCGCGGCGGAGATCTTGAGCGCCGAGGCGCTCGCTTTCCTGGCCGAATTGCATCGCGCCTTCGACGAGCGCCGACTTCAGCTTCTTAAGCGCCGCGCCGAACGCCAAAAGCGCTTCGACGCCGGCGAGACGCCGGATTTCCTGGCCGAAACCAAGGCGATCCGCGACGGCGGCTGGCGGGTCGCGCCGATTCCCGCCGATCTCCTTGACCGACGCGTCGAGGTCACCGGTCCCGTCGATCGCAAGATGATCGTCAACGCGCTGAACTCCGGCGCGAACATGTTCATGGCCGATTTCGAGGACGCGAGCGCCCCGCTCTTTTCGAACATGGTCGAGGGCCAGGCGAACCTGAAGGACCGCTGGGCCGGCAAGATCGACTTCGCCGACCCGACGACCGGCAAGCTCTACGCCGTTGGCGAGAGGCCGGCGGCGCTGCTCGTTCGCCCGCGCGGCTGGCACCTGAACGAGCGCCACGTCCATGTCGACGGGCGGGAAATGTCCGGCTCGCTGTTCGATTTCGGCCTCTACGCGTTCCACTGCGCCCGCGTACAGATGGAGCTAGGCTCGACGCCCGCCTTTTATCTCCCGAAGATCGAGAGCCGCCTCGAGGCGCGCCTGTGGGACGACGTCTTCTCGCATGCCGAGCAGGCGCTCGACGCGCCGCACGGCGCGTTCAAGGCGACGTTCCTCATCGAGACGATCCCGGCCGCGTTCGAGATGGACGAGATCCTCTACGAGACGCGCGACCATGTCGTCGGCTTAAATTGCGGCCGCTGGGACTACATTTTCTCGTTCATCAAGCGGCTCGGCAAGAATCCGGCCTTCCTCACCCCCGACCGCTCCGCGATGACGATGGGCAAGGCCTTCCTCAACGCCTATTCGCTGCTGCTCATCAAGACCTGCCACCGCCGCGGGGCTTTCGCGATGGGCGGCATGGCGGCGCAGATTCCAGTCAAAGGCGACAGCGCCGCCAACGAGGCGGCCTTCGCCAAGGTGCGCTTGGACAAGGAGCGCGAGGCCGGCGCCGGCCACGACGGCACCTGGGTCGCGCATCCCGATCTCGTGCCGATCGCCAAGGACGTCTTCGATCGGCTGATGCCGGGCAAGAACCAGCTCGCCGTTCTGCGCGAGGACGTGCAGATCGGACGCGCCGAACTCTTGGAGGTGCATGAGGGCAGCCGCACTGAGGCGGGCTTGCGCGAGAATATCCGCGTCGGCGTGCAATATATCGAGGCGTGGCTGCGCGGCCGCGGCGCCGTGCCGCTCTATAATCTCATGGAGGACGCGGCGACCGCGGAAATCTGCCGCGCGCAGATCTGGCAATGGCTGAGGCTGAAAGCCAAGCTCGATGACGGGCGCACGGTGACGCCCGAACTCTTCAAGACCCTGCTCGACGACGAGATGGCGAAGCTTAGCGTCGCCGGCGTCGGCCGCTTCGCCGAGGCGATAAGGCTCTTCGCCGATATGTCGCTGGCCGATCAGTTCGAGGAGTTTTTGACGTTGCCGGCCTATCGGCTGATCGATTGACCTTGCTGCGACGCGCCTTGCCCGCGCAACGCCCGGGAGGAGCGTCGCCGCGGTTGCGGTCGCCTACTGGTGTCCGACGATCGCCTTCGGATGATAAGGCTCCTCGAGTTTGGCGATCGTCCGGGCGTCGAGTTTGAGCGACAGCGCAGCGATTGCATCGTCGAGGTGATGCGGCTTCGACGCGCCGACGATCGGGGCGGTAATGTATGGCTTCGATAGCACCCAGGCGAGCGCCACGACCGCAGGCTTCGCGCCGAGTTTTTCGGCCGCCTCGTTCACGCGCTTGCGGATCGTCTCGTCCTGACGCGACCCAAGGCCGAGCTGCACGGCGAAGGCGTCGGTTCGCGCCCGCACCGTCGCCGCCTCTCCGCCGACGCCTGAACCCGCAAGATAGCCGCGCGCCATCGGCGACCACGGTATGACCGCGATGCCCTGATCGGCGCAGAGCGGCATCATCTCGCGCTCTTCCTCGCGATAGACGAGGTTGTAATAGTTCTGCATCGAGACGAACCGGGCATGGCCCTTCGCCTTGGAGATTTCGAGCATGCGGGCGAATTGCCACGCAAACATCGACGAGGCGCCGATATAGAGCGCCTTGCCGGCGCGCACGACGTCGTTCAGCGCTTCCAGCGTCTCCTCGATTTCCGTGTCGGGACTGAAGCGATGGATCTGGTAGAGATCGACATAGTCGGTGCCCAGCCGCTTCAGCGACGCGTCGATCGCTTCCATGATGTGCTTGCGCGACAGGCCCTTGGCGTTGGGGCTCGGCCCCATGACGCCGTGCACTTTGGTGGCGAGCACCACTTCATCGCGCTTGGCGAAATCGCGCAGCGCCCTGCCGACGATTTCCTCGCTCGCGCCCGTCGAATAGACGTCCGCGGTGTCGAAGAAGTTGACGCCCCGCTCCAGCGCCGCCTGGATGAAGGGCCGCGAGGCCTCTTCCTCCAGCACCCATTCGCGCCACTTCGTCGAGCCGTAGGTCATGCAGCCGAGGCAGAGGCGGGAGACCTGCAGGCCTGTCTTGCCGAACCGCGTGAATTCCATCGCCGCCTCCCGAAAAACGAACCGCCGGGCTTATAGACCGCGATAGCGACGCGTGCCAGAAACACAAATGTGACGAGCGCGTCATCTTTAGCGAAGGCGACGGAATGAGCGCGCGACGCTTGCCTTTGGCGTCTTGCGCGGGAGCCTTGCCGTTCGCGTGATCGAGAACTTCACGATGGGGTCGGGCGGGTGGCGAAGGCGCACGCAACGGGTTGGGACTTCTGGATCGATCGCGGCGGAACCTTCACCGACGTCATCGGCCGCGACTCGGCCGGGCGCCTGCATACGAGAAAGCTGCTCTCCGAAAGCCCGGCCTACGCCGACGCCGGCGTCCAGGCGATCCGCGACCTCTTGGGGTTGAGCGACGGCGCGGCGATCCCGAAGGGCGCCGTTCGCGTCGTCAAGATGGGGACGACGGTCGCAACCAATGCATTGCTCGAGCGCAAGGGCGAGCGCACGCTGCTCGTGACCACGAAAGGCTTCCACGACGCGCTCGAGATCGGCTACCAGGCGCGGCCGAAAATCTTCGCCAAGCAAATCGTCAAGCCGGAGCAGCTTTATTCGGAGGTCGTCGAGGTCGACGAACGGGTGCTCGCCGACGGGACCGTCGAGCGCAAGCTCGACGCCGAGAGCCTGAAAGCCGCGCTCGGGGCGGCGCGCGCCAAGGGCTTCGACGCCGTGGCGATCGTCTTCATGCACGCCTATCGCTTTCCAAGGCACGAACGGGCGGCGGCGAAAGTCGCCCGCGAGGCCGGATTTCAGCAAGTTTCGACGAGCCACGCCTGTTCGGCGCTGATCAAGCTCGTCGGGCGGGGGGACACGACGGTCGTCGACGCCTACCTCACGCCGATCCTCTCGCGCTATGTCTCGCGCATCGCCAACGCGCTCGACGCCAAGCGCTCGGGCGCGAAGCTCATGTTCATGATGTCGTCAGGCGGCTTGACCGACGCCTCGCTCTTTAAAGGCAAGGACGCGATCCTCTCGGGCCCCGCCGGCGGCGTCGTGGCGATGGCGCGCACGGCCGCGGCCGCGGGCCTTAAGAAGGTCATCGGCTTCGACATGGGCGGCACGTCGACCGACGTCGCGCATTTCGACGGGGAGTTCGAGCGGGCCTTCGAGACGGAGGTGGCGGGCGTGCGCATGCGCGCGCCGATGATGCGGATCCACACCGTCGCCGCCGGCGGCGGCTCGATCCTGCATTTCGACGGCGC
>Ga0187782_10001792_pt1 | contig 15759 bp, 12 predicted proteins | sample 0715_SJ02_MP15_2_FD_132454 | JGI IMG/M metagenome (GOLD analysis project Ga0187782, IMG submission 132454) | Tropical peat soil microbial communities from peatlands in Department of Meta, Colombia - 0715_SJ02_MP15_20_MG | ecosystem: Environmental > Terrestrial > Soil > Wetlands > Peat | place...
AGCGTGTCGACGCGCAGCCACACCGCCCCGGTCCGCGCGGCCAACCGGCGCGCGACGTACGACTTCCCTACGCCGGGCCGTCCCGCCAGTACTACGAGCACCGGAGTGGAGGCACGACGAGATTCGGGCGGGCGGACCGCACGACGCATGGGCGTCACCGGCGCCGGTCCGCGCGACGCCGGGGGGAGTGGGCTCGGGGGGGAGGGGACTCCCGGGGGGTGGCCGGGACCTCGGGCTCGACGATCGCCTCTTCCATCGGGGGCAGTTCCCCCTTCGGGATCACGAGCTGCCGGATCGCTCGCCACAGGGCTTCGATCCCCTCTCCGGTCGCCGAGGAGACGCGCAGGTGGCCGGTCCGGGGGGGTCCGAGGTCGCTCTTCGTTTCCACCACCACCATGGGAAGGGCCGGGAACTCCGCCCGCCAGCGCGCGAGGAGCTCCTCCTGCTCGGCCACCGAATGCTCGGTCCCCTCGGTCGGATCGATGACGAAGAGCACGACGGTCGCGGCGCCGCGCACGGTGGTCGTCGCTTCCGTCTCCGCGGGGTTCGTCCGCCCCGCCCGGCCGAGTACGCCGGGGGTGTCCACCACCTGGAGGCGATCGAAGCCAAGATCGGCGTGTCCGACCGCGATCGAGAGCGTCGTGAATGGGTAGTCCGCGATCTTCGGGTGCGCCGACGACAGGCGGGCCACCAGCGAGGACTTTCCGACGTTCGGGAACCCGGCCACGACGAGCGTCGGTGCCCCCGGCTCGAGGTGCGGGCGGTCCTTGAGATACCGCGCGATCGCCCGCAGGCGCACGAGGTCCGGATCGACCTCGCGGACAAAGCTCGACAGGCGGCCGTAGAAGACGCGGATGCGTTCGCCGAGCTCGTCCGGTCCCGAGGTGTGATGGAGCGTGCGTTCCTCCTCCCGCGCCAGGCCCCGGATGCGTTCCTCGGCGCGCCGGACCCGGGTCAGCGACCGATCGAGCCGGCCGTCCCCGAACGCGCCCGCCACGAGCGCGCGCTCGAAATCGGAGATCGGGGGTCGCTGGAACGGACGCGCCTCCAGTCGCAGATGACGGATGACGGTCGCCGAGCTCCGGACGACCTTGAGCTCGGCCCGCAGCCGGTCCCGCGCGGCCTTGGTCTCCCCGTGCGGAGTGACCAGCGACGCGCGGTGGAACGCCGTGTCCAGGATACCGATCGAGGGGGGATCGGGGACCTTTGCGGAGTCGGTCCGTCGGGACCGACCCGGCCGGATCGCTCGCTTCACGGGCGGTCGACGAGCCGGCCCGGCCGATTAGCGTTGCCGCCGGTCGACTTCCCGAGAGAGGGCGAGGCACGGATTGGGCAGGGCTCTTATGGAACGCGTCGCTCCGGGCGCGTCGGGGATTTTCCGTGTCGCGCTGGATATCCGAGGAGCCCGGCGAGGAGGCCGCGATGCGTGAAGCGCTCGGCATCGCCTCGGCCGAGGAGCTGTTCGCCGACGTGCCGAAGAAGGCGCGCATCGGCCGTCTCGGGATCGACCCCGGACTCGAAGAGCGCGAGGTCGTCGCGAGCGTCGATCGGATCCTCGCCAAGAACCGACCCCTGACCGATTTCGCCTGCTTCCTCGGCGGGCGCGTCGCCGCGCGGTACGTCCCCGCCGCGGTGGACGCGATCCTCTCCCGGAGCGAGTTCCTCACCGCGTACACGCCGTACCAACCCGAAGCGAGCCAGGGGATGCTGCGCGCGCTGTTCGAGTTCCAGAGCCTGTGGGTCGAGATGACCGGGCTCGACGTCGCGAACGCCTCCCTGTACGACGGGGCGACCGCCGCGGGCGAGGCGCTCCTCCTCTGCCGGCGGGTCCACGAGGGAACGCGCTTCCTCGTGCCGGCGAGTCTGCCGTGGGAGGAGAAGAGCGTCCTCAGGAACTACGCCACCGGCCCGGGCCTGCACGTCGAGGAGATCCCCTACGACCCGCGGTCCGGGGGGCTCGACCTCGACTTCGTCCGGCGGTCCGTCGCCGCGGGGGACGTCTTCGGCGTACTCGCGGACGTCCCGAACGGCTTCGGGCACGTCGACCCGGCCGTCCTCGAGCTCAAGGCGGCCCTCGGCGACGTGCCGCTCGTGATCGCCGCGGATCCGCTCTCGCTCACGACGCTCGCTCCGCCCGCGAGCTACGGCGCGGACGTGGTCGTGGGGGAGGGACAGGGATTCGGCACCACGCCGTCGTTCGGGGGACCGTTGCTGGGGCTGTTCGCCTGCCGACGCGAGTACGTCCGCGCCGCCCCCGGACGGATCGTCGGGGCGACGCTCGACGCGGCCGGAGATCGCGCGTATACCCTCACGCTGGTGACGCGCGAGCAGCACATCCGTCGCTCTCGGGCGACCTCGAACATCTGCACGAACCAGTCGCTCATCGCGCTCGCGTTCGTCGTCTACGCGAGCCTCGTCGGACCCCGGGGCCTCGCGCGGCTGCAGGCCGAACTGGCCGAGAAGGCCCACGCCCTCGCGGCCGCGCTCGGCGGGGTCGACGGGCTGCGCGCGCCGCGCTTCGATGCCCCCTACCTCGGGGAATTCACCGTCGAGGTCGACCGCGGCACGGCCGCAGGGTTCCTGGATCACCTGCGGGCTCGCGGGATCCTCGGCGGCCACTCGCTCGCGGACCCCCGCCCGGGCGGGACGCCCCGCACCGAGCAGGTGCTCGTCGCGGCGACGGAGTGGGTCGGCGAGCGAGAGATCCAGAAGTACGCGGACGCCGCGCGGACCGCGCTCGGCGGTGCGGAGGCGGGCGCATGACGTATCGTCAGGCGCACTGGGACGAGCCGCCGGTCTGGGACCTCGTGCCCGAACGGAGCGGCGAAGCGCCTCCGGCGCTCCCCGGCATCCCCGAGGGCTTCCGACGCAAGGAGTACGTCCGGTGGCCCGAGCTGGACGAGCTCGAGGTGCTGCGGCACTACACCCGGCTCTCGCAGATGAACTTCGGGATCGAGACCGGCGCCTATCCGCTCGGCTCGTGCACGATGAAGTACAATCCGAAGGTCTCCGAGGTCCTCGCCCGGCGGCGGAACGCCGCCGAGCTCCATCCCTACCAGCCCGAATCGACCGCCCAGGGGGCGCTCGAGATCCTATGGCGGCTCGAGCGGATCCTCGTCCGCGTCACCGGCATGCCCGAGGTCTCGCTCCAGCCGAGCGCGGGGGCGCACGGCGAGTACGCGTCTCTGCTGATGGTCCGCGCCCACTTCGCCGAGCGCGGGGAGTCCGCTCAGCGGACCGAGGTGCTGCTGCCCGACACGGCGCACGGCACGAACCCGGCGTCGGCCGCGATGGCCGGCTACACCACGCGCGAGATCGTTTCGAAGAACGGGTGCGTCGACCTCGACGCGCTGCGCGCAGCCGTCTCCGACCGGACGGCGTGCTTCATGCTCACGAACCCGAACACCGCCGGGCTCTTCGAGAGCGACATCCTCGAGATCGCGCGCATCGTCCACGGAGCGGGCGGGATGCTCTACTACGACGGCGCGAACCTGAACGCGATCCTCGGGATCACGAGCCCGGGGAAGATGGGGTTCGACGTCGCGCACCTGAACCTGCACAAGACGTTCGCGACGCCGCACGGCGGCGGGGGTCCGGGGGCCGGAGTGCTCGCCGCGGGCACGACCCTCGCGCCGTACCTTCCGATCCCGCGGGTCGTCAAGGAGGGCCGACGCTTCCGCCTCGACTACGACCGGCCGAAGTCGATCGGGAAGATCAAGACCGCCTACGGCAACTTCGGCCTCGATCTCCGGGCCTACGCGTTCGCGCTCTACCACGGCGAGGACGGTCTCAAGCACATCGCCGAGCGTTCCGTGCTGAACTCGAACTACGTGGCGTCCCGTCTCGGAAAGCTCCTGCCGCGTCCGTTCCGACCCCTCGTCAAGCACGAGTTCCTCCTGTCGGGGGCCCCGCTCAGGGAGCGGGGCGTCCGGACGCTGGATCTCGCCAAACGCCTGCTCGACGAGGGCGTCCACGCGCCGACGATCTACTTCCCGTCGCTCGTCGACGAGGCCCTGATGGTCGAGCTCCCCGAGACGGAGAGCCGCCGCTCGCTCGACCACTACGTCGAGGCGTTCGAGCGCGCGGTGACGGACACCCCGGAGAACCTGCACGCCGCCCCCCGGTCGACCGCCGTCCGACGGGTCGACGAGGTCCGCGCCGCGCGCGAGCCCCTCCTCTCCTGGAAGGACCTGCGCGCGGGCGCAAAAAGCTGAAACCCCGCGAACGCTCCCGGCCGGCGATGAAGGCCCGCGTGCAGAAGATCTTCGAGCGGCTCGACCCGAAGCCGGACGTGCTCCTCCTCGCGAACGCGACGGATCCCCATCTCGACCAGAGCTTCTTCTACGTCTTTGAGGTCCCGAGCGGCCTGTTCGAGGGCTCGGTCGCGATCGCCCACCCGGACGGCGAGCTCGACGTGCTGACCTCGCCGCTCGAGGCGGAGTCCGCGCAGCAGGCCGCGAAGAACGATCCCCATGTGAAGCTGCACGTCGTGAACCGCGATGAGACGGACAAGATGGTCCCGAAGCTCGTCGGCAGCGCGTCGAAGATCGCGCTCCACAACCGGGAGGTGACGCACGACTGGGCGGTGCGCCTCGCGAAGCTCTTCCCGCAGGCGACCTGGACCGACGCGTCCGACGCGATCCGCCGCACGCGGGTCACGAAGGATGCGGGGGAGCTCGAGCTCCTGAAGAAGGCCGCCGAGATCGGCTCGACCGTCGGGCGCGAGATCCCCGGCCTCTTGAAGGACGGGATGACCGAGCTCGAGCTCGCGGCCGAGATGGAGTACCGGATGAACCGCCACGGGGCGAGCGGCCGCTCGTTCGCGACGATCGTGGCGTTCGGACCGCACAGCGCGGAACCGCACTACATGCCCGGGTCGGCGAAGCTAACGTCCGGCGACTCGATCGTCTGCGATTTCGGGGCGATCTACCGCCGGTACGTCAGCGACATCACGCGTTCGTTCCACTTCGGCCGCCACGACGACGAGATGATGCGCGTGCACGAGACCGTCGAGAAGGCCCAGCAGGCCGCGCTCGCGGCGATCCGGCCCGGCGTTCCGGGGAAGGAGGTGCACCTCGCGGCCGAGCGCGTGATCGACGCGTCGCCGTGGAAGGGCCGTCTCACGCACGGCGTCGGCCACTCGATCGGCCTCGCCGTCCACGACGGCTGGGGCTACGGCCCGAACGCCGACGATCCGTTCGAGGAGGGGATGGCGGTGACGGTCGAGCCCGGCATCTACCTGCCGGGGAAGGGCGGGGTCCGGATCGAGGACGACGTGGTCGTGACGAAGCACGGCTACGAGTTCCTCTCGACGACGCCGCGCGCGTACCTCGAGGTCTCGGCGTGAGGTTCGGGGTCCTGACCGGCGGGGGCGACTGCCCGGGGCTGAACGCGGCGATCCGGGCCGTCGTGCGCCGGGCCGCGCAGTACGGCGACGAGACGCTCGGATTCCTCGACGGCTGGAAGGGTGTGCGCGACGGTCTCGCGCGGCCCCTCGGACCCGCCGATGTCGCCGACATCCTGGGACGCGGCGGCACGATCCTCGGCAGCTCGCGCACGAACCCGTTCGCGAAGAGCGAGGACGCCGCGCGCGTGATCGCCCAGCTCGCCGAGCACCACGTCGACGCACTGGTCGCGATCGGGGGCGACGACACGCTGGGCGCCGCGCGCGAGCTCCACCGTCGCAAGTTCCCCGTCGTCGGCGTGCCGAAGACGATGGACAACGACGTCTCGGGGACCGACTGGACGTTCGGATTCTTCAGCGCGACCGCCGTCGCGGTCGACGCGCTCGAACGGCTGCGCGACACCGCGGGCAGCCACCACCGGGCGATCGTGCTCGAGGTGATGGGCCGCCACGCCGGATGGGTCGCGCTCGCCACCGGGCTCGCCGGCGGCGCGGACGTGACGCTCGTCCCCGAGGAGACGTACGACGAGGACGCGATGCTTCGCCATGTCCGCTCGGCGCTCGCGAACCGCGGCCATGCCCTGATCGTCGCGAGCGAGGGGATCGACCTCGGGCCGCGACGGGGGACCGCGGGGGCGAAGGATGAGTTCGGGCACGAGCTCCTCCGCGAACGCGAGGTCGGGGCCGAACTGGCGCGGCGGATCCAGGAGGCGACCGGGGTCGAGACCCGGAGCGCGCAGATCGGGCACATCCAGCGCGGGGGCGCCCCCGAGCTCTTCGACCGGATCCTCGCGACCCGGCTCGGTGCGTTCGCGGTCGACCTCGCCCGGTCGGGACACTTTGGGCAGGTCGCGGTGCTGCGGGGCCCGGTCGTCACGGGGATCCCCCTCGATGAGGCGGTGGGGACCTCGAAGGTCGTGACCCCGGACTGGCTCGACCTCGTCCACACGTTCGACGCCTAGGAGCGCGCCATGGCGGTTCGTGCCCTCTGGTTCCGCGATCGCACGCTCTACGCGCTCGATCAGCGGGCGCTCCCCGGCCGGGTCGTCGTCCGCCGGCTCACGACGCTCGACGAGGTCGCCGAAGCGATCCGGACGCTGACGGTGCGCGGAGCGCCCACGATCGGCGTGGCCGCCGCCTACGGCATGGTCATCGCCCAGAGGTCGGGCCGGTACACCGCCGACCGCGCGGCGAGGGTGCTCCGCGCGACGCGGCCGACCGCCGTCGACCTGTTCGTCGGCATCGAGACCGTCCGTCGCGCGTGGGTGGCCGGCGACGACGTCCTTGCGGCCGCCAACGCCTACCGTTCGAAGATCGTCGAGGAATGCCACAAGATCGGCACCGCCGGGGCGCCGCTCTTCGCCCGCGCCTCGCGCGTGCTGACCCACTGCAACGCGGGCGCCCTCGCGACGGTCGAGTGGGGGACGGCGCTCGCGCCGATCCGCGTCGCGCGCGAGGAGGGGGCGCGCCTCTTCGTGTGGGTCGACGAGACGCGACCGCTCCTGCAGGGCGCCCGGCTCACCGCGTGGGAGCTCGCCCGCGAGCACATCCCGCACGCCGTGATCGCCGACAACGCGGCCGGCCACTACCTCGCGACCGGCCAGGTCGACGCGGTGATCGTGGGGGCGGACCGGATCGCGCGGAACGGGGATTTCGCGAACAAGATCGGCACGTACGAAAAAGCGGTCGTCGCGCACGAGAACGGGGTCCCGTTCTACGTCGCCGCCCCGTGGAGCACGTTCGACGCCCGCCGGAAGGATGGCGCCGCGATCCCGGTCGAGGAGAGGGACCCGGACGAGGTCCTCGAGGTCGCGGGCCGACGGCTCGCGCCGCGGGCCAGCCGCGCGCACAACCCGGCGTTCGACGTTACGCCGGCGAGGTTCGTGACGGCGTTCGTCACCCCGGACGGCATCGTGCGACCGCGGGACCTCCCGCGCGTTCTGGCCCGCCGGTCGTCGTCGGGCGCGGCGGCGTCCGCCCGCTAGATCACAGCGGCCGGTTGAGCGCGGACTCGAGCTCGTGGAGCGACGCGGCGATCGCGCTGCCGGCGTCGAACCCGAGATGGTGGACGAGCAGGACGGCTCCGACCAGACCGAAGAGTACCACGAACCAGTTCCACACGAGCTTCATCGTCCCCACGCCCCCGCGACGATCCCGCTGGGTGGGTTTCCGTACATAAGACCCGGGTTCGACTCGCAATCCAGGTCGTCGAATCGAGGTCGCGGTCCACCACCGAACGCGCGCGCGCGAGCGGGTGTCGGGGAGGCGCCGCGCGGGCAAGGTTCATAGCCACGAGCGAATAGGCCAGCGGGGTTGCCCTGGTAGTCTAGTGGTCTAGGATGTAGGTCTGTCGAGCCTGCGACTCGGGTTCGAAGGTCGCGGGGGTCGCGCCCCCGGTCCGGAACTCCCGACCAGGGCGTCCCCTCCAGAACGCACGGCCGGCAGAGCCCTTATCCTCGGACCGGGTGAGCGACCCGCATGGCGGCCCCGACCAAGCGAAAGGGCTCCAGCGAGCCGGCCTACCTCTCCCACGCCGTCGGCGACGCGCTCCGCGGGATGACGGAGAAGCGCCTGCTCGAACTGGTGCGCAAGGAGCCGGTGCCGCACCACCTCGCGATCATCATGGACGGCAATCGTCGGTTCGCGCGCTCGGCGGGGATGTCCGTCCGGGACGGGCATGCGAAGGGCCGCGACACGCTCGAGGAGCTGCTCGACTGGTGCCTCGAGGTGAACATCCCGATCCTGACCGTCTACGCGCTCTCGACCGAGAACCTTCACCGGCCAAAGGAGGAGATCGAGGGGCTGATGGACCTCTTCGACCGGGCGCTCCGCCAGATCGCGGTCGACGAGCGCGTGCACCGCCACCAGATCCGCGTGCGGGTGATCGGCAACCGCGAGGTCCTTCCCGCGCACGTTCGCGAAGCGATCGACATCGCGGAGAAGGCGACGGCCGGCTATTCCCGCTACCGCTACAACGTCGCGCTGGGGTACGGCGGCCGCGACGAGATCGTCGCGGCGATCCGCGCGCTCGCGCGCGAGGTGCAGGAAGGACGCCTCGAACCCGACGCGATCGATTCCGAGGCCGTCAGCCGACACCTGTACACGGCGGACCTTCCCGACCCGGATCTCGTCTTCCGTACCAGTGGCGAGGAGCGGATCTCGAACTTCCTCCTTTGGCAGTCGGCGTACAGCGAGCTCTACTTTTCCGACGTGCTCTGGCCCGGGCTCACACGGCTCGACTTCCTCCGCGCGATCCGCGCCTACCAGCTTCGCTCGCGTCGCTATGGAGAATGAGCGATCAGCTTCGAAGGTACTGGAGAACGGTAACCGAACGGAAGGGAACGTAGTTATACGACAAGATAATCCCGCGTCTACCCACGTCGTACCGATCCGGGTGCGGCGACCCGAGTGAAGGAACACGCGCGAACCTGGCAGACCCCCGCATCGCGGCTCGCCGGGGATCGATGCGCGCCTCGCTCACCGGTCGCGCCGGTGCGTCGCGGGAAGGGATTGAATCGATGACGAAGCCGGCGGTTCGACAGGGGTCGCGATGGGGATGGAAGGGATGGATCGCCACGGCGGTCACGCCGCTCGGCGCGATCGCCGTGCTGCTGCTGCTCGTGCTGGGCGCGGGAGCGGCCTCGGCCTGTCACCCGCCCCCCACGCAGTCGCAGACGACCCTGATCACTCTCCCCGAGATCGATGCCATCGCGGCGACCCCCTCCGTGGTCTACACGGCGGGCGTCGTGAACTGTTCCGATGTGTGGGCGATCAACGCCTGGGGGGGCGTCTCGCTCTACGCGAATGTCTCGGTGGCTCCGGGCGAGTGCACGGAAGGTTCGCTGGTCGTCGCGCCGTACTCGAATTGCACGACGAGCTGGAGCGAAGCGACGACCGATCTCTCGGTCGCGGGCTCGGACATCGCGGACTGGGGCCACGGGGGCGGCGGCCAGTGCAAGCCGTGCGGCGCGCAGTTCGGCGAAGCGCTCTACTACGTCGTGGGCGGCGTGCTCTACCGCATCACGCAGGGCGGCAGCAACGTCACCGAGGTGGCGTCCTTCAACGTGCCGTACGGGACCGCCGAGAACCTCGGGCTCGCTTACGACCAGGTCGGCAACTTCAGCCATGACCTGATCGTCACGAGCAGTTCCGCGGGCCAGATCTGGCTCGTCAACGTGACGTCGGGCAACGTGAGCCTGTTCCTCCAGCTCGGCACGTACATCGCCGGTCCGGCGATCGCGCCGATCGGGTTCGGGGCGTACGGAGGCGACCTCTTCCTCGCCGAGAAGAAGCACGGGACGGTCGTCGTCGTCACCCCCGGCGGCTCGGTCTCCACCCTCGCGGACTGGACCAAGGCGAACGCGGTCGCGTTCCCCTCGACCCTCACGGGATGGAACCGCACGGGCGGCTACGGCGGGTGCGGCGGCGGCGGGGGGAGCGGCGCGTGCACGTTCGGCTCGAACCGGGCCGTCTTCTTCGTCGCGAACTTCACCTCGGGCGCCCTCGAGGCGTTCTCGGCGAGCGACTTCGCGAACTTCACCGGGCTCGGCTTCGTCTCGGGCGGGGAGAACCACGGGATCGCGGGCTTCTCGGCGACGGGCGCGACCACGGTCTTCGCCACCGGCACCCAGCGGATCGGCGACATCGCATTCATCACGTGCCCGCCGTCGCCCTGCGGCAGCGGCGGTGGTGGGGGCGGAGGCTGGTAGGTCCACGGCGACCCGGCACGGGTCCCGAACCGAACCCTTTCGACCTCTTCCTTTTCCGATCTTCGGGGCGTCCGAAGCGCCCGGAATTCTGCGCCTAAATTTGGAGGTAGGGCGTTTCGGACCCCTCCGCGGGGGCCGTACTTCGCCGAGGGAACACACGTGCATTTCTTGCGCGCGAGTCCGGTGCTCGGAAGTACAGTCCGTCACTTCGGGATGCGGAAAGGGGGGAAGATTGTTATACGCAGAATCGATGGGCGCCCTACCGTCAGTGCTCGGTCCGGGAGAGGAAGGCGCGAAAGTGACAGGCGTCGGCTGTTCGCGCAGCGCATCGACGTCCGCAGGACCGGTCGGCGGCTATAGGGAGAAAGTCCATGGGTGACAACGGAGAGCGCCGGGTGTTGCGAAAGAACGCGCGCGGAGTGGCGGCGGGTGTGCTGACCCCGGTCGCGGCGATCGGTGTACTGGCGATCCTGATTCTCGGGATCGGTACCGGTGCGGCGACGCCCGTCTATGGGCCGGCACCGCCTCCCAACGTGCTGACGACGTTGCCGACGATCGATGCGATCGCCGCGAACACGTCGACCGTGTTCTATCAGAACGTGGACAGTTGTCAGGACGTCTACGCGATGGCCCCCTTCGGCGGTCCGGGCGTCTATGCGGTCCTCCCGACCCCCGATGAGCCGTGCACGGAAGGCTCGCTCGCCATCGCGTTGAGCTACAATTCCTGCGGCTGCGCGGGCGACAATCTCTACGATGTCGTGGACGGCACGCTCTACTCCATTACCGACTGGGGCACGACCGTGACGACGCTCGCCACCTTCCCGGTCCCGTCCGGCGTCCGCGAGGACATGGGGCTGACGTGGGACCAGGTAGGGACGTTCAACCACGACCTGATCATCACGAGCAGCTCGAACGGGCAGATCTGGCTCTACAACATCACGACCGGGACGACGACCCTGTTCATGAAGCTCGGAATGTACATCTCCGGGCCGCAGGTCGCTCCGCTCGGCTTCGGGAGCTACGGCGGGGATCTCCTCGTCGCGGAGAAGCACGCGAACCAGGTGGTCGCGATCACGCCCGGCGCGGTCGTCAGCACGGTCACCGCCTGGACCGAGTCGACGGGGGTAGCGTTCGACAATGCCCCGCAGGGCTACGGGTTCGGCCCCCAGGCCTACACGCTGTTCGTCGCGAACTTCACCTCGGGCGCGCTCGAAGCGTGGACGAACTCGCAGCTGGTCGGCTACAACACGACCTACAACAGCCAGGGCTGGCTGATGTCCGGTAACGACAACGGCATCGCCTCGTTCACGGGCACCGGCGCGACGACCCTCTTCGCGTCGAACACCCTACGGCTGTCGGCGATCTCGTTCGTGGCCTACACCCCGAACTGCTGCACGTCGGGCATCCAGCCCTGCCCTGCGCCGTAGTTCCGGGAGCGAGCGCCCGAGCCAACCCCTTCTTCTTCTCTATTTTTCTCCGAGGCGGAGGAGCCCCCGGGCCCGCAGACCACGGGTCGACGGCGGGTCGGGACCCACCGAAACTTCCTTAGCACCTTTTTTCTTCCCCCGGCGGGGGTTGCCCCCACGGAGTCTAACATGCCGATCGATGAGGCGGAGTTCCAAAAGGGCGAGGCGGCGGACAGTTTCGAGAACAAGGCCGTCGAGTTCCTCAACAAGAGCAAGGGGAAGGCGTTCTCGACCGAGGAAGTGATGAACGGTGCCGGTTTCGGACCGAAGTCCGACAGCCGGATGAACGCCGTCAAGAACCTCGCGGACAAGGAAAAGTACTGGACGAAGCTCTTCGCGATGTCCAAGAAGGGCCGGATCCAGTCGAAGCGCGTCAAGACCGGCGGGAAGACCGAGCACTTCTGGATGGCCAAATAAGCGCCGACCCCGCGGGCTCGGCCGGCCCCGCCGACCGGGCCCGATCAGGTGCGCCGGGGTTCGAGCGTCACGACCTCATTTCTCGACATGGGTCGGGGTCGGAAAGGACTGCTCGAGGGCCGCGGCCCGGGTGGCGAAGTCCGGGCGGAAGCTGAGGATCCCCCGTGCCTTGGCTTCCAACCATCGGCGGCGGGACTCCTCGAGGTCGCCCTGGTCCCGAGAGAGCTCGGCGAGGTGAAACCAGACCTCGGCCTCGTCGGGGAGAAAGTGCTGCTCGCCCGCCATCCTCAGCGAGACCTGGTAATCCGTCTCCGCGGACTCGAACGCATGCTCCGCCCGCTCCACCATTCCGCGCGTCATCCACAGCTGCTGTTCCGCCGTAGCATCCCCGATCGGCGCGAGGACTCGGGTCGCCCTCTCGAGCGCCGCCCGGGCCTCGGTGGTCCGGCCGAGCTCGACCAGCAATTGGGCGAGGTTGAACTGACACCATCCGATCCAGCGGGCCGAGTGCGCGCGTTCCGCCGCTTCGGTCGCGAGGCCAAATTCCCGGAGCGCCGGCTCCGGCCGGCCGCCCTGCCACTGGGTCACGGCCCGGTTCATCCGTACTCGGGCGATCGCGAGGTCACTTCCGCCGAGGGCGAACCTCGCGGCAGCCTGGTCGTACAGATCCAGGGTCCGCTGCAAGCTCGCGGCATCCATGGGCACCGTCAGATTGGCGAGGTCCACGAGAGCGTGCCCTTGCTCGAGCGCCGTCCCCGCTTGGTCCGCGATCTCGAGCACCGTTCGCAGGTGACGCTCGGCCAGGGGTAGATCGCCGCGTCGCCAGGCTGCGAGACCGGAGGCCCGATGGGCGGACATCAGGTCCAGCTTCGTGCCCGAGCCGGAAAGGTGGTGCCACGCCTCGTCGGCCAGCTCGCCCGCCGAGGCGTACTCCCCTGCGAGGAGCCGCGATTGCGACAGACCGAGCAGGGCCCGACCGAGTTCGATGTCCGGCGCACCGGAATCCCGGGCGAGTCCCACCGCGCGGGTCAGGGTCTCCTCGGAACGTTGGGCGTTTCCTAGCTCCGTCAGCAGACGCCCCTCCTCGGTGAGCAGCCGGATCTCGAGCGTCACATCCCGGACCGCGCACTGGCGCGCGGCTTCCAGGGCGCGGGCCGTGTGGGTGGCCGCGTCTTCGTAGGCGAACGCGCGGGTGGCGCTCCCGGCGGCGGCGAGGTTGTATCTCATCGCTCGTTCGGGGTCATGGCCCAGGTCGAAGTGGCGGGCGAGCTCGGCGTCACTCGCCCGGCCGGAGGCTTCGAGGACGAGGCCCACCTTCTCGTGCAGAATCCTGCGGTGGATCTCGGTCAACTCGGCGTACACCCGGGCGCGGAAGGCTTCGGTCGAGAAGCGGTACACCTCCCGACCCATCTCCCGAACGAATCCGTCTTGGACGAGACGGTCGACACTTTCGGTCAGCGTCTCCTCGTCCTCCGCGGTGACGGAGAGGAGGAGAGCGAACTCGAACTCCCGGCCCAAGACCGCCGCGTAGCCGAGGACCCGTTGTTCGCGGCGGCCGAGCGCTTGAAAACGTCCGCCCAAGATCTCCGGAAGGCTCTGGCCCGGAGGCACCGGCCGGCGGGTCTCGGGGTTCCGGGATCCGACGGCCGAGCGTACGAGCAGCTGAGCGAACCGAGGATTCCCTTCGGTCAGGGTGTGCCAACGAAGGATGTCCTGCGGGTCGGAACCCGGACCACCGACGACCCAGTCCACGAACCCGGCGAGGTCCGGTACCGTGAGGGACGGGATGGTCGTGGAGCGAAACGAGGGGGAGCGACCGAGGACCTCCAGGCTGCGCCGTGTCCAGTACGGTATCTCCGCCTTCGTGCCCGTGGTCGCGACCACCGCCACGGGGAGGTCGGCCAGGTCGGTCGCGAAGCGTGACAGAAACTCTACCGACGATGCGTCGGCAAGGTGGATGTCGTCGATAGCGAGGAGCAACGTCCTCTTTTGGCCGATGGAGAGGAGCGACGCTTCGATCCGCCCCAGGAGCTCTTCTCGGCTCGCCTCGAGAGACTCGGAATCCCGGCCCCCCAGCTGCGGGATGTTTCCGTCGAGGTCGACCAGTTGACCGCCGGTACCGCCGGGGTCGGCGCCTTCCCGAGAATCTCCGAGCTCGCCCGACCCCTCCGGCGCCGCCGCCGCCGTGGAGAGCCGTTGCCGGGGATCGTCGATCGGAGCCGGAATCTCGTGCGCGGTGGCCGAGCCGAACAGCTCCCGCACCAGGGAGAAGGGAGGGGGCGGTTGGGCGATCGGCCCACGGGCCGAAAGTACCCGGAATCCTCGACGGGCCGCGCGCTCGCAGACGACGCCGAGGAGGTAGGTCTTCCCGATGCCTTCCGTTCCCGCGAGCAGGAGTCCTCGGCCGTGGCCGGCCTGGGCCTCGGACAGCAGGCGCTCACATTCCGCCACGATCTCCTCCCGCCCGAACAGCGGTTCGGAGGAGGCACCACCCGGGGCCGGAGCGCCCTCCACGACTTTCGATGGCGGGCGGGACCGTATAATTCTCTCCTCGGCCCACCTTGGGCGGGTCGTGCCGCGCGCCGCCGCGCGACGTAAGAACCGGGCGACCTTCTACCGGCGGCGACCGCGGTCCGACCCATAAGCTATCATTAAATAGAACCGCTTTTCTACCGAACCCGACTACCGAGTTGGTTCTCGGAGGGAATGACGATGTTGACGGGACAGACACCGATCCTGGTGCTGAAGGAAGGGACGAAGCGAGAGAAGGGACGCGGAGCGCTTACGAACAACATCCAGGCCGCGAAGGCGATCGCCGACGCGGTGCGTTCGACGCTCGGCCCGCGGGGCCTCGACAAGATGCTGGTCGATTCGATGGGCGACGTGGTCGTCACGAACGACGGCGTCACGATCCTCAAGGAGATGGACGTCGAGCACCCGGCGGCCAAGATGATGGTCGAGGTCGCGAAGACGCAGGACCAGGAGGCCGGCGACGGGACGACGTCGGCGGTCATCCTCGCGGGCGAGCTCCTGAAGCGCGCCGAGGGGCTGATCGAGCAGAACATCCACCCCACGATCATCTCGCAGGGCTACCGGCTCGCGTCGACGAAGGCGCTCGAGCTGCTCACCGGCGTGAGCCAGCCCGTGACGATCGCCGACCACGACACCCTGCGGTACATCGCGGTCACCTCGATGGCGTCGAAGTCCGTCGCGTTCAACCGCGAGAAGCTCGGCGAGATCGCCGTGAAGGCGATCTCCGCGGTCGCCGAGAAGAAGGGCGAGAGCTACTCGGTCGACCTCGACAACGTCCAGATCATCAAGAAGCAGGGCGGCTCGATGAGCGACACCCAGCTGATCGAGGGCGTCATCGTCGACAAGGAGAAGGTCCACTCGGGGATGCCGGCGCGGGTCGAGAACCCGAAGATCGCGCTCCTCGATGCGGCGCTCGAGATCAAGAAGACCGAGATCGACGCGAAGATCGAGATCAACGACCCGACGCAGTTGAACGCCTTCCTCCAGGAGGAGGAGAACATGCTGCGGAAGATGGTCGAGCAGGTGAAGAAGTCCGGCGCGAACGTCGTCCTCTGCCAGAAGGGGATCGACGACCTCGCCCAGCACTTCCTCGCGAAGGACGGCATCTACGCGGTCCGCCGCGTGAAGAAGTCCGACATGGAGAAGCTCGCGAAGGCGACCGGGGCGAACATCGTCTCGAAGGTCAGCGAGCTCACCCCCGAGGACGTCGGCACGGCCGGGCTCGTGGAGG